>JAEEGF011306203.1_pt1 | contig 12852 bp, 11 predicted proteins | sample 9134171 | NCBI WGS metagenome assembly JAEEGF01 (sample SAMN16246542, study PRJNA631951) | gut metagenome | biome: gut microbiome; feature: rumen; material: AP-attached | host: Bos | place: Iran: Karaj | collected 2018-10 | reverse complement strand
AATCTCAAAGAGAACTACATCTTTTTGAAAGAAATAAATATTATGAGGGAGAGCGCTATACAATTCGAATTGATAGTGACAATCCAAGAAAGTGCGTTCAGGGAAGTATTGTTGAACCAGCAAGTTATTTTATTATCGGAATGATTTTTATGACTTGGTTCTTTTCAGGATTACTCCAGGGCTAAATAAAAATAGTTTATTGCAGGAAAAAAGGATAAAATAGACACAGTGGTTTTAATTAAAAAAGAATAGGCACCAATTATAAGGGACTCGTTTAGAGTCCCCATTATTTTTATAAGAAAAATTTTTAATAATCTGTAATATACAAATCTAATTTCTGTCTATATAGATGTAAGGCCTACAAATAATAATTCGAAGGGAGCAACAATGAAAGACGAGGAGATAATAGAGTTATATTTCAATCGTAATGAGCGTGCAATAGAAGAGACTGATATTAAGTATGGCAATTATCTAACATCTATAGCAGGAAACATTTTAAAGTGTACAGAGGATGTTGAGGAAACTCTTAATGACACTTACATGAAGGCGTGGAAAAGAATTCCACCTACAAAACCTCAGATACTTAGAATCTTTTTAGGAAAGATTACACGTAATATTGCTTTTAATAAATATGAGAGTATGACAGCAAAGAAAAGAGGCGGTGGTCAGATAGCGGATGTATTAGATGAACTTGATGAATGTATACCAGATTCATCGAATGTTGAATCATCAATTCTTGGAGCCGAGCTGTCAGGGATTATCAGAGACTTCGTAAATGAGTTGCCTGAAAAAGAAGCGTACATTTTTTCTTGCAGATATTTCTATACAGAAGATATCAGTACAATAGCAAAGAAATTTAATATGACTAGTAATAATGTGTCTGTAACACTTAGCAGATTAAGAGCAAAGCTAAAGAGTAGACTTGTAAGGGAGGGATATTTAGCATCATGAAAAGTAGAGATTTATATATAAGCATGGTTGGAATAGATGATACTATTTTGGCAAAAGCATATAGATATTCTGAAGGAAGAAAAGTTGTTAAATTCCATAAAAGATTGTCAGTTGCAGCATGTATTTGCTTAGTTTTATTTGCTTCGGCGACAGCAGTAGCTGCAATACACCATTTCTGGGGAAGAGGAATGAGTGGAGCGCTAAAATCAACAGATGTACAGCAACAGACTCTGACAGAGCAGGGACAGGCTATTGTTTATCCAGAGCTTAAAGATTATTCATCATATCAGGTGACAGACCAGGGGGTAACAATTTCGCCAGATACCGTTGTGGTTGATGATAAATTTGCTTATGTTTCTTTCAAGGTTTCAGGCCTAAATGTGAGTGAAAAGGAAGAACCTGGCGCAGAGGTAGACTATTATTTAGGAGATGATAAAGGTTCAGAATCATCGTGGGTAAGTGGAAGCAGTTCTTTCTATGATGGAATCGTGATTGATGACAATGGTATGGGAGTCTATGAAGATGGTTCACCACTAGAGCAGGATGGTTTTATCGGACATTACCTTGATGAGAATGGTGATCTAGAATATGTAATTCAAATTCAGGCTGTAGAAGGATTGAATTCAATTCTGGGAAATACACTTCATGTGGATTTCACATCTCTTGGAGTATTTAAAGCTGCAGCATCTTACGATGAGCGAGTAAAAGGAAATTGGAATTTTGCTTTAGACCTTCCAACTGTTAGTAATAGCCAAACAATTAAGGTAAACAAGGACGTTCCAAACAGCAATTGCACTATTACAACTATTGATATATCGCCTGTATCTATTACTGTAAACTACAAAGTTAATGGTGAACTTGAGGCCAGCGAAGATTGCCTAGGAATTCCGCAGTTTACTGGATTTGTGATGAAAGATGGTACAAGAATGCCATACGTAGCCAATGGCGGCTCTGATGGATTTACTGATGAATCAAAAGAATATGCGGTTTGCTCAAGATGCTTCGATAGAGTTGTAGATATAGAAGAAGTTAAATCACTTATCATGTGGCCTGACGATGAGGGCGGAAAAGATAAGGTAGAGGTTGAAATACAATAATAGCTTTGGAAAAAGGTTCCCTAAAACGTATTGAGATTTAGGGAACTTTTTGCTAATGTTCTTATATAAAAAGTTCCCTAAAGGAGATTTTTTAATGGATAGTAATTTTAATAATTCGCCAAAACATATTTCTCAAAAAGTGGGAGAATGAATTTTAAATGGCCGTGTTCACTGCCGTCTAAAATGCCTCTTTTGACAAGGCGGTCGCGGTAAGGTGTATATTCATTGTTCTCTATTTCTAAAATAGTCTTAATTTCGCTAGCTTTACCAGTATCAGACTTAGCTATGCCATAAGCAAGCTTTCTGTCGCCAGATGACATCTCGGACCAGATCTTTTCGTAAACATAGTCTTCCAAATATTGCTGATAGTCTGGCAGTGCAGCATTATAATCTCCATTCATCTTCCAAGTAAAATATCCCAGAACCTGGAATGCAAAGGAGTACCCTTTTGTTAGCTTTGCCATAAAAAGGGCGGAATCGTCATCTAACTCAAATGTCCTTTTATAATTAGCTGAAATTGTAGATATGTTAAGGGGTTTTAATTCAATCTTAGGTGCTCTATATAAAAATGTAAGGTTGTCCTCGTTCTGAAGATTATTGATATTTTCATATAAGCCAGTCATTAATAAATATAATGGCAAATCCTGACGAATAAAAATCTGAAAAGCGCTAGCAAACGCCTGCATTGAAGCGTTATTAGTGACTTCATCAACACAGATTAAAACCTTCTTGCCATTTTTTTTGATGCTTTCAAGCATTTTTGTGATTGCAACCTGAACATTAGTAATTGGTACAGAGCCTTTTACTTCCAGGCCAATGCCGAAAAATGATAAATTAATACTAGCTTGCTGGAAAAGTTTGGCAAGATAGTTTTCACTTGCTAAAGCGGCAGCAAAATCAGTAAGTAAATCACCATTTGAACTGAGCTCCACAACAATCCATTCATCTGATTCTTTAAGTTCTTTGGATATTTCTGTCATGAAAACAGTCTTCCCACATCCTCTGACACCTGTGATCATGTAAATCTGCTGAGTTGAAGGGGTAGAAGAAAATGAATCAATAATATCTGCCTTTTGCGCAGCTCTAGAAATTGTTTCAGTTGGTTCCTTTCCAAATAAAAGTGTATATGGATTTGTGTTCATAAGGCGGCATCTCCTTTTATCATTCTTTATCATTTCTATTAGATTTTATCATTCTTTATCATTTTTTACAACTTTTATCATTTTTTATCATTTAAGAATCTAATTGCCTGACACCATTACAGAAAAATCACATTGTAATAAAAATATAAATGGGTCAGGCACCAATGACACCAATGATATTGAGCACCTCTTAAAAATGACAAAACAAACCTCTTTCAACCTTTTAAAAATGACAAAAACTATCCATAAATACCTTTTAAAAATGACAAAATATAATCATGAATACCATTGAAAAATGACATTATTCATAATATACTAGCCTTAAAGGAGGCTATTTTATGCTGAAAAGAGATATTTGGGATAATTTAATTCAGTGGAAAGAAAACAAGCATCATCCTCTGGTAATTAAAGGACTTCGTCAAATTGGAAAAACATTTATAGTAAAACAATTCGGAAAAGAATTTTATGATAGCTGTGTTTATATAGATTTGCGCGCAGATAAGTCGGTTCACAGCGCGTTTGATGGTGATTTCAATGTTGATCAGATGGTAATGTCACTATCTGCTGCTAACACATCAGCTAAATTCATACCTAATAAAACATTAATTATTCTAGATGAAATACAAGATTGTCCGAATGCTAGAAGTTCTTTAAAATATTGGGATTTAGATGGAAGATATGATGTTATTGCTACAGGAAGTTTTCTTGGAGTAAAAGGTTTTAGAGAACCATATGTAAGAGGCGTGCCAGTTGGATACGAAGAACAAATCACCATGTATCCACTTTCGTTTAAAGAATTTCTTGTAAACACTGGTATCAGTTCTGAAATTTTGGAATATGTAGAAAAATCTCTTGAAAATCATGAGAGTATAGAAAAAACTATTCACAATAGCTTGCGCACATTGTATTTTCAATATCTTATTGTCGGCGGTATGCCAGAGGCTGTAAATATGTTCTTTGACACTCATGATTTGAATGCTGTCAGGAAAATTCAGCAACGAATTCTTAATTCTATAAAAGATGATTTTGGTAGATATAAAGATTCGAATGGAGAAGATCATATAAATGAAGTGTTGAAACTAAGAGCCGAGGCATGCTTAAACTCAATGCCTGCTCAATTATCAAAAGAATATAAGAAATTTCAGTATAGCCTAGTGAATGTGAAAGGTCATTCCCCTGAAAAAGCAGATGGCCTACAGTATTTGGTTGATGTAGGTTTAACAGTGCTTTCCTATAATACTTTGGAAATATCATTTCCGCTTGAAGGTGTAAAAAAGGCAAATGAATTCAAAGCCTTCTTTATTGATACAGGCTTATTAGTTTCACAACTTGGTGATGAGGTTCCACAACAAATTCTTGCTGGAAATCTCAGCTCATACAAAGGTGCTATAGCTGAAAACATGGTTGCATCGGCATTTGCGGTAAATGGAATCGGCTTATATTATTTTCACACACCAAGTGGTTCGCCCGAATTAGATTTCTTATTTGAAGATAATGGTGAAACTACAATTGTAGAATGTAAAGCTTCTAACACCCGTTCAACTAGTATGAAATTTGTGTTAGCCAACCCTAAAAGATTTGGAAAACATCCTGCAATTAAATTTGCTGATACCAATGTAGGTGAAGGAGATGGGTTCTACACTTATCCGTTATATGCTGTTGGGTTTATCAAACGAAATAATGACAGTCAAATCATCACACCTGTAGATGTAAAAAAACTGACACTTCCGCAATGATTATATTACTAATCAATATAAAGATTTAACACTTTAATTCACTAAAGTAATATGCTAAAATAAAACCTAGTCTTATATTAAGGCTAGGTCTTTTGTATTGAGGAGGAATTTTATGAAAAGGAAATTAGTATCACTTTTAATAGTTGGTGCTATGGCTCTTGGGCTTATGAGCTGTGGCAAGACATCTGATTCTAGCGAGGCTGCACCAGCAAATGCTGAGGTAGAGGCAGAGGCAGCTGCAGAATCAGGGGCAGTATATAAGGTAGGCATTATCCAGTATGTGGATGATGCATCGTTAAATCAGATAGAGGCAAATATCGAAAGCCAGTTAGATGAGCTGGGCAAGGAATACGGCGTCACATTTGATTATGCTGATTATTACTACAATGGTCAGGCTGATGCCACCACTATCAACCAGATTGTGGCAGAGCTTATAAACGATCAGGTAGATATCTTGGTTCCTATTGCTACACCTACTGCAATGATTTGCCAGGCTGCCACCGAGGACAACCAGATTCCTGTGGTATTTGCAGCAGTATCTGACCCAGAGGCAGCAGGCCTTGTGGCTTCTAACGATGCTCCTGGGGCAAATGTAACAGGTACTTCAGACGGGCTGAACACAGATGCTGTGTTTGATTTGATGTTTGCTCAGGACAGAGACATCCAAAAGGTTGGTCTTCTTTATGATAAAGGACAGGATGCATCTGCAGGTCCTATTGCAGCAGCAAAGAAATATCTTGAAGCAAAAGATGTAGAATATGTGGAGAAAACTGGTAACAAAAATGATGAGGTAATGCTGGCAGCAGATGCGCTGGTTGCAGAGGGGGTTGATGCAGTATTTACACCAACTGACAACACTATCATGACAGCAGAGCTTGGTATCTATGAAAAGTTCATCAATGCAAAGATTCCTCACTACTGTGGTGCCGATTCATTTGCATTAAACGGAGCTTATCTGGGATATGGTGTAAACTATGCTACTCTTGGCAAGGAAACAGCAAATATGGTGGCTGAAATCCTGGTAAAGGGTGCAAAGCCTGCCACACTTCCAGTTAAGCTTTTGGATAATGGTATTGCTACCGTAAATACGGAGACAGCAGATGCCATCGGCTATGATTATTCTAAGATTAAAGATTTATGTGACGGCTTTGTAGAAGTAAAGACAGCGGAGGAATTCGATTAATGTCTAGCCTGTTTACTATTTCGATTTTTCAGAGTGCTTTGGAACTGGGGTGTATATACGCCCTGGTTGCACTGGCACTTTTTATTTCATTTACCATACTTAATATTGCAGATCTTACCACTGATGGATGCTTTACCTTAGGCTGCGCAGTGGGAGCTATGGTTACACTTGCTGGCCATCCATTTTTAGCTCTATTTGCAGCGCTAATTTCTGGTGCTCTGGCAGGCTTTGTTACAGCATTCCTGCAGACCAGGCTTGGTGTGGAATCCATCCTGGCTGGTATTATCGTAAATACGGGGCTATATACCATTAATATCGCGGTAATGGGATTTTCATCCATTGCAAATCTTTTCGGTTGTGATACCATTTTTTCTCTAGGAAAAGATGGATTCGTAAATACGATATTTGGTGAATGGTACAAGGTGGCAATTGTAGTAGTTATCGTGGTTATCATCGCGGTTATTTTATGGTGGTTTTTAGGCACCACTTTGGGTATGTCTATTCGTGCCACAGGTGATAATGCGGACATGGTTCGCTCTTCATCTATTAATCCTACCTTTACCATCACAGTAGGACTTTGTCTGGCAAACTCTCTGACAGGTTTATCTGGAGCCCTTATCGCTCAGTATCAGAAATCTGCAGATATTAATATAGGTACAGGTATGGTTACCATTTCTCTGGCATCTCTTATCATCGGCCAGAGCTTGATTGGCAACAAGGGAAGCATGCTTCGTAGAATCCTCGGTACAATCCTTGGATCTATTTTGTACAGATTCATCGTGGCAATCGCCCTTAGACTTTCGGTTCCAGCAGAGGCATTAAAGCTTGTTTCTGCTATAATTGTAGCTGTTGCCATCGCAACACCTTATGTCAGAAGAAAGCTTGCACTTAAACGTAGAGAGCTGGCCAACTATAGAGGAAATGTGAAGGGGGAGAAACATGCTTAAGATAGAAAACATCTCAAAGACCTTCAACCCAGGCACAGTCAATGAAAAAAAGGCACTAGAGCATCTTTCCTTGGAGCTTAAGGACGGGGATTTTGCTACTATAGTAGGTTCAAACGGAGCGGGCAAATCCACCATGTTCAACGCCATCGCAGGTACCTTTATCGTAGATGAGGGCAACATTTATCTTGATGGCGAGGACATTACCTTTGTCAAGGAATACAAACGAAGCCGAGTCATCGGTCATCTGTTTCAGGACCCATTAAAGGGCACCGCACCGAACATGACCATCGAGGAAAACATGGCCTTGGCATACCTTAGAGCATCAAACTATTCTGGAAAGCTTTTTTCTAGAATCAGCGCCAAGGACAAAATGCGCTTTAAGGAGCAGCTATCACTGCTGGGCATGGGCCTTGAGGATAGAATGAAGCAGCCAGTAGGGCTTTTATCAGGCGGTCAGCGTCAGGCCCTGACACTTTTGATGGCTACCTTTGTTACACCAAAGCTATTGCTTTTGGACGAGCACACAGCAGCTCTAGATCCTGCCACAGCAGAAAAGGTGTTAGAACTGACAAAGGCTATCGTGGCAGAGCGAGGCATCACCTGCCTTATGGTCACTCACAATATGCATCAGGCCTTAGAGGTAGGCAATCGCACCCTGATGATGAACGCAGGTCACATCGTTTTTGACTGCGCAGGAGAGCAAAGAGCAAATCTTACTGTTGCAGACTTGCTTGAAAAGTTTAAAATGGGTGCTGGTGAAGAATTAGATAATGATAGGGTTCTCCTTTCATAATAAATTTAGGAAGAGGATATAAGAAATGAAAAAGGTTGTAAAATTTGGAGGAAGTTCATTAGCTGACGCAGGTCAGTTCAAGAAGGTGGGCGACATCATCCGAGCTGATGAAAACAGAGTTTTTGTAGTGCCTTCTGCACCTGGCAAGCGCCACAGTAAGGATACAAAGGTAACAGATATGCTTATCGGTACCTACGAGGATGCCAAGGCAGGCAAGGATGTTACTAAAAATCTTGCAGATATAAAGGCCAGATATGACGAGATTATAGATGGTCTTGAGCTTAAGGGATTTTCTTTGGATGAGGATTTTAAGCAGATAGCTGAGGACATCAAAACAGACCTTTCATTAGATTATCTTGCCAGCCGTGGCGAGTTTTTAAACGGCAAAATCATGGCAGAGTATTTAGGCTATGATTTCATCGATGCCAAGGACGTTATTTTCTTCAATGAAGAGGGAACCTTAAACACATACAAAACAGAAAAGACTATGGCAAAGGCTCTTGAGGAGCACCCACACGCTGTCATCCCAGGCTTTTACGGCTGTGGCAAGGATGGCAAGGTAAAGACCTTCTCAAGAGGTGGTTCGGATGTGACAGGCTCTATAGTAGCAGGAGCTGCCAGAGTAGATGTATACGAAAACTGGACTGACGTATCAGGATTTTTGATTTGCGACCCTCGTATCGTTGACAATCCTGTTGGAATGCAGACCATCACATACCGTGAGCTTCGCGAGCTTTCATACATGGGCGCTGGCGTTCTTCATGAGGATGCCATCTTCCCAGTTCGCTCTGCAGGCATTCCTATCAATATTAAAAACACTAACAAGCCAGAGGACGATGGCACATGGATTGTAGAATCTACAGCCCAGAAGAATGAATATGTCATTACAGGTATCGCTGGTAAAAAGGGCTTCTGCACAGTTCTCATTACAAAGTCCTTGATGAACTCTGAGGTTGGTTTCTGCCGAAAGGCTCTTCAGGCCTTTGAGGACAACGGCATCAGCATCGAACACATGCCATCAGGTATCGATACCATGACAGTTGTTGTTCACGAGGACGAGTTCTTAAATAAAGAGCAGGCGGTGGTTTCAGCTATTCATCGCAACTGCTCACCAGATTCCATCGAAATCGAATCTGACCTGGCCCTTATTGCTGTCGTAGGTCGCGGTATGAAGAGCACACGTGGTACTGCAGGCCGAATTTTCTCAGCTCTCAGCCACGCTCATGTAAATGTCCGCATGATTGACCAGGGTTCTTCCGAGCTTAACATCATCATCGGCGTAGAGAATCAGGATTTCGAAGCTGCTGTAAAGGCAATTTACGATATTTTTGTTACAACAAAACTTTAAAACAAAAAAGGCTTATGCTATACTATTGAAAGTTTAAAAAGAGAGGTAATGTATGAGCCTTATTATTAAAAACGGCAGGGTGATTAACCCTCCTACAAACACAAACGAAATATTAGATATCAAGATAGACGGGAACAGTATTTCAGCTATTTCAGCTGGAATTGTTCCCGTTTTTTCTGATGAAGTTATTGATGCTACAGGCTGCCTTGTATTCCCTGGTTTCATAGATATGCATGTGCATTTCAGAGATCCAGGCCAGACTGCCAAGGAGGACATTGAAACAGGTTCTAGGGCTGCAGCTAGAGGTGGTGTCACCACAGTGCTTGCCATGCCAAACACAAAGCCAGTGGTGGATAATGCTGATTTAGTAAAGTACGTCCATGAAAAGGGCGCGTCTGTTGGACTAACTCGCGTGCTTCAGGTTGGCTCTGTTACAAAGGGCATGGAGGGCAAGGAGCTTTCTGACTTGCAGGCCATGATTGATGCAGGCATCCCAGCCATTTCTGAGGATGGCAAATCTGTTATGGATTCCGGTGTGTACCGTGAGGCCATGAAGGTGGTGGCTGCTGCAGGGGTTCCAGTGTTAGCTCACTGCGAGGATATTAATCTGGTGCAGGGCGGCGTCATGAATATGGGTGCCAAATCTGATGCCATGGGAGAAAAGGGCATAAGCAATGCTGTTGAAAACATCATCGAGGTTCGCGATATCATGCTGGCAGAGGAAACAGGTGCCACTCTTCATCTATGTCACTGTTCCACAAAGGAAAGCTACGACATTATCAAAGAGGCAAAGGCTAGAGGCGTAAAGGTCTCTGGGGAGGTTTGCCCACATCATTTCACCCTTACAGAGGACGACATTGTCCCAGGTGATGGCAATTACAAAATGAATCCTCCAGTTCGAACCAAGGAGGATAGAGAAGCTCTAAGACGTGGTTTGGCTGATGGAGTTTTTGAGGTCATTTCTACCGACCACGCTCCACACACAGCAGAGGAAAAGGCTAAAGGCTTTGCCTCACCATTCGGTATCGTTGGCTTAGAGACTTCAGCAAGTCTTACTTATACAGAGCTTGTTTTATCAGGCTTGATTACTCCTCTTAAAATGGCTGCCCTTATGAGCAGCAACCCAGCAAGAATACTTGGATTTAAGGATTTGGGAGATTTGTCTGTAGGCAAAACTGCGGATATCACAATCTTCAATCCTTCTATAGAATATGAAATTCATGCCTCAGATTTTGCAGGCAAATCAAAAAATATGCCATACGAAGGCCGCAAGGTCACAGGCAAGGTAGTAAAAACAATATTTGGAGGAAGGGTAGTTTACAATGATTCAGAAGCTAATTAATCAAATAGTAGAAAAGGATGCACCAATCGTAGTAGGTCTTGATCCTACGCTCAAGCTTATGCCAAAGTCACTGGTTGACAGATATATCAACCAGTACGGTCAGACATTAGAGGCAGTAGGCGAGGCAATGTTTGATTACAACAGACAGATTATGGATGCCTGCGCTGATTTGATTCCAGCAGTAAAGCCACAGATTGCCATGTATGAAAGCTTTGGCATCCCTGGTATGATTGCCTACAAAAAGACTGTAGATTATGCTAAAGAGCTTGGCCTAATCGTCATCGCGGATATCAAGCGTGGCGATATTGGTTCCACATCTACAGCATATGCACTAGGTCACCTGGGCAGCGTTCAGGTTGGGGATTACAAATATCAGGGTTTTGATGCAGACATGGCTACTGTAAACCCATACCTTGGCACAGACGGTGTAAAGCCTTTCGTGGATGTGTGCAAGGAAGAGGACAAGGGTATCTTCGTGCTTTGCAAGACTTCTAACCCATCTTCTGGAGAGTTCCAGGACAGACTCATCGAGGGTAGACCTTTGTACGAGCATATGGCAGAAAAGATTGAGGAGTGGGGCGCTGATACTAGAGAGGGTGACTACTCTAACGTAGGTGCTGTAGTAGGTGCTACATATCCTGAAATGGGCGCAAAACTTCGTAAGCTTATGCCTCACACATATATCCTGGTGCCAGGATACGGCGCACAGGGTGGCAAGGGCGCAGATCTTGTAAACTTCTTTAATAAGGATGGACTTGGCGCAATCGTCAATTCCAGCCGCGGCATTATCGCTGCATATCAGCAGGAAAAGTATGCAAAGTATGGCGAGGAGAACTTCGCAGGTGCAAGCCGCGCAGCAGTAGAGGATATGCTTGCAGATATTAGAGGAGCACTTAAATAATGAAAATCAAAGAAACAGCAAAAGTAATAAATCAGGTTCAGCTGGCTGATGGGGTATTTAGTCTCACCATCACCACATCAGCAGCGCAGTACGCTGTCCCTGGCCAATTCATGAATATCTTTTCAGCGGATGGGGCAAAGCTTCTGCCTCGCCCTATCAGCATCTGCGAGATAGACAAGGCAGCAGGCACTCTTCGCATGGTCTACCGTGTGGTAGGCCAGGGCACTGCGGAGTTTTCACAGCTTGCAGCAGGTGATGAAGTACAGGTAATGGGACCTCTTGGCAACGGATTTCCAATTGAAGGGGAGACTGCTATTGTAGTAGGTGGCGGAATCGGCGTGCCTCCTATGCTTCAGCTGGCAAAGGAGCACCCAGGCACTGTCACAGCTGTCATGGGCTACAGAAATGACGACCTGTTTTTATCAGAGGAATTTATAGATGCGGCAGCAGAGCTTATTGTGGCTACAGATGATGGCTCAGTAGGTGTCCATGGAAACGTGGTGGATGCCATGAAAGAGGCGGACCTTACAGCCGATGTTATCTATGCCTGCGGTCCAAAGCCAATGCTGAAAGGCGTGGCTGCCTATGCCGAGGGAAAGGGCATCAAATGCTATGTTTCCATGGAAGAGCGCATGGCCTGCGGCGTAGGCGCATGCCTTGGATGTGTGTGTGAGTCAAAGGAAGTGGATGACCACAGTCACGTGAAAAACAAACGAGTATGTAAGGATGGCCCAGTTTTCTTAGCTACGGAGGTGTGCTTGTAATGAATACAAAAGTAACTATCGCGGGGGTAGAATTTCAAAACCCTATTATGGAGGCATCTGGCACCTTTGGTTCTGGCATGGAATACTCAGAGTTTGTAGATTTAAATAAGCTTGGCGCAGTGGTAACAAAGGGCGTTGCAAACGTACCATGGCCTGGCAATCCTACTCCACGTATCGCTGAGGTTCGCTCAGGCATGCTTAATGCCATCGGCCTTCAAAACCCGGGAGTGGAGATATTCTGCGAAAGAGATCTGAAATTCCTAGAGCAGTTTAAAGATGCAAAAGTTGTGGTTAATGTTTGCGGACATTCAGCCGAAGAATATATTGAAGTAGTTGATAGATTAGCTTCGGAAGAAAGGGTAGATATGTTGGAAATCAACATATCTTGTCCTAATGTAAAAGAGGGCGGCATCGCCTTCGGACAGGACCCAAAGGCTGTAGAGGAGATTACCAGATTAGTAAAAGCCCACGCAAAACAGCCTATAGTGATGAAGCTTTCTCCAAACGTTACCGATATCAAGGTAATGGCAAAGGCCGCACAGGCTGGTGGAGCGGATGCAATATCTCTTATTAACACTCTCACAGGCATGAAAATCGATGTAGAACGTCAGAATTTTGTTCTAGCAAACAAGACCGGTGGTATGTCAG
>JAEEGF011499087.1_pt1 | contig 12853 bp, 14 predicted proteins | sample 9134171 | NCBI WGS metagenome assembly JAEEGF01 (sample SAMN16246542, study PRJNA631951) | gut metagenome | biome: gut microbiome; feature: rumen; material: AP-attached | host: Bos | place: Iran: Karaj | collected 2018-10 | reverse complement strand
ACTGGTGCTTTATCCTGCTCCCACACACATGGGAAGATGTTGATGTCGCCGTTGTTCATGAATGTAGTCTGTGTGTCCATCTGCACGTCGTGCAGAATCTGCTGCTTGTAACTGTTGTTTACTGTTTCCATGTTTTGAGTTGTTTTGCGAGAAGAAGGTTGGAATCTTTGCGCATTTACCCGGGAACATCCTCCTCACTTCAACCCAAAGTTTAACTTATCTGTTTACTTTAATAATGTCCGTGGCTACGATGTCTTGAAAAACTTGACCGTTGTATTCACGGGTAGAGAACCGAAGGGTCGTGATGACCACATCGCCTTCGTAGAACTGGCATCCGGCAAGGTTGCCAAGGACTGCCACAAGGTAAGAGTTTTCGAACTTGCCGCCAATCTCCTGAAGTACCAGGTTTCGCTTGGCCATCTGTCCGTTGTCGGCCTTCTCACTCTTCACGTAGAACTGCTCGCTGCAGCTCTTCACTTTCATGATGTTTGCTTGCATAATGTTTACCTCCTTTCCGTTTAGTTGTTTAATCCTTTAGCTAACTCTCTCTGAATCTTGTGGTACAGAGGCCACAAAATCCTGTCAACGTGCTTGATGCCTGTTGTGTAGAGCGCAACGCCCTGCACGCACCCTGTAAGGCACTCTGCCATCTCAACCTGTAAAGCCTCTTCAAACCCGACCAGACTATTGGCCATCTGGCGATAGAGCCCCGGGCTGACACTGCCTTCACATCGACGCAGCATCAGCATAGCGAGGCTACTGGCGGGAAAATCTGACACCATGTCGCGATAGAACACTGTGAGTTGTTGACCATGAACCTGACGGTTCTGCTGCTTGCGCTCGAAGCGCTTTTGGAAAACTGAATCTTTCATCTTTACTTTCCTTTTTTGTTAATACTAATGTTACTTCGTGGAACTCATCCGAACGGGGTTTATAGAGCCCGTGGTTTCTTGTTCACGATGCAAAGGTAAGGCGAATATCAATGCCCTGTTTGTAATGACTTTGAGATAGTATATTTCACCGCTCAATCGTATATTTAAGCACTAATTGAAAGTAATTTCAGTAGATTTTCGGCTATAAACATCTGGCGTGGGAACACCCTGTCACCCTTCGGAGCCTTGTACCTCTTCCAATCCTGATAATTCTTTCTAAGGATGCTGCTCGATGATAGCGGCTTCTGGATTGACTGATAGGTGCACCGATGCGTCAGGCGTACATCTTTTAATAGCGTGTTCATGCGCTGGGAGAATTTTGCAATGTCACTTTCCCAACCGCAGAAATCCACCAACACCCTATACACAGCCGTCCACTGGGTGCATACGCCAAACAGCCCTACAACCACGATGACAGCCTTAGCCACCTCATCGTCGCTCTTATACACCTTCTGACACTTGTAGGTCACGGTCTCAATGGCACTTACCAACTTATTAGCCAGCAGAGCCTCAGCCATCTTTATTTGTTCTTCGCTGTCACCTTTCTCTAATAAAATCTTCATTTTGTTGAGTTTGTGAGGAAGAAGTTCCAGAATAGTACCTATTTCACTTGCAAGACTTCCTTCGCTCGTTCACTCAACGGGTCGCCTCCTTATGCGACCAATAAAAAGTTACACCCGCAAGACAGAGTTTCTGTCTCACGGGTGCAAAATTACAATGAGTGTAGTGGGTATGTAGTACTACACGGGGACTACAAAGTGTTTTATTCTATAAGATTTCTCATTTTTTTTGCCAGAGTATTGTCTATGGGTTCTAATAGTTGAGCTAACAAATTCACATCGTTGCGCACATCCTCTATTTCATAATCAACGCCCTCTCTAATCTTTTGCCTGATGCTTCCTTCTGAACGCCCTGATACGCGAGAAAGCAATGTGGCTAAAGCCCTTTGATTACAAAACTCCGTAGAAAAACCTTTATTCAGAAAGAGGTCAAAGAGAATCATTAGTTGTCGGTTAGTTAGTTGGATAGCCTTCGTTTCGTTATCTTCTTTCTTTTGTGGTATACCCTGTTGTATGTTTGGCGTAGTGTCAAGTACTTCCTCTATCTCATCCGATAGCCAGTCTTCTTCACTATTCATATAAACTTGAACTGCGGCCTTGAATTTGTCCGTTCCAATGCGAGTAATATTATTCAATACTGCAGCTTCCATCTTATGAGATGGCTGATCTTTCTTTGCCAGTTGCTCACCGATGATGCTGGTCATTGTCCGATAAAGAGGGGCATTGAGCATTACCAAACATGTTTGCACACAGAATACGGTAATCGCAGTAAACAAATCCAGTCCATCTTCATCATCTGACAGGTCGCGATAGTCAACGTAAATGTCATCCCAAAGTCCACGAATATCAATTAGCGCATCTTCCTGATACTCTTTCACTTTATCAAGTACAACAACAACTTGCCAGAAAACCTCCTCGGGAGAGAGACGGAAGCCTGTAGCCTCTGCCTCAAACTCACGAATTGGTTTCTGAAATGCCTTGTAGAGCAGTAAACCATCAAGCAACCTGCTTCTTAAGCTTTCTTTTTCGTTTCTTCTTAGTAGGTGTAACATCGCGATACCCCTCGTACATTCGTCTCATATTGTCAAACCAAAGGCACAAGCCCCATGCGGCATTGCCCTCATCATCAGTAGTTGGACGCTCGTGGATAAAGTCATCCAATGTCGTATCTTCTAATTGTGAGTAGGCACGCTCTTCACGCCCATAACGGTACACACCATAATACTTGAAACCTACGCTAATGTCGTAGGCATTAGTAGAGCAGTAATGTACCACCTGAGCCATGTCTTCCTGAGTCTGGTCAATATGCAGGGTACCAGAGTCGCTGGCATTGTAAATGTATTGCCCCTTCTCAGCGCCCATAGCCCTTCCTAATCGGTTGTAACCACTAATCATGGCTTTCATTTCGTCAGTAGCATCAATACCAGCACTCTCTTCCGGCACACCAAAGTTGAACTTTATCCACTTTATGCGGTCCTTGTGCTTCACCGTCTGCTGATTTACCACCTCCCAGAATGTTGCCTCACGAACCTTGCCACGTATTTCAATCTTCAGGCGATAGGCAGCTAACTTGTCGTTGATGGCCTGTTGCAAAAGAAGGCAAACCTTGTCAGGGTCGCTTTGAAATGAAGAAGAACGCTCAATAGCCATTTGGGCAATGCCCTCACGATTGTCAATGATAACATAACAGCCAGGGCGTGTCTTCAAAGTCTTTTCGTCTTTCTTATCCGTATATTTTATATCCTTCTCATTGCACACCAATAAAAGAGTCATACGGTCACGCTTGCATGTGATTTCGTTTTCAAGAGGAATAATCACCTTTTCCATGTTCTCTTTGGTGATATTCAGTGGACGTACACCACAGAAGATGCCATCAAACGCCTCCTGTGCCAATGACAATGGAGTCTCCTGCGATTCGTTGCAAAGAGCCATTGCCTCAAGTTCGCTAATCTGCGATAGTTCGTATTTGTATATCGAATATACAGCCATAATTTAAATGTCAAATAAATGTTGTTCTAATCCCAATTTCTCAGGATTCTTATTTTGGGCCTTACCAGTTTTGTCTGAGGAAGTATTGTTTCCAGATCATTGTCAGACAGACCCGTTAAAGTCTCCAATTCCTTCTTAGAATACTCCAAGTCTTCAAGATGTACTTTTATTATCTTTCTCAGCAACGAAGGATCATCAATGTCAATATATTCAGTTTCCTTTTTTCGCTGCCCAGACTTGCTAAGTTGCATCATGTAGTATCTGTACTGAGAATCGCCTAACATGCCCATCTCTTTTGCTTTGTAACAGATAGCAGCTTTCGATAGTTTCCAGTACATCTTGATTGTTGGCAAATCCTTATATTTCACGTTAAGTAAATCCCCTCTGCACTCTTGCTCAGGCATGTTGAATTCTGATGAGAAGGCATCTGCCTCTTTATCCATATCTTTTTCATCCAAAGAATACACATCTTCTCGTAAATGCATAACCAGATGACCCAATTCGTGGCCTAATGTAAAGCGTTTGTTATCACCCGATTTATCACCATTGATGAAAATAACGGGTACGGCTTTATTGGTAAACATTGTTACTCCGAAAAACTTTTCTGGCGCATCTTCTAAGAAGATAACTATAATACCATGCCGTTCTATCGTCTTAACAAAGTTCTCGATAGGTCCCTTTTGAATACCGAGGAATAAACGAGTCCTACGTGCGACCTCTTTAGGAGTAATGCCGCTAAACGTTGAAATAGAAGGCAAGTCGAATTCTGGTATCTCTACCGAATCTAATAATTCGTCAATGGCAATACGAGCCGTATCAAATCTCGCCTCCAACATCGTTAGTTCCCTACTAGGCATCGTGACTCTTTTCCTGTAAAAGAAAGAGTTCAGCTTTCTACTTTGGCTTTCTTTGTAAAAAAAGGAAACAGGATAATCAAGGTATTTTGCAACACGATCTATCATTTCTTCAGAGACAGGGAGTACGCCCTTTTCCATCTTTGACAGATTACCTTGGTTTAGCCCTTCGATAGCTTCGGCCATCGTCTTTTGTGTGATACCTCTGCTTTCGCGTGCCAACAGCAAATTCCTGTGATTTACCTCATTTTTCATAATTTGTCCCTTTTTTGTGCCTAAGCACTTTTCTCTTTTTTGCCATTTCCTTGGCGTTTGTTAGCCTTTGGCACTACAACCAAATCATCATCCTGTGTTGGTTGAGAGTAAAGAGGTATACTTTCTTTATTCACATACACAAGTTCTGATAGGTCTGAGCACCATTCAATAGTTCCGCTAACAATGTGTACAGCATACACACCTGTTAGTTCCGTAAAAGAGGAAGATACTTGATAACCTATATATGTAATAGGTAGTGTATCTTGCATGTCGTCAGACAGCTGTTCGTCGTACATCTTCACAGCCTTAGTAATGATATTCTGGGGTTTGAGCTTTTTGTCGACTTTCTTAAAGAAAAGCCTCATACCATTAAGCTCTACATAAAAACGCCTACCTTTACAAAAACCTGAATGATTGGGGAATTCTTCTGTCATAAACCCTTGGATATTACTATTCCAAGTATTCGATTTGAAGTTCCTGTTTTGAAAGGAAGGAGGGGTGCTGATAATGGTGTTTTTACTTTTTTCTGCACCATTATTACATGCGTTTATGATTTTAAACGCGTTTTCAACTCCAAGAAGATTTTCAAATTCTTGCTGACTAACATTTTTTCTTGCAATCATTTCTTCATCTCGAAATAATTGCGTACCTTTGTACTCGACGATTGGAATTTTTTCCATTGTTCAAATCATTTAAAAATTAAACTTGGGCTTCGACTCTGCCAAGTCGGAGCCTTTTTCGGGTGCAAAGATACATATTTTAACTCGAATAATCAAAATATTCGAGATAATTTTTTCAAAAAAGTTTTTATAGACTATACAAATGACCCTCTGCTTAATGCTGCATCTGGGTCGTACCATGTGGCATCGATGAAATTCTGCATCTCCTTGACGAAGTTCTTCATCACATCGAAACTAATGGGATTCTCTGAATGCTGGCTTCTAACTTCTTCATAAACGCTACGCTTCTCGTATGGAAGTCTCTTGGCCTTACGAAGCAAGAACACATTATCAATACTCGTCAAGCGAACGTCTTCAGGCTGCATGTCGAGATATTCCACGAGTGCATAATACTTGGAAATCGGGCAACCCTGTTTTAAACGTGCAGCCGTTCCAGCACACTCCTGGAACATTGTTTTGTCGTAATTGACCTTGCACTCAACAGCCAATACAGCAAGGAAAAGTCGGCCATCAATCGTCTTGGCTGCACTGAAATTCTCGTCTGACGAGAACTTGTAATACACAGACTTACCGATGGTGAAATCTTGATCTTTATCTTTGATAACAATTTCGGGTTTATCATCCAAATTCTGTATGCTCGATGGGCAGAAAGAAAGTGACATGAAACTTGTCTGTGAACCCGTTTCAACATTGAAAGATGTTGGCAGGTTGTTCAGCAGTTTGCTGTCAACGAGATAAGGCAGGAATTCCTCTATTACGCTATTGTCAAGTTTCAATTGACCTTTCTGCCGTTTCAGAAAATCACTGCCTTGGCGAGCAACGAGTTCCACTTCCAGATAATCCTTATATTCGTTCAGGTATGAAACCATTTCACGTAGGAAATCATCGCCAGTTGCGGTGATGCCTCTCATGTTTGCAATCCATGTATTATAGGCTCGCAGTGCTTCTTCAAGCACGCCTCTATCGGCAGTAGCTTTTGGATTGGCCAAAGCCGCTTCCAGTTTATCTTTATGTGGGTACTGTATCATAGTTTTAATAAATTGGTGATTCTACAACTAATTCCTTTTTACTCAGAATGGCAAGCAAGTCGCCCTCTAATTCGTTGTCAGCGTATGATAGAGCATTCTTGATATGATTCATTCCAATTTGTTCAAACACAGCGAGGTCAATACTTGTGTCTTCACCATGCTTCACGATTGTAATGATGTCCTCTTTGATGCACTCGCCATAACGGTTACCAAACTGACGTTCATTTACACTTTCAATATGAAGCGATGGAATGACTTCAACAATATCTGAAATAATACGAGAGTTATAAAATGGAGTTTTCCTAACCATCGACTCTCTTCCTACAACAAATATCATCCGTCCACCTTGCTTCAAAGCCATTGAGGTATTGAATAATGTATGTCCCATATCTATTGCATATTGGACAACAGTCTTGAATCTATTAGAACGATGCTTTCTATTTGAACCGATCTCGCTTGTTGCAACTTTCAAAATGTCATAACCAAAGCATTCGATAATTCCTCTGTAGTTCTGATGATAATTGAAAACGTTGATATATGGCGGACTTGTTATTACTAAGTCCACAAGATTCTTATATTGCAAGCCAAGGCTTCTTGCGTCACCAAGATTGGCAATGACACTTTTCTTAGTGTATGGTAGTGCAAAGAAGAGGTCACGGATATAGATGATGTTTTTTATTAGTGAATCACGAAGTGTCAGTTTCTTGTCTTTTTCACAGAGAAACAAAACGTTAATCATGAATGGCACTAACTTAAAGTCAAGGTTCTTTGCTACATATTTTGCAAAAGCTAACAGATTAGCATAACTTACGCGATAGTCTGGATCATCGACGTAAACCATCTGACTTTGTGGAAGCCCATTGACATAGAGTCCTATCTCTGCTCTAAACTCATTATATAGTTTTTGCCGTTCCTCGTCACTATACATTGAGTATTCATAGAACTTAGACATGAAATAAGCACTGGGATTCACCTCGAAGCCAATACAGGACATATTCTTCCTAACAGCCTCAGACAATACTGTTCCACTACCGGAAAAAGGGTCGGCTATAATGCTGTTGTCATTTGCATAGCAATCTAACAAATACTCTATGAACTCAGGAGTAAATTGCCCTTTCCAATTAAAGAAATTGGAACGCTGTTTGTGAACGACATCTAATTTATTTTGTTCTAATACTAATGGCATAACAATCTTATATTTGTGGCAAAGGTACAAATAATTTCTGAGATTATTTACAATCAACCACAATTTAACACATTATTTAATAAAGAACCATTCAACCAGTGTGTCTCGTGCGCACAAATGCACTCATGACAGTTATGACAGATGACAGTTTTCTGAATTTGAGAGGAAAAGAGACATTAGTAAATATATATTATAATATATATAATACTAATCTGAATCATCCACCGATTTTCAATAACTGTCATTTGTCATCTGTCATCGGGAAATCGTAAAAAAACTGCCCCACCCTGCCCGCAATCGACGAAATGTAATCTCCGAGGCTCGAAAATTACGGCTTCGAGGCCACGAAATTACGGTTCGTTCAAATTCGTCAAATTCGTGCTGAAAATCGCCCCAAATCGATGGGCAAAATTTGGAAGCAAATGAAAAATGTCGTACCTTTGCATTGTCAAAAGATCTAATGACAAAAGCGGGATGTCGGCCACCCGATGTAGTTGGTCGCAAAGAGTCTAATACTACGAAAAACACATTTTAAAGTATGGCAAAGATTTTGTATGAAGTAAAGAAGAACCAGAACTCACACTCTGCTGCCTTCGGCAAGTGGTACGCTCAGATCAAGAGTCTGGAAACGTTGAACACCCGAAAGTTGGCTAACCACATCGCGGAGCACGGAAGCGTCTATACCCCCGACGTCGTTTACGGCGTGTTGGAGAAGTTCCGCAGCTGTCTTGTTGAGATGCTGCTGGAGTCGAAGAAGGTAAAGATTGAGGGGCTCGGCACCTTCTACTGCACCCTCGAGAACCAGAAGAACGGAGCCCTGAAGAAGGAGGACTTCAACGTGAACAAGCACCTGAAGGCGTTGCACATCCGATTCCTGCCCGAGCAGACTACGGAGGAGAACATCTCCAGCCGCGAGTTCCTGAAGAAAGCCGAGTTTATCAACATCGAGCAGCTCCTGAAGAGCGAAGAGAGTGAGAACGGAGGCAGCTCTACTGGCGGTAACACCGGCAACGGTGGCAGCGGTTCGCAGAGCGGAAGCGGAACAGGCAACATCACTCCTGGAGGCGGCAACGACGGCGGTTCCGACAATGAAGGCGGCGATAACGACGGTGGTATGGACCAGAACTAAAGAGTAGCGCCTACGGGCGCACTCTTTTCAGAAACGAAATGTATAACCTTATTAAACGAAAAACACCATGAAGAAGGAAACTTGGAAGACCGTCATTCAGGTCATTGTATCAATCCTCACGGCAGCCCTGACTGCCCTCGGCACTACGAGCTGCATGGGCCACGGACCGATCCAATTTTGAAGTGAAGAGTGAAAAATTCGCTCCGCACTTGAACTTGAATCTTTGATTTTGAAACTAAAAACTGCCGCTGGCATTCTGTTTATCGCAGGTGCCGGTGGCTTTTTTTGCAATAACATCGCTGTTGGCAGGAAAAATCCGCATAACTTATTGAGAAATCAATTCGTTACGCGGATTTATCGGCGGAGAGAGAGGGAGGATCAGAACGAGAACGTCTGATATATCCTGATCATAACCACACTGATTTTCAAAGAATTACAGAGACAATATGATCTTTTATCCTCAACTGTTATCTTTTGTAATCGGTTCGATGGAACCTCTTGTTAGTCTCAATATTTTGTTTTAACTTCGCAGCAGATTTCTGGTGGAACCTCTGCGGAACCGCTTATTCTTCGGCAAAGTTAAACATAATAATTGAGATAAAAAAATGATTCAGTTAAAATTTTCAGTTAGACCTTATATTAAAGGTAGTACAGGACAAGTAGGTGTTAAAGTTAGGTGGAATAATAGTAACTCTGTTGTTTCATTCTTCACCAACGTTTGGGCAGAACCAGACAAGTGGGATCCAGATCTTCTGAAAGCGAAACGTGGCACAACTCATTATGTGCGAGATATGAAGTTTACCTACATCGAGATTAACGAAGCTATAGCTGAGTACCGAGAAGAAATCGAGAGTGTCTTTGACAAGTGTGCACTGAAAAACACCGTACCAACTACCGAAGAATTGAAAACGATGGTCAATTCCGCTCTCGGACGCATAGATATAAACTCCACCGCTCCTACAGAGACCATCAAGAAAAAAACATTCAAAGAAATGATCGACTTGTTTCTAACAGAATGTGGCAGAGAGAAGAATTGGGACGATCAGGCAAAAGAGAAATATACTCAGGCTTTTCAGCACATCACGAAAGCTAATCCACATATTAAACCAGACAAGATTTCAATCGAACACATGTTCAAACTTCGTGAGTGGTACATAAAAAACGAATACCGAAACCGTACCATCAACAAACAGATCACAATGCTTAAAGGATTCTTGAAGTGGCTCAACACGAAAAATGGTTATGCAGTACCGGCAGAAGTTCTCAACTTTGAGACCAACTTAAAAGTTCTTCCTAAGACTGTAACCTTCCTTCACTATGATGAGCTTCTTCACTTCGCACACTTCAATTTTAAGAATGACGAGAACGGTAGGCTATCTAGAGCCCGTGACTTTTGGTGTTTTATGGCCTTTACTTCTCTCCGAGTTTCAGATCTTTCGAGATTGAAGGTTGTACATATTCACGAAGAAAGGATAGAAATGTTCGCGAAGAAAACGGGTGAACATCTGGTAATTCCATTAACAGAGGAAGCTCAAAGAATTCTCACCTTATATAATATAGGTAAACTGGAAAATGATTACGTCTTCGATGTGCAGAGTTCTCAGAAATTGAACGATGCTGTAAAAGATGCCGCTAAGGAAGCTGGACTTGACAGAATAATCACAGAAATATATTATATAGGTACAGAGCGTAAGGAAGAATCGCACAAATTCTGTGATGTAATTTCCAACCATGATGCACGCAGGACATTCGTTTCATGTTCATTAGCTATGGGAATCCCTGCAGAGACCGTTATGAAGTGCACAGGACACAAGTCTTACAACACCATGAAACCATATATCGAAACAGCGACTGAAACTCAGGTACTTGAAATGGAGAAGTGGAACAAGAATCGATATAGAAGCCAGATTATTAATCTAATCAATAATGCTGACGAGCATTCTCTAAAAAAATGGCTGCATAATATTCAGACTGAAATAGCTCAGGAATCGTAATACGACTGAGCCCATACTAAAGAAGGTGCTATGCGATATGCATAGTGCCTTTTTTTATGAAAATACATAGTGGGATTTATTGAGAATAGGGAATAGTTTATTGAGAGTGCTTTTTGTTTATTGAGGTTTATTGAGATTTCAATCAATCAGAAAAAAGTCCGAACTTCGCACCAGATTAAAAAAAAAGTAACATATGGATATTCTGTTAAATATGACACAAGATGAGTTCTTCGATAGACTCAAGGAGTGCTTCGCTGAAGCTTTGTTCGCACCAAATCCGGATGAAGGTGTGAAGATCAAGAAGCACTACGTGTACGGACTTCAAGGACTGTGTAATCTGCTCGGTTGTAGTACGGCTACAGCCTCACGGATAAAAAGGTCGGGGGTTATCGACGCAGCCATCAGCCAGGTGGGTAAAATTATTGTAGTGGACGCAGATTTAGCTTTAGACCTACTAAATACTCGAAAGAAATCCTATCACAGAAGGAATAAATAAGATGGTGATACTCCACAACCTTAATTGGAGCTAATTAAATTTGTAAATTTTATGATAAATTGTAAGATTCTGACAGCCACAGAATTAAAAGAAATGGGGCTGAGTATCGGAAGACTATCTGGAAACAGAAGTCTCGATCCTAAAAACGTCAAATCTAAAATGGAGTCACTCAAAGAGACTGGGCTTCTTATCCCTGCCGTAATTGTAGAAGCAGAAAAAGCGATAGCTGAAGGTCTTGAAGTTGTGGACTTCGAAACAAAGGAGAAGGTCACTGATGAAAAAAAGAAAAAATATGTGGTGACGGTTGATGCTAACAATCGCTACGCAGCACACCTTAACCTACTTAAGCAGGACAAGGAATATCATGGTGAGTTTTACTTTATGTTCCCCCTTCAAGAGATCAGTGTCACAAAAATGTTGAGTGAGATCAACATTAAGACTAATCCATGGCGAGTTTCCGACTATGGTAAGGGAATTGCAATGTCTATCAAAGAGCAGTTACCACTACTCTCTGAAATTAACGAAATGACAGAAAAAGGCTATTCTGTTGAATCAGCTTGTAAATGGTTGACATTCGGGAATAAAGTCAACAAAAACATTTTCGTAGATGCGATGAACGGATCCATTTCTGATTCGCTAAAAGAAGATAAGAATATTGACAGAGGAAAGAAACTGTTAGAGTCTGCAAAGAAAGCCTTTAGTGAGGATTTTCTAAAGAAGCGGACTTTACCAGACTGGATCATATCCAAGTTAAAAGATTCCGAAGAAGGGAAGTCGGCTTTCGTAAAAAAGATGTGCAGTTTTCTTAGTAATATAAGCCGAGAAACTGCTGATGAGATTGAAAACTACTCAGGTAAAAGAGGTGGAGATACAAAAGAATCCAAAATAAATAGAAAGCTAAATGAACTGTGGGAAGAAAAAGAATTCGGATAAAAAAATCTAAATACGATTAATTATATATCTGTGATAGGGTCTTGAGGTCAGACTGAGAATCGAGATAGCATCAGATTCTTGTCTGGCCTCATTTTATGACTATTTATAGATGCTCTCCATTTTTACCTATCTGGGTTTGAACCATCCTTAAAAATCACTTTTTCTCCATGGCAGGACTTGCCAGCTTCACAGAAAAACAGTTTCACGATCCAGAGCATACCTGTACCTTACTATTATAGCCCCCCTGCCTTTTTATCCATCACCTTTAAAATGTAGGAAGTCCCCTACACAGGAGGACACTAGCCGTGGCACCCCTCCCTCTCTTTAAATTGTAAAAATCGTAGGAAAAGTCATACAAGCTGTAATACGAAAGTATTAATCAGTATTCACTTTTAATTCTAGTTGATTATGAATGATTTATTATTGATGCCAGCCGTGGCTAGTAACGGTAACGCTTATGAGTACGCTGAATACGAAGAAGTCGTAGAACAGCCTGTGACCAGATCTTACGTTAGCTTCTTGGATGCTAACACTAACGCCATTTCTCTTGAAGAGTTGGCTTCTACTTGTGTCGTGCCAACATGGGGTTCAATGGAAACGACTATTTCTCATCAGGACTTCATCAACAGCGTGCATGATGCAGCGAAAACCTTCTATCAGGGTGAAGCTGTTACAGCACCTTCTATCCGTGTTTCCCATATCGTAAGGGGTAGGACTCCTAATGCTCTTGGAAAGAGGGCATCGGAACTGTTGGAATGTGAAAAGACGCAGTTTTATCAGCGTTTAGCCTTCGCTTTCACCATCCCAACGATCTATG
>JAEEGF011175790.1_pt1 | contig 12853 bp, 7 predicted proteins | sample 9134171 | NCBI WGS metagenome assembly JAEEGF01 (sample SAMN16246542, study PRJNA631951) | gut metagenome | biome: gut microbiome; feature: rumen; material: AP-attached | host: Bos | place: Iran: Karaj | collected 2018-10 | reverse complement strand
ACTCTTCGATATCTACATTTTCCGAATTGAAATGATATCTGCCGACCTCTCCGATCACAAAAAGCTTGTTTTCACCCTTTTTATTAGCAAGTGCTTCCTCCGTAAGCTTTATAACATTATGGTTAAAAGCACCTGCCAGACCCTTATCGTCGGTAAAAACGAGATAACCACGCTTCTTTTTATTCTCAGGTATATCATCTCTAAGCTCAAGAAAAATATTCTCCGTTCCCTCAGGAAGGTTGTTCACAACTCTTTCGATCATATCCTTCGTGGCATAAAAGAAAGGCTCCGTGTCCGATAACATCTTCTTTGCCTTTCGAAGCTTGGTCGAGGAGATCATATACATCGCATTTGTAATTTTCTTTGTGTCACTTACGCTTGCGATCCTTTCGCGGATCTCTTTTATATTAGCCAAATCACTGTACCTTTATATCTTCGTTAAATTCATCAATGAGGTCATATATCCTCTTCTTAAGTTCGTCCGAGAGGTCTTTTGTCTTCTTGATCTCATTACATACATCTTTGTGTTCGTTATTGAAGAAGGTAATAAGTTTTTCCTTGTATTCGTTAACTTTCCTTACAGGAACATGGTCAATTCTCTTAGAGCCGGCTGCAAGAAGTATCAGTACCATTTCATGCATCGCAAGCGGATGCTCTAAGGGCTGCTTAAGAAGCTCCATCAGGACCTGCCCGTGACCCAGCTGATTCTTGGTCACCTCATCAAGGTCTGATGAAAACTGTGTAAACACAGCCATTTCCCTATACTGCGCAAGATCTACTCTTATGCTTCCGGTAGCTTTTTTCATTGCCTTGGTCTGAGCTGCACTACCTACACGGGATACTGAAAGTCCTACATTAACCGCAGGTCTCATACCTGCAAAGAACAAGTCACTTTCAAGGAATATCTGACCATCAGTGATGGAGATAACGTTAGTTGGAATATACGCAGAAACATCTCCTGCCTGTGTCTCAATAATAGGAAGCGCTGTAATTGAGCCTCCTCCAAGATCATCTGAGAGCTTACTACTTCTCTCAAGAAGTCTAGAATGCAGGTAAAAGACATCTCCCGGATAAGCCTCACGTCCCGGTGGCCTCTCAAGAAGAAGCGATAATGCTCTGTATGCAACAGCGTGCTTGGAAAGATCGTCATAAACGATAAGCACGTCTTTTCCCTTGTACATGAAGTACTCAGCAAGTGCAGTTCCTGAATAAGGCGCAATATACTGAAGCGGAGCAGGATCTGATGCTGTCGAACTTACAACAATCGTATACTTCATCGCTCCTGTCTTTTTAAGAGTTGTTATGAGCTGGGCTACAGTTGAAGCCTTCTGTCCTATTGCAACATAGATGCAGATTACGCCCTTACCCTTCTGGTTGATTATTGTATCAAGAGCAATTGAAGTCTTACCGGTCTGTCTGTCGCCGATAATAAGCTCACGCTGGCCTCTTCCTATAGGGAACATGGTATCTATGGAAAGAATACCAGTAGCCATAGGCTCGTTGACCGACTGTCTTTCGACAATTCCCGGAGACCTCTCTTCAACGGCGCGATATCCGCTCTCTTTGATATCTCCCTTGCCATCAATCGGCGCACCGAGAGCATCAATTACTCTTCCGATAAAAGCTTCTCCGACAGGAACACCGGCCTCTTTATAAGTGCGAACGGCTCTGCTTCCCTGTCTTATGCTTCTTTCGTCGCCAAAAAGGATACACCCGATATGATCATCTCTGATATCCTGGGCCATACCCTTGGTTCCGTCCTCAAATTCAATTATCTCTCCGTAGAAAGCGTGCTCAATTCCTTCAACATTGGCTATGCCGTCACCAATCCAGGTAACAACTCCAACTTCCCTGCCCTTGATGGAAAGGTCAAAGTCTTCAACCTTTTGTTTGAGCATAGGAATGATGTCTTTTGAATGAACGCTTCCAAGTTCGGTCCGTAGCTGTCTGGCTCTGCCTTTGTCGCTCCAGTCGTATTCTAAGCCACCACAGGAAACGATAAAGCCTCCGCCTACTTCAGGATCATTTATGACCTTTAGTTTTACATCAGGATTGTCAAGCTTCTCAGCAATTAGCTGCCTGATGCTGGCAAGCTGTGATTCCGTCGGCGGAGTTGAGGCATAGCGCAGTGTAGCTTTAATCTTTTTATCCATTATTAGCCCTTGCCTCATTTATGAATTTATCGTAGAGCAAACTGTCATCCTCTGAGCTGTGCTTGGTAGCTGCAATCTTAGCAGCTGCATCGATAACCATATCCTTAAGCTCATCGGCATGAAGTTCTCTTTCCTTCTCAGCCTCTGCTCTGGCGTTTTGTCTTGCCTCTTTTACGATCTTGTCGCCGGTCTTTCTGGCATCCATAACGATTCTCTCGTACTCTTCATAACCGAGCTTTTTGATATCTGAGAGAATCTGCTCTTTTTCCTCGTCGGCAAGCTCAATCTTCTTCTCATATTCTTTTTTGATGGCACGAGCCTCAGCAGTTGCCTTATCTGCAGCTACAGTAGCCTCGTCCACTTCTTCCTGTCTCTTTTTGATGATCTCATCGATCTTTCCGAACAGGAATTTCTTCACAAAGAATAAGAGTATAAGAATATTTATTACTGTGAATAATATGTTAATCAGGCTTATACTTAACACTTTGCTTCCCCTTTTCTTTAGGTGTTTATGAGAAAAGAATGATCATGATAGCTACAACGAAACCATAGATAGCTGTTGCCTCTGCAAGAGCACAACCAAGGATAAGAAGTCTCATGATCTTGCCATCTGCTTCGGGCTGTCTTGCAACTGCATCTGTAGCCTTTGCTGTTGCAAGGCTGATGCCGATACCTGCTCCGATACCTGTGAATGCAGCGATAGCTGCGCCGATTGCTGTTAAACTCATTTCTTTAGTCCTCCTTTTATTCAACTGCTTCCTTGATGTATAACGATGTCAAAAAACAAAATACATATGCCTGAATACAACCGTCGAATATATCAAAGTAAATACTAAGTGCTGCAGGCAGTATTATTGGTACTACATGTTTGATCAGCTCCATAATGACCGTGGCTCCGAGGATATTACCAAATAGTCGCATACACAGTGACAAAGGTCTTATAAAGAGCTCTAAAACATTCATAAAGGTTATGACTGCCATGGGCTCTGTGAAGCTCTTCAGCCACTTTTTAGGACCTTTTTTAATGATTCCGGCCAGCTCAACAAGCACGATGCTCATAAGAGCAAGAGCCATTGTGACATTAAGGTCCATGGTTGGCGGAACAAGGCCAATCAGTCCTATCATATTTGAGAAAGCAATGAAGATCAGTACCGTTACTATATATGGTGCATATCCAATAGCTTCCTCTCCAAGTAGCTCTCCAACTACACCTCTGATCCATAACACGGCAGATTCTACAGCTGCCTGTCTTCTTGATATGTTGTGAACCTTAAGGTTACTTGTTAGTGCAACTATCAGTACGATCAAAATCGCAAGCACTATCCAGGACACCACAGTCGATTTGTAGATGTCAAAAAAGCCATTACCAAAAGGCACATGGATCAAGGTCTTGTCTGCCATAAGCAGCTCATTAAGCATCTCTTTCATGGAAACATCTCCTTGATTAAAAATGTTTACTTCTTGTTATTCTTCTTCGTTTTGCGACGAAGCTTTCTGTACTTTTTATTGTCGAATTCTCTCTTTTCGGGAAGCTCTTCACCTTTTTCCTTGGCAAGTTCTTCCTTATACTCAGAGATCTCGTCGGTCAGCTGCTCAAGTTCATTCTCTTCTTTTATTTCAGCTGCAGTTTCTGTGATCTTTTCACGTACCTTGGCCTGCAGTTCATCAGTATCATCAAAGAAGATTGTTTCCTTATTCTCGATCCTATCAGAAACCTTCATGACGAATTTTCCGAATATCTTGGGCACTTTTCCGCCGTGTCTCTTAATAATATTAACTACAATGATTATTATAACAATAATCAGTACAAAAGCTAAAAGAAATATAGCAATAATGATAAATCCAATATTTTGCGCATTGCTTACACCATAAGAAAGTGTATGGGTATTGCCTTCAAGCTCGTAAGTCGAGTATGCTCCCATTTTTCCTGTAGGAGTAAGTTTAACTTTTGTATTCTCTGTCACTTCATACAAAGCATAATCAGTAGAACTTGCAAATTTGCCAAAGATCTCAAGGACCTGATTGTAGTCATTGTCAGGCTTAAAGCGTATCTGATGAACGTCCTGACCATCATCAGGAATAGTCAGCTCAATTATTTCCATTTCATCAAGGCTGCTGTTATTATTTTCTTCATTTAGAAGAACTGTTCTGGTAGCCTCTATCTTATCGCCTTCCTTGAAATTGCCGTCAACAAGCAGTATTGACTGATTCTTCTCAGCTGAGTCATCGATGGCAAGAGTTGTCCTGTAAAGTTTGTAAGTTGCAGTTGCAGTCACATCACAGACGAGTCTGTCAACTTCAGGAACATCCCAGTCTACATAATATCCTTCTTTCTCAGGTACAGATGGATATTCTTCTGGCTTTAAGCTCTCGCCGTACTTCTTGCTGAGCCTGTCTACCTGCTCACTTCCATCTTCAAGGTCCTCGTCTTCAAGAACAAAGTTTACTGTGATATTGGAGAATTCATGAGGAAGATCTCTGTACTTAACTTCCTCTGCAACTTCTTCATCAGTGCCGGTACTAAGAGGAACTACTTCAAGCTTTTCTTCGCTCTCTTCAGTTTCCTGCATGATTTCTTCAAAAACTTCATTTTTCTCAACGGCAGCATAACTGACAGGCTCAGCCTTTAAGGCATAGCTTACTCTGTCTATTCCCGCAAGATCATCACTTACAAAGTAGTTATTTCTTACTTCTCCATTTTCTGCAACGTGACCGGAAATCGCGCCATACCAGTTCTCTGCCCTGGTAACGCTGACCAGTGTAAGGCAGTCCTTGATGTGCATTCCGTCACCGGTTATTCCACCGACATAGGTATTTCCGTCAAGTTCGCCCTTTGCATAGGACTCAACAATGTAAGATACAGAAGAACCTGCAACTCCGCCGACATAATTGCCGTCTGTTGATTCAATCTTTGCGTAGCTTCCACAGTTAAGGATGGTACCCATTTCCTGAAGTCCGCAGATACCGCCTGCATAATCCTTCTGGCTCTCTATATTTCCGTAGTTTCTGTTATTTCTAAGAACACACTTGGTGATATAGGATGAATTGAGGTTAGCATCCTTTATACCTGTGATATCACCCTCTTTATCAAACTCGTACTCAATTGCCATGGTTCCTGCAATACCTGAGATATCGATATCACCTTCACATTTTCCGAAATTAAAGCAGGAATCAACTGTCGCATCTGTAGTATATGATGCTTCCTTGTAGGACTCATCTGAGTACATTGTTGTGTAGTCTTTATCAAGTACTCCGTCAAGAGCATCAGTATAAAGATTAAGAATATTGTTGAACTGATCGTTTACAGCCTGAAGGTCTCCGACCAAAACTCCGGTCGCATTATTCATCTCAGAGTTTAAAAGTCCAAAGTTATCGTTCATTGCAGCCATGTTGTCAGCAAGGCTGTTGGTGTGAGCTCTGTATTCCTCATCAAGTCTGGGGAACCTGATGTCATCTCTTCCGGCAATATTGCTTAATATAGACTTAGTCTGTTGTCCAGCCGTCTGCAGATTAGCAGATGCAGCATCAAGATTATTAATTGCTGCCTGTGCATCTGTTCGGGATGCATCTCTCATTTCATTGGCATGATTGGCATATATCTGTGCTAGAATCTGTGACTGAGTTGCTATATCCTCACTATAATTTGTAGATCCTGAAACCGGGTTATAATAGCTTCTTCTAGCATAATCATTAGCATCTTCCTGAGCCTTACTTATTGCCTGAGTGTTTAAAGAACTATCATTTGTAGAATCTGATGCAGGAAATGTTGTGCCATCACTGTGTTTCCAGGAACCCGGGATTGCCGGACCTTCTCCTGATTCTATATATCCTTCTATAACTGAATCAAACGGATCAGAAGATGTAGACCATGTGGAATCATCAACCAACACGCCATTTGAATTATAATAAAGAATATCTCCACTCTTTGCTCCTGCATCATCTAAATTATAATCGGTGTCACCTCTGTGTTTTCTCACATATAAGTTGTAATAGACCCTATAAGAATTATTATAATCTCTCTCGTAAATTGCAGTACCTTCTGCAATTGCAGTCTTTGCATTATTATACTGCTGTCTTTCATCGTCACTTACTATATACTGCTCAATATCAAGATCTCCCACAGCTTTTCTAAGATCACTGTTAGCATTTCTGGCATTTCCTGCAGCGCTTGAAAGATTGTCAATGGGACCTCCGTTTTTAGAGGACTCGTCCATTACATACTCAACCCTTGAAAATGCTTCATTTGTAGCGCCTGAAATATCATTGGCATAATCAATTGTGCCGTTTGCAATAAACTTGGTATCCTGAACAGCCTGGCCTGTGAATTTCTGAATTATAGCAAGTCTCGCAGACACAACATCAGACTGATTCTTGGTATCTGCCAGAGTTGCAGATACTGTGTCATGAAGCTGAGCTATAGCTTCTGAGAGCTGATATGCGATATCAGAAGCAAGATCTACCTGAATGTAGGGCTCTGCCTGTCCTACAATACCTCCTACGTCTTTTCTTCCCTTTATCTTGCCGTTATTAGAACAGCTATACAGATATCCGGACTGTCTTCCTGCAATACCTCCAACGTTATATCCAACGTGCTCGTAACCAATTTCTCCGTTATTGATACATCTTGATACGATACCGATTGAGAGTCCGACAATTCCGCCTGTATCAGAAACAGTTACGTCAGAGCTTGCCTCATCGTCTTCCTTATTGATTCCGTTCTTGATAAGCGAAAGGACCTTGTTAAGGCTTTCCATGGAATCAACTGTGATCTCAGTATCCGTATTGGTGGTATTTACCATGGCTTCATTTCTGCAGTTTGCGATATTACCCATGTTCTCGCCGCAGATTCCGCCGGTAAAGTGAACTCCGCTTATAAAACCTTCAGAAGTACAAAATGACACATTTCCTGAAAGCTGGTTCATACCGACAATTCCGCCGACATAATCGTTTCCTTTTACAACTCCCTTAAATGAACAGTCCTTGATAAGTCCATAGTTTTCACCTGCAATACCACCGATGATAACAGGGCTTCCTGTAGGGATTACAGAACCTGAAACATTAAGATTCTGAATCACAGCATTTTTCTCAACATGAATAAATAGTCCAACGTAGGACTGACCTTTTGAAATGTTTATCTCTGAGATTGTGTGTCCCTGTCCGTCAAAGACTCCACCAAAGTCAGGAATTCCGTAGAACTCCTTACCAACAAGAGAAATATCCGATGTAAGGAGAATTTCTTTGTTGTCTGACCAGGTGTTTAATTTACAGTTATCTACAAACTCTAAGAATTCATCAACGTTAGAAATCTTAATGGTCTCTATTTCTACAGGAACTGCTGCAGCGATGTCATCTTCAATATCTGCATCTACATCTACTTCGTTTTCTGCAGCTCTCTCCTGTGTTCCGGTTGTTATAACATTTTCCTGCGATGCATCTTTCTCGGGCTCATTTTCAGCAAAGCTGATAAGGCCTGATGTTGTAAAGAACGTAATAGCCATTAAAGAAGCTAAGATCTTTTTTCTCATATCAAATGCCCTCCCCTTCATTACCATCCGGGGTGGTATCCTCATTTCCACTATTTTCATCAAGCATGGTAACGTCGCTATTCTCGATATAAGCACTGACATTACCTTTAACCACAGCATGAACTACACCGTTGATAGTTCCGTCGATGTGGCCTCTTACAATACCGTCAATACGCATAGCTCCGGCAACCTGTCTGGTCTGAAGGGGCATGTTCATAACGAAAGCTGTAAGTTCGATCACCTTATCTCCCACAAGAAGTATCTGCGGAAGAACAAACATGGTGACGATAATGGAAATAATTGTTCCTCGTCCAAGGCATTTTCCGATTCCGTAAATAACCGCATCGGAAGTCATCTTACCGATAAGTATTCCGGCAACTGCCATCATGGTTCCGGAAGTAATGATTGTCGGGAATGAGAGATTCATGGTATCTATGATGGCATCTCTTTTACCCATCTTCTCACGAAGTTCAGTGTATCTGCCGGCTATTACGATAGCATAGTCGATATTGGCACCCATCTGAATAGAGCTTACGATGAGGTAGCCAAGGAAGAACAGATTCTCATGCTGGATTGCAGGGAATGAGAAGTTGATCCAGATACATCCCTGAATTACCGCAATAAGAAGTACAGGCATACCGGCTGACTTAAAGGTAAACAGAAGAACAATCAAAACCGCAAGGATTGAGATTATTGAAGTAACCTTGGAATCTCTATCATTGCACTTCTGAAGATCATACTGGCTGACTGTGTTTCCGACAACATAAATCTTGTCTTCGTCATAGTATTTCTCTGTTATCTTGTGAAGCTTCTCAATAAATGCAAAAGACTCTTCAGACTCCTCAGGAAGATTCATATAAACCAGTATTCTGGAGTAATCAGGTCCCTGAAGCTGTTTCTTGGCAAACTCCATCATAGTGTTTGCATCTTCGAGCTTCTGCATCAGTTCATCATCAAGTGTTACATATCCCTCTTTTACTTCCTGATATACAAACATGAACATATCAATAAGAGGAACCTTATAGTTTGCAAGGCCGTTTACTGCCTTTGCATAATCTTTATCGTTGACCGCATAAGCAGCATAAACAAGCTCTGCTATTTCGTAGTCTACGTCAAGGAGCTCTGAGAACTGTCTTGGTGAGAGCTTGTCTGTAAGTGTATATCCGCCGATAGCTTCAGTATTTGCAAGGCCTGTAATGCTTGATACTTCATCATAGGTCAAAAGATCATCGATAAGCTTTTTCTCCGTCTCATAATCAACTGACGGGAAAACAAGCGCAACCATAGGGTTGGTCGGGAAGTTTTCATCCTGAAGGTTCTGTGCCTCCTGCACCTCATTGGTAAGAGGCGGATGAATCTTGGTATAACCGTAAACGTAAGGTGTTTTGGACGATACAAAATTGGCGATTATGATGATCACTACAAATAAAGGCGCAATGATGTATCTTGATGCATAAGCAAACTTACCTACAAAAGGAATAGGCGGCACAAAATTTCTGTGCTTTGTCTTTTCCATGAGCTTGGCAAATACCATGATAAGTCCGGGCATCAGAAGGAATACTGACATAAGACTAAGGATAATAGCCTTTATCAGAACGATACCAAGGTCTACACCGATACCAAACTGCATAAACAGCATAGCAACAAGACCGCCGATGGTGGTCAGTGAGCTTCCTGTGATCTCAGGAATCGATTTTGTAAGGGCGATGACTGTTGCTTCTCTGTAAGGAAGGCCCTTTGAGAGCTCCTCCTTGTATCTGTTCAGGTAAATAATTGCATAGTCAACAGAAAGTGCCAGCTGAAGAACTATTGTTACAGAATCTGATACAAAAGAGATTGTTCCAAGGAAGAAGTTCGTTCCCATCTGTACCAGAGCCGCGCTGCCGAAAGTAATAAGAAGAACAGGTATCTCCGCATAAGCTTCGCAGGTAAAAAGAAGTACTGCCAATACTACAAATACTACCAGAACTGTGATAACACTCATCTCCTTCTCAATAAGAGCTGAATGTACGTCACCAAGTTCAGTTGAGAGATAAGTATCATAAGGTTCAAAGTACTCTTTTACAGCATCAAGTGATGTAAGACACTGTTCATCATCTTCATCATAATCGAAGGTGATATTAAAAAGAGCTGATCCATTATTGTAATGGTCTTTTGAATCATCTACTTCTGCGGAAAATACACCTTCAATATCTTCCACATCCTCCTGAATCTCCAGTGCCTGTTCATATGAGATGTTTGCCACCATTACCTTGGCCGAGCCATAGGTGGTAAACTGCTCCTCCATCAGATCAAGACCCTGTCTTGTTTCAGTGGTACCGGGGAGGTAGAAAGCAAGATCGTTTTCTACCCCTACCCAGTTCTTTGCTACAAATGCAAAAATTCCAAGTATTGCATAAATTAGGAAAAACAGATTGCGCTTATCTACGATAAATGCGCAAATCTTCAGCATAAAACTGCCGGCTTTTTCATTCTCTTCCATGACAAAAACAACTCCAACACATTATATTTTTTGACAAGACCTTAATTGGTCTCAGAAATTTCTGCAGCAAGCAGATAGATCAGAGGTGAGTTCCAATAGATTGTGATCTCATTGGTAGAATAACTCTGAGCATTGTCCGCATAGCACTTAGCGCTTGCGACTCCCTTAAGCACATTCTGAACATATGGATCATTGAGTCCACTGTTAGGACCGCCTACAAGCATGCCCGGTACAGTAACGCCCATTGCCTGTGAAGGTCTGTGGTGCGGATGATCAGAGTAAACTGTACCAAACTCAGTAAGGAAGCAGTAACCTGTAGCATTATTACCAAAGAGGTAGTTAAGCTGCATATCTGCTACATTCTTGTTATAAGTGTCGATAAGTCCCTTCATCATGAACATATACTGACCGTTATTTGCAATTGTAAGGTTACTTCCCCATGGATAAGCTCCAACTATTGAAGAACCATAAGCGTACTTAGCCGAATTTGAAACAACATTCTTGGCCATCTTGTTTGCTTCTGCCTTAACCATTTCGAGTGTAGCTGCATCGGCATCCTTAGCTGTAAGATAAGCGTATCCGCCGTATCCTGCTACGCCTTGCCAGCCAAGTGAGTATCCGTTGGCAGGAAGCTCATTCTTTAAAAGCTCCTCATAAGCTTTGTCGCCGGTTGTCTTAAAGAGTTCTGCATATGCCCAGAATCTCTCGTCAATATCGTTTGTATCTTCATATTCACCTGTGGAGATATCAGCAGGGTTTTTATAGCCAACAGTATCGCGAGGTGTCTTTTCGATATATTCAGCAGCCTTCTTGGCAGCTTCAAGGCATTTATCAGCATAAGCCTTGTCAATTCCTGCATAAACCCTGGAAGCCATAGCCATTACACCTGCAAAATCAGCAGTTGATGTGGTTGTTACAGGCATGATAACAAGTTCATCAGTCTCTTCCTCAGGCATGATCTCTCCAGGGAAGTTTCTGCATGTTACCTTGTGATATACTCCGCCGTCTTCTCTTTGCATCTTAAAGAGCCAGTCGAGCTCATATTTTGCTTCATCGAGGATATCAGGTGTTCCGTTACCACTCTCGGGAATACCCACAGCATCATCAAATACGTCCGGGTAGTTCTCATAAGCAAGCAGAAGGTCTGCAACAGCCTTGGCTCCTGCTACCGAATATCTGCCGTAGTCTCCGGCGTCATGCCATCCGCCTGATACATCAAGTTTCTTGGATGCATCTTCATATAAAACTGCCATATCAGAGTGGCAAACAAGGTGAGCAAATTCACCGGCAAGATCCTTAGTAAGCTCTGTTCCGCATCTCTGATAGTAAAGCATCTTGATTGATGCTTTAAAGGCGTCATCATATACATTTTTGGAGATCTTAAAGCTGTGAGATACTGCATCTCCAGCTTCTACATGATATGTTCCTTCATCAGTTATATCAGTGAAATTGAAGATAGCTTCTTTCTCTCCTGTGTCAGGATCATCGATGCTGTTCTGTATGTCTTTTTCAAAAACAGTCTCTCCTGTATCCTCGTTTATGAGAACAGCTGTCTTATTAAGAGCTGAGCCCCTTAAAGTAGCGCTCTTGTATGCACCCGGAAGATATCCAAGCTGGTTAACAGCTATATCAGGCATGTCAGCACCTCCACTGCTTGCAACTCTGTTTGTTGCATCAATCAAAGTGAGATCAAAGTTATCAAAATATACATGATGTTCAGGTGTGCTCTTATCCATATCCTCTACAACACCCATGTTAAAACAAAATCTGGGTGCCGGATCACCTGTCTCATTCATAGTAAATGTGTACTCATAATTCTGTTTTTCTTTGCCTATCTTAAAGTGCTCTTCAAAGTACGCGTGATAATCACCGCTGTTAAGCTGGAAGCGCATTTCAAGCCACTTATCTTCAATATCTGAATAAGCATCGAATGTGATCTTGTAAACGCAGCCCTCATCAAGAGAAAATCCATCGTGATAGAGCTGAACTCCATGTGCTACAGTTCCAAGGCTCTTGATATCAACATCAAGCTCACCATCTCCTGTTACAGAAAGCTCACACAGACCATCCTGGCAAAATGTGCCCCATGGATCAACTCCATTTGAAAAATCACCGTTATCGAGCATGTTTTCGCCTGTTAGCTCAATAGGTTCAACTTTCTTTTCAGGTTCAGCAGTCTCTTCAGTGCTGGACTCCTCAGTAGTGACTTCTTCAGTAGCCTGTTCCTGAACTTCAGATGTCTCTTCTGTAGCCTGTGGTTCTACAGTTTCTGTATTTCCGCAGCCCATCATGCCTGCCACCAGAAACGCGGACATTGCCACAGGAAAAATACTTTTCATAAATTTCCTTTTCATAAATTCCCTCTCTTTATTGATAAACCTTACTTAAGGTCATATTCCAATTTAACGGTAATCGATGCAGTCTTATTTCTGGATGTTGTATCAAAAGCACCGTCATATGAATAACTGCTTGTACCTGAATTTGTTGCTGTGATCTGAAATACTCCAAGACTTGAGTTGCGAAGCTTACCAACTCTTGCTCCTGAATTTTTGGCCATGATGTCAATTCGCTCTCTTGCATTGGCTGTTGCCTGTTCAATAAGAGAAAGCTTAAGGTCATCAAGACCAGTGTAGTAATACTCGGGAGCCTGTGACTCGAACTCAACCCCGGTCTCAAGAAGGCTTGAGATGTCT
>JAEEGF011718382.1_pt1 | contig 12855 bp, 12 predicted proteins | sample 9134171 | NCBI WGS metagenome assembly JAEEGF01 (sample SAMN16246542, study PRJNA631951) | gut metagenome | biome: gut microbiome; feature: rumen; material: AP-attached | host: Bos | place: Iran: Karaj | collected 2018-10 | reverse complement strand
ATCATGATGCTGGGAGTGATGATGGTCGCCGCACCTGGTGTCCCTGGAGGCGCCATCATGGCCGCTCTCGGTGTCCTTGCCACGATGCTTGGCTTCGGAGAGCAGGAGCAGGCGCTCATGATAGCGCTCTACATCACGATGGACAATTTCGGCACCGCATGCAACGTCACGGGCGACGGTGCCATCGCCCTTGTAATAGACAAACTGTTCAGGCGTTCCTAATTCTTCTCGTATTCCCCGGACACGAGTTTCAGGTTGTTGATAATTGGAAGATGTTGGGGGCAATGCTCCTCGCATTGTCCGCATTCGATACAGTCGGACGGTTTACCACGATATGCCGAGATTCTGTTGAAATAGAACCTGCTGTTGAAGGCCGAGGATTTTCCGAACTGCTTCAGGGAGTTATAGATGGCAAAATATTCAGGGATTGCTATGTTCATCGGGCAACCGTAAGTGCAGTAATGGCATGAGGTGCAGGGAATAGCGATCGAGTTCTTGATCATTCCGGCCGCCCTTGCGAGTACGAGTTGTTCTTCGTCGTCCAGTGGCTGGAAATCGGCCATGAACGAGGTGTTGTCCTCGACCTGTGAAAGTTCGCTCATTCCACTTAGGACCATCACCACGTTCGGCAGGGATGCCGCGAAACGGATCGCCCAAGATGCAGGTGAGGCCCCCGGAGAATGCTCCTTGAAAATTGCCTCGACTTCGGAAGGAATCTGGGCAAGGGAGCCTCCCTTAACAGGTTCCATGACTATTACCTTGCGACCGTATTTCTCGCAAAGTTCGTAACACCTGGCAGACTCGATTGATGGAGAATCCCAATCAACATAATTGATCTGCAACTGGACATATTCCATCTCAGGATGCTCCTTGAGGATTCGCTCGAGGGTCGGAGAATCGTCATGGAAGGAAAAACCTATGTTCTTGACCCTGCCTTCCTTTTGCTTGCGCAGAGCGAAATCCCATCCGTTGGTACGGTCAAGGATATCGACATATCCCTTATTGAGGGTGTGGAACCAGTAGTAATCGAAATACTCCACACCTGTCCTCTGCAACTGCACATTGAACAGCCGTTCATAGTCCGACTCCTGCTTGACCTCCCACATTGGCATCTTGTCCGTGAGGGTGAACCGGTCACGAGGGTACCTCTCTTGTACGGCCATGCGGAAAGCCGCCTCGCTCTTGCTCTGATGGTATGTATATGCCGTGTCGAAATAAGTAAAACCTCTTTCCATGAAGACATCGACCATTCTCTTGAAATGGTCGATGTCTATGGATTTAGGGTTTCGCGGATCCAGAAGCGGAAGCCGCATGAGGCCAAAGCCTAATTTCTTCATTTGCTACCAGTTCTCTCCGTTGTTATTTCCAAAACCGCCTCCATTGTTTCCGAAGCCGCCTCCGTTACCACCGAAGCCACCTCTGTTGCCACCGGGACCGCCAGGACCGAAGCCTCCCCTACCGGGGCCGCCAGGACCTCCAGGACCGCGCTGCTGCATCTGCTGCATACGCCTGTTCTTGTTCTCCTGATAAGTCTTGAACTGCTCTTCGGTAAGGATGCCCTTAAGCTCATTCTCATAGGCTTCCATTGCAGCCTCCATCTCTTTTATCTGGGCTTCCTGAGCCTTTTTCTCTTCTGCTCTACGGGCCTTCCTGTCTTTCTTCGGCGCATTCTCTTCCGTTGCATTCTGGTCGTTCATTCCCTCTCTGGGAGGTCTTCCCATTCCGGGTCTGCCTTGCCCGCCCATGCGGGGACCCATAAAAGAGTTGGGATACTTCTGGTTCAACTCAAGAAGCTTTGCGGTCTGGGCCTCATCAAGCCCCAACTCCATGGCCATGCGGTCAGTGCGCATCTTGAGCATAGTAGCCTCGTCTGGTCTCTCAAAGCCTTGCCTGCGGTTTTCCTGGGCGAAGGCGCAGATTGAGAGCAACAACGCTGCCGCGATGACAAACAATGTTTTCTTCATGATCGTGATTTTTAAAAGATGTTTTTCTGTATTTTAGACAAAAACCATGGTCCGGAGTTTAATCCGGACCACTTTATAATACTACTGGAATTCAACCCTATAGTTAGGTATCGCAGTGGCTATCTGCTCGAGGATATTCCAGGCATAGAAGGTGCTGTAGCGGTCGCTGGGCTGGTAGCGAAGGTCATACAGGGGACCTCCAAGCATGGACTCTCTCCACTGGCCTGTGATATAGACCTTGATCCTTCCACCGCTGCGCTTGAAATCGAACCTGATCCTGAACTGATTCGCCGCCCTCGGATCAGCCCATCCGTGAGGAGTGGGGATCACAGTCATGGAGGTGTTGAACCATCCGTAGGAAGTATCATAGGTGTCGATGTCATAGTACATATCTGCGAGGAGGTTGGAGACGTAGGCATAAGCCTGTGCCTTGGTGAAGAAGTCAGTGTAAACGACCAGCCTGGTGGCGTTGGTCCTGATTCTGACCTGAGCCGGAGTGAAGACCGGGACCGGTGCCATGACCGGAGCGTGCCATACCCTGCCGTGTCTGTCAGGACGGAAAGGAACCATTAGCTGGTTGTTCTTGCGGGCCATATCGACTTGATGGTTGAGTTCAGGCTGGCGGTTGATGTTAGCCGGCATCTGCTGGCGGTCGACCTTATCCTGTTTCTTGTCCATCTTCATCTGGTCCTTAGGAGTAACCTGCTGGGCCCTTGGAGTGGCCTGCTGGTTCCTGGGAGTAACCTGCTGGGCTCTGGACTGACCGGAACGACCAGCGCTGGAACGGACCTGAGCATTGAGCTCACCTGTATTGATCATAGCCGCCATCGCTATCGCGAGGACAAAGGCTGAATATCTGACTAAAGTTTTCATGACTTATAGGTTTTGGTTTGACTGGACAATTGCAAAACCCCAGCCGTTTTCACACTCATCCCGGACTATCTCGACAAATGCCTGTAATTCATCGACAAAACACCCGTTCCTCACACTTTGCAACCCGGTTGCAATTCTTTCTTGCCACCTTTGTCTCGGGCCGGGACCTTTACACATTTTATCGTGCCGAGGGTGGCAGTGGTCCAGGGGCCAAAGGTCCCGGCCCGAGGAAAGGAAGAAATAGAAAAGAAATGAATATGGAAAAAGAGAACAAGGAAAGACTGATAAAGATTATAGTCAGCGCGGTTCTTCTGGTCGCGGCAATCCTGATAAGCAAGGCGACGGATCTTAAATTGTGGCAGGAACTCCTGATTTTCCTGATCCCCTACCTTATTACCGGAGGCGAGACCTTGATGGAGGCAGGTGAGAAACTACTCCATGGCGAACTACTGGATGAAGACTTCCTCATGAGTATCGCAACCCTGGGAGCCTTGACAATCGGTTTCCTTCCCGGGGCTGAGAGCCAGTTCCCCGAGGCTGTCTTCGTCATGCTGTTCTTCCAGGTCGGGGAACTCTTCGAAGAAATGGCCGAGGGAAAGAGCAGGGAATCAATTTCGAATCTGATGGACATCCGTCCCGATACCGCTAATGTTGAAAGGGACGGGACAATCACCACAGTCAATCCAGAAGAGGTGAAGGTCGGAGAGATAATAGTAGTGAAGCCAGGAGAAAAGGTTCCTATGGATGGAGTTGTTTTAGAAGGCAATTCAAGCCTTGACACTGTGGCTCTTACAGGCGAGAGCGTTCCCCGCGGGATAGGAATCGGAGACGAGATCCTTTCTGGCTGCGTGAACATCTCCGGATTGATCAGGGCAAGGGTAACCAAGGTATTCGGGGAATCTACAGCATCCAGGATTCTCGATCTGGTGGAGAATGCTTCCTCGAACAAGTCCAGCAGCGAGAACTTCATCACAAGGTTCGCGAGGGTCTATACCCCTATAGTAGTAGCGGCAGCCCTGATCCTTGCATTCCTTCCTCCCCTGCTTTCCGGTGACTTCTCAGGTAATATAGCTAAATGGCTTTACAGGGCACTTACCTTCCTGATCGTGTCTTGCCCATGCGCTCTGGTGGTATCCATCCCACTAGCCTTCTTCGGAGGCATAGGCGGGGCTTCAAGGAAGGGAATCCTTGTAAAGGGATCGAATTACCTGGAGGCACTTGGGAAACTTGACACAGTAGTTTTCGACAAGACAGGGACCTTGACCGAAGGGGTGTTCGAAGTGACTGCAGTCCATCCGGAAAAACTGGACGAAAAGGAGCTGCTTCATCTCGCAGCCCATGTTGAAAGATATTCATCACATCCGGTCGGGCTGTCGCTCAAGAATGCCTATCCCGACGAAGCAGACAGCTGCATGGTGGAAGATGTAGAGGAGATTGCCGGACAGGGTGTCAGGGCTCGTATAAACGGTAAGACAGTCTGCGTAGGAAACAGCAGGATGATGGAGGCTGTAGGAGCGGGATGGAAGGAGTGCGAAAAGAGCGGAACGATAGTCCATGTCTGCGTTGACGGAGTATATTCCGGTCACATAGTGGTTTCGGACAGGATCAAGGAAGATGCAGCAGCAGCAATAAAGGCCTTGAAGGAACAAGGGATCCGCAAGACCGTAATGCTCACAGGAGACAAGGAAGAGGTGGCGGCAGAGGTGGCAAAGGCAGCAGGAATCGATGAGTACAGGGCCGGGCTACTCCCCGACGGAAAAGTCGCCCAGGTTGAGAGTCTTCTAAAAGGGCTCGACAAGGATGCCAGGCTGGCATTCGTAGGAGACGGGATAAACGATGCTCCGGTACTGGCCAGGGCGGATGTGGGAATAGCTATGGGCGCACTTGGGTCGGATGCGGCTATAGAGGCTGCAGATGTGGTACTGATGGACGACAAGCCTTCGAAACTGGCTGAGGGGATAAAGATTGCCCGGAAGACCCTGGGAATTGCCAGGCAGAACACTTTCTTCTCGATATTCTTCAAGGTGCTCGTGCTGCTGCTCGCAATCCCTGGCTTAGCCACTATGTGGATGGCGGTTCTTGCTGACGTAGGAATGCTTGTCCTGGCGGTTTTGAACTCCGCCAGGACACTGAAAGCTTGATTTATAGCAGATTACTATTTCTTATATCCTACCGGATGATTGATAAGGAGCTCCATGCCATCTTTGAGGCCAAGCTCCTTTTTCAGTGTCTCCTGATCCATCATGGCACGGGGAACAGTTGCAAGGCCTAGAGCCTGGCATGCCAGACAGATATTCTGTGAGACATAGCCGCAGTCAACCGCTCCGAAAGTAGCTGTGCTGGGACCTGGGCGGCGATACTTGTTGAGATCGGCAACTATCAGAAGGAAGAGAGGGGCATCACCAATATTGCCCTGACCTGCAGCGACAGCCTTTCGAAGGTCCTTGTCGCTCAATTTGACAAGGCAGTTGTCCTTGGCAATATATTCATAAGCTCCATCAGTACGGCAGACGTAGAGACGGATCTCCTGGGTGTTCATAGCAGTAGGAGCAGTCAGCCTGCCATCCTCACGGTTGATTCCGACAGCTGCCCAGAGAAGGTCTGACAGGGTCTGGTCGGGAACTGCGACAGTCTTGAAATCCCTTACGGAAGCCCTCTGCTGAAGAGCCTGATAAAGAGTCATGTCTGCATCCTTACGGGGAGCGGGAAGATTGACCTTGTTCTGGGCGTATGCAGCGAACGAAAGGATCACTGCAAGGGTTGCCATTACTAACTGTTTCATATCAATACGTTAATTTTCTGCAATATACGATTTTTTCAAAACATCAAACTGAATGGTGGCCGGAACACTCAGGACAGATTCCTTTCACAAGATAGTTGCTGGTCCGGGAATCATATCCTTTCGGAAGGACCACCGGGGGGATGTGGATATCGTCAAGGCAGAAGGTTCGGTGGCATCTTTCGCAATAGAAATGGACGTGGGTATCTTCGTCATGATCGGGATCGTGGCTCAAACACAATTCATAACGGGTTCCTTCCACATCTTCAATTGAATGGACAAGATGATGTTCTTTGAAGGTGTTCAGGCAGCGGAAAATACCTGACTTGTCGATAGTCTCTATCCTGTCCTCCAACTCCATCAGGCTCAAAGGGCGTTTTTCGTTCGATAGCGCCTCGGCCACCAGCAAACGGTTTGCTGTAACTTTGATTCCATGCTCCACCAGGAGCTTATCCACATCTGACTTTGACATATAACAAATATAACTAAAAAAGCGTTTTTCTCAACAAGCATAGAATCAATAAGATACAAAAAACGCATAGACTATTATTCTATGCGTTTTTCACAAGTTATTATGTTTCAGCCGCTTACAAAAAACGATCGGGATTTGCAGAATACGAAACCTCTACTTCTTCTGGATTGCCTGTCCGATAAAGTAGCAGCAGGCTGCCACGGCCATTCCGTTAATTGAAGGGATTCCCCAATTGACCAGGTTGGCAACGACCGCGCCGAGGATGACACCTATGACGGCAGCCCAGTTGACCTGGAACTTGGGAGTATCGTCGTCCTGGTATTCCTTCCTATGAGAGAAATAACTGCAGATGAGGATGATACCAACGGGAGGAAGGGTGCAGTTGAGGATGTTGAGCCAGTCGCAGAAGTTCCAGTAGAGCCACACGGCAGCAAGGGTTCCAATAAGTCCTCCAAGGAGAACCATAGTCTTCTTCGACAAGCCGAAGATGTTGGAAAGTCCCAAGCCGGAGGTGTAGAGGGCATTGTCATTGGTTGTCCAGATGTTGAGACCGAGCACCAGGATGGCGATGTAGAACAGGTTGAGGTTCAGCATGACCTCGAAGATGTCGTTACCGCCGACATAGATGCTGGAGACAGCTCCGAAGAAGAACATCAGGGAGTTTCCGATGAAGAAGGCGATGACAGTGACTATGAGGCCCACCTTAGGTGTCTTGGCGAACCTCGCGAAGTTCGGTGTCGCCGTACCTCCCGACACGAAACTACCTATTACCAAACCGGCACCGGCGATGATTCCGAGATCCTTGGTACCCTTTGCGAACTGCTCCACAAGGGTAGCATCTCCGCGCTGTACTGCCATGATCATGGCCACAGTACCGAGGATTGCAACCGCAGGGACAGCGATGTAGCTGATGATGGTAAGGCTCTTGATTCCGTAATAAGCACTGGCAGTCATCAAGATACCGGCGATGAGAACCAGAAGATAACCCTGCCAGGGCATGTGGTCAGGAGTCACTTCCAGGCCCATGATCTCCTTTGCAACCGGGATGGCGAACATGGCAAGGCCAACGCCGAACCAACCGATCTGGGTGAAGCTGATCATGGCACTGGGGAGATAGCTGCCCTTTTCACCGAAACTGCGGCGGGCAAGCATGTCTAGAGTCAGGCCGCTCTCAGCTCCTATCCAACCGAGAGTACCGGTGTAGCCACCAAGGATCAAGCCTCCGAGGAGGAGCGCCCAGATGAAGCCCTTGAGATCCAAGCCGGCAGCCAGGTTCTGGCCAGCCCACATGGATGCGGAGAAGAAGGTGAAGCCAAGCATCACCATGAACATGCTGAGGGTGCTCTTGCGACCCGCTGCGTCGACCCTTTTGTTTGTGTAGTCGACATCGATCTTTTGGTTTTGTTTACTCATATCCCTTGAGAGTTTGTTTGATCTGTTCCAGTCTTGTTGTAGCAACGTCCTTAAGAGTCAGGGTTCTTGCCTTGGCTAGGAAGACCCTTTCGTCACTGTAGAGAACACTCTGGTCTCCCAGGTCGGTGAAATGGGTGACCTTCAGCCATTCCTCATAGGAAATGGGTGCGTCATAGCCCAGACGCTCCTGGGTCAGGTCCATTATGTCCACCCTTGATGAGGCCTCCAGCACTCCTTCCCAATACTCGATGACCTCGTGGTAATGGTCCGGGATCTCATACCTTCTCGCACCTCCGTCATAGATGATGCACTTCTCGTACAATGAATATGAGTGCGCGACCACATATTCACGGAACTCGGGGCTGATTATGCCGTCACCCCAGTAGAAATCGATGTCCGGGACCTGGAAGCCAAGCACTCCCCTGTCCTGATAGACATTGAATATCCCTTCGTAGAAGAAGCAGGTGAATCCCTCGAAACCAGGAGAGAAGCTCCTCACCTTGTCTGTCAGGTCCTCGAGCAGGTCGATGGCATTGGATCCACCGATAGTGAAGAAGACTATCCTCTTGAAACTGCCACCGTGGTCACGGAACCAATCGATCACATGGTCCATGCACATCCTCAGAGTGGCTCCGGAAGCAATGATATCCCCCACTATCATGACGCAGTCCCTGCAGGTACGGACCTTCTGATAGCGGACATCAAGTCCCTTAATCACATCATCCTCTATGATCCGTTCACAGGAGAGGAAATCCATGTTGGTAACCCTCAAGCCGGCACGGAAGGCACACTCCTCGATGGGATAGTTAAGGCCGCCGCGAAGGATAGTGAGTATGTTCACATCGGCATCCAGCCCGTTATCCACCAGATACTGCATACCTTGCCTTGTGGCGGGAACCATGCTCTGGTAAGATCCAAAACCTACTACTTCAGGAGAAGCCATGAGACGACGCGTACCGTCGCCGCTGACAATCAGGTACTCATTCTTGAGACCTTCCTGCCTAAGCTTGTACACACTTTGATGCCCGGTCTTGAGAAGGACCGCATCATCGAGATTATGTTTCATTGGTAATTCCGATTAGTCCTAACCGGGATACAAATTTAAATAAATAAACCTTTAGTCAACATAATTCGCCCAAGAGGTTACCAACATAGTTATCAACCGTTCCGGCTTGTCTGACAGCGCTTTGGGGCATTCTGACATTTTTTGTATATTAGCATGTTTTAAACTGTTTGGACAATGGCAATAACCATTAAGGAAGTATCTGACAAACAAGGTCTTAAACAATTCGTCAGGTTTCCGAATGAACTATATGCCGGGAACAGGTACTATGTTCCCCAGATAGAATCGATGGAGATCGATACCCTGTCGCCAAAGAAGAACAGGGCATTCGAAGTCTGCGAAGGTAAATACTGGCTTGCCCTTGACGACAGCGGCAAAGTGGTGGGCAGGATCGCAGGAATCATCAACCACCAGTACAACAAGAAGGTTGGCCAAAGGATCTGCCGGTTCGGATGGATCGACTTCATTGAATCCCAGGAAGTGGTAAGCGCCCTGATGGATGCGGTTGAGGAATATGCCAGGACCAAGTGCATGGACGTAATCGAAGGTCCGGTGGGATTCCTTGAATTTGACATCTCCGGCGTTCTGGTGGAAGGATTCGACCAGATTCCCACAGCTTACGGGAAGTACAACCATCCGTACTATGAGCCGATGATCCTTAAGGAAGGTTTCGTCAAGGAGACCGACTTCGTTGAATACCGGATAACGGTTCCTGACAATATCGACCGTTACGTCAGGTTCGCAGAGATGGTAGCCCAACGGAATGAACTCCATGAAGGGGAATACAGGAACAAAAGGGAACTCCTGAAGAAATATGTGGACGGTATCTTTTCTGTCCTGAACTCCTGCTACTCCAAACTTCACGGTTTCTCTGAGCTCTCCCCTGCACAGTGCGAGGACCTCAAGAACCAGTTCATCTCAAACCTGAACCTTGACTACATTTCCGTCATAGTGGACAAGAATGACAAAGTGGTCGGTTTCGGAATTACATTGCCATCCCTCTCCCTTGCCCTTCAGAAGGCCAAGGGGCACATGTTCCCTTTCGGTTTCATCCACATCCTCCGCGCTCTTAAGAAAAACGACACCATCGATGCCCTTCTTATAGCCATCCTGGAAGAGTACCAGGACAAGGGTGTCAATGCCATGATAATCTCCAAGATAGGCCAGGGAATGCACAAGAACGGAATAAAATACGTTGAAAGCACCCGCGAACTTGAAGATAACCACAATGTCCAAAACCTCTGGGGAAGGTTTGAGCATCATCTCCACAAGAGGGCGAGGATCTACATCAAACACATTTAAATCAATCAACTGACCCGAATCTATGGAAGACAAGAAAGCAGTTAGGATCCAGACTTCAATCCTGAACAATGCAGAGAAGAAAGCCCTTGTCTGGCTTGCTGAACGGCAGCCAAAATGGGTTGTCTCAGACCACCTCACAGTAGTTGGTATCCTGGGCGCAGCAATGATAGCTGCAGGATTCCTGATGTCAAACCACAACATTTATTGGCTCTGGCTGAGCATCGCCGGTTTCTTCGTCAACTGGTATGGCGATTCGCTCGATGGAACTATCGCAAGGGTACGCAATACCCAAAGGCCCATCTACGGCTATTACCTTGACCATACCGTAGATATCATCAATGAAGCAATGATGTTTATCGGTATAGGTTTGTCCTACTTTATGAGACTGGACCTAGCCCTCTTGCTGTTCATCCTCTACCTGTGCCTCACGCTCAATGTAAGCATCAACGCCCATCTCAAGAGCGAGTTCAAGCTGACATACGGGAAGATGGGGCCCACCGAGTTCAGGGTTATCGCCTGCATCCTGATCCTAGTGTTGATGTACGTCAAACCTATTCGGGAATTCTACCTTACACTGCACATCGGCAGCATGGCAATAGGGATGACCAGTCTTGATATCGCTGGAATTGTCATTTTAGTTGTCCTGGCCGTTATCTACATCAACACGGTTATCACTGACGCAAAGGGTTATTCCAAAATGGATCCCCTTCCAAAGCAAGAGGACTGACCATGCCCCTGCTTCCCGTCAGCGAGTTGGAAGGTCTCTCCCCTATATTCAGGGGAAGGTTAGGCAATGCATTTGCCTCTTTTCTCCGGAAAACACTATCTGTCGAAACCCTTTCAGACCTCAATGACAGGATCAGCGACAGGAAGGGCGCCGACTTTGCCGGAGCACTGCTGGAAGAACTGGGAATAGATTTCCAGATCGGAGGCTCGGAAAGACTGTCCTGCCTTCCGGACGGACCTTTTATCACTGTCAGCAATCACCCTTACGGAAGTCTGGACGGAATTATATTGGTAGATCTCCTCGGGCATCTGAGAAGCGATTTCAAGGTGATGGTCACTGAGTTCCTGAATAGGATCGAATCTTTGCAACCATCGTGGATAGTGGTTAATCCAAAGACTGACTTGCAGGCAGAAGTGACCGGGAAGAACATCCAGGGTGTCCGTGAAGTACTGTCCAGGCTCAGAGATGGCCATCCGGTTGGTTTCTTCCCTTCCGGAGCAGTCTCAGATCTCCACTTGAGAGACTTCAGTATCCGGGACCGGGAATGGCAGGAACCTGTCTTAAGACTCATCCAGAAAGCCAAGGTACCGATAGTACCTATCCGGTTCTTCGACCATAATTCTATGTGGTTCTACTTCCTGGGATTGATAGACTGGAAGATCCGCACCCTACGCCTTCCTGGCGAAGTGGTGAACAAAAAGGGAAAGAGGATTAGGATCGGGATTGGTGAGACTATCACTGTCGAGGAGCAACTGACACGCACGGACGTGAAGGATTTCAGTCTCTGGCTAAGGGATAAGGTTTATGGCATGCCCCTTCCCCAAAGCTTTGAAAGTTATCTGGATTACTCCTCGAGAACAAGAGATTAATTATTGATTTTTCTTGTTCTTGAGTTAAAAGTGTTATATTTGCAGTCCACAATGGGGTATTAGCTCAGCTGGTAGAGCGCCAGGTTCGCAATCTGGAGGTCAGGAGTTCGATCCTCCTATGCTCCACAGGAACATGAAAAGATCCATCGCCTTATGCCTGACAGTTATGGGAATAATGTCGGCATTTATATCCTGTAAGAAAAACGGTCCTGAAAACGTAGCCGCCCTCGTCACTTCCGAAGGTGTGCCTGCCGGAGTAGTCATTACCTACAAGGGAGAGATTGACGAGTCATCTGTCAACCTCGAAACCTACGAGGTCAAGGGGCATACCGCTTCATTGGTCTTTGCGTCAAAGACCAATCCTTTCATGGACAAAGATTCACAAGAAGGCTTATCCTTCGCTGTCGTTCTGTTGAAGGATGATGGAAGCAACTCCGTCAATTTCTCTACAAAGGTAGAAATCATCCCTTCCGTGCCGAACATTTCTGTCCGGCAGGTCAAGGACATCAAAACAGTACAGGGCAAGACCGTTCCTGCATGGAACGGTGATTTCAAGGCCACTGAAGCCTTCCCTATTGGCGGGGGTCTTCGTAAGTAAATTTCCCTACTACATCCCTATAGTCTCCGGTGTCGATACCACCGGAATAGTTCTTCATGTAGCGGTTGACAGACAGTGCCTGGCCAGTAGGATCAAGGAGCTTCAATTCAACGATAACAGGGCCGTCCGGCACATCTGAGATATCGATTGCGCTCTCCCTGGATCCTTCTGCTAGTAATTCAACATCAGCTTCCTTCTTGTAAGTTTCCTTACCATCAGGGGAGGTAAGGGTGATCACAGCCTTTAGGTTCTTGAGATCACCTATACCGTAATTGACGACCTGAACTGATTTTGAAGCAGGGTTGATCTGGACATGTACTGGCTCGCAAGCAATTCGTACGCCATAGTAGGCAGCCGTCTTATCAAACCAATAGTCATAAGTCTGCCAGGCAAGGCTTGGCCAGCAACTGTGTGACATCCAGATCAGCAGACCCTTTCCTCCGGCATTGTTGGCTTCGTACATAGCCCTGTAGCCGTCGTAATTGATGTATTGGGCATAATCCGCGAACTTCTCGGCGGAAGACATGGCCTGTTCCCCGAAACGGCGGACCACCATTCCGACAAAAGCAGTGTCTCCCTGGGCTCCGGTACGGGTGAAATCATGCTGTCCCCATACATCGTTGGAAGGCCAGATGTGTTCGGCCGTCATGGTCTTGAGCAGGCTGGGATAGTTCATAATCGCCGGCATACCCCTCTCTGAATGGAACTTGCGAGCAGGCATCCTAAAATAGGAATCGGGTTCCACAGCACGATATGGACCGTGACCTGAAACTCCATCTTCGGCAGAATTGGGAA
>JAEEGF012348443.1_pt1 | contig 12856 bp, 10 predicted proteins | sample 9134171 | NCBI WGS metagenome assembly JAEEGF01 (sample SAMN16246542, study PRJNA631951) | gut metagenome | biome: gut microbiome; feature: rumen; material: AP-attached | host: Bos | place: Iran: Karaj | collected 2018-10 | reverse complement strand
AGTTGAGAAGCAACTCCTGGAGAATGCTCCGCATTCTCCGTAGGACATCTCCGGGGAGGGCTTGGTTTGCGAAGCAAACCGGTCGGCCATTAGATGGTCCCTCCGGAGCGCCGTCCGCCGGGTGTCTGCTTCGCAGATCACCATGGAACTCGGCTTTCAGCCGATTTCCACGCAGGACATCCGTCCTGAAAGGCTTCGCCTTTCAAAAAGTCTGCCCCGCGCACAGCGGATTCAATGAGATCACAAGGGCGCACCCTTTGTTCCCTTTCTTTATTTCACCAGATGCCGCTTGATCTTCCTCGTCGTGGTCTTCTCGAATTCCGTCTTCCGGAATTCCAGCTTGTGGATCTGCTTGAAGGACGGCAGCTTCTTGTTCAGCACCGTGATCTCCTTCTGGATCTCCGTGCGGAATTCGTTCTCCTGCTTATCCGGATACTTCGCGTAGTTCGGGAAGATCACCGCTGTCAGCTTCACGCCGTCCTCTTCCTCGCGCCCGAGGACCACCGCCTCCGCGATCAGATCGATGTCGCCGAGATATTCCTCGATTTCCTCCGGGAACACGTTCTTGCCGTTCTCCAGCACAATGACCGACTTCATCCGGCCCGTGATCGTGATATAGCCGTCCGCGTCCATGTACCCCAGGTCGCCGGTCCTGTACCAGCCGTCCTCGGTGAAGGCCGTCGCGTTGGCTTCGTCGTTGTTCATATACCCGAGCATCACGTTCTCGCCCTTAACCTGGATCTCGCCCACCGTGTGGCCGTCGTCGTCCTTTACGCCGTCGCCGATCCGGGCTTCGCAGCAGGAGACCGCCGGTCCGACCGTGCCGGGCTTCCGCTTGAAGTAAGGCGTCACGGCAACCAGCGGAGAGCACTCCGTGATCCCGTAGCCCTCGTAAATCGAAATGCCGAAGGTCTCGAAGATCTGAACCAGCTCCGGATTCAGAGGCGCGCCGCCGGAGACGATCTTCTCCAGCCGTCCGCCGAACGCGTCGCGGATGTCGCCGAACAGCTTCCTGCTCATGTCCACGCCGATGAAGGACAGCTGATGCGCCGCCTTGGTCGCTCCGGCGAGGATCTTGTCCTTGCCGGTCTTTTTCGCGTCCGCCTGGATCTTCTTGTACATCGTCGTCACGAACAGCGGCACGAGGATCATGCCGGTCGGCTGATATTCCTTGAAGTCCCGCATCAGGTATTTCAGCGATTCGTTGATGCAGATCGTCATGCCGTAATCGCAGCCGGCCATGTAGGTGCAGGTCAGCTCGTAGGTGTGGTGCAGCGGCAGGACGGAAATCAGCACGTCGTCCTTCCGGAAAGGAACCGTTCCGCAGGCGGCGCAGACGGCGGAAAAGATGTGCCGCTGGCACAGCATGACGCATTTGGAGGTCCCGGTGGTGCCTGAGGTGAAGAGCAGCTCCGTGACGCGCTCCGTGTCGGCGTCGGGCTCGAATTCCGCCCCGCTTTCCGATCCGACAGCGGAGATCTCATCGAAGGACAGACGGTTCAGCCCCTCGGGCGCGTCTGTTTCGGGCGCCTTCATCGGGATCAGCAGCTTCAGGGAAGGATGGCCCTGTGCCATGCCCTCCATCGCTTCGTTGAAGGACGGCGCGTAAACCACCGCGGAAATGTCCGCGAACGTGAAGAATCCCGAGATTTCGGAGAGCGCGAGCTCCTTATCCATCGGAACCGCCGTGAAGCCGGCTGCCATGACCGCAAGATAGGACGCGAACCAGCGGGGAGAGCTTTCCCCGATCACCGCGATCCGGACCTTTCCCTTTTCGTCTCCGGAGAAGGTCTCGGACAGGCCTTTCGAAAAGTTTTTCACTTCCCCGACGAAGTCCGCGTAGGTCATCTCGTGCCGCTCGTTCTTCTCTTTCCACACGAACATCGTTTTGTCGCCGTGGCTTTCGAGCACGGAGATATATTCGCCCACGTTGTGCGCGGGGGTAAAGACGCGTTCCGTCTTTTTATGATTCCTCACCTTGTAGGTTCTTGCGCTCATGATCTCTCTCCTTCGCCGCGGGTACGTTCCCGCTTTTTTATTTTACAGAATTCCGCCGTCCGACGGAGCCGTGCCGTCCGATTCCGGACTGCCTTCCTCCGCGGGGCGGTTCATGACGGTCAGATTCTTCCCGAACCGGTCCAGCACGCTGTAGAACATTTCCACTTCCGCGGGAGAAACTCCGTCCGTGATCCGCGCGACCGCATCGTTCATCATGGCGTAGATTTCCTCCGTGACCCTCTGCCCCGCTTCCGTGAGGAAGACGCGCGCGTTGTACCGTCCGCCGGATATTTCAAGAAATCCCATCCGCTTCAGTTCACCGGTCGTGCGGCTGACGAACGCCTTATCCACCGCACAGAACCGGGAAATCTCGCCCGGGGTCAGCCCGTCTGGCGCGGAATCTTCCGAGGACCCGTCCGCAGCGGATCCGTTTCCGCCGCGTTTCTTCGACGCGGCCCGATACAGACAGACCATCGTCATCAGGTGCATCCCCCGCAGACCGAAGCGGGTCAGGCAGTCGTTCTTGTATTTGGTGATGGCTTTCAGCACGGATTCCGTCGCAAGGGAAAAGCGAATGAACCTATCGTCGCAGGCTTCCGTCATCGGGGGCACTTCCTTTTCGTGGGATTGTTCCCGCAGGATCCGCCGCGCGGCAGCGGCCGGTCTGCGGATGAATTGATTCGGGAATTTGAACATTGACTTGTCAACTCCCGCATAGTATAACACAAAGCCCACCGGTTGTCAAGAGGGAAAGCGCGGAATTTTGTCTTTTCTTCGGAATTTATGCCTGGGGGATCCCTATGCGGGATGTTTTTTGAAAGGCAGAGCCTTTCGGGATCCTTGCCCTGCGCGGGCAGCACCGGGGGACCGGGTACGAAAGGCTGCGCTTTTCGAATCTCATTGAATCCGCTGTGTGCGGAGCGCGAAAATAATGAAAGGCGAAGCCTTTCAGGTCTTTTGCCCTATGCGGGCGGCACAAGGGAGATTTTGAAAGGCGAAGCCTTTCAAAAATCCGCCCCGCGCACAGCGGGTTCCGTGAAATCCGAAAGGTTCCGCCTTTCCTTCCCTTTCCCCTGTCCCCCCAGGGACAAAAACCCCGCAAACGCGAGCGTTTGCGGGGTTTTCTCAGTCAAAATCGTCCATCGGCTTTTTTCGTCCGATGAACAGCCCGCGCATGGCGTATCGGGCAACGAACGGGTCCTCGCAGGTGGCGATCTGCGTTTCGCGGAATTTTTCGTACTCCACCTCGCTCATCGCGCCGATCTCCTCTGCCATGACGCAGACGGGCCCGTAGGTCGAGGCGACCGTCAGGATCTCGAGGCTGTATTCGCGCGCGAGATCCGTGATTTCCTCCATCGTGGTCCCGCAGAACATGTCGATGGCATGCGTTTTCTCCACCGTAGCGAGCTTGCGGTATTCGCGGAGGCGGTCCCTCGCATCCGGAGACGCGGAAGCCGTCATGAACTGCCCGATCGTCATGGCAAAGGGCGTCATGAAGGAGTAGGCGAAGGTCCCGTCCTCGCTGAGCACGCGGAGGGATTCGCGGACGAAGGCCTCCCGTTCGGCGCGGGACCGGGAGTGGTACATCGCGCCGAGCGAGACGACCACGTCGAACGATCCGTCGTCGAAATGTCCGAGGGAACGGGGCGCGGAGCAGAAGAACTCCCGCACCGACGACGCGCGTGGATCCGCCTTCATGGCTTCCACGCGGTCCGCGATCAGGTCTCCCGCCGTCACTTCATATCCGAGGGATGCGAAGCGGAAGGCGTTTTCGCCGTTTCCCGCCCCGGAATCCAGAAGCCGTCCGGACTTCGGGAGATATTTGTCAAAAAGATGCGTGACGATCGCACGCTCCGTTTCGAGAAGCCGGTCATCCTGCGCCGCTTCCCCGAAATATCCGAAATACTCGAACATGTTCATGCTGAATTCCTCCCCGGATCCGTTCCGGTATGCGCTTTTCTGCCAGAATGATACCATAAAGACCGCCGTCTGTCAAGTCTTTTCCCCAAACCGGACGCTGTGATGCCGTGCGTTTCGCGTCCCGGCGGCGTCCGCTTTTGTTCAGAGGCGTTCGAGCGTAAAGTCCGCCCGCAGTTCTCCGACGGTCTCCCCCGTCATGCAGCGGATCTCCCGCCGTGTCGTGCCGATCAGTTCCGCAGTCCCGAGCTTATCGATCAGACTGCGGCAGCTTTCCGGGGCGATAATCTCGAGGATCCGCGCGGCGACTGCCTGCCAGGCGCTTTCCGTTCCGTCGTAAAGCTTCAGCATGACGCCGAGCTTTTCCTTTTTCAGCCCGAAGGCGTAGACCCCGGACGCTCCTCCCTTTGCGACAACGTCCGGATCGCCGTTCAAAAGGGTGCAGAGATACCCCCGGCCGCGGATCAGGTGGGGATACCGGCCCATACAGTCCGTCATGCGGCGGGCGGCATCGGCGAAATACGGGTCCGAGACCGTCTCCGGCGCGGCGAGGCGTAGAAAGGACAGCGCGATCCTGTCCCCCGGCACGCCGAACACCGGCACGCCGCATCCGTCCGTTCCCATCCGGATCTGAGCGTACGGAACGTCCGTGAACAGGGAGACCGTGTGCCGGATCAGGCGCTGTGCCGCGGACTCCGGCAGATGATAGCCCGCTCCGCTGCCCGTCAGCGCGCGCTGGAGCAGGATCGCCCCGACGTGCTTCGGCGTGCAGCCGTGCCAGATCTTTTTCGGGGCCTCCCCCCGCGCGATCGCGGCGAACTTTGTCGGCTCATGGGACGGATACCGCGGCTTCATGACGAGATCGTCCTCGGTGACCCCGGCCTTCTCCATGAGGGAGAGAACCACATCCGTGCAGTACGGTTCGCCGGCGTTCGATCCCGCCATCACGGCGCATTCCGCGTCCGTGAGCCCGTACTGCCTGTCGAGTCCGAGCAGAAGAACGGGCAGAGCCTGAATGGGTTTGGACGCGGAGCGGAAGAAATACGGATCGCGCCACCGGCCGCCGCCGTACAGCGGACCGTTTTCTCCGACGACCGCGACGCAGCCCCGGTGCAGGTTCTCGGTCAGCTCTCCCCTTGTCTCATATGCGAGAAGCATGCGGATCCCCCCTGTCCGTCAGTTCATGTCTTCCTTCAGTTCGAATACGATGCCGCCGCCTCGTCCCGGTTCCGTCCTGCGGAACGCGTCCGGAACGTCAGCCGAGAGACCGCATCCGTCGATCTTGACCTTCAAAAGTCCCCACGGCGTCGGGATCCCGGCTTCGACCCAGTCCAGTCCGGAAAGCCGCGGCTTCAGGCGGAATTTCCGGAAGCCCGGTTTGAGCATCTCGAATCCCAGCGTGCGGATGGGAAGCTGATACACCGGCGTGCCTCCCCACGCGTGGGAACAGTCGCCGTGAAAATCGCCCCAGCCTTCCTTCAGCCCCTTCGGGGAATCGTCTGCCTGCCGGTCCCACAGGTGCATGAGCTTCAGGGCGTATTCGTCCCACAGGCCGGTCTTGACCGCCATTTCGCAGACATAGTGCATGAAATACGGCTGCACGTCGATCACGGAGTCCTTCTCCAGCCAGTCCTCGATCAGGACGCGCTCCGCCAGCGCTTTCGCCGTTTTTCCCGTCACAAATCCCGCGAGGACGGCGAGGGCGTTCGCGTGCTTTGAATAGTACCGCTTGTCCGTATTGGCGGGCTGCCAGTCGTTCGGGGCGGGATCGCATTCGGATTTCGTCCAGCCGTCGAAGAAGAGCTCCTTGTCAAAATCGTAGAATTCGCGGAGGCACGCGCCTCTGTGCCGTTCCGCTTCGTTTTTCACGTCCCGCGCCAGATCCGGGGATCCGTCCAGGCGGTAGATCTCCGCGGCGGCTCTCAGCGCAAGCTGCCAGAAGGCGTTCAGAACGGTCTGCCCGAGCGCCATCGGCGGGTGGTGCAGCTGGAACCCGTCGATATTCGCCCAGTCCACGAACATGTAGTTCGGCGGATTCTCGATCACGCCGCGGCCGCCTATGTATGACCGGAAAAGATTCAACAGGAGGCTCATGGCGGGACGGCAGGCGCGCAGCACCGAGCGGTCGCCCGTCCAGCGGACGTAATCCCGCAGCATCGTGACCCAGATCAGGGAATAGGAGGTGTGGAACATGACGCCGTCCGACAGGATCAGGTAGTCCGCGGTGCGGATCAGGTCCAGACGGGTGAGCCGCATGTCCCCGAAGGTCGTGCGCGTCATCAGGCTCTCGATGGCATAGTCCCCCGTGCAGCCGAGCGTCTCCTGATGGGACGGACTGTCCAGATGCAGGCTCTGGCGGCACATTTCGAGCGTGAATTTGCCGATGTTCCAGACCCGGTTCAGCTTTTCGTCCGGGCAGAGGAAGTACCCCTCGTTCTCCCGGTCGACGGGATAGTGGGCGTAGGAGAGCGACAGGGAGACCTCCACGCCGGCGGGAGCCCGCACGAGGACCGCCCCGACGCTGCGCATCCGCAGTCCCCTGTAAAAGACCGTATCGGACGAGGCGGGGACCGTGACGCATTCCGTCCCGGCGTCGGTCGGGCGCCCTTCCGAGACCCCGACCCGGACGGCGGCGGGCTTCTCCGTTTCGTTTTTGATCGTAAGGCAGAGATAGGCCGAATAGATCCGGGAGAAGGAGGCGTACAGGATCAGCTCCCCCGCGAACAGCTCGCGCCGCACGGTTTCCGGCTGGACCTGCTCTTCGCACAGGGGAGGGAGCCGCGGATCGGCGGGATGCCACAGCGCCGGGGAGAGGACCGCCGGCGTCTCCCATTCTCCCGGCTCCTCGGACAGATCGATCTCCGAGACGCTGCGGAACCCGGGAAGAAGGCGCACCCTCCAGCTTTTGTCGGTGAAGATCTCCTGGCCGTCGAGCGTGCCGGAGAGAACGAACGCGCACCGGCCGACGGAATAGTCGGTCATGACGGCACATCCGTTCCAGACCTCGGCGCGGATGCTCACGTCGCATCCTTCCACCGGAACGTCGTAGCGGTTGACATATTGCTTCGGCATCGGGCGGACGTTCGCGTAGTCCCCTCCCGCGGCGACGGGACCGGTCCCAACATATTCGCCGTTGACCCACAGGCGGAACCGCGGGTCCGCGAACACCGTCACGGACAATACGCCCGGGGATAGCGTGCGGCGGCGGTAGGTCTTTTCAAATTCGAAAGCGAGAAACCGGAAATGTTCGGGAAGAGGCGCGAAAACCGTCGTCGGCGTGCGGTCCGCGTCCGGATGGTTCGCGGGGTCCGCCCACAGCCACTCCGCTTTTTCGGACAGGACGGCGGGCGCGGTTTCGGATCCGGCAAAGGCGACAGCTCGGACAGTGTCGGTCATATTCATCCTCACAGGTGTTTTTTCTTTCAGTATAGACAAAAAAACTCCTTTTTGCAAGAGGTTTCGGGGAATTTGGAAAAAACTTCACAATTCTTTTCGGCGGAATAAATTTTGGGGATGTTCACAAAAAATCCGCAGTAACTCTTGACAATATGGGTATTTTGTGGTATAATGCAATATCCGGTATTGCTTGTACCGCGTCGATCCGGAATTGCGCAGGAGGTGCCCGTATGCCGGGGATTCAGAGACTGCTTGTGGCGTCGTCGAAAGGCGGCGTGGGCAAGAGCACCACTGCGCTGAGCCTGGCCGCGGAATTCGCCGGACTGGGCAAACGGGTCCTTCTGGCAGATCTCGACTGCGCAAGCCGCAGTCTGGATCTTCTGACCGGCTGCGCGGACGAGGCGCTGTTTTCCTTCTCCGATCTGCTGTCCGGCGCGGAGCCGGAAAAATCCGTCACGGTTCCGTTCCGGGAGCTGCCGGAACTGATGTTTCTGCCGGCTCCGTCCGCGCGCGCGATGCGCAGCCTGAGCGCGGAACGCGGAGCGACGGAAGCCGCCCTGGTCGCAGAGGGGCTTGAAAAGCTCACGGAGTGGGACGGGTTCGACGTGCTGGTTTGCGATACGGGGGGAGGCCTGGAATACGCCTGCGCCGCCGCGCCGTTCTTTCCGCTGGCGCTCGTCGTTTCCGCGCAGAGCCGGACCTCGGTGCGCGCCGCCGAATATGCCGCTTCCCGTCTGGAACGGAGCGGCGCCCGCATGATGCGCCTGTGCGTATGCGCGTTCGATCTCTCCGCCGTGAAGCGGGAGAAAAGAGCGGGCGTGATCGAAATGATCGACTCCAGTTCCCTGCAGTGCGTCGGAGTGATCCCCTACGACGAAAAGCTCCAGCGGTGCCAGGACAAAGGGATGCTCCCGCCGCGCTCGTCTCCGGTTTCCGCGGCCTGCCGCAACATCGTGCGCCGCCTGATGGGATACGACGTGCCCCTGTTCGAGGGGATGCCCGCGCTCGCCCGCCGCAGACAGCTTGCACTTTGATCTCCGATTGTTCTCCGGCCGGATCGGACGGCCTGAAATTATACGAAAGGAACGGATGTAACATGGACATTGCCCTGATTGCAGACGACACCAAAAAAGAACTTATGACGCAGTTCTGCATCGCATACTGCGGAATCCTGTCCAAACACCATATCTGCGCGACCAGCATCACGGGGAAGTATGTTCAGGAAGCAACCGGCCTTGAGATCGAGAAGCTCCTTCCCGGCTCCCACGGCGGCGCGCAGCAGATCACATCCCGGATTTCGTACAACGAGATCGACGTGCTCCTGTATTTCCGCAGCACCACGCCGAACAGGGATTACGACGAAAACGAAAACAACCTGTTCCGTATGTGCGACGTGCACAACGTGCCCGTGGCCACCAATATCGCCACGGCGGAAGTGCTGATCTGCGCGCTGGATCACGGGGATCTCGACTGGCGCGAGATCGTCAATCCGCGCTCCGACTACAACCGCCGCCGCCGCGGACTTACGTACTGATCCCGGAGGGAATCTTAATCCGCACCGTCTCCCGTCGTCCGAGCGCGGGAGGCGTGTTTTTCTTATTTATCATCAATGAAAGGAGTTCCGTTATGATCCGCATTCTTTGCCTCGGCGACGTCGTGGGAGAGGAAGGCGTCCGATTCCTCGAAAAGGACGGAAGGCTGAAACACCTCATCGCGGACAAAAAAGCCGACCTGACGGTGGTGAACGGGGAGAACTCCGCTCCCGGGAACGGCATTTCGAAGGACTCCGCCGAACGGCTGCTCGACGCGGGCGCGGACGTGATCACGGGCGGCAACCACACCTGGAAGCTGCGGGAGATCTACGCTGCGCTGGACGACGGCGGAGCGCTGATCCGTCCGTGCAACTATCCCCCGGAAGCGCCGGGGATGGGGTATGTGATCGCCGAAGCGCGCGGATACAGGGTCCTCGTGCTGAACGCCTGCGGGGTAGTGTATATGGACCCCGTGAGCCCGCCCGCGGAAGTTGTGGAACGGATCCTGAAAAAGGAGCGCGGCGGGTACGACCTTTCCGTCTGCGATCTGCACGCGGAGGCCACCTCCGAGAAGCTTTTCTTCGCCAGGCACTTCGACGGACAACTGTCGGCGGTGTTCGGGACCCACACCCACGTGCAGACGGCGGACGAGCAGATCCTCCCGGGAGGAACGGGGTACATCACGGACGCGGGCATGTGCGGATCGACCAACGGCGTGCTCGGGGTGAAAACCGAATCCGTCGTCCACCGGTTCACCGTCCGGACCCCGGTGAAATTCGAACCTGCCGCGGGCAATCCCGTCCTCTGCGGCGTCCTTTTCTCCGTAGACGAAAAAACCGCACGCTGCGTCTCGGTCGAACGGATCCGGGAAACGGAGTGAACAAGGAAAGCTTTTTTTGATTTTTCCGTCCGCCGCCTGTATATTCCGCCCGCCTTCTGTCCACAATAACGCCGACAGATCAGCCCCCTGATCCATCCACCGTCACAGAAGGAAGGGTACAATATGAACATCAGAACCGTCAGGCAGAACCGCGTCCTGACAGCGGTCCTCATCATCCTCATCGCGTCGCTCGTCGCGCTCATCGCCGTGACCGCCGGCGTCAACCGCAAAACGAAACCCACCCCGAACCCGGAACCTCCCGCAGCCGGCAAGCCCGCGGAATCATCCCCGGAAACCGACGTTCCCGCCGGACAGCCGGATAAGGACAAAAAAACGGGATCCGGCAAAAAGGACGAGCCGGCCGCCGCCGAAGCTGCCGAGACACAGAAACTGGACGAGCCCCTAAAGCCGGGAAGCAATGGCACGGAGGCAGAAGCGGACAAGGATACCGCCGCCGTGCCGACCTCCGCGAAGGCGGATACGCTCCCGAACTTCCGCCTGCCGCTTGAAAATGCCGTTGCAGTCAAGGGATGCTCGCTTACGGTCCCCGTCTTCTCCGCCACCATGGACGACTACCGGATCCACAAAGGGATCGACTTTGCGTGCGCGCCCGGGACGCCCGTTCTGGCGGCAGCGGAGGGCACGGTGGCTTCCGTGAGCAAGGATCCCATGATGGGCTGGACGGTAGCGCTGAATCACGCCGGCGGGGCCTCGACCCTGTACCGCGGGCTCTCGGAAGAAACGCGCGGCATAGTGAAGGCCGGTGACAAGGTGATCGCCGGGCAGGTCATCGGCGCGTCCGGCGAAACGGCCCTGATCGAGAGCGCGGAGGAGAACCATCTGCATTTCGAACTTGCCGTGAACGGGAAAACCGTGGATCCGGCGGAGTATATCGACATTGTCATGCTTTCGGACCTGTACGAAGACTGAGGGTCCCTGCGCGGGACGGATGGGTGTCCTGCGCGGAAATCATAGGAACGAAAGGCTGTGCCTTTCGGATTTCATTGAATCCGCATAGCACGGAGAGGCTTTTTGAAAGGCGAAGCCTTTCGATTCCTTTGTCCTGCTGACGATGTCAGCGGGCGGACGGCGGCACGGGGGACACCATCTCATGGCCGACCGGTTTGCTTCGCAAACCAAGTCCCCCGTGCGGGCCCACCTTGGCCCGATGGCATAAACCACAGCTCATCTGTTCAGTCAGATTCGAATGCTCAGCTTAAGAGGCTTCGCGCGGACCACGATGCGTCAGCCGAAACATACAAAAAAGATCCCGATGGGATCTTTTTTGGCCTCGCGGCAGCGATCAAAACGCGCATATAAAGGACGCGCCTACGGACAGCGAAAACAGAAAGTGCATCCTCGCGCACATGAAGAGATTCAAGTTGAACATGCCGCACGAACCATGCGATCGAAACCCGATTGGGCTGTATCAATGATGATTGGATTTTCTTTGTTCAGAAAAGGAGATTGGAAAGTTCAGCCCCCAACCCATATATGCGCGTTTCGATCGCTGTTCGCGGAGCGAACCGAAAAACGTCCTGCAGGGACTTTTTCGCATGTTTCGGCTGACTCCACCAGTCCGCGCGATGCTCATTAGCTGAACAATCAGCTTTGACTGAACAGACGAACTGTGGTTTATGTCATCGGGCCAAGGGACCCTCCGGGGCAATGTCATCAACTTAAGGAAACGAAGAAACAAAGGGAAGAATTAACATAAAAAACCAATAAAAGGATCGATTTGTTTACAAGTTTCGAGAAAGAGCGGCAGCGATTTCTTGGAAGGCGGAACAAAGAGATGACAAAGAAGGGACAGCTTTTCCATCATACGGTTGAACAGTTCAGAGCGATGATCAAAAGTCAGATCTATCATGAACTGGCAAAACGGTCTGAAAAGGATTTCACGAGAAAACGCAAGATGAGTCTGGCAAACTATATCTGGTTTCTTCTGTCAAGCACAAAACGGAGTCTTGCAAGCGCTTTGAATGCTTTTGTCGAAGAGTTGAACATCAATCTCGACAATTACAGCAAGCAGGCGTTCTCGCAGGGACGTCTGCGGATCCGCCCCGAAGCGCTTCTTGTGCTGATGCAGGCGGTTCGGGACTGGTTCTACGAGGACGCGGAATACGAGACATGGCGCGGGATGCGCGTCATGGCGATTGACGGAACCACCTATAACCTTCCGACGTCGGAAGAATTGAAGGAGCGGTTCGGAATTCAGAATAGCAGCGGAAACCAGATTCAAGCGCGGGGCTCGTGCCTGTACGACGTTCTGAACGGGATCATTCTGGACGCTCAGCTGACGGATGTGAAAGGAGCCGAACGAACGCTTGCACAGCAGCATCTTGACGCTCTCGCGGGAAATCCCGCTCGGAGAGGAGAAAAGGAACTCCTGCTTCTCGACAGAGGCTATCCTTCCGGCAGAATGATCGACGCTTTGGAGGAGAAGCATTTCTTCTACGTCATGCGATGCGAGCCGGGATTCTGCAAGGGAATGAAACTCGGGAATTACAAAGGGGAAGATGATCGGATTCTCGAGCACAAGTTCAAAAACGCGGAGAAACCAAGGCGTTTCCGCGTCATCCGCTTCAGAATGAACGAGGATACGGAAGAGACGCTTCTCACAAATCTGATGGACACATCCCTAACGTGCGCTGATTTCCTTGAGTTATATCATCTGAGATGGGCGGTTGAAACAAAGTACGATGATCTGAAAAACAAGATCGAGATCGAAAATTTTTCCGGGCAGTCGGAACTTGCCGTTATGCAGGACTTCTACGCGGCGATGACCATTGCGAATCTTGTGAGCGTCCTGATTTTCGACAACCGGGAAAAGATTGCGGAATACAACCAGAACGAAGAACGGGCATATCAGTACAAACAGAATTTCAATGTTACGCTGGGACTGCTTCGCGAAAAACTGCTCCGTCTCCTGATGGAGGATTCTCCGCGGGTACGAGCCCGGATGGTGAACAAGCTTAAGGCAGATGCTGCCCGGCACTTGATCCCCATCCGCAACGGGCGTTCCCTTCCCCGCGAACGCGCTCATCAATCCTCCAAGTTTCCCTCCAATTCCCGCCGAGCGTAACGGTCAGCCCTTAAGTTGATGACATTGCCCGAGAGGGTCCCCGGCCCG
>JAEEGF011769823.1_pt1 | contig 12857 bp, 13 predicted proteins | sample 9134171 | NCBI WGS metagenome assembly JAEEGF01 (sample SAMN16246542, study PRJNA631951) | gut metagenome | biome: gut microbiome; feature: rumen; material: AP-attached | host: Bos | place: Iran: Karaj | collected 2018-10 | reverse complement strand
GTCTGATGACAAACATCTTCGTATAGTCGGCAGCGGCTGTTTCCACATATATCTTTCCGCCATGACGTTCGATGACACGCTTTGTTACCGCAAGTCCAAGTCCCGTACCGTGGCCGACAGTTCTTGCGGTGTTTTCCGTTACGAATGGCTCGAAAATATCCACGCCTTCGGGGAGAGAGTCACCGCTGTCCGCTATACGGATAACGGCTTTCCCGTTATCATCTGCAACCGATACCGTTGCTCTGATACCGTCGGGATTATGCTTGTAAATGTTAACGATAAGATTTGTGACCGCCCTTTTCATCTCGGTCTTGTCGGCGTTTATCGTAATAGCTGTTTCGGGAATGTCTATGTCAAGTTCTATGCCGTGATCTTCAAAGTCGCAGTAATTCTCGGCTATGACCTCACGCACAAGAGAGCATATATCTACCTCTGCAAGCGCTGGCTTATACCCGTCAGTCCCAAGCTTTGCGTAGTCGAACAGAGTGTTCACCATATCGTTCATGCTGTTGGATTTGCGGTATATGATGTCGAATATCTCCTGCTGTTCATCGGGTTGTATCTTTCCGTCCGAAAGTGCTTTTGCAAAGCCATGCACTGAGGTCATTGGAGTTTTCAGATCATGTGCAATAGCTGCATACAGCAAATTCTGCTCTTGCAGACGGCGTTCGCTCTCCTGCTTTATCGCCTTTGTGGTCAGTCTGTAAAAAGCAAGTGCAAACGCCACAAAGATAAGGATATTCAGTATAAAATAACCCCACCGTGATGGCGTGTTAGCATTAATATCCGTAACGTTCGGATTGAGCATCGGGTCGAGTATATCGTAATAGATATAGTCCAGATTTTTAAACAACAACACCAGACCAAAGCACAGACCCACATAGCTTAAAAAGATCTTGTTTTTCAGCGAAAGCAATTTTTTATTCTTCAAACCGATACCCCAATCCTCTGATAGTTTTGATATGCTCAGCCCCCACCTTGTCACGCAGGCGGCTGATTATCACACGGATAGTATTGTCATCCACCGCACCGTCATCATACCACGCACTTTCGTATATCTGCTCTTTGGTGAAAACTCTTTTTGGCTGCGACATAAGAAGCTCAAGCACTTTGAATTCCGCCTTTGTAAGTACTTTTATCTCATTACCGCCTATGAAAGTACAGTCGTCAAGGTCAAGGCTCATATTGCCCACCGTGATAAGGCTTTTCGGCTGTGTCTGCGGTGAGGTGACATTCAGTCTGCGAAGCTGTGCCTTGACTTTAGCGGCAACCTCCAAAGGTTCAAAGGGCTTTGTGATATAATCATCTGCACCAAGATCAATGCCAAGCACCCTGTCCGAAAGCGTGACTTTTGCAGAGATGACCATGACGGGGATATACTTTTCCCTCTGACGTACCTTTTTTATTACCTGATAGCCGTCAATTTTCGGCATCATGATGTCAACGAGCGCCAAGTCAATATCGTTCCTTTCGAGAATATCGAGTGCCTGCGCTCCGTCATTCGCTTCAAGCACGGCAACACCGTCAGTTTCAAGATATATTTTCAGGAGTTTCACTATCTCCTTTTCGTCATCGGCAATAAGAATATTCGGCATAGTTTCGCTTCCTTTATAATTGCAATATTTTAGGGCAACACCGCACAGAGATTGTGGTGCAGATGCAAGCATATGTACTACAAAGCCGTCAGGCGGTCTTTGTGCGATGTTGCCTTAGATTTATTTGAGTTTTCCATTCTTAAATTGCTCCTGTATTTATGTAATAATATATCACACTATCTGCCCGTTTGCGAGCCTTACCGTCCTTGTACCGTATGCCGCACATTCCTCGCTGTGAGTTACCTGTAAAATGGTGATATTTTTCTCCTTGTTTATTCTTGCAAAAAGCTTCATGATCTCCTCGCCCGACACCGAATCGAGGTTGCCCGTTGCTTCGTCTGCAAGTATAAGCTGCGGCGATGCGATGACCGCCCTTGCGACCGCTGTTCTCTGCTGCTGACCGCCCGAAAGTTCGTTGGGCATAGACTCTCGCTTGTCGGAAAGACCCGTTATCTCCAGTATCTCGTCAAGGTCTTTTTTCAGTTCTGCTCTGCTGCGACCTTTTGTCAGTTCGGGCAGCAGGATATTGTCCTCAACGCTTAAATTCTGCACAAGATTGTAAAACTGGAATATGAAGCCTATCGTTTCAAGGCGTAACTTTGAAAGCTCACGCTCCTTCATTTTGGTGATATCCTTGCCGCATACCTTTATCGTGCCGTCAAAATCCCTGTCAAGTCCGCCGATCAGATACAGCAGTGTGGATTTTCCGCTGCCCGATGCTCCCATAAGAGATACAAATTCGCCCTGTCTAACATCAAGCGATATATTGTTAAGCACTTTCGCAGCAGCTTCGCCCTTTCCGAAAGTCTTGCTTACATTTGTTACTTCTATCAGATTCATATTGTTCCTTCCTCCGTTATTCATATTTAAGCTGTGCCGCTATGTTCATTTTTCTGAGTGCCTTTATGGGGAAAAGTGCCGAAAGTGTGAACACTGCCCACATCAGCAGACCAAGAACGATGCTGTTTGTGATGCTCATGTGTATCGGTATAGATACCATAAGTCCGTCAAGTATATTTAAAAATACCTTGTACATAAAGATCGACAGCGGAACTGCCATAACAAGCGCCGCACCAGATGCTATAGCGCTCTCCGCAAAGAACATCTCTGACAGCTTTCCTCTTGTCAATGAAGTAGACATCAGCACCGCACATTCACGCTTTCTGCCCTCGAAACCGATCAGGCAGTTGCTTACCACGCCGATGAATGTAATACCGAGTGCAAGCACTATCACGCCGTCAATGATCGCCATTAAGCCTGCGCTGTCCTGACTTGCGGCTTCATGGTATTCATCATATGTCTGCACCTCCGACACCATATCGGCGGAGTGATCCTCAATGACTGAACGTACCCTTTCAGGGTCACTGCATTTGATATAGATACCGGAGGGGATATCCTTGTAGATATCCTTGAACAGCTTTTCGGATATCACGACAGTCGTTCCGCTGGAATTTTCATGATCGGTAAGCGATGTACCTCTGACACGAAGCTGCTTTACATAAGGCATAAAGCCATCGGCTCTGAATGTGATCTCGGCTGTATCACCTTCGCTCAGATCGTATTTCCGTGCCACTGCCTTGCTGATGACGATCTCATCGTATGCAAGGTCGTCGGGGATATCAGATACTCCCCTGAAAAGTTCATAACCGCCGTCCTTCCAGCCGTATATAGGAACTCCGTTTGCTGTCTGCTCTCCGTTTATCTCTATCACACTATTCTGATAATAACCGTATTCCGTTTCGCCTACCCCATCTATATCCTCTATATAGGAAAAACGTGTTCTTTCGGTAGATCCGTCTGTACTCACGTTCAGGTCGGCGGTGCTGTTTTCGTGCATATAAAATCCGCTCATTGATGACGCAAAGCTGTACACCACGATACACACCGCTGCTGCCGTAAAGCACAGCACCGCGCTGCCCACCGTGCTTTTCTTTTCCCTTGCTTCCACTGCCGCAAGCCTTGCTATGGGTTTATTCTGCCTGTCAAATATCTTCACAAGAAGTCCTGCAATAAAGCGTAGTACATAAGGAAAAAGAAGTGCTGCACCGACCGCTGTGCTGACAAAGCAGATCAGACCTGCAAAAAAGTTCTCCGAGAAGAAAGCTGTTACAAAGGTAATGACTGCAAGAAGAATGCCTGAAACTGTCGAAACCCTGCCGTGTCTGTACTGCGTGTCCTTGTTTGAGAAAATAATATCTCTGATAGATGTCTTTACCGCCGAAAGGATCTCCTTGACCGGGCAAAGGCATTCGAGTGCCACGCAGAATATTATCACTCCTGCGACCGCACCGATGCTCATTTTTCCGGCATTTTCGGAAGAACCGAACTGAGAACTGTATATCATTGGGCGCAGTACGGAATATATACATATGCCTATTGCCGAGCCTATCAGTCCGTAGGCTATATTCTCTCCCAGCAGCACCGTGTATGTCAGTCTGCTCGATATACCAAGACTTCTGAAAGTGCCGATCACGGGCATTTTCTCAGTGATTATCCTCTGAGATGCCGATACCGTTACAAATATCACAAGAAGCAGACATACCGCAAACAGTATAGTAAATATCCTTGTGATGTTCCCGATCATTTCCTGTGTCTGCTCGTTTTCAAACACCGCCTGCACGTTTGCCGAGGGCAAATTGCTCTCAAGCGTTTGAACTGCGCTGTTTATTTCTTCATCATCTGCAATATCTATGTAGGCAAGCCTTGTGCCGGTATCAGAACCGCCGTAAAGACTTTTCATGGACTCATTGCTTATCACGATCGTATCGCCCGAACTGAAAAGCCCGACGTTATCGCCGTACAGACCGCTGACAGTAAAGTCAACAGGCTGTTTAGCGTTGCTGTAAAGGGTTATCGTATCGCCTACGGAATAGCCAAACTCATCGGCAAAGTCCTTGCTGACTGCCGCCTGCATATCACCTATCTCCGCATCATTCGGCAATACGCCCATTTCCTTTGCTTTGGGAATATCCACACCGCTGATACTGCACGCTTTCTGGGTGAGCATATCATAAGTGCCGACGATATGCTTTGTAAAGACCGTAGAGCCAGTGGATAATTCCAGAACTGTGCTTTCGGGGATACCCTTTGCAAAATCGTCGTCGAGATCGTATGAGGCGGTAACAATGATGTCTGCCTTGCCGAACGCCTTAGCGTTATTTGCCTTGACCGCCTGCTCCAAAGAACCCGACATATCAAAGCAGAGCATCGCCGCAAGACTGCATATGCTGACACAGAAAAGCAGCAGAAAAGTACGCATCTTGTGCGCCCACATACTTTTAAGCGTGTGCTTGATTATAAGACCCATTTTTACCACCTGCTTACCCTTTCCTCAGGAGCGCAGTACATACCGTCCCCCTCCTTTATATTGTATATCTCGTAAAACATTTCGCAGTTTGAAAGCACTGCGTTGATCCTGACCTTTCCGGGACTATGCTCATCGCTCTCCAAGGCATCTATCGCATAGCTGTCTACCCGTGTCTCGGCGTATGTGACTGCGTAATTCTCAAAGTATTTTTTCAGTTCCACCTTATCATCTTTGAGGATATTCACAATACATTCCATTGAACCTAAATCGGCATAGTTCTCGCCGCTTGTTTTTTTGCCGTCAACGTGATAGATATCAAGCACGGTATAATCAGAGAAATAACCCTGCATTTTTTCTGCTCTTTCCACAAATGCATTTCTGTCGGTATCAGAGAGCCAATCGGGAGCATATTCGCCGTTTTCGTTGTAGTCCATACACATCGTATCAAAGCCGTGACCCATTTCGTGACCTATGATCGCACCCAGTCCGCCGAGGTTCGTTCCGATATCGGCTTTGGGGTCGAAAAAAGGAGCGTGCATGATCGCCGCAGTTATGGTAACTGTATTGTTTGGATTGTAGTTTGCGTTCACTTCATAGGTTGCCATTATGGGACGTGTCATATCGAACTTCGCACCGATATTCCCAATGTTGTCATCATAGGAGCGCTCCCTTATGGCATGGAGCGTCTGCGGATAGCTTTCTTTTATCAGTTCCGCACGGGTCGGGTCGGTTTCGGATACTGCCGCATCGGGCAGGATAAATCTCATATTATCGAGTTTTTTGAGTAACGCCTTGCGTCCGTCCTCTGTCAGCCAGTCTGCACCGCTGATAAGTTCACGGTAGCTTTGTCTTAGCTGTTCGCACATTTCACGAACAGCGGCGTCCGCTTCGGCAGTGTAGTATTTTTCGGCATACAGTGCGCTCAGGTCATTTACAAAAAACAAATTTGATGCGATCGTATTGACACACACGGAATACTCCTTTTCCTCTCCGCTGCCGTATTCCGAAAGGCTGTCTGCTTCGGTGCTTAAAAACTCCATATTTGCCGTCACAAGTTCGGAAATAAGTATCGTTTTCCAGCTTTCAAGATTTTCCTCTGTCATCATCTCATTCATCTTTTCAAGCTGACCTCTGTCCTTTACATACCAGCCGCCATAGGTGTTTTCATCAAGCCCGAAGAACAGCTTTACCACGCTTGTATCAAGATTAGAGAAAATGCCGTTCATATCCTCCTCGCTGACAAATTCAAAAGCCGCAAATGGGTTTGCCGCTTTTCCTGCCGAAAAATCGGTACTGCGGGCAATTTCCAGTGCAAGATATACCGCCTGCTTTGCTTTGCTGTCGGCGGTGTCCTTATCATAGCTTATCGCCATCAGCATATCTCTCATGTAGTTTTTCATGCTGATACACGCTTCATCGCTGCCTAATATGTCCTCATAAGAATTTCCGCACATTCCTTTGCTCTGGTCTATCAGCAAGGCGAATTCGCCCGACTTGAAATAATTTTGTCTTACCGTTGGCACAAAGGGCGTATTCGCTCCGTATGAACGGTACAGCTTTTTCCAAAGTTCCATTAGTTCACCGATACTTCCGACACTGTTTATCTTATCGCACAAACTGCGTATCTCCGAATACACCGCCTTATTATCATCAAAAGCCATTGCCTGATCGTAGACATTTTTTATCAGATATTCTGCGCTGCCCGGCTCATATTCTTCCTCCGATGTAACGATCTCGCTGATAAGTCCGAGTACTTCCTGTACAGTCTGTGCATCCACTTCCTCAAAAGTACCCCAGGTCATTTCGCCGTATGCAGGCAGAGTGCCGAGCAGATGTTCTGCGTTGATATATCCGTAAAAGTCGTCCTGCGCTCTGATCGCCGATACGTCAAGAACTTGATGAGCTGCAGCCGGTTCAGCAGATGTTTCCTTTGCGCTGTCTGGTGTACAGCCGCAGAGCATTCCGCTCATAACAGCAAGTGCGGAAATAAAAGATATTATCCTTTTAGTTTTCTTCATTTTCAAAACACCCTCTTGTATTCTTTTTCCTTTGATATATGTATGATACTACCGCACTATTAACGGAACAATTGCCAAACATTAACTGAACATTAAATTATTGAGTTGCATATAAAAAAGGTCTTATCCCTGAATTAACAGAATCAAGACCACTTTATATATTTCGTTATATCTGAACTTCTATCATTAAAGTCACGTTGTCCTTGAAGCCGACCTTGTAAGCAGTGCTCATCTCAGCGGAGTGGATTTCACCCTGTCTGTAATTGTACATCGCATCAATCATTTGTATCTGTCCTTTCGGTTTTATTGCTGTAAAACCAACCGTCCAAACTTTACCAAATAACTGTTGCTAAGGTGTTGCCTACGGCACGCCTGTCTCGAATACCATGTGTGAGATGTATGTCATGCAGAGCTTCCTTCAAAAGGATGCCTTAGAGCAGCTTGGCATATATCATTTTGACAGCTGGGCGGCAAACTTCGGTGAGGTCACGACATCTCTTGAATTATCGGTAGAGGGCAACGGCTTCCGTTTTCGTAACCGCTTCAATAAATTTGTAAACCTGCCGGAGCTTATGAACCTGTTTAAGGAAGTGGCGGATATCCGTAACCGTGATACGCTGGATCTGAAGGTGCCTGAGCTTCGGGATGGAAATTATAAGATCACCTCATCTGAGCCTGACTGGTACACGAAGCAGGTCATGGAGGAGTTTGTAGAGAGGGCAGAGCGGATACACAGCGGAGGCGTTGATCCGAGTGAGGATAATTTCCTATTATTATAAGGACGGTCATGAATTTGATGTTTACAATTATATCAAGACAGAGCTTGTGAGAAGGGGGATACCTGCGGAGGAGATAGCATTTGTCCATGATGCAAAAACAGATACCGCAAGGGAGAATCTGTTTAAGGAAATGCGTATGGGCATAAAGAAGATAATGATAGGTTCTACCGATAAGTGTGGTACGGGGGTAAATGTGCAGACACACCTTGTGGCTATGCATCATGTGGATTGTCCGTGGAAGCCGTCAAGTATTGAGCAGCGTGAAGGCAGAGGGCTTCGCCAGGGAAATGAAAATGAGGAGGTCGCAATTTATAGATATGTCACACTATAATTGTAAGTATGCGGATATGTCAAATCGTTTGGATGATCTGTACGATAAGATAGATGACATAGAGCAGAGCATTGACAATATTGATATCACCTTAGAAGAAGCAACAGCACAGAAGGTGACGGCAAAGGAGATTTATAAAATCCTTGCCAACTTTGATAAATTATATGATAAAATGGATGATGTAGAGAAGAAGAAGTTCTTCAACACTTTGATAGAACGGGTAGAGGCTCACGACATCCGAGAGAAACAGAGTGATGGTATCATAAAGAAGGTAGTATTCAAATTTCCGGTCTTTATAAATGGCGAGTTATGTGATACCGTAATGTTGACCAAAAAATCTACCGTCGAGACTATAGTTTTGCTGTCAAAGGTGAACACATATAAAGAGTAAAAGTATTGATTTCTAAGGCTGGGGAGGTAAAAGACAGTATGAAAGTAGTTGATTTCTTTACCGGTGATAATAAGGATCACTGGCTTTCCGAAATAAACAAGAGCGACTGGGGAGCAGGAAAATATCTGTATGAGTTGCTTCGCGATCAGAAATTGAAGGAACTGTGCGGTGAAACAACCAAGGCGCTCCTTCTTGTTGATGGTGATAAACTGATTTCCTTCTGTACATACGCTGAACAGGATGATGTACGGGAGCCGGCACTGACACCTTGGGTCGGTTTTGTGTATACTTTTCCGGAGTATAGAGGAAAACGACGCGTTGGGAAGTTGCTGGAATATGTTTATTTACTTGCAAAGAAGGACGGACATAAGCATATCTACATCTCCACGGGCGAAACAGGGCTCTATGAGAAGTACGGGTATCAATTCTGGAAAATCATGAAGGATGTCCACGGAGATGATAGTCGTGTGTATAGAACGGATATTGTCTCGGTGGATTACAGTGATGTACTTGGAACCACAGTGAGCGGAACGATTGACAGACCGCTGGGAAGTGCGCATCCAAGACATCCTGAGATGATATATCCCATCAATTATGGGTATGTTGACGGAGTATTTGCCGGGGATGGGGCTGAGCAGGATGTGTATGTATTTGGGACAGACCAGCCACTGAAATCATATACCGGTAAGGTCGTTGCTGTATATCATCGCCTGAATGACAACGAAGACAAGTGGATTGTCAGCTTAAGCGGAGAAACGATTCAGGCGGAGGATATTCTGGAGGCCATCGGTTTTCAGGAACAGTATTTTATGGGAGAATTGTATACACTGTGAGGAAGAGATTCGCATATGTCAGGTGATATAAAAATGGAATACGATTGCGGTTTTACCAATGATAATAAATGGTTCAGATACCGGGCTGCAGCTATTATCGTTGAAGAAGGATGTGTCCTTTTCGCGGGAAATGAGATCGATGATTATTACTATTCCATAGGTGGCGCTGTTCATATGGGCGAAACAGCTGAAGACGCCGTGAAAAGAGAAGTGCGGGAGGAAACCGGCGTCACTTATGAGATCGATCGCCTTGCTGTAATCCATGAAAACTTTTTTAACGAGAACCAAGGGGCATTAAAAGGATTGGATTGTCATGAGATAGCAATGTATTTTCTTATGAAGCCCAGGGGAACAAAGGAACTTCAAAGTAACAGCTATACACAAGGGGTCAAAGAAAATATGTACTGGATCCCGATTGAAGATTTGGACAAATATAAAGCTTTTCCGGCATTTATGAAGGAATACCTTCAGAAGGAGCATAGCGGCATAGAACATATTGTAACGGATGAAAGCTAGGAGGGCCACATTATGATAAAAACATATTGCGGAGTGGATTGCTGTTCCGAATGTCCCAGACTTTTGGAATGCGGGGGTTGTGAAAAATGCGGCGGACGCCCTTTTGGCGGAAGCTGCGTTGCCGCAAGAAACCGTGACTTTTTGCTGCTGAAAAAACAGCTGATAGAAGAGATCAATGCCATCGGGATCGAGGGACTCAGCGTCAGCGATCTGAATCTGTTAAGCGGGGCATATGTGAACCTTGCATATCCTCTTGCCAACGGATCTTCCGTCAGGTTTCTGAAGGAAGAAGATGTTTACTTCGGAAACCAGGTTGAAAGAGAAGGGTCTGAGAGGTGTTATGGGATCGTGGCAGATGAGACTTTCCTCCTTATCTGTGAATACGGCTGCAATGGCGCCGATCCTGAGATCGTTTTGTATAAAAAAAGGCGGACAGAACAAGATCCGGAAGAACTGTACGAACTGCAGGATACCGAATGGCCGTTTGAATATACGGATCATGACAGAAATATTGCCAGGGCCATTGTGTACGATGATGACGGATACTTTTATTTTGTACGTGCCGAAAGGGATGACGATTTCGGCAAGGCGACTCTTATCGAAACCTCGGGTGGAGGAGTCGAAGCAGGTGAGGACCTTCATGCGGCAATAAAGCGTGAACTGAAAGAAGAATTGGGCGCAGAGGTCGAGGTCATCTGCAAGATCGGAGTCGTAAGTGATTATTACAATCTGATCCACAGACATAATCTGAACAACTATTTCCTGTGTAAAGTCATTTCTTTCGGAGACAAACATCTGACACAGGATGAGATAGAGGACTTCCATCTGTCCACATTAAAGGTGACATATGAAGAAGCGGTAGCGGAATATGAAAAAAGACGTGAGACAAGGCTCGGAAGACTGATCGCGAATCGAGAACTGCCTATTCTCAGAAAAGCCAGGACGTTAATATAAAATATACGATTTCTCTACAAATGCATCCGTCCACTGTGGTGGCATGCCTCTGTGGAACTCGAGGAAGCGGGAAATGACAGGGAAAAGATAAAAAAGCATCTGGACAAGGTCGAGTTTGAACAGACGAGAAAGATCGATTTTGATGAACATATGCAGGTCGGAACGACCCCAAAAAGGAGGAAGATCATGCTGAACGAAAGATGGGTGCCCTATGAAAGCGTAAAAGCGGAAGATCAGGGGAACGGTGTTGTGAGAAGAGTGCTTGCATACAGTAAGGATCTGATGTGCGTGGAAAATACTTTTGAAAAAGGCGCCGTAGGAGCCTTGCATCAACATCCTCATACACAGATCACTTACGTTGTGAGCGGTGTTTTTGAGTTTGAGATAGAAGGTGAAAAGCGCGTGGTAAAGGCCGGAGACACAATGCTTAAGACCGACTCTGTCGAGCATGGATGCGTGTGCCTTGAGGCAGGCGTCCTGCTTGATATTTTCAATCCCATGAGAGATGATTTTGTTTAGATTCTTGTATCAGGCGGAGGACAGGACACAATGAGCGACTACAGGAAAAACCCCATAATAACCGATATTTACACAGCGGACCCCGCTCCGATGGTCGTAAAAGACACGCTGTATCTTTACACTACACATGACGAGGACGAGCTGGTCGACAATTTTTATACTATGGTGGATTGGAGGTGCTATTCCACCAAGGATATGGTGAACTGGATCGACCACGGGAGGATCTTCGGACTCTCCGACATTGAGTGGGCGGAAACAAGAGCCTGGGCGCCCCAGTGCATTGAAAGGAACGGCCGCTTTTACTTATATTGTCCTGTGAAAAAAACCGGCAGCGGCATGGCGATCGCAGTAGGCGTATCGGACAGCCCCACCGGGCCGTTTAAGGATATAGGGCATCCTCTTGTTGACGAAGGAGACTGGAACGATATAGATCCCACAGTGTTTATCGATGATGACGGACAGGCGTATCTCTATTTCGGAAATCCCGAACTCAGGTATGTGCTGCTGAATGAGGATATGGTCTCCTTTGACGAAAAAGTTGGTGTTGTAAAGGTCCCCATGACGGAAGCGTCCTTCGGAAAAGGCAGTCACATGACCGGGACATCCTATGGGGAGGGACCTTGGTTTTACAAGAGAAACGGTCTGTATTACATGGTATTTGCGGGGTTTGCTCCGGGAGAAAGACGAAATGAGCACTTCGGCTATGCAACATCTTCATTTGCGACAGGTCCGTGGAAATACAAAGGCGTCCTGATGGAAGAAGGGCCGTGCTTTACAAACCATCCGGGAATATGTGATTTTAAAGGCCATTCTTATCTTTTCTATCATACCGATGAACTGCCGGGAGGAAGCCTTTTTCACAGGAGCGTGTGCGTTGCCGAGTTTACTTACAACGAAGACGGAACCATCGATACAGTAAGTAAATGTGACGGAGTAAAAAAGATCTGATAAGGTAGAATCTCGGCGGGAAAAGTGTATAATAGTACGTATGGTGTATCATGTGTATGAAAATATTTAAGGAGAACGCCTATGAGTATCGTGTCGCTTGCCCTCAGCAACTATATCATGATAGCGGAATTGCTGGGTCTGTGGGTAATGCTGGATTCAAATGTCCATCTGAAAAAGAGGACCATAACCGTGACCCGCATTGTGATCATACTCATTTTCATTGAAGCTGTGTTCTGGGCTGTGGAACGGTGGACAAGAGAGATAGGGGATCTCAGCGTCACAAGGCTTATCCTCACGCCCACTATATATCTCCTTCATCCCGTGATCGTGCTCGTGATCATGGAGACGGCGGAATTTATAAAGAAGAACAGGCTGCTGTATTATCTGCCCATCATCATCAGCGCGCCCATTTTGTACACTTCCCAGTGGACACATCTGATCTACTGGTTTACGGATGAAAACCTGTATGTAGGGGCGGACAATATCTTCAGGTATTTCCCTTATTTCCTCTTTTTGCTGTATGTTGCGATGTTTGTCGGCGGGTTTACGATCCGTTATGCCCGCTACGGGACCACAGAGAGAAAAGGAGTTCTGATAAGTATCTTTGCGGGGTTTGTGGGGGTGATATGTCACATCGCGCTTGATATCGCTGCGGACGATGCCACA
>JAEEGF011990344.1_pt1 | contig 12858 bp, 14 predicted proteins | sample 9134171 | NCBI WGS metagenome assembly JAEEGF01 (sample SAMN16246542, study PRJNA631951) | gut metagenome | biome: gut microbiome; feature: rumen; material: AP-attached | host: Bos | place: Iran: Karaj | collected 2018-10 | reverse complement strand
AAGTGCGTAGCATGCGGAGCTTGCGTTGCAAAATCACCGGCCAAGGTTATCAGAATGATTCCGGCAGATTCGGAAACGGCCGCGGATTAATATATTCAGAGAGGAAGATCCGTGAATGGCACGTTCCAAACATAACAGTTTCTGGTTTTATCTGCTGTTCGTACTGATCGGATATGTTCTCGGTCTTTTCCTGGCAGAGACACTCGGATCCGTAGAAGGCTTCAAATGGCTTGCGTTCGGAGCTGATTTCAAGCTCGTGCCGCTTGACCTGGATCTCGGATTCGTAGCGTTTACGCTTGGACTGCGTTTCCGTATCACGATCGGTTCGATCATCGGTCATGTCATATCCTTGTTGATCCACCGCTTTATCTGAAATCATTCCTGACTCTCCCGGAAGGGAGAAATATGGATACAGAAAGAAACGCCTACACAATGAAGGATCTGCCCCCTGAAACACGTCCGTACGAACGGATGTGGGAGAAGGGGAGCAGTGTCCTCTCCGACACTGAGTTCGTCGCGGTTCTGCTGCGCTCTGGCCGCGTCGGAGAAACCGCTCTGCAGATGAGTGAACGTCTGCTGCATCTGGCCTGCTCTGACGAGTCGACCGCGCTGCGCAGTCTGTTTATGCTGTCTCCGCAGGAGCTTTCCCGCTTTGAAGGGATCGGTAAGGTCAAAGCCCTGCAGCTCAGTGCTGTGGGAGAGCTTTCCCGGAGGATCTCCGCGGGCAGGATCCCGGTGAGCACCAGTCTTGACAGTCCGTCCGTAATCGCGGACCATTTCCGCGCACGGCTCGGATCTTCTGAACAGGAACAGGTCTGGGGCATATGGCTGGATACCCGCATGCACTTTCTCGGCGAAACGCAGCTCTCTCTGGGGAGTGTTAACCAGGCTCTGATGAGTCCGCGCAACATTTTCCTTGAAGCGCTGCGTTTCCGTGCCGTCTGTTTCGTCCTTGTGCATAATCATCCGAGCGGGAATTCCGAAGCTTCCGGTGCGGATCTGTCAGCTACACTGCGGATTCGTGATCTTGGGGCAATGCTTGAGATCCGGCTCGTGGATCATATCATTGTGACAGGCGCGTCCTATAGTTCTATGAAAGAAGAAGGTCTGCTGTAAGAGGAGGAGCTTTCATGCTGTTTTCAAGAAATCTTGCCATAGATCTGGGGTCATGCAATACCCGTGTCTACGCAAAAGGTACCGGCACGGTCCTGAATGAGCCCAGTATCATCGCGTTCAACACAAGCGCAAGAGAAGTAATCGCCGTCGGAGAGGAAGCCAAGAACATGATCGGCCGTACGCCGAATGACGTGGCTTCCGTATCTCCCGTAAGCCACGGGACAGTAACGGATCTGCTGACGACCAAAGCCATGTTCCGTTATTTTCTGAAACATCTGTACCGCGGCAAACTGCTTCTTGTGAGGCCGCATCTTTTGCTGTGCATTCCTTACGGTCTGACCGATACGGAGCGCAGAGTACTTGCGGACGTTGCGATCCAGGCAGGTTTCTCGGACAGCGGAACACATCTGCTTGAACAGCCCATTGCCGCAGCGCTTGCTTCCGGCATGAATGTTACGGCTCCTGTCGGCAATATGGTACTGGATGTCGGCGGAGGACTGACAGAAGTCGCTATCGTATCGATGGGCGGCGTTGTGATCAGCCGTTCCACACCGGTCGCCGGAAGCACGATGAACAACGATATCGTCAAATTCGTACAGCGTGAATTCCGTCTGATGATCGGAGAACAGACCGCCGAACAGATCAAGATCCGTCTTGCCAATGCCTATTTTGATCCTTACGCGGAGGAAGAAAAGCTGGAGATCAAAGGCCGCGACCTTGAGACCGGTCTGCCCCGTATCGTTGAAATGACCAATTTCCAGGCAGGTATGGCAATCCGCGAGTCGGTTGACGCGATTGTAGCCGTTGTTTTAAGCACGCTTGAGAATACGCCTCCGGAACTTGCCGCGGACATCAGCCAGAACGGTATGGTGCTTGCCGGCGGAGGCGCTCTGCTTCGCGGACTCGACCGTGTTCTCTCCGAGAAGACGGAAATCCCTGTCCGTCTGGCACCGGATCCGATGTCAGCCGTAATCAACGGTGCAGGGATCGTTCTCGACCATCCGAAAGAATACAGGAATCTGCCGGTACCTCTCCGGAGTATTTTGTAAAGGATAAATCATGCCAAGAAATAAGCGTCCGTTATATTCATCCCTGAGAGATCTCGTGAGGGTATCTCTCAGGGATCTGAAGCCTATACAGATCGAGCAGAAGCCGAATACGGTGCGGATGTCCGTACGCACCCGTATTTTTCTTATTGTGCTTGCCTGTATCGGCCTGATCCTGACGACTTTCCTGATCGGCAATTATCTGGCTCCGGCAGGTTCTTTCCTGAACCGTGTCGCCTCTCCGATCCAGCGCGGTTTCTCCGCGATCGGAAACGCGTTCTCAAGGACTTCAGAGCGCAGCCGTTCCATTGATGAACTCACCAGCGAGAACACTGTTCTCCGGCAGCAGCTGGAAGCTCTGCAGTACGAGAATACCGTCCAGAAAGTACAGCTTGAGAAGCTTACCGAGCTGTCGGAACTGTACGATCTGGATCTCAGCTATGCGGAATATCCAAAGACCGGAGCAGAGATCATATCCGTTTCACCCGGCAACTGGATGGATTCCATCATGATCAATAAAGGTTCCTCGGAAGGGATAAAGGATTATTATCCTGTCCTGACCGGAGGAGGGCTCCTTGGATGCATTCGTACGGTTTCCTTTCATTCGTCCGAAATCATGACGCTGCTGTCCCCTGACAGTTATATTTACGGAGAGATTCTTAGAAGCGGCGACCGTGTCGGTGTGACCGGTACGGAAGAGCTGCAGCAGGAGAATCTCTGCCAGATTGAATTCGTAATGGATAAAATCGATATCGCCGTCGGTGATGAGATTGTTACATCTTCTCTAAGCACCGTCTATCCGCCCGGTATCCGTATCGGTATCGTCACGGAGATCCGGGAAAAGGGCGACGGAGTAAACGGCATTGCGTATCTCGAGCCTTACGCAAGAATCCGCGACGCGAGCACTGTTCTGATCATTACGGACAATCTTCCCGCAGAGGAGGATTCCGCACCATGAACAGGAAAGGACTGATCCTCGGTGTGATCGCGTTTCTGATTATCTGTGTGGAATCAAGTGTCCTGCATCGTATCGAGATCTACGGGATCGTTCCGAATCTCTCCCTCTGCCTGATCGTAAGCAGTTCCCTGCTTCTGGGAAGCCGCACAGGCGGACGGCTCGGCCTGTTTATCGGACTTGTGCAGGATCTGATGTTCATGCGCGTCATCGGATTCTTTACATTGGTATTTTTCCTTGTCGGATATATTGCCGGCATGTTCAAAAACCGCTTTGATCAGAACAATCTGCTTCTTTCCGTTATGATCACGGCATTATTTGATTTTGCCTTCTGTCTGGTCTGTTATCTGTTTCTGCATTATCTGCAGGGACGGATCCAGATCTCTTTCTATCTTACGCGCAGAATCCTTCCCGAGCTCGTTTACTCGACGATCGCGTCCATTCCGGTCTATCTCTTTACCCGCTGGATCTGCTGGCTTTCCGACCGCAGGGAAGAGAGGAGACGCCGGCTTGAAGCAAATGCTGCAATGCCGGCAGAGGCAGGAGGCGCAGACGTCTTATGAGAGAACTGCTTCGAAGGGTCCGGGACTTCTTTTCCAACCGGCTTGTTATACTCATCGTGATCTTTGCCGTGCTGCTGTTCATGCTCTGGCGGCACCTTTTTATCATGCAGGTCGTCGATCCGGAACACTATATTTCTTCCGAGCCGGATACCTATACTTCGACGATTACGACTCAGGGGACGCGCGGCGAGATCTACGACCGGTACGGCCGTATTCTTGCCGGCAACGTCTATACCTGGTCTTTATATTATGATTCTTCGAATCCTCCGGAGGATCTGAACGCCTTATGCCACAGAATCTCGTCTTTGCTCGGCAAATATTCGGTCACGCCGGATCTGCCTTTTGCACTGGAATATGATTCCGTCCAAGGCCTGCGCTTCACCTCGGAGTATAAAAACAATGCCGCTCTGCGGATCCTGTTTCTTGCAGAAATGTACAGTAAATCCAGCGTGGATCTGACTGCCGCCGAGAAAAGAACCGAGGCACAGGGTGCCTTCAGCTACATGCGGGATACCCTGTTTGAGATTCCGGCCGACACCTATTCGATCGAAGAAATGCTTGAGATCATGCGCTTCCGTTATGCGATCCACATCAACCGGTTCACGACGGAGCATCTGATCCCTATCGCGTCCCGCCTTCCGGAGGAGTTCCGCGTGACGATCCGCGAGCAGCAGAAGGATTATCCCGGTTTCTCCTGCCAGACTGTTGAGAGCCGCTATTATCCCGAGGGTGAGGCTTTCTCACACATTCTCGGATATATGGGCGGTATTCCCGAAACATCGCTCAAAGAGTATCAGGAGCGTGGTTACGGCGTAGACGAGAGGATCGGCCGCGACGGTATGGAAGCCGTCTATGAGTCCAGTCTGCGGGGCAGCCAGGGACGGATCGAAGTCGTATACAGCCGTCTGACAGATGAAGAGATCTCCCGCTCAACGCTTCAGGAGCCGGCTATGGGCAATTCCATCTACCTGACGCTCGATAAGGACCTGCAGAATGCGGTTTATTCTATTCTCAGAGAGAATGTCAAAACGCTTCTGATCGAGAAGATCACAGGTGTTTCGGACGATTCCGGATCGGAATACTCGGCCATTGATGTACTGGTCTCGCTTATCAATAACGGAGCTGTCCATCCTCAGCGTATTTTCTATTCAAATTCAGTTTATGCCGATTCCTTCACGAAGGTCTACGAAGCAAAGAGCGCTTCAATTCTGAACGAGCTGCGCGGTGCTGTCATGGATCCCAATTATCTGATCGCTGATTATGACGAGGAACTGATGTCGATCTACAACACCTGGATCGAAACCATGCGCGACGCGGAAGGCATCCTTTCCTCCGAATACCGTAATTCCGGTATTTTCTACGAGCAGTACAAAGCAGGGCAGAAGAGTGCCCATGAATTTCTGGAATACTGTATCTACAGCAATTATCTTGATCTGGAGCAGGTCGGTCTTGAGCACGAGATGGATATCAACGTGATTTTCCCTGAACTGATCAATCAGGAACTTGCTTCCCTCGCCGAAAGCGAGAGCTATCAGCGGATCGTCTGCGGTTTCATCCTGCAGGACGGGCTCTATACGACCCGTGATTTTCTCCTGCTGCTGTATGATCTAGGTAATCTGTCGAATGCTGACGGATCCCGCACGCGTCTGCAGAATGGCGGTATCAATTCCGAAGAATGCCTGATTCTTAAAATTCAGTCCAATGAACTCTCTCCTTCCGCGATCCATCTTGATCCCTGCAGTGCCAGCGCTGTGATCACGGATACGGATACGGGAGAGGTCCTTGCGATCGCAAGCTATCCGTCCTACGACAATAACCGTTTCACACAGGATTCTGATTATAACCAGGCTATGATGGAGGACGCATCCTCTCCGCTGATTTTCCGCGCGCTGGAAGAGGACCGCGCTCCCGGCTCAACCTATAAGCTCTGTACTTCTGTCACTGCGCTTGAATGCGGCGTCGTCACGGAGAGCGAAACGATCTACGACGATTACCGTTTCGAATATGTCCACAGTGCAGACAAGCCGACGTGCTTCCGTACCTGGAGCCACGGAGACATCAATATCGTTGAAGCAATTCAGGAGTCCTGTAACTATTTCTACTACACTATGGGATACCGGCTGTGCGAGCCTGTCGAAGAATACGATTATGAAGACTCGACTGGTTTGCGCAAGTTGGCTGCCTATGCTGTGGATCTCGGTCTCGCGACGAAAACAGGCATAGAGCTTTCCGAAGCCGAACCGCATACTTCCACGCAGGATGCTGTCCGAAGTGCGATCGGGCAGGGTACCAATTCCTTCACGACCGCCAATATCAACCGTTATACCAGTACGATCGCCAATAACGGAACGGTTATCGATCTGTATATTGTCGACCGCATTCTGGACTATAAGGGCAGCGTTGTTTTCAAAACCAAACCCGTAGTCGATCATAAAGCAAATGTTTCCGACTATACATTTAATGTGGTACAGCGTGGTATGGCCGCCATGGCGCAGAATTATCCCAATCTGCAAGTCTTCATGGCACAGAGCGGGCTGACGATAGCCGGTAAGACCGGTACCGCGCAGGAATACAACGACCGTCCGGACCATGCGCTTTTCACCAGTTACATCAATATTGATGATCCTGACATTACGGTCACGGTTACGATTCCCTTTGGCGGCAACTCTGTAGCTGCCGTACGGACCTTTGTAGACCTTGCACAGTATTATTACTCTATCGATCCGGAAGAAACCGCAGAACAGATCACGGAAGAGGATCTGGCGGCTTTTGAATAAGCATAATGCCATCTGATACAGAAAGGAGGATCTCCGGATGAAAAGAAACACACAGATTGCGGCCCGAATCGATTTCCCGCTTCTGATCGCAGTCATCGTTACGGTTGCTTTCGGCATCATCATGATCGGTTCGGCCGGCGGCAGGGAGATCTCCCTGTCTCATCTCAGCCTTGGCCCGATCATGCGCAAACAGCTGCTCGGACTGATCATCGGTCTCGTGTTCATGCTGATCATCACCTTCCTCAGCAAAGAACTGCTGAATTTCGCGACGGTACCTGCCTATATCTTTATGATCCTGCTGCTTGTCGCCGTCCTTGCGATCGGTGTCGGCAGCGGTACAGAAGGAGAGGAGGGCGTACGCAGATGGATTCCGTTCTTCGGCGGATACACACTGCAGCCTTCTGAATTTGCAAAATTCTTCCTGGTTCTGGTCCTGGCGCGTTTCTGCGAAGCCCGCAGTGAACGGATCAACTATTTCCCGAATCTGCTGCTGTATATGCTGCTTGTCGGTTTTCCGCTGTTTCTGATTCTGAAAGAGCCCGACCTCTCCACAACGATCGTCGTATTCTCGATCGCAGCCGTGATCCTGTTTGCGAGCGGACTGGACTGGAAATACATCGTACTGGCCCTTGTAATCGGCGGAGCGGCGATCTACATCATCTACTCAGACGCCTATAACCCCTCCGGGCCGAGGATCCTCTCCGAATACCAGGCGACCCGTATCTGGGCTTTCTTTGAACCTGAAAAATATGCTCAGAACTATGCCTACCAGACGCTGAAATCCCAGTATGCGATCTCTTCCGGCGGTCTGACCGGAGTAGGGCTGTCCAATTCAAGCGGCATGATTCCCGTTCCGATGACGGACTTCATCTTCGGAATTCTCGGAGAAGAGCTCGGTTTCTTCGGATGCAGCGTTTATTTCCTTCTGCTTGCTTTTATTGTCTGGCGGATCCTGTATATCGGTATGCATGCCAAAGATCTGTACGGTAAGCTCGTCTGCGCCGGCACAGGAACCTGGATTGCACTCCAGTCCGCCATTCATATCGGTGTAAACACCGCAATCCTGCCCAATACAGGTATTCCGCTGCCTTTCATGAGCTACGGTATGAGTTCTCTGCTTTCGTCTCTGATCGGAATCGGTATGGTCCTGCAGGTACACGCGTCTACAAAGCGTCAGGATCTGCTTCTGGCGGTCTCTGACAGGGATACAGTGAGGTTTTCATTATGAATATCGCTTTGGCCGCTCATGATAACAGAAAACGTCTGATGCAGAATCTGTGCATCGCCTATCAGCCTATTCTGAAACAGCACACTCTGCACGCGACTGCGACGACCGCCCGGCAGATTGAGGAAGTTACGGATCTGACGATCACCAAATATCTGCCCGGTCTGCTTGGCGGGCTGCAGCAGATCGCTTCGATGATCGTCTCCAATGAAATCGATATGGTGATTCTGTTTCACGAACCGGAGGACCGTTCCGTCAATTCCTGGTTCGTCCAGCTGATCAATCTGTGCGACCAGCAGAATATCCCCATAGCTACCAATATTGCAAGTGCAGAGATGCTCCTGCTCGGGATCGATGCCGGGCTGCTGAACTGGCGCGGACTGCATAAAAAGACACAAGGAGACACCGTATGAGAAGAGTGACTGTACCGGATCCCGTCCTGCTGTCTGTGGACAAGCCTGCCCGGTATATCGGTGAAGAACTGAACGCTGTCTATAAAGACCCGGACAAGACACCTGTCCGAGTCGCTTTCTGTTATCCGGATGTATATGAAGTCGGCATGTCCCATCTCGGTCTGCAGCTTCTGTACGGCATGTTCAACAGTATGGACGACGTTTACTGTGAACGAGTTTTCGCGCCATGGCCCGATATGGAAGAGCAGCTGCGCACACATCATATTCCTTTGTATACACTGGAAACTTTTTCTCCGGTAAAGGATCTGGATTTCCTTGCATTTACCCTGCAGTATGAGATGTCCTTTACCAATATTCTGAATGTGCTGGACCTCTCCGGGATCCCGATCTATGCGAAAGACCGTACAGATGATGATCCGCTTGTCATCGCCGGCGGACCGACAGCGTCCAACCCGGAGCCTATGGCGCCTTTTATCGCTTTCTTCTATATTGGAGAGGGCGAGGTCTGTTATGAAGAGATCTTCCGCCGTTACAAAGCGCATAAGGAAGCAGGAGGACACCGCAGGGACTTTCTCTCCAAGGTACTCGATCTGGGACCGATCTATGTGCCTGCGTTCTATGATGTAGAATATGAGGATCATCCGGCCGTGGGAGCCGAGTATACGCCGGCGATCCGTTCCTTCAGGCCGAACCGGCCGGACGCGCCGCTTGAGATCCGCAAGGATATCACAGACGACCTGAATACATCGTTCTATCCCGTACGTCCTGTCGTACCGAATCTGCAGTCCGTTTTTGACCGCGCTGTGATGGAGATCTTCCGCGGATGCGTCCACGGATGCCGTTTCTGCCAGGCAGGGCAGGTCTATAAGCCCGTCCGTTACCGGACAAAAGATATGGTTCTCAGGACCAGCGAAGAGATCCTGAAAAACACAGGCTATGATGAATTATCCTTCACATCGCTCAGCACGGATGATTATCCCTGGCTCGGCGAACTGATGACGGAATTCCATCAGAAACACCCTCACGTAGCCATCTCCCTGCCGTCTCTGCGTGTCGACGCGTTCTCCCTCGACCTGATGGAGAAACTGGCCGAAGGCAAGAAGACAGGTATTACTTTCGCCGCAGAGGCCGGCTCCCAGCGGCTTCGCGACGTTATCAACAAAGGCATTACCGAAGAAGACATTCTGCGCGGATGCCGTCTCGCCTTCTCCGGCGGCTGGGACAGGGTCAAACTGTATTTCATGCTCGGACTGCCGACTGAGACGGATGAGGACATTTTCGGAATCGCGCATCTGGGTTACGAGATCGTCGACGTCTGGCGCAAGACAGATCTTGACAAGCGCTCCCGCGACGTTTCGGTCACTGTCAGCACGTCTTTCTTCGTACCGAAGCCGTTCAGCGCGTTCCAGTGGGCTCCGCAGGTGACTTCGGAGCAGTATACCGCCAAACAGACTTATCTGTCCGGACTCATCACGAACCGCAAGATCCGCTATAACTGGCATGATTCCTATCTGAGCACGCTCGAAGGCGTAATCGCGCGCGGAGACCGCCGTGTGGCCGATCTGATCTATACGGACTAGAAAAAAGGCTGCCGTTTCGACGCGTGGTCCGATTATTACAGAGAGGACCTCTGGAAAGAAGCGCTAGAGGAGTGCCATATTGAGCTTCAGTATTATAACTACAGAGAGCGTCCGTACGACGAGATTCTGCCGTGGGATATGATTAACTATGGCGTGACGAAACGGTGGCTCCAGAGGGAATATGAGCGCGCTAAACAGGGGCTCCCGACGATCGACTGCGGCAGAGCCTGTTCCGGATGCGGCATGATGGCTTTTGCACGGGCTGGGCTCTGTTTTGAAGAGAGGAGGGGCTCTGATGAATCCTGAACGTATTAAGAAAAGGCTTGTCTTTGAAAAGACACACCGTATGCGTTTTGTCGGTCATCTGGATATGATGCGGATCTTCCAGCGCGCGATCAGCCGTGAAGGGATCGAACTCGTCTTCTCACAGGGATTCAATCCGCATCCGCGCATGTCTTTCGCACGGCCTCTGTCTCTTGGACAGACCAGTCATGTGGAGATCATGGAGCTTGAGCTCGCGAAGGATATTGAGAACGATGAGCTCGTCAGACGGATGAATTCCGCGCTGCCTGTGCATCTGCAGGTCCTTGCGGCCTATGACATGCCGGAAGGCGCCAAACCCGCCATGGCGATCGTTACGCACGCGGAATACCTGATCCATCTGCCGGAGAGGCATCAGGATGAATACGCTGATTATCTCGCACGATTCCTGGAAAAACCCGAGATTACGATCCAGAAGCTCGCCAAATTCAAAGGCCGTAAGCAGATGGTCGATCTGGACATTAAACCCATGCTATGCAGTCTGGAGCTTACAGAACCGCTGACAATGCGGCTTCTGTGTCTTGCCACGGAGAAGGAAAATCTCAAGCCCGACAGGATGATGAAGGTCTTCTGGGAGACCTGCGGACACCCGGAGCAGACTGGATACGAACTGATCGAGAGAACAGGGCTGTATTGCCAGCAGGAAGACGGCAGGCTGGTGGATCTGATCTCCATTATGAAAAATCATTAGATAGATAATCAATGCTATCACTTGACAAGGTAGAATAAATACATGTCAATTGCAGGAAAACAAAAAAGATAAAGAAAGTAATATCATTTGTGGTATTTTTCTTCATAGCCATATCTTCTATAGTTCCATTCCAGAGAATACATGCAAGAGAACTCTCTTGGTCTAAATAGATATTAGTTTTCATGAAAATTCTATCGAAGCATTTTCACGTGTTGTTATTATTGATCTTGACCGGATTTATCCTACTAGCATCTTGTCATCTCCGTGAGGAGAATACGGAGGTGAGTGAAGACGTGCAGATATCAGTATCAACAGCATCATCAGAAGCTTCTGAGACAGTAAACCTTTCAGAATCTTCCGTACAGGACTTCCTGCTGGAAAGCGCGCTATCCAACGGGATGAATAACCTTCAAGGTTTTACTGTAACTTTATCTTCTGTTACGCCGCAGGGCTGCATATGCACTTATTCAAACCAAACTTCAGGCACTTGTACTTATGGCCGTTCTTTTGATTTGTATAAATACGAGAACGAAGAATGGCAGCATGCCGAAGTTATAAGAAATGAAAGCGTTTTCTCCGATGCTTTGAATCTACAGCCAGGCGATTCTGTGGACAAGAAGCATGATTTTGAGTATTGGTACGGGGAGCTTCCTCCCGGAAGATATCTTCATCTGGTATCTATAAGCAGGATTTCTGCCCGATTGGAGATTACGACCTATTACTATGGGAATGAATTTACTATTCAGTAATTGAACCAATTATGGAAAATATTCATTTTTCCGCTTGACATCGGGCTTTTCGTATGATATGATACTCATGTTGCCGCTCGGCGAGGTGTTTTTAAGTGTATCTGCACAGGCAGAGAACAGCCATAGCCGGCGAGTCTTGATAAAAGGAGGTGCCGTGTAATGTTCGCTGTAATCGAAACTGGCGGAAAGCAGTACAGGGTACAAGAAGGAGACATTGTTTTCGTTGAGAAGCTCGGTCTGGTTGAAGGAGAGTCTTACACCTTTGATAAGGTACTCGCTGTATTCGCAGACGATGGTGTGAAGGTTGGCAAGCCCTACGTAGAGGGAGCGGAAGTTGCCGCTACGACCGTTAAGGAAGGCCGTTCCAAGAAGGTCGTTGTTTACAAGTATAAGTCCAAGAAGGGCTATCACAAGAAACAGGGACATCGTCAGTATTATACCAAGCTTAAGATCGATTCCATCAAGGCTTAAGCTGATTACAGGCTGATGGTTGAAGCTGTATTTCAGATGAATTCCCGGGGCAAAGTCAAGCACTTTGTAATCTCCGGGCATACGGAATCTGTTCCGGCTGATCAGGCAGATCCGGTCTGTGCAGCGGTTTCGTTCCTTGCACAGAACAGTATCAACGGAATCGAAGTTCTCACATCCGACGAGGTCCGCTATATAGCAGACGACGACGGATATCTGGAAGCTTCCGTACCGGCAGCCGAGAGAGCGGAAGAGTCTGAAAGAACTGATCTGATCCTTGACCTTATGGTCCTGGGTCTGGAATCACTGGCCGCGCAGTACAGCAGGTTTGTGAAAGTTAAAAAAGTACCGTACAATAGAGGAGGTGCACTGAAATGATTCTGATCAATCTTCAAATGTTTGCTCATAAGAAGGGCGTCAGCTCCACCAAGAACGGACGTGACTCCAATGCGAAGCGTCTGGGAGCCAAGCGCGCTGACGGCCAGATCGTTAAGGCCGGCAACATCCTGTACCGTCAGAACGGTACCCGTATCCATCCGGGTCTGAACGTCGGTCTGGGCAACGATTATACGCTTTATGCTCTGATTGAGGGCCGTGTAAAGTTTGAAAGATTCGGCCGTGACAAGAAGCAGGTTTCTGTATATCCGGTCGAGGTTCGTAATCCCGAAACCGCAGCAGACTGATTCATTCTGTGATTTTGGATTAAGCGATTTTTCAGACAGGTTTCAAGCCTTATTCAGACTTGAAACCTGTTTTTTAAAGGAGAATCCCGATTATGTATGTTGACGAAGCCCGTATTACGGTTGTTTCCGGAGACGGCGGCAACGGCTGCACGTCTTTCCGCCGCGAGAAATTCGTTGCGAACGGCGGTCCGGACGGAGGAGACGGCGGTAAGGGCGGGGATATTATTTTTGAAACGGAATCCGGCATGACGACACTGTATGCATTCCGTCA
>JAEEGF010362477.1_pt1 | contig 12859 bp, 7 predicted proteins | sample 9134171 | NCBI WGS metagenome assembly JAEEGF01 (sample SAMN16246542, study PRJNA631951) | gut metagenome | biome: gut microbiome; feature: rumen; material: AP-attached | host: Bos | place: Iran: Karaj | collected 2018-10 | reverse complement strand
GGAGCTTAGCATCAAGGTTTGAAAGAGGCTCGTCCATAAGGAATACCTTAGGGTTACGAACGATAGCACGTCCCATAGCAACACGCTGTCTCTGTCCACCTGAAAGAGCCTTTGGCTTACGATCAAGGAGCTTCTCAAGATCAAGGATCTTAGCTGCCTCTCTAACCATCTTGTCAATCTCAGCCTTTGGAACTTTTCTAAGCTTAAGTCCAAATGCCATGTTATCATATACTGTCATATGAGGGTACAGAGCGTAGTTCTGGAATACCATCGCGATATCTCTATCCTTAGGCTCTACGTCGTTAACTACTCTGTCACCAATCTTAAGTGTTCCTGAAGAAATATCCTCAAGACCTGCGATCATACGAAGTGTTGTTGACTTTCCGCATCCTGATGGGCCTACGAAAATGATAAATTCCTTATCCTCAATATCAAGGTTGAAATCTTTAACAGCCTCGAAACCGTTAGGATAAACCTTAGTAACATGCTGAAGTGATAAACTTGCCATACCTTACTTTTCCTCCTATTTGCAAATGCGTTAACACTATTATGAGTATATATTTAATAATGTTTATTATCTATTCACTATTTTCACAAATATTTTATCATTCACTAGCAATTCTGCCCAAGTTATTGTCCGTTTTTCCCCATGTCAAAAATGTTGACGAATAAAAAACAATATAACTGTGCAACTTGACTATTGTATGTTTCCATTCTTTTGGTTGTTCGAATAAAAGCTGGAAGCCCCCTCTTCTCTTGCCTTCTCCATCATATTCTTGGAATACTCCATGAGTTCCTTGGCATTGGAGCCATTTCCGGGATATCTTGCACATCCGGCATAGGCCACAAGTGCATCCCCGTCTTTTGCACGCTCTTCTCTGATATCATGTAAAAGAAGCTGCATTTCATCAATCTGCTTTCGAATATCTTTTTCTGCTTTTATATCCTTAAGGAAAGCGTAATACTCATCATCGCCTATTCGTCCCACAATATCTGTCACCCTGAATTCCATTGTGAAGCGGTCTGTAAAAGCAGCTATATTTTTGTCGGCTTCAGTGTCGCCCTTTTCCGATCTGAGTCTGGTAAAATTCTCCACTCTTACCACAAACAGAATGCCGGCTTTCATAGATGAACCCTGAATATATTTATCTATCTCGTAAACTACACCATCCTTAGAATAAACCCCTGTCAAAGGATCTCTCCTGCTCTTTTCATCAAAAGCTGCAAGTCTGCGCCTTCTGACATGGCGTATAAAAAGAAGCAGCAAAATACACAGAAATACATAAATAACAACGGCTGCAGCAATCTGAAGACAGAATTTGTAGTATTCCATCATCTGATCCATGATAAGCATATTCATTTCTTCTTCTGAAGCCATTGCAATTACAGCACCATTAGCCACGTTTGAGGGTATCACCAAAAGGCATCCGCCACCCTCAACCTCACTCATCATGACCTTCTTTTGTACAATACACAGCTTGATCACATCCGGTGATATGTTTTCCGGGACCATAGGCCAGACTTTTTCAGCAAAATTCTCATGTCCGTCGCCAAAATTAGAAACGATTATTTGGCCTTCAAGAGTAATGTAGTAGCAATGAAAAACCGTAGGGATATTTCCAAAGAGCTGTTCTTTCATATCTTTATTGAGAACAATTGTTATGAGGAACCCTTTGTTACCATCTTTAAAACTAATGCTATTGATGACAGCGACACTTCCCTTATTGTAAATATCATCATTAATAAGGAGAAAGCCGGCTCCGCCATCAGTGTAATTTTCTGTCACCTCTTTGAACAGTATCAGGTCAGAAATATCAACTCTTTTGCCCTGGTCATCATAACCAATTCCCTGATCATTCACCGCCATTACACTTGTCACAGCATCTTTGTTTTTCTTATGATTAGAAAGAAGCGTAGCTATAACTCCGCCGTCCTCTTGAAAATCAAGTAACGGCAGACTCATAGCTACGCCATAATTTGCATCAGTGATAGTCTTAAGCACCAGCTCGGATTCTCCCAAGCCGTGCTCTATCTCTCCATATATTTTTGATAATTCCAGGTCAAATGCATACCTGCGAACGCTGCTTCTATAATAGAACATAGCAGCAGCTATCATCGCTAATAATAGCATTACAGGGACAAACCATCTAAAGAAATATCGCTTCATGTCAATTCCTCACAGACCTGTTGTTGATATATCCCCCGAAATCAGTTCTCCTCCGACTGCTGATCATCCGCATCTATCTTCTGAATGGCAGCCTCAAGCTCCTCTTCCTCTGTCAGTTCTTCAACCTTGGGCTCAAAGCGCTTAAATGTCGCATTGTAGAGCATAGCGCAGAGAAAACCGGGACCAGCGATTCCCATAAGGATAAGAATAGGAACTGCTTTCAGGTCAAAGAAGTAAAGAATAACCAGCGGAACCAGTGTAATAATTCCCATGGCAACTGTTCTTGGAAGGGCCAGCACAGCCATGAGAATGGCATTTCTGATAGTTCCGAACACTGTATTAACAAACTTTGAAAGAAGCGGGAAAATATATAATGACACCAGATAAAGAATAAGGGCAATGGCCATTACCAGATATCTGTAGATACCGCTGTTTGCCATAAAAAGATAGTCCAAAAGAAGTATTCCGAATGCTGCAAACTGGATAAGCTGCAGTAACACTCCCTGTTTGAAGTTCTCTTTAAAGGATTTAAAATATGTCTTTGTAATATAGCTCTCTTCATCTCTTACTATCTTGAGAAGTACAAAATGCATTCCTGTAAGAGCCGGTCCCAAAGGAAGTGAAAAAACGAGACCAAAGAGCCATGCCCATACCACGAAGCTCACCTGAAATTCAACTTCTCCAAACAGGTAAGGGGCAAGGAAAAATAGCTGCTCCAAGATAAGTGGAATTGCAAAAAGCAGCGTAAGAATGTTAACCCACATAACATCTGCCAGCTTTGAAAGCGCATGCATAAGCGGGCTGTCAATATCAAAAATCTTTCCCATAATACTAAACCTGATCCTTTTCTAAGTCTTTTTTGTAATGCCTGTATAAATCAGGCTTAACATTTTTTTAATCTGATCTCCATTGGAGTAAATCTGATGCCATCTGCCACTGTTTCTGCCCCGGTGTCCCGGAAGCCTCTTTTGTGATAGAAGCCCACGGCATAGGGAGACGAATTAACCGTCAGAACATCAATTCCCTCCTCGTTCATGGCATATTTTGACACAAACTTAATCAGAGCACTACCGATCCCGTTTCCATGGTAATCTGCATCCACAAACAAAAGAGAGATATGTTTTTTCTCTCTCAGTGTCAGCATGCCCACACATCTGTCGCCCTCATGGGCCACAAAAAGCTGGTAATGCCCTAATACAAACATCTTATGAAGCATGTCGTCATTGACAAAATTGCTAAAATTTTTTATTCCCTCCTGGGAATAGTCTGGGGCATCGAACCTCATAAAGGTATCCAATGCGAGTTTCATTGCCCCGTCCCAGTCAGAATGGTAAGCGTTTCTTACCATTATTTTTGAGGTATCAACTATTTGAGACACTATCGATCACTTTCTTGAGCCACTCATACTGCTCATTGAAGATCTGCTCTCTTCCAATTTCCTGCTGAAGCTCATGTCTCATACCATCATACAGCTTAAGCTCGACGCTCTGGATTCCAAGCTGATTCTTATAAATATTGTAGAGTTTTTCAGGACCTTCTCCGTAGTTTCCTACAGGATCCTCTTTACCTGCTGTGATGAGGATAGGAAGGTTCTTTGGAATATCCTCCATCTTTCCCTCGTCCTGAACTCTCTTGATAAGCTCTGCCATAGTAGCAAAGCCATTCAATGTAAATACGAAGTTATTGAGAGGGTTGGCGATATACTTGTCAATGCTCTCCTCGTTGTGTGAAAGCCAGTCAAACTTGGTCCTTGGATTAGGAATCTTCTTGAGATATCCTTTGAAGGCCATGTTGTTGATCATGGTTGAACGAGTCTTGGTTCCCATAAGAACCTGCTCAACTGCAACCACCTTTGCCAGAGAATTAACTGTACCGGAAGGCATGTACGCAGTTCCCTGAATGATGGCACCCTGAATACCTGTACCATATCTAGCAATATACTCTCTTGCAACAAAAGAACCAAAGCTGTGACCAAGAATAAAGATCGGAACACCGGGATTCTCTTCCTGTACCATCTTTTTAAGTCTGTGAGCATCTCTTACCAGTACTGTTGCAGGATCGTCTTTGCAGAAAAATCCCAGAGTACCGTTTGCAGATACTGAACCACCATGTCCCAAATGATCATTACCCATTACGAGAATACCTTTTTCTGCAAGAAAACGAGCATACTCGTCGTAACGGTCAATAAACTCCTGCATACCATGGATGATCTGCAGAATTGCTATTGGACGTCCATCGGGAATCCATTTAATAGCATGGATCATAGTCTGCCTGTCTCTTGATTTGTAGGTCAATTCCTCTTTGCGTACCATTTGGAGTACCTCCCAATATTAATTATTGTCTATTAATATATGATAACACATATTGACGCGATTTCGAACAGATAAAGAGTATATTATGCTGATATTACGGATTCGGAATCCGCACTGTCGTGCTACTTCCTCATGCGTGTTTATGTCTCAAGGTCCAAGAGTCTTTCATGCAAGCATGAGACTCTTGGACTTTGGGACAATTAATATCAACATATCTCCGCGCCGGATGGCATTGGCTTTTCAGGAGTCATAAGCGCAAGGTTGCCTTCCGCATCCTCAGCGCAAAGGAGCATTCCTTCTGACTTAACTCCGGCAAGCATAGCAGGCTTGAGGTTTACAAGAACCATTACCTTCTTACCTACCATCTCTTCAGGTGAATAATATTTTCTTATACCGGAAACAATCTGCTTAACCTGGCTTCCGATCTTAACCTGTGAGCAAAGAAGCTTCTTGGACTTCTCTACAGCTTCACACTTGATGATCTCGCCTACCTGGAACTGCATAGCACCGAACTGTTCGTAGGAAATCTCTTCCTTGGGCTCGATGTCGATAGGAGCCATTTCAGCGGAATTCTCATCAGCTTTAGGTGCAGGAGCTGGTGCGAGGCCTGCCTTTGCAAGGTTCTGAGCAGCTATTCTCTGGGACTCCTCAAATTCTGCCTTCTGCTTTCTGGTGATCTCAGCGGCTTTTTCAAGAACGTCCTTGAGGTCCTTACGGGCAAAGAGCATTTCAGGAGCCTCTACAACCTTGGTTCCGTTTGCAAGAACACCAAAGTTTCCAAGTGTATCAAAATCTCTCTCAGGAGAATTGAGCTGTTCCTTAATCTTCTGAGCTGTCTCAGGCATAAACGGATCAAGCAGGGCAGCACCGATGGAAATAGACTCTACCAGGTTATAAAGGACTGTTGAAAGTCTGTCCTTCTTGCTTTCGTCTTTTCCGAGAACCCACGGCTCTGTCTCATCTATATATTTGTTGCATCTCTTAAAGAGTGTGAATATCTCTGTCAGAGCATCAGCAACTCTGAGCTCATCCATCTTTTTCTCAACCTTGTCGTAACAGGAGGTTACAACTGCCTTGAGGTCAGCATCAACATCTTCTGTAACACCCTTATCTGCCACAACTCCGCCGAGATACTTGTTGCTCATGGCGATGGTTCTGTTAACCAGGTTTCCAAGTGTGTTGGCAAGGTCTGAATTATATCTTTCTACCAAAAGTTCCCAAGTGATGACACCGTCGTTTTCAAAAGGCATCTCGTGGAGAACGAAGTATCTTACAGGATCTACACCAAAGAGACTTACAAGGTCATCTGCGTAGATAACGTTGCCCTTTGACTTACTCATCTTCTCACCGCCCTGTAAGAGCCATGGATGTCCAAAGATCTGCTTTGGAAGGGGCTCGCCCAGTGCCATGAGGAAAATAGGCCAGTAAATTGTATGGAATCGGATAATATCTTTTCCGATAAGATGAAGATCAGCAGGCCACCACTTCTTGTAGTCCTCAGAGCTGTTGCCGTCTGCATCATAACCAATACCTGTGATATAGTTTGAAAGAGCATCGAGCCAAACATATACAACATGCTTGTCATCGAAGTCTACAGGAATTCCCCATTTGAATGAAGTTCTTGATACGCAAAGATCCTGAAGTCCGGGAAGAAGGAAATTGTTCATCATCTCATTCTTACGTGCAACGGGCTGAATGAACTCAGGATGTGTGTTGATATGCTCAATAAGTCTGTCAGCATATTTGCTCATCTTAAAGAAATATGCCTCTTCCTCTGCAGGATGAACCGGACCGCCGCACTCAGGGCACTTTCCGTCCTTAAGCTGAGACTCTGTATAAAAAGCCTCACACTCAGTACAATACATTCCCTTATAGGATCCCTTGTAGATATCACCCTGGTTATAGAATCTCTTAAAGATCTTCTGAACCTGTTTTACATGATCTTCATCTGTTGTACGGATAAATCTGTCATAGGATGTATCCATGAGATTCCAAAGGCCCTTGATGGTATCTGACACCTGATCAACGAATTCCTTGGGTGACGCACAGCCTGCCTCAATGGCTCTTGTCTCAATCTTCTGTCCGTGCTCATCCGAACCTGTCTGGAAATGTACATCAAATCCGTCTCTTCTCTTATATCTAGCAATTGCATCTGCCAGCACGATCTCATAGCTGTTTCCGATATGTGGCTTACCCGAAGTGTAAGCAATCGCAGTTGTAATGTAATATTTACCCTTATTCTGCATTTCTTATATCCTCTCGTATCTGTTATTTATTGTTAATCAGACCATCATAAAAGCATGATCCGTATTTTGTTTCATGTTACACCGCTGTTCATCACCAGCACAAAAGCTCATACCCGGTCTCTGTAACAAGAAGTTCCACTTCCCACTGAGCGGAGGGTTTCATATCTGCAGTATATACAGTCCAGTCATTCTCTTCGTCGATGAATATCTCATCTCTTCCCATATTCACCATAGGTTCAATAGTAAATACCATTCCGGGAACCATGAGCATTCCTGTGCCGGGCTTACTTACAAAGCTGACAAAAGGCTCTTCATGAAAAGCATTTCCGCATCCATGTCCACCGATCTCTTTAACAACAGTATAGCCATTGTCCAATGCATGCTGATGAACAGCATGTCCCATATCTCCGATGGGTGTCCAGGGGATAACAGCCTTGAGACCTGCCTCAAGACACTCCTTGGTCACATCCACCAGCCTCCGTTTCTCAGGAGAAATATCTCCTATGCAAAACATTCGTGATGAATCAGAAAAATATCCATCAAGAATTGTGGAGCAATCTACATTTATTATGTCTCCGTCCTTGAGGATAATGTCCTTGGAAGGGATTCCATGACAAACCTCTTCGTTAATGGAGGTGCATACGCTCTTGGGGAAGCCTTCATATCCCAGATCCGCCGGGATACCACCCATTTTCTTGGTGGTGTTGTAGACAATGTCATCTATCTCCTGAGTTGACATGCCTGCGTGAATCTTCTCACCTATTTCATCAAGCACAGCCATGTTGATAACTGCACTCTTCTTAATTCCCTCAATATCCTTTTCAGATTTAAAAAGTCCTCTGTTGGGAACTATAAATCCTTCGTGCTCATAATGAATGAGCTTATCATCAAAAGCCGCATGACAGCTCTTGTACTTTTTCCCGCTGCCGCACCAGCAGGGAGCATTTCTTTCCAGTCTTTTATACATTTCGTTCCTTCTTAAACTTATAAAATTCGACAAAATCTCTATAATAGTATAGCATCTTGAATCAAAGATTCAAGGTAGCAAAATGCCCCCAACACATCTATGCAATGGGTTGAGGGCTCATTATCAGTCTTACTCATATACTTTAAAAGGCTTTATTTTAAATGTGGCTTTTACGGTTCCTCCGTAGTTGCCCTTTCCTCGGATCACGATGGTTGCCTTTCCTGCCTTAGTATTGTTAGTGCAGGAAACAATCTCGTAATCCTCACTTCCAAGGGTTACTTTTCCAACCTTGACGGTTATGTCGCTCTTGGAAGGAACTATCGGCTTTCCTTTGTAGTTATAGGCCGGCACCTTCACTTTGGCGGAAGCGATGGAAGTCTTTACTACCTTGAACTGGGCCTTTGCTTCTCCCGTAAATCCTCCCATACCGGTCAAAGTACACTCCAGAATGGTTCCGACCTCGATAACGTCTTTCTTGCCAACCTTATCGCCGGCTGCTCTTGTTACGGGCTTCTTGTTCTGAATTACTGTTACGTCATTTGCGTAGGTGTAGGTGATGTTCTTTTTAAGGTCTTTTCCAAATTTGAGCTTATTTCCTTCGCTGTCATAAACAGTGATAACAGGAGCATTGATAAATCCGCTCTTTTTGAAGGCCACATTCTCTACAGATACTTCCAGGTCCTTGATACCGGTCTTTTTAATCTCGAACTGTTTTGTGACGGTTCCGGAAAAATTGCCCTTACCCTTGATCTTTACTGTTGCTGTTCCGGGCTTTTTATTTGCGGAATATGTAACTGTATAGTCTTTTCCATTCTCAAGGATAAGGCCGTTATGCTCAATTATTACTTCAGGCTTAGCAGCCTTGGTGCCGTAGTTTACTTCGCTGTTTACCTTAACCTGATCAACATTTTCAAGAGAGCACTTTCCAATCTTAAAAGTCTTTGTGACAGTTCCTGTGTATCTGTTTATACCGCGGATTATGAGCTTGGCTGTTCCAGCGGAGTTGTTTGCCTTATATTCATAGGTATAGGAGCAGTCAGCATACTGATCCGCGCTGGTTCTGTTCTGATAATCAAAAACGCTTACTCCCAGAAGTTCATGTCCGAAACAGAGCAGTTTCAGATTGTCCTGCTGGGCGGGATATCCGTTAAATATCTTGTCCTCTATACCGGAAATCTCAGCTTCTTTGATGGAATCTCCGAGGATCTCATATTTTACAACCTTTATCCCACAATAATCGCTGTGTTTACCTGCAACAATGTAAAGTCTTGCGGTGCCTGCGCTGCTGCTGCCATCATATACAACTGTGTAATCCTCATACTCTCCGGCCACAAGCTTCTTGCCGTTATAAGTTACAGAAACCTCCGGGGTAAGGGGGGTTCCGGTATAATCACGGCTTCCGACAATCTTTACTTTAGCATTTTCGATATTTTTCTGTGTGGTGATATTGATTATAAAGGTCATAATACCGTCAAAATTACCGATACCCCATACATCTACATAATATTCACCAACAGACCTGTAATCGTTATATTTAGACTCCTCATAATCAAGAAGATAATCCTTGCCTTCCTGCAGGATATAATATCCGGACTTGGTAGGCATGAACAATATAGGTCTTTCTTTATGAACCTGTCCGTCGTACTTGACATATTTTATATCTTCCAGGAGATATACATGGGTTCTGGACATATTATCATCCAGCTCGGCCTCATTGATATAAAAAGGTATAACACAGCTTCCTGAATAATTTCCCTTCAGCTTGATATCACAATATGCTTCACCGACATTAACGTTCTTGCGGTACTTAACCGTATAATCGCTCGCCTCAACTTCTTTTCCGCCAACATAAACATGAATATCAGGCAGTGTAATGGGGCTTCCTGTATAGTAAAAATTATATTCGCCGCCAGTGGCTGTAACGATATGGGCATCACCCCAAACCGCGGTGAGGAGAATATCCTCATATAACGCTGTTGAAAAATCAAAAGATCTTTTATATCCGACGTTTTCTCCCTCAACCCATTCTACTAAGACATAGTCGTCTCTTTCAGGAACCTCAGGCTCTGTAGCTGTCTTGCCTCCCGGTACAGCCTGCTCGGGAACCACTATGTCACAACCGGTATCAAATATTACCCGGCAATCGTCAGACTCAAGTCTGGCATAGAGATCCAGATCATCCTGCAACTCGTTCTCGAAGTTATATCTTGTTTTCTCCCACTGATACTCCTCCTCGGTGTACCAGTTGTAGATTTTGTCCCCGGCATTAAGCTTAAGATCCGGTGCCGTTATTTTTGAAAAGCCCTTGTATTCCTGCTGGATAACTTCGCCATAGGGGCAGTGGAAGGTTACTGTGCAGCGACTCTTAAAAGGAGCATAGGTTGCCGGTTCTTCCTCACTGTCCTCAGCGTTATTTACAAACTCTTCCCATTCAGGGTATTCCACAGGATAAAAAACTTTTTGTGCTTTCAATGATTTTTTACTTATAGAAGCAGGAACACCTCCCCAGAAATAGATTCCGGCACACTCGCAATAGCGAAATGCCCCTTCTCCTATCTCTTGTACACTGGCAGGAATATCCACTCGCATTTTCTCATCGATGCCCGAACAGGAAAATGCATATTCTCCAATCCTCTTAAGAGAATCTGTAAATGTAATTGATGTCATATGTACACCAACAAATGCGTAGTCACCAATCTCTTCTGTTCCTTCAAACACTATTCCGCATTTAAAATTTGGTGCATTATAAAAAGCGTAATCTCCGATATATCGTACTTTTTTCGGAAAAACAATTTCTCCATAGTAGTCAAAATGACATTCGCGAAAGGCATAGTCTTCTATTCTGTCCATGCTTGCAGGAAGCTTGAGATAGTGAATATTAATACGGCCAAACGCGTATTTGTCGATTCTGTCAACAGAATCTGCTATTTCCACATCATGGATACTATGAATTGTAGATCCTATTCCATAATAAAATGCATACTCACCAATCTCAGTAATGCCATCTGATACAACTATCTTACAGGTCTTGTTAAGCAGTTCCATCCAGGGGCAGGTATTCTCTTCCGAGTAGTCATATATTGCACCTGTTCCTTCGATGATGATTACATATTTTTTTCCAAAAGTAGAATCAACTTCTTCCACACGCCAGGTGGCATTATCACCGCACTTATGATTCATGCCATCATCTGCTGCAGTTGCAGCAACCGATTCTTCCTTCAGATCTGCAGCATCTTCATCAGAAGCCTCATCTGTGTCATCTAAGATCTCAAGCTCCTCAGAAAGCTCCTCTGTGTCATCTAAGATCTCAAGCTCCTCAGAAAGCTCCTCTGCTACCTCCTCAGATGCTTCGTCCTCTGCATCCTCAAGGCCTGTCAGTTCCTGATCTTCCTCGATCTGCTCCCCATCCTGTTCCTCATCCAGGGCTTCCTCATTGGGGCATTCAAAAAGCGTGATCTCTTCATCATAATCATAGGCATAAGCCTGCAACGGTGAAGAAATCACACTTTCAACTGTTAAAAACGCACACAAAAATATAGGTGTTACCTTTGATAACACTTTCCTCATACACTTAACCTCCCAACATTTTTCCCACTGCCTTTGCAGATTCCTCCCCCTTAAAAAACCAGGAATTCTGCACTCAGCCATCATATAATACCTCTAAGCCCTAGGTATTTCAAGTATTACCGCAAATTTACTGTTGTGAATCTCAGGAACCGGCGAATGTTTCCTGATGTAACTGATCAAAAGCTCAGGCATTTCATCGGGATAGCTGCCCACAGACTTACAGTCACCGATACACTGATAGCCGCCTGTTCCGGTAGCACGATAGTTGCTGGTTACCAGAGTATATGTGGCATCATCGGAAAGCTCTGTTCCATCAAGCTTTCTAAGGGCTACTACCCTGTCACCGACGGGTCTTCTGAGATCAAATACGTACTCAAGACCTGCGTAATAATCATAGTTATAGTGCTCAACCTTAGGCTGAAGGAAGATATTTGAAACCTTAACTTCCCCGGTTTCCTCATTGTAATCGAAATATTCGGCGCTTCTTTCAAGAGCTTTCTTGAGAACGGCCTTTGTGACTTCTTTTACCTCAACTGTATTGGCAAACTGATATATTCCAAGGACGTCTCTTACAGTAATATTTTTCTTTAGGCCAAGGGCATCGTTGGAAAGGCTGGTGCAGGAGAAATCTGCCCCTGTATAGTCCAGCTGAACCTGGTTAAATATAGCCGCAACTTTGCTGCCGGTAAGGGCTGTCTCAAGCTTTGGCTCAGGCGCGATCTCTTTTTCCAGGCAGCCGATGGGCTCATCAAGCCAGGTCTGTACTTTATCGGAAAGCGGACTCATAAAGTCATGAGCCTTGGCAATTACCTGATATTTGTCGGTTGGTTCGGATATCGGCACAAGGGATGATTCAACCTTGAATTTCCCGTTAGCGTTGCCCTCACTACTTTCTGAAACGTTAAGTAAGCAATATTTTAGTGCATTTGACGGAGGCTGCACGCCATAGGTTCCCTCAATGCATACTCCCTCCACCGGAATGTGCTGATGGCCGGTGAGAAGAATGTCAAAGCCCATCTCTCTCATGATCCTGCAGGCCTGATTCTCGGCAGTTGAAGAAAGGAGTTTTCCTGTGTTTAAGTCCTCTTCAAAGCCGCCGTGATAAATGCATACCGTGATATCGCACTTATCCTTCAGATATTCATACTGTTCCTTAAGAGCCGGAAGCGGCTCACCAACTGTTATCTTTTCCAGATGGTCCTTCTGCTCCCAGACATTGACAAATCCCGTAACTGCGGCTGTAATTCCCACTCTGGTTCCATCTTCCAGAGTGTGGATCACATTCTTTTTTATATCAACTTCTCCGCCAAGATCAGTGACATTGCAGCTGATGAGCTGAGCCTTCATGCTCTTTGCATAGTCCGCAATGGCTTCGTATCCGAAGTTGAAATCGTGATTTCCAAGGGTATAATAATCAAGCCCCATGGCATTAAAGCCCTCTGCCATTGGGTTATAATCGTATTCCTCTTTATGCTCAAGGTAGTATGACAGAAGCGGTGTTCCCTGGAGAGAATCTCCGCCGTCCAAAACCAGTGTATTTCCGTCTTTTTCTATCTGGGATGCAATGCAAAAGAGCCCTGACTGCTCCGGACAGTTTCTG
>JAEEGF011560542.1_pt1 | contig 12861 bp, 10 predicted proteins | sample 9134171 | NCBI WGS metagenome assembly JAEEGF01 (sample SAMN16246542, study PRJNA631951) | gut metagenome | biome: gut microbiome; feature: rumen; material: AP-attached | host: Bos | place: Iran: Karaj | collected 2018-10 | reverse complement strand
CCGAGGTGGCTGGCAACCTTGAATTGACGCACCCGAGAACCGGAACTACTGTTACGCATAATATAAACGTAGGAAAAACAGAGATCGCTCTTGCCTCGACCAACAGTGCGGAAGAGACTTCTGTGACAGTGTCCGGAACTCACAAGGACTGCTATACAGTGAAGTCTAACGTTGCAGACAATAACGGATATTACGCACATGCGACCAATGCGGCAGGCGAGGATATTAAAGTTTCCTTGTATGCGAGTTTGAGCGGAAGCAAGACTGCAGATGCGGCTTGTGTTTATCCGATAGAGGCATTGGGAAATGAGTATTATGTTATAAGCCGTTCGGGCAATTCACAGAAAAATTCTACAGATGCTAATAACTTTCCTTCGGAAGCTCTTATCGTGGCGACTGACGATTGCGACATAGAAATATACCCGACTTGTCTTTTGGACAATGATGCAACCGCTGTCGTGCCAGAAAAGATAGAGATTTCGTTGAGCAGAGGACAAACGTATCTCATAAGAGCGAAAAGCGCAGAAAAGAAATATTCCACAGATGGGGCTACAGGAACAAATGACCTGACCGGCACAAGAATAGTGTTGAAAAACGATGGCGTGAAGGGCGGCAACATGTGTAAGAAGATTGCTGTCTTTGCCGGAACGCAGCATGGTAGTGGTCAGAACTCCGCTTATAACAATGGCGACTATGAGTTCGATCAGTTGTTCCCTACTCATTTGTGGGGATCTACATACATAGTCGGTTCGCCAGACACATACGGAAGCGCCGTGACAAGAATTGTGGCTTCAAAATCATGTACAAAAGTCTCTGTCAATGGCGTTGAGGTTGCGACACTGAATCCTTCGCAGTTCTATGAGTATGTTGACACAGAGAATAAGGGTTGTTATGTGCATGCGACGAAGCCTGTCGGAGTAGCATTCTTTACTACAGGAGAGAATGCCGGGGATGATGCGAATGGTGCTCCAGCCATGATTACAATAGCTCCAGCAGAACAAGCGGTTCAGGATATGACGTTCACAGCAATAGCAAACGGCGGTATTTCGGAGCACAGCTTGATGATAACAGCGAAGACAAGCGCATGCAACTCTACAACCCTGACCAACAGTTATGGCACAACTGAGGAACTGAACAGCGGCTGGACAGTAGTGCCAGGCACGGAATATTCATATAGAGTGTATTCTGGTTTGAACACTGGAGCAAGCTATACGTTGAAGAACCCTAACGGATTCAACGCATACGTTTACGGTTCGAAAGGTAAGGACGTTGGATACGGATATTCGGTAGGTTCTGCTGCCGTGACTAATACGACAAACTTCTCGCTGAACGGCATTGAGGCTGACGAGATAACCATGGCGATGTGTATCGATCCTGCGACGAAGTTCAAACCAACTGACGACTTGTACAATATCGGTGTCAGCGAAGTCAGATGGGTGATAGACAAAGCGACTCCTGTGAAAGGTGCTGGCGACAACTACACCTATATAATAGGTGAGAATGTGTATAACGAGGTGTTGACAGACAAGCCATACGAATATACTGCTAACCTTGAACCGAACTTCTATCATGCCAAGATGGTAGTGTATAAGACTCCAGCGACAGGTGTGGATGCATGCTATGTTAACAATGTGGGAAATAAGGACTCAGTAGAGACATATTTCTTTGTTAAGGATAATAAGGGAGGATTGGATTCATTGTTGACGGTTTGTGCCGGAAGTACAATCACGTTGCCATCGCATTCTGTTGGATTCGGATTTGAGGATGGCGACGGCGCGGCTTCATTGAACCACTATGTATGGCTGGCTTCGCAAGACGGTGTCAATTTCACCGATACATTGTCTAACACGACAAGTCCTAAGCCATTCGACACTTCGGCATTGAGAGCCGGTGTTGTTGACTCGATATTCGTGATGTCGTCATATAATGACAAAAACCACTGTTCTGTATATCAGGATACAATTCGTGTGTCTATACCAGCAGAGCTGAAATCGACGTTGACTTTGAATGGTGACGGCAAGCTCAATGACGAGTTGACTGAGATAAGATTCTGCAACGATGGCGGCAAGAACGTGACTGTGACTCCGAAGTATGAATTCGAGCCTGCGGTTTCTGTGCCAAAGGTTGCTGTGTCTGAGACTTTGACAAATAGCGGAGCAGATGTTACTGCGCAAATAAGCGGTGGTGTATATAGTTACTCGCCAAACAAGAGTGATGAGATCGTTTACAGCGTGAACGTGAAAGATGAGTTCGGCAATGTCTGTCATAGCCTGTCAAAGACGGTTAATGTCGTAGCGACACCAAAGTTTGAGACAAGCCTCATGGCGCATGACTATGTCAAGAACATCGACGGCAACCCTATAACATTGCGCATGACCGGCGGCGAGCTAGACCTGACCGCGACCAACAGTCCCGCAAGCAGCACCGTTTACACCTACCGCTGGTTCCGCAAGAACACCGCCACGGCGACGGACTCTACCGACATCAGCAACGGGCGCTACGACGAGGGCGTCAAGAGCCTCGGCGTCGTGGAGAGCAAGGGCCGCTATGTAGTGACCGTGGCTGACGCGGACTCGCTGTGCTTCAGCCAGGCATACCTCGACGTGTTCATGGACGAGCTGCGTCTGCCGAGCATGGTTGTTCCTAACGAGGTGACCGAGAGCTTCGGCGACCGCACGTTGCCAGAGGAAGGCGCGAGCGGCGTCCAGGCTAGCGTCCAGAGCATCCTGGGCGACTACACGCTCTACATCTTCGACCGCTACGGCCGCAAGGTAGCTGAGGAGCGCAACCGCGGCTGGCAGGCTGACGACATGCGCAAGGAGGACGCCGGCGTTTACTTCTACGTCATCGAGAGCAAGCGCGCCGACGGCGAGAAGGACCGCATCCGCGGCACCGTAGAGATAATCAAGCGATAACCACAAACCCAAAGGATAAAACAAAACCCAAATAAAAGAGATGTCAAAACGCATAATCACCACCGCTCTTAGCACGCTTCTGGTTCTGTCCGCCCACTCGGTTGACCGCCAGTACATGGACCAGGACCTCAAGGCCGCGTCCATCAACAAGGGCGTGAACGAGAACTCAATATCCTACTACAAGGACGGGCAGCTTCTTATCTTCAAGCCCAACCCCAAGAGCAAGAGCGACAAGCCCGAACCATTCACCTGCACGATAAAGCCCGACGGCGACCTGGGCAAGCCCAAGTACTCCAAGGAGCTCTCCAAGCTGAACCTGGCTCCCGGCACCGTGGCCTACGACAGCGTGAGCAACGTCATGTACTTCTCCCGCTACACGAGCCAGGAGCACGACTACGCTCTCTACCAGACCGGCGGCGGCGCTAGCGGCAAAGGCAAGTTCGCGAGCGTCGAGAAGATGCGCATCGACGGCGTAGGCACCGAGCGCGGCAAGGAGTCCTTCCTCCTGACCGCAGGCTGGAACTACCGCGTCAAGGGCCTGACCGGCTTCCGCAACCCGTCGCTGGCTAAGAACGGCACGCGCATCTACTTCACTGCGCGTCTGAACAAGCGCAAGAACGGCAACCTCGGCTCTACCGACATCTACTATATCGACAAGAAGCCCGACGGCAGCTGGACCTATCCTCAGAACGCCGGCAAGGGCATCAACTCCTACGGCCGCGACGACTACGCGTTCTGCCTTGGCGACACCGTGATGTACTACACCTCGACAAGAAAAGGCAATGTCGACATCTACAAGTCGTACTTCATCAACGGCGAGTGGATCAAGGGCAACAACCTTCCAGCGCCTTACAACAGCCACGCCAACGACCAGAACCTGATCGCAAACGAGAACACGCTTTACATGATAAGCAACCGCGACCCAAAGGGCCACGACGACATCTACCTGTTCCGCCGCCGTCCCGACACCGCTCTCATCCCGACTCCGGTGCCGATCCCGGCCGAGCCTGAGCCGGACCCAATCCTCGAGGTCCGCAAGGACTGGAACTTCGTTCTGTTCTACTTCGACTTCGACAAGTCCGTCTTGACTCAGCAGTTCCTGGACCAGTTCCACGAGTTAGTGAACGAGATGAAGCAGTTCCCTGGCGAGACGTTCGAGATCGCCGGCCACTGCGACCAGCGCGGCTCCGACGCGTATAACATGAAGCTCAGCGACAAGCGCGCCAAGTTCGTTCGCAAGATGCTGATGGAGGAAGGCTTCCCGGGCAACAAACTCGTGACCAAGGCGTTCGGCGAGAGCGTTCCCGTCGTAGCCGACCCAAAGAGCGAGGACGAGTTCCAGCTCAACCGCCGTGTCGAGGTGCGCATCCTTCCAAGAGTGAGCGCTAGCGCGCAGGACACCGTACGAACCAGCCGGGACGAAGCCGAGAAGCAGATGCCCGCAGATTACAAGATAGACGACACAAAAGCATCTAAATGATGAAAAGGATAATAACAGCCATATCGGCAGCCCTGCTGTCCGTGAGCCCCCTGTTCGCCCAGCATGAGGTAGCGCCCTCACTGACGAGCCAGGTGTTCTCCCGTATCAACTTCAACCCAGCCGGCATCGGCAACAGCAGCGACCTGAACATCTTCAGCCAGTCGCGCATGCAGTGGATCGGCTTCGGCGACGGCGCGCCCAAGTCCACCGTCCTTAACGTCCACTACTTCCACGAGAACTGGAAGTCGGGCTTCGGCGGCACGTTCACCTACGACCAGATCGGTCTCGGCAACCGCTCCCTGACCGCCAAGATAGCCTACTGCTACAACCTCGACCTTAGCGAGACGATGCTTCTGTCGTTCGGACTCTCTGGCGGCGTGAGCCAGTTCTCCAAGGACTACAGCGAGGACAAGATGACGCAGGAAGCGTCTTCAGCCGGCATTGTTCTTGAGAACGAGAGCAAGCTCAACCCCGACATCGACCTCGGAGTCGAGTTCTCCATGCCTTACATCATGGCCGGCGTCAGCATTGTCCACATCGGCCAGACCGAGGACGTGACGACGCTCCGTCCGACGATGTCTTACTACGGCTATGTCCGCGGAACGATACCTTTCAAGGACGACTGGCAGTTCTCCCCAAGCCTGCTGTACGCCCATTCCGGCAAATCGACCGATGTCATCGACCTCGGCTGCATGGCGTTCTACTCCGGCTTCAGCATGAACGACCTGATGCTGTGGGGCGGTCTTAACTTTAACTTCAACATCTTCACCAACGCCCCTCAGACTGCTCTGATGATAGGCGGCGAGTGGAAGGTAGTCCGTCTGGGCTACGCCTACGAGATGGGCTTCGGCGTCGGCAACTACAACACGCACGAGTTGGTCCTCGGATTCCGCATCCCTACAAGTTCCGGCAAAAGCAAGTATAACAGCGCAGCCAAGAAAAAGAAGAAATAGAAGAATTTTATCGTGAATTGTTAAAAATACGTGTGGATATTTTGTTTTTGCCACTGTTATTTGCTTTGTATTTAAGATTGATTTACATTAGCGAATTAAGAAATCTTAATTATCAACCAATCAATTTTAAAGCCTATGAAAGCAGTAAAATTTTTATCAATGTTCGCAGTGGCATTAGTTATGTCCCTCTCATTCTCTTCTTGTAGTAAAGATGATGACGAACCTACAATTTCTTCTTCTATATCCGAGCTTAAGGATACAGGAACAGCATTCACTTACTCATATACATCAAAAGTGATGCTTCTATCTGTATCTTATGAAATAACTTATGGATACGAGGTGGTAGATGGTGTTAAGAAAATTACTTCTCACAAAAACGTTACCACTTGGCCGGACGCAGAGATGGCTCAGGAAGACTATAATGAAGCTGTAAACGACCCTATGTGTGATGTTACACTTAGTGGCAATAAAGTTATCTATGACTACAAGAGCGCAGAATACGAAGGTATGACAGAAGAAGATGTTAGAGATGAGTATGAATTGGAGAAGTCTATAATAGGAGCATTTAATATGTAATTTCAGATTTTCCTAAAAGAAAAATCCCTCAATTTAGCATTGGGGGATTTTTTTTGTTATAACGTAGCTGTTTGTTTTTTAGCCTTTACTTTATAGTTTCCTGATTATGTGCTTTATTTTAGTCACGATGCGCTTTAGGAACAGGAAATGGTTTTGGTAATAAACCGTGAATCTTGTTTTTGATTTGCTTGTTAGTGCAGTCTATAAGATTGTGAGAGAACTTGTCTGATGCAAGTTCTTTTGTCTGTTTTATGGCAAACTAACTTGCCTTTGTTGTGTTTTATTCAGAAAACAGTTCCTTTATAACCAATTCTTTATTTGTGATAAATGCCAACATGTCTCTATAAATATAACAATCTTCATAAGGTACACTATTTAGTTTGCCTTTATCTGCAACCAAAATTTCTGCATCAGGGTAAGCGAGAATGACAGGAGAGTGGGTTGAAATAATAATTTGAGAGCCTTCAGAAATCGCATCTTTCATCCAAACCAGAAAACGAAGCTGATTCATATAAGACAACGCTGCTTCTGGCTCGTCAAAAATGTAGAGCCCCTTGTTCTTTAGCCTATTTGAAAATAGAGCCATAAAACTTTCGCCATGAGATTGCTCGTGCAAACTGACACCACCATAACTACTCAACATACTACGGTCTTTTCGTGCAATTCTGTCCACCTCGGAAGCGACATTATAAAAACTCTCCGCTCTAAAGAAGAAAGAACTTCTGTATGTCAAATCGGCTCTGACTGCGCGTAAATCCTCATAAAGAGAAGAGTGTGTGTCTTGTGTCCTGAAATTGAAGTTCTTGCTTCCACCTTCGGCGTTTAGTCCTAACAAATTAGCGATAGCTTCCAAAAGCGTAGATTTGCCAGAACCGTTTTCTCCTACGATGTATGTAACACTTTTCGTGAACTCAATCGTCTTCAGATTTCTTACGATAGGAAGATTGAATGGATATGAATCGTCAACTGATGGTTTATGCTCGTTCCGTATAGCTCTTAAAAATATGTTTTGCCCATTTATATTCATAATGTTTTCCGTTATATAATGTCGATCCTGCAATTCACACACAGGCTTTTGTGTTGGCAGGATTCTCTCTTTGTATTATTTGCTAAAGTAAATGAATTCTCCTCTAAAATGTGACAGAAGCTTAAAGAAAATGTAAGTTCGCTTTTGTTTTTACTTTGTGTTCTTTGATTAATAAATGGACTTTGTTTTCTCTCTTTTGGTGATAAAAAAGACTGCTTATTATAAAAAACATAATCAAATAGAAAGAATTTTGCTTTGTTATATTGACAAAATGTATTTATTTTGCGCTGCAATTTTACAAAAAGAATTATTTAGAGCAATATAAGTATGCAAATGTCAAGTGTGAAAACGCGCTGGAAGGTAATGATGACAGCGCTTGTTATTATTGTAGTCGCAGGGCTGTTCGCTTCGGAGCCTTCTTTTGAGTGCGACTTTAGTGTTGTGAGTACCGGCGATGTGGCATGGCTAATCACTGCCACAATCTTTGTGCTGATGATGACACCGGGACTGTCTTTCTTTTACGGCGGAATGGTCGGGGCTAAGAATGTTATTTCCACCATGCTGCAGAGTTTCATTGCCATGGGACTTATCAGTGTTCTGTGGGTGGCGTTCGGTTTCAGCCTTTGTTTTGGCGACGATATAGGCGGCATCATCGGCGACCCGACGCGCTTCCTCATGTTCCACGATGTCGGCGCTGATGTCTATACCACACCGACAGGCAAAATTCTCGGCGGCGCCACGATACCTTTGGCGCTCTACGCCTTGTTTCAGATGAAGTTCGCCATCATCACGCCGTCGCTCATCACCGGCTCATTCGCCGAGCGTGTGCGTTTCTCTGCTTACCTCGTTTTTATGGTCTGGTTCTTCGTGCTCATCTATTGCCCGTTGGCGCACATGACGTGGCATCCGGACGGACTGTTCATGAAGTGGGGCGTGGTCGATTTCGCTGGAGGTATTGTTGTTCACGCTTCTTCGGGCGTCGCAGCGCTTGCCGGCGCGATATTCCTCGGTCGTCGTGCCTCGTTCTCGCGCCATTCCGAGCCTGCGAATATTCCTTTTGTGCTGCTTGGCGCGGCATTGTTGTGGCTCGGATGGTTCGGCTTTAATGCCGGTAGTTCGCTGCGTGCCGACGGCTTGGCGATAAAAGCCTTCCTGAATACGAATACGGCTTCGGCTACAGCCATGATGACATGGATTTTCTTCGACTGTCTGCGTGGTCGCAAGCCGTCAGCCATGGGCGCGGCGGTTGGTTGCGTGGTAGGTCTTGTGGCTATAACTCCGTCGGCTGGCTACGTCACCGTTGGGCAGAGCATCTTCATCTCATTCGTCATTACTATAATATGTAACATAGCCGTTCACTGGAGAAGCCACACTCGTATCGATGACGCTCTTGACGTCTTTCCTACTCACGGTACAGGCGGTATATTCGGAACATTGCTTACGGGAATATTCATACAAGAAGGGCTCATCGCTGGCACATGGGAGGGATTCTGTGTGTTCCTGTTCCATTTGCTCGCTGTGGTTATGGTCGTGCTGTATTCTTTTGGCATGAGTTATCTTGGCTATTGGCTCATTGACAAGGCTATACCTATGCGTGTCTCTATGATGAGCGAGCGCATCGGACTCGACTTCAGTCAGCATGACGAGCATTACGGTTTCGCGCATATAGGCGAGCGCGAGATTGCCGAATACGAGGAGTATATTCGTGAGAAAGAGAAAAAGTAGCGTTTCTCTATATTGATATTGAGCCGTGGCATAATTATTATTGTGTTGCGGCTCATTTTTTTTTCGCGACCTATTTGTAAGTCGTTATTTTTTAGAGTGAAATAAACGGCACATTGTTTTTGATATTAAAAAAATAAGACTACCTTTGCAGTCCCATTATTATCCGAGAGAAGATAATCTTTTCTGAGTGAGCGGCTAACGAACCTTTAGCCTTAGAGTTAGCAATGCGGCAGAAGGCTGATTATCAAATAAAAATGGTAAAACAAACTAAAAACAACAAAAGGTGAATACATTAAGTTACAAGACCGTTTCGATTAATGCAGAGACTGCAAAGAAGGAGTGGGTCGTAGTAGACGCTAAGGATCAGGTAGTTGGTCGTTTGGCATCAAAAGTAGCAAAACTCTTAAGAGGCAAGTACAAGCCAAGCTTTACTCCTCATGTAGATTGCGGTGACAACGTTATTATCATCAACGCATCTAAGATTCAGATGACTGGCAAGAAGTGGACTGACAAGGAGTATCTTTCATACACTGGATATCCAGGTGGTCAGAGAAGCGTGACTCCTGAGAAGCTTTTCCAGAAGAGTCCTGAGAAGTTGGTAAAGAAGGTTGTTAAGGGCATGCTGCCAAAGAACAAGCTCGGTGCAAAGCAGCTTGACAATCTTTATGTATTTGAGGGCGAGGAGCACGACAAGCAAGCTCAGCAGCCAAAAGTTATAGATATTAATTCTCTTAGATAATCGCCATGGAAGTAATAAACGCAGTAGGTAGAAGAAAAGCCGCAGTAGCTCGTATATATGTTACAGACGGTAGCGGAAAGATTACAATAAACAAAAGAGATTTAGAAGTATATTTCCCAGAGCAGAGACTCCAGTTTGTTGTTAAGCAGCCTCTTGAGAAGCTGAACGCAGCAGACAAATATGATATTAAGGTTAATCTGAACGGTGGTGGATTTACAGGTCAGGCTGAGGCATTGAGACTCGCTATCGCAAGAGCGTTGGTAGAGATCAATCCTGAGGATAAGGCTGCCTTGAAGAAGGAAGGCTTCATGACACGTGATGCTCGTGAGGTTGAAAGAAAGAAGCCAGGTCAGCCAAAGGCAAGAAAGAGATTCCAGTTCAGCAAGCGTTAATATTATTTTTAGCAAAGAACGTTTACTATCTAAACTTGCAGGATGCCTCTGTGCCTACCTGCAGGTTGCTTAGGTAAAAGTAAAAAGAAAATAAACGAATAAATTAAAAAGAAAAAATGTCAAAAGTACAATTTGAAGATCTGTTAAAGGCTGGTTGCCATTTCGGTCACATGAAGAGAAAGTGGAATCCTGCAATGGCTCCATATATTTTTATGGAGAAGAACGGAATCCATGTTATTGACTTGTATAAGACCGCAGCTAAGATCGACGAGGCAGCAGCTGCTGTTAAGCAAATAGCTAAATCAGGTCGCAAGATATTGTTCGTAGGAACAAAGAAGCAAATCAAGGCGTTGTTAGCAGAGAAGGCTGCTTCAGTTCAAATGCCATACATTTCTGAGCGTTGGGCTGGTGGTATGTTGACAAACTTCCCTACAGTCAGAAAGGCTGTTAAGAAGATGGCTAACATCGACAAGATGACTCAGGAAGGTACATTCGACAATGTATCAAAGAGAGAGAAACTCCAGATCACACGTCAGAGAGCTAAGCTTGAGAAGAACCTTGGCAGCATCGCTGACATGACAAGACTTCCTCAGGCTTTGTTCGTGATAGACACTCAGAAGGAGGCTATCGCTGTTAAGGAGGCAAAGAAGCTTGGTATCCCAGTTTTCGGAATCGTTGACACAAACGGTAATCCAAACGAGATAGATTTCGTGATCCCAGCTAACGCTGACGGAACAAGCTCAGTTGAGATAATCCTTGACCAGATTATCGCAGCTATTTCTGAGGGACTTCAGGAGAGAAAGGACGAGAAGTCTGCTGAAGATGACGCAGAGGCTCCTGTTCAGAAGAAGTCAAGAGTAAAGAAAGCAAAGAAGGATTCTGAAGAGGCATCTGCAGAATAATTCGAAGGGTCGCGAGACCTGAAAATATTGACGCTACGAACTTGAGACATAAGCAATTTAAGTCGCTTGTTTGTAGCGTCTTTCATTAGGATAATAACTTAATAAAAATATTAGAACAATGGCAGTATCAATGGAAGATGTAAAGAAGCTGCGTGATTTGACAAGCGCAGGCTTCATGGATTGTAAAAAGGCTTTGGCTGAGGCAAATGGTGATTTTGACGAGGCTGTAAAGCTGATTAGAGAGAGAGGACAGGCGGTAGCAGCAAAGAGAAGCGACCGTGAGGCTACTGAAGGTTGCGTTCTGGCTGGCGTGAACGGCAATTTCGCAGCGCTCGTTGCTGTTAAGTGCGAGACTGACTTCGTTGCACGCAACGAGGACTTCATCAATATGACAAAGACTGTGCTCGATACAGTTTTGGCAGCTAAGCCAGCTACAGCAGAGGAAATCCCTTCGCTGAAGGTTGGTGACGTGACAGTTCAGGACCTTATCATAGAGCGTTCTGGTGTTACAGGCGAGAAGATGGAGTTCGGTGGATTCGAGAGCCTTACTGGCGAGTCGGTGATCGCTTATGTTCACCCAGGTAACAAACTGGCTTCTCTTGTATCTTTCAAGGAGTCTGGTGTTGATGCAAAGGTAGGAAAGAACATCGCTATGCAGGTGGCTGGTATGAACCCAGTTGCGCTGGATGAGGCAAGCGTGCCTGAGGATGTCAAGAAGAGAGAGTATGAACTTGCAGTTGAGAAGACAAAGGAGGAGCAGGTAGAGAAGGCTGTTGAGAACGCAATAAAGAAGGCTGGTATCAACCCTAACTTGGTTGACTCTGAGGATCACATCGCTTCTAACATCAGAAAGGGATGGCTGACAGAGGAAGAGGCTAACAAGGCTAAGGAAATCAGAGCTACTGTTTCTGCAGAGAAGGCTGCTAATCTGCCAACTCAGATGATAGAGAACATCGCAAAGGGACGTTTGAACAAGTTCTTCAAGGAGAGCTGCCTCGTTGACCAGGAGTACTTCATGGATCCAAAACTCAAGGTTCATGAGTATCTTAAGAGCGTGAACGCAAACGTTGCGGCATTCAAGAGATTCACTTTGAATCAGGAGTAATACTCTGTTATAATAGAGAAGCCCGGCTGAAAAGTCGGGCTTCTTTTTGTTTGGCGTAGTGCCTTCCGACGATGAGTTATTGGGGAGGGTCTGCGAAGGATCTTCAGGAGCAGAGGGGCGAGGATGATGGCTGGAAGCAGAAAATGGGGCAGACAGCCATCGAACGCATTGTATGGTATGGAGACTGATTATAGCATAAATGCGGACAGCTTCACTTCTGAGGCTATGAATCAGCAAGAGAACTTAAAAAGCAGTATTGGCTATGCTTTGTATCATGGCAATTATTACCTTTACGACATAGACAACGACGGAATAGCGCGCCCTGTAATGAATATGGGTACGTCATTAAAGGATGTAAAGAAAACAATAAAGCAAGTAAATAATGGATTTAGAGAATTTGATAGACAAATACACGGAAGTGATGAACAGAATAGGGATGGATTTACCGGGACGGAGAATCATTATCATGATAGTTCATCAGAAGGAAAGTCATATTCAGAGTCTGATAAATTGGCTCGAAGAGAGCAAGGAGACGGACTTCAACACAATAGTGAGGAAAGCAGTGGAAATAGCGAAGGAATAGACCTTTCTGGTGTTCAGCTGATGGAAGGCTCTGACGACACTGTTTATGGCTGGGTGGACACGACAGATAAGGTGTTGGTGTGAGGCGTTCATTGGCGAAAATGATATATCAAAAGGGGTGGTTCTTAGAATCCAGCCTCTTTTTATGAAAAAAACTTTCATTTTTCCTATGCTGATTCTCAATGTGTTACCGGAATCGGCGAAAATATTTTCAAAAAAAGTGTTTGAAAAGTTTGGAGGATGAGAAAAAGTCCCTACCTTTGCATCCGCAAAACGAGAGAGGGAAAGCGGTTCGAGCCGCTCCTGTTCTACGAAAGAGCGATCTTTAAAGTACTGAATGCAATAGAAATTTGAGAGATGCCTGGTATTGATACCAGGGTCGATTCCTGGCCTTTGTGCTTCGGCATGGAGGTTTTTGAGAGAAAGACCGGGGGATGACGAAGGTTGTAAGATAATAATATTAGA
>JAEEGF012166421.1_pt1 | contig 12862 bp, 15 predicted proteins | sample 9134171 | NCBI WGS metagenome assembly JAEEGF01 (sample SAMN16246542, study PRJNA631951) | gut metagenome | biome: gut microbiome; feature: rumen; material: AP-attached | host: Bos | place: Iran: Karaj | collected 2018-10 | reverse complement strand
TGATAATAATAATATAGAAGGCTATTTTTTCGATGCCATGGCTGGAACAGACAATCTTAAACTGGCGTTGAAGTATAGTCATGGCGGATTCCGAGAAAATCTGTATACTTTGAGAAACAGATATAAAGAAAACAGCACATCTATAAGTATATTTGGGGATTTGCATCCTCGAACAAGGTTGATACAGACTCTTTCTCTTTCTGAAATCTCTGATGACAACAGTAAAAGACGTTATGATACAGAATTGATTTATTCTATTTTCAAGACAAAAGCACCTTTTATGACAGCTTCTATTCGTTTTTATCAGTCTAGTTATGAATTTCAGACCGATGTTAATGGGAACTTTTTAAACTACTGGGCTCCTTCTGATTATAAAGGAGGGGAATTTACTTTAACATGGGAAAGAACAGTTGGCTCTAAATGGTGGTGGGGTGTTGATGCAAAATATACTTATAACAGTTATAGATTTGATACTCCAAAAGACGTTGACGATAGTGGTGCAGGTGCTAGCATTTTTGTGAATTATAAGCTAGCTGGTGGCGATGTTTTTGCTTCTTTTGGAGATAGAATTAATAGTTATTTCAGAGAAAGAAGATTTGACTTACAGGGAACCTTCAACTTTTGATTAAATAAAAAGTTGTCAGACAAAAAAATAACCTGATAATGAATCAGGTTATTTTTTTTACTTAATTAACTCTAAGCTAACAACAGTGATTATTCACGTGGAGCATTAGCGTCGCCAGCGGCTCCGCCTTTCTGCTGTTCCTGAAGTTGTTTAGCTCTTTCCTGAATCTTAGCTTTGATTTCAGCAACTTTTTCGGCTGGAATATCAAGGCTTAACTTAATAGTGGTTTCAGTGTTGGTAGCAGTAAGCATGTTAACTGCTTCAGCAATTTCTGGACCAGCCTGACCTGCAAACATTTTAATCATTGCAAGGTAACCGTTAACCTGAGTCATAACATTGTTAACATTTTCTTTTTTGTCAACTTCTGCATTCAGATTGAATACAAAATTGCTGTCGTTGTTGAAGTCAAAGAAGAAAGTGTTGATGTTAGCAAGTGCAGCAGCATTAGGATTCTGAGCACATTTGTCTTTGAAAGCCTGAGGAAGAATACCAGCGCCACTAACAGTTGCCTTAGAATCTATTTTATTAATGATAGCAAGAAAATTCTTATTGGCTTCAATAGTTTTTGCTTTGCCCATCTTTACAGCTTTTACTGCATCAACACCAGCCTGGCTGCCTACAACAACATATTGGTTGTCTAAGAACATACCATATCCGTCTTTGTTATTTTTTGGAACTACGCAATTGAAACCATCAACAACAGAAACATCTACGTCTTTTTTTGCGTTTTCGTCTTCTTTTATAACTTTAACAATTTTTTCTACATCGAATTTTCCTTCGATCAAAGCGCCGCCAAGAGCATCTTTACCTTCGATTGCTTTACCAGAAGAGAATAATACTACATTGGTAAGGTCTTTGAGAGGATCAAAACCTGATTTAGCTTTTAATTCTTCATAGGTCTTCTTTTGTTCCGGAGATTTTTCAAATTCATCGGTAATCTGCTTCTGAACTTCTGGCAGAGTTAAAATCTTAGAAACATTAATTTGAAGAAGAAAATCAGTATCTTCAGGAATCATTTTAGTCATGTCTGCAGCAAACAGAGCCTGACCAGTTACAGCTACAGCAAGAGCAGCAGTTAACATTATCTTTTTAAACATTTATATTTCACTCCCTTTAATTTGGATATCCAAAACAATGATAATAATAATAGGATATAAGTTTTATTGTCAAGAATTACTTATTTGTTTCTGGACGGCCGTAATTTTCTACTAATTTATCAATAGAAGCTTGAGTTATAAAAGTGGTTACAACAGCAGATAAGCCATTGTTTGATACTTTTGCATTTTTTAAGAAATCTTCGAAAGCAGCATATGGCATATCCATAGTTTTAGCTGTATCCAAGAAAGAACTTATTGCTTTGTTGATTTCTTCCATGTTTGAAGATGCCCCGAAATCACCAATTATATTAATATCTAGATTGGTATTTTTGGTGAAATCCAAACTGAGATACTGAATGTTGCTTAGAGGCTTAGACTGTTCTTTGGAAGCAAGGAATTGTCTGGCTTGATCTGGCAGAATCGCAGCAACAGCTAAGGAAGCCTTTTCATTAAGCTTAGAAATTACAGAAGAGAAATCTTTATTGGTTTTGATCCCATTCGTCTTGCCTAAATTGACGAGCTTGGCATTGTTAACGCCAGTTTCAGTGCCACAGACAACAGTATTGGTATCTACAACAAGAAACTTTGTATTCCCTTTTTCTTCATCAATGTATGTTATAGCTTGAAATCCATCTTCTTCAGCAATAACCAGTTTGTCTTTCAGTTCATTATTCTTTTTTAAATATTCTGTTATTTTATCTATATTGAATTTGCCGCTGACTATAAATGCTACATCAGTTTTTAATGGATTCTGTGCATTGGCAGAACCAAGATGCATGAACAAAAGAAGAGAATCAACGTCTGTTAAAATATTAAAACCTGATGCTTTAATCTGCTTGCCATATTCAGTCTTATCTTGTTCTTTAATAATATCCAAAATCTTTTGTTTGATTTCCGGAATATGAGTAATCTGTTTAATATTAGAACGGATGATTAAGTCAGAATTGCTTGGAACCAAATCTAATAGTTCTGCTGCAAAAGATTGGGGAACTACTAACAACAAACAGAAAACAAATAGCAAAAATTTCTTAAACATTAGTCCTCCTATATGTAGAACAAGTTTGAGTCGAACCAAATTAATTCTAACTTCATTTCTGTTTATAGTCAAGATAATCTACCTGAGACCGTATATGATTTACCATAATTTGCACTATTTAGTCTCTCTGTGTTAAAATATCTACTCATAAAAAATATATAGGATAAAAACATGGAAATAAGTCAGCTCGAACAAATCTATCGATTGCTTTCTGATAATGGCTTTGACGAAATAGAACTTCGTTTAGGAGCTACGGATAGAATAAAAATGGCACGATCAACTTCGGCAAAATCAACTATGCCTCAACAGGTAAATGATACTAAAATTTTGGAATCTGCCGAACAGTTAAAGCAAAACTCAGAATCTGCCAATGATTCAAATAAAACCGAAATTCGTTCAGAACTTGTAGGTGTGTTCCAATTTATGGATGAAGACGAAAACTACTTCCCAAAAGTTGGAGACGAAGTTGCTATGGGTGAAAAACTTGGAAAGATACTAAGTTTGAATTCTACTAAGGAAATAAAATCGCCTATTGACGGCCGCATAGCTGAAATTGCTGTTAAGAAAAACGATATTATAGATTACGGTCATCTTCTTTTTGTTATAGAAGACTCTTCTGAAATTAAGGCTTGAGTGGGAGATTTTGAATGATATCTAAAATACTTATTGCAAATCGTGGCGAAATTGCGGTCAGAATAATAAGAACCTGCAAGAGCCTTGACATAAGAACTGTTGCTGTTTATTCAGAAGCCGATAAAGATTCTCTTCATGTTAAAATGGCTGATGAAGCCTACTGTATTGGACCAGCCAGACCAGACCTTTCATATTTAAATATGGAAGCTATTCTTACTGTTGCTCAAATGACCGAATGTGATGCGATACACCCTGGTTACGGTTTTTTGTCAGAAAATCCAGAATTTGCTGAAAAAACCGAACAGTTCGGCTGTGTTTTTATCGGTCCGAATTATAAAGCAATTCGTTTGTTAGGTCAGAAATCTGCTGCTAGAGACATTATGAAAAAAGCCGGCATACCAGTAATGCCTGGCTCTGATTCCTGTATTTCTTCTCCTGAAGAAGGAGCAAAGATAGCAGCACAAATCGGTTATCCTGTTTTGATTAAAGCTACTTCAGGCGGTGGTGGAAAAGGCATGAGATTGGTTGAAAAGCCTGAAGATTTCATAAAGCTATGCCAGACAGCTCAGGCTGAAGCTGCAAGTGCCTTTGGAGATGACCGTGTTTATGTAGAAAAATACATGCTGAATCCCCGCCATATAGAAGTTCAGATAGTTGCTGACCAGTGGGGCAGAGTTTTTGCTCTTGGCGTAAGAGAATGTTCAATTCAGAGACGCCATCAGAAACTTCTTGAAGAATCTTCTTCTGTAGCTCTTACTCCTGAATTAAGAAAGCAGATTGCAGAAACTGCTCTTAAGGTTGTAAGAACGATAAATAATGGCAAAGACGGTGTGATTTATCATAACCTTGGAACAGTAGAATTCCTTCTTGATGAAGACGGACACTTCTTCTTTATGGAAATGAACACTCGACTTCAAGTTGAGCATCCGGTTACAGAAATGACCTGCGGCGGTTATGACTTAGTTGCTCTTCAAATAGCTGATGCAATGAAGGAAGAACCTCTACCTTTGGAAAATGAAATCCTTGATACTCATGGTTGGGCAATCGAATGCCGTATAAATGCTGAAGATCCGACTTCTGCCTTTGTTCCTTCACCAGGCACTATAGAAAAATATGTTGCTCCCGGTGGATTAAATGTAAGATTAGATACCGCAGTTTATCAGGGATACAAGATTCCTTCATGTTACGATACCATGATTGGAAAACTGATTGTTTGGGGCAATAATCGAGACGAAGCTATTTCCAGAATGCTTGTGGCTCTTGATGAATTTGAGATAGAAGGCGTAGCTAATACTATTAGTTTTCATAAATACATATTGAATAATAGAGATTTCTATAATGGCCGTTTTTCAACTGCTTTTGTAGAAAAATACTATGACGACTATCTCAATAAAATAAAGCTAGCCGCTAAAAAGAAAGCTTAGGCTGTAATGAATCTGCTAAGACCAGCTGTTCCTTATCCTGCAAAAGTACTATCAGTAGAAGCTCTAACAAAACATATAAAAGATGTTGTAGAGAATGACAAAGTTTTGTCTTCCGTCTGGGTGCAGGGAGAGATTTCTAACCTGGTAAAAGCTGCATCTGGTCATTGCTACTTTACTTTAAAAGATGATAAAGCTGTTCTGAAAGCCTGTTTATGGGCAGGTAACAGAAGATATATTTCCACCGATTTTAAAAATGGCGATTTAGTCATGGTTTACGGTGGAATTTCTTTATATGCACCAAGAGGCGAATATCAGATTGTTGTAACTGATTTAAGACCAGCAGGAATAGGTGCTTTGTATGAAGCTTATGAAAAGCTGAAAAACAAGCTTCAGGCAGAAGGGCTTTTTGCTCCGGAAAGAAAAATGCCTTTGCCTTTTATTCCTAAAGGGGTGGGGGTCGTTACTTCCCCGACTGGTGCTGTTATAAAAGATATATTCAGAGTAATCAGACGGCGATTTAGGAATATGCCTATTTATCTTGTTCCCGTTAAAGTTCAGGGGGAAGGGGCTGCCAAAGAAATTGTCACTGGTATTAAGCGGCTTAATGCTGATAAAAGAGTTGATGTAATCATTGTTGCAAGAGGTGGCGGTAGTCTTGAAGACCTTTGGGCGTTTAACGAAGAACCTGTTGCCAGGGCGATTAGTGATTCTAAAAAGCCGGTTATTTCAGCTGTTGGTCACGAAACCGATACAACGATTGCTGATCTTGTTGCCGATAGAAGAGCTGCAACCCCGTCTGTTGCTGGTGAATTGGTTGTTCCTGTAAAAGAAGATTTGATTGAAGTTATAAGACAGAAAACTCTTCGATTAAACAGAATAATGAAGAGTGTCATAACTATTCAGAAACAGCGCTACAATAGCTGTGCTCAATGCCGGTTTCTCGTGAAACCATCTCTTCTAGTGGCAGAGCGCAGAAATACTGTTATGAATCTTTCTAGAGAACTAGATATAGGTTTTAAGACTTTTATTGATGGAATAAAACATCGATTTGAACTGTTAAATGCCAGATTTCTTCTGTTAGACCCTAAGGCTTTGCTTAAACGTGGTTACATTATGGCAACTGATGAAAAAGGCAAAGTTGTTACCTCGGTGAAAAAATTGAAAAAGGGCGCCGGGTTAAGATTAGGTTTTGCAGATGGTTATGCTGGAGTTACCGTTGAGGAAGTTGAAAGGTGAAAAGTGAAAGTTGAAAGGTGAAAAGTGAAAGGTGAAAGGTGAAAAGTGAAAAGTGAAAGATGAAAGTTGAGAGGTGAAAGGTGAATGGTGAAAGATAGGTTATTAGAAAAAAAATCGGTTGATTTTGCAGTGAAGATAGTTCAGTTTTATAAATGTTTATGCGAAGAAAAAAGAGAATACGTTCTTGCTAAACAGGTTTTGAGAAGCGGAACTAGTATTGGAGCGAATATAAGGGAAAGTCGTAATGCTCAAAGTAAAGCAGATTTTATGAACAAATTGAATGTTGCTCTCAAAGAAGCAGATGAAACGCAATATTGGTTTGAAGTTTTGGAAAAATCAGAGATAATTAATCCTGAAGATTTTGAAATGCTTAATAAGGACTTGTCTGAATTAATAGCAATCTTGGTTAGTTCGATTAAAACACTGAAAAATAATTTAAAAAGTAAATAATTTTTCAGTTTTCCGTTTTTAGATTTCCGTTTTCCGTTTTCAGTTTTCAGTTTAAGAAGGAGAAGAATATGCCGCAGTATACGCAGAAAGACATCGCTAAAATAGTAGCAATGAGTAAAGAAGATATAGAAAAACTAGATTATGAAACAGCTATGTCTAAGTTAGAAATAGTTGTTGATGCTTTGGAACAGGAAGGAACTTCTTTAGAATATGGCTTGCAGCTTTATGGAGTCGGAACAGCTCTTTCAAAAAAATGCAGTGCGGCATTAGATGCAGCCGAAGAAAAAATGCTACAGCTTCTTGGAACAATTCAGAATCCTTCAGAAACTCCTTTTGATCCAGAAAGAGAAGGCAGATAAAATGAGTAAAGAACAGGAAAGTATCAGTAACTTTTTATCAAAACTTTCTGAAATAGCGGAAAAAGTTAACGAATATTTAGATAAGTGGCTTCCTCAAAATGAAGAAGAATACTCTGCTAATTTAAATGAAGCCATGAGATATTCTGTTATGGCTGGCGGCAAGCGAATCAGACCAGCTTTGACAGTTCTTACTGCTGAAGCTTTTGGCTTTAAAGGTGAAGCTGTTTATAGAGCAGGCTGCGCTTATGAACTCTATCATTCTGCCAGCTTGATACACGATGATTTGCCCTGCATGGATGATGACGATTTAAGAAGAGGCAAGCCAACCAACCACAAGGTTTTTGGGGAAGCTACCGCTGTTTTAGCTGGCGACTGCCTTATGCTTATGCCTTATGAATGGTTTGGAAAACTAGGTGAATATGATGTTTCAGAAGATAAAATAGTCAAAATCATGAAAATAGCTAATGAAGCCTTTACATACAGAGGTGTTATTGGCGGTCAGATGCTTGATCTGCGCTATGAAAACAAAAAAATAGACCAGGAAACCCTAGAACGAATTCATATGGGAAAAACTGCAGCCCTGCTTCGTGCGCCAATATTGACTGGTGCTGTTCTTGCTGATGCGAATAGCGATCAATTGAAGTCTTTGAAAACTTATTCCCATAAAATAGGACTTTTGTTTCAGATAGTAGATGATATTCTTGATATCGAAAGTGATGCGGCAACTCTCGGCAAGAATACAGGCAGAGACGTTGCTCTTGGCAAATCAACTTATCCTGCTTTATTAGGAATAGACGGCGCAAAGGAATATGCAAAGAAAACCTATAATGAAGCAATCAAAGCTATCGAACCTTTGGGCGATAGAATGAATGATTTGAAAGCATTGGCTTTGTACTTACTGAACAGAAAATCTTAAGTTAGAAAAGAAAAGATTTTATAGTATATGCTTTACAATGATGGAAATAAAGTTAAAAGCCGGGCAAATACTGTAAAAGAAATATCTGATAAACTTAATGCGAATTATCTGTTTGGGGCTAAAAGTATAAAAAACAAATTTTCTTTTGATATATCTGAATCCTATATAAATGACAGTAATGTTATATATGGCAGTATCGAAGGTTTTGATTACTGTTTTATTGAATATTACTATGTTAACGCATTTGAGAGGGGGAATAGCAAAGAAAGATGGATATCAAGGCTTATTTTAAAATTTAAAGATGAAGAATTTCCAACTTTTCATCTGATTACAAAAAAGAAGGCTTTATCTGATATTATATATTCTGTAATACTATCCTTGGTCTTTTTTATAATACCGATTATTTTCTATTTATCAGAAGGAAATAATGATATAAAACTTTTGATGTTTTTATTAGCTATTTTTGGAGTGCCGTTCATCTTAACGGTAGGTTTTATTATTCATTCTTTAATGATGATATCTGATCAGGATAGATTTAGAATAAGCAATCAGAAATTTAAAGAAAAATACGTGCTTTTAGACGTATTATCCTCTAATAACAGTATTAATTCTTTATTCTCCGAAGAAGTTTGTTCCAATATTGTTAATTATCCTGATGATATTGATATTAGAGTAAAAAAGAACTCTATTTCTGAAGAATTTGGTTTTAATGAGACTCTAAGTTTTGAAGTTTGTCTGAAGCGACTTAATAAACTAGTTAGTATCGCAAAATTGTTTGAAAATTAATCTGTTTAGTTCTTTATGGGGGAAATATTTTATTAAAGATTTTGTCATTTTGTCTGGTTGGTTTTCTGATTCTAATTCTATCAAAAACGTATTTACAGAAGATGTTTGCTCTAAAATAGTTAAATATAATGTTTTTGTAGATATTGAAGTTGAAAACAACTGTATTTTAACGAAATTTGACGATGATGAACAACTATCTTACAATGCATGCCATAAAATTCTAAAGACAACAATTGTTCACGCTAACCTGTTAGGGTTATGAACAAATAATCAATGCAAGGCTTTGAGATAGTAGTATTTTGTGTTATATCTAAAATAAAACATCAATAGATAGAGATTTGCAAACTTATGAAAAATGCTGCGATAATTGTTGCTGGGGGCTTAGGCCACCGCATGAAATCTAATCTTCCTAAGCAATTTATGCTATTGGGCGGTAAGCCTGTTGTACAATGGAGTCTTGAGTGCTTCAACGCTGTTAAAAGTGTTGAAAAGATTGTGCTTGTTCTTCCAAATGATTGGATAGAAGAAGGAAAGAAATACATCGCTTCTTTTAAGCCCGAAAAAGACTTTGTAATTGCTACCGGTGGTGAATTGAGACAGGATTCTGTCAGAAAAGGTCTTGTTGCTGTTGGCGAAGGTTTTGATTATATCGCGGTTCATGACGCAGCTAGACCGGGAATTACACCTGAACTTGCCGAAAAAGGTTTTGAAATGGCACGTGAGAAAGGCAATGCTATTTTCGCTGTTCCTTCTTATGATACTTTGGCTGTTGTAAAAGAAAGAATAATAATAGATAACGCGGACAGGAGCATAATATATAGAGTTCAGACACCTCAGATTTTTGATTATAATATATTGATGAAAGCTCTTTATATGGCTAAGAAAGATAATATTGTCGGCACAGACGAAGCAACATTGGTGAGAAGATTGGGCGAACAGGTTTACATAATAATTGGAAATGAAAAGATGTCGAAAATTACTACTTCTGAAGATTTAGAAGTGGCAGAATTCTTATTAAATAAAAGGAAGCAGCAATGAAAAAGACTATTATTGTTCAGGCTCCAGCAAAGATTAATATTGGGTTGTGGGTAAAAAACAAACGTCCTGACGGATTTCATGAATTGGATACTTTCTTTCAGACTATATCACTGATGGATAGCATCACTCTGCATGAAAGCTTTGAAGAAGGAATCAGGGTTACCTGCGATAATAGAAATGTGCCTACAGGCGAAGATAATATAGCTTTCAGAGCTGCTAGAATATTTCTTCAAAAAACAGGCATTGAGCCTGCCTTGGATATTCATATAGAAAAAAGAATTCCTATGGCAGCTGGTCTTGCTGGTGGAAGCACTGATGCTGCCGCGGTATTAACGGGGTTAGCCAGACTTTATGAAAGAACTGTTACGCCCAATGAATTTATGGAAATGGCTGCTTTCCTTGGCTCTGATGTGCCTTTCTTGATTCGAGGAGGGTTGGCAAGAGGCTCTGGGCGTGGGGAAAAATTGGAATTTTATGAACAGCCAAAGAATCCTATTACGGTTGTCGTAGTAATGCCAAATGATGTTTCTGTGTCAACTAAGTGGTGCTACGAAAACTACACTCCTAGTAATAATGAACTGAAGGAAAGAAGTTTTGAAATGATTTTGGAAGCTTTTCAGAATCGTGATTTTGCCTGCTTGAAAAGGGTAGTGTTCAACGATTTAGAATCTGTTACATTGCAGCGTTATCCTATTATTCAGAAGATTAAAGAGCTGTTGGCAGCTACTGGAGATGGTGTCGTTTTGATGTCTGGTAGCGGTCCTGCAGTATTTGGCCTTTTTGATACCAAACAGAAAGCATTGTTTGCTTTGAATGCTCTTAAAGGTCTGCCAGTAGATGTTTATTTGGAACATACTTGTAAGAAGAATAGAGTCTAAGAGAGTGGTGAGTGGTGAGTGGTGAGTGGTATGTGGTGAGTGGTAGGTGATGAGAGCGAAAGAGCAACAGAGCAACAGAGCAATAGAACAACAGAGCGAAAGGAAAATAAGAGTGGCTGGAGAAAGTAAAAGAAAAAGTATATTTCAAAAAAATCCAACCAGAGTAATTACTGGTGCGTCTATTATTCTCTCAATTACCGCTGTTTTATTTTTTGTAAATGAAAATATTCCTAGATTTGGTAGTCCAAGAAGTAATCGTTACCAAAAGCAATGTTTTAGTAATCAGAGAGTTTTATTGGGTGCCATAGAAATATACAACATGGAACATACTAATCTAATTTCAAATTATAACCCCGATGTTCTAGCTCTATTGATAAAAGATAAATGCTTAAAAGAAAATCCTTTAAGAGATTGCGAATGCGAGTATCTTGTAGAAGGTGATTTAACCCGAGATGGGTATATTTATTGCGTGAACCACGGTTCAGCAAATGGAGAAAAAAAAGGTGAAAATATAGAAGCATCTACTAATCCAAAAAGGGATTCTAGAGAAAGATTGAAAAAAAATCTTATTAAGGCTTTAATACTTTTTGGTCCAACACTTTTATATTTGATTATAAGTTTTATTTAATTTCTTTTAATCGAAGTATTTGAAAAAGCTGATTTCTTTTGATATATAAATTTTTAACTAATTATTAAAAAAAGAAGCAATAAAAACTATGAAAAACATCGCATTATTAGGTTCAACTGGTTCAATAGGTAAAAACACTCTTGAAGTTGTAAGGAATAACCCAGATAAGCTTAGAATCATTTCTTTGACTGCGGGTAAAAACTGGCAGCTTTTAGCAGAACAGGCTAGAGAGTTTAAGCCAAAGTTTGTAGCATTAGCTGACACAAAATATGAAAATGACCTTAAACAGGTTTTAAAAGATACCAATATTAAGATTGGGGTAGGGGAAGAAGCTGTTGTCGAAGCTGTTACTATTAGCGGTGTTGATACTGTTTTAGCTGCTATTGTTGGTGCTGCTGGTCTTAAACCTGCCTGGGAAGCTATTAATCAAAAGCATTTAATTTGTTTAGCTAATAAGGAAACTTTGGTTGTTGCTGGTGAATTAGTTATGAACGCTGTTAAGAAAAATGGTATCAAGCTGGTTCCTGTAGACAGCGAACATTCTGCTATTTTCCAATGTTTGCAAGGGGCAGAAAAGACTCCGCTTCACAGAATTATTATTACAGCTTCAGGTGGTCCTTTCAGAACTATGCTAAAGGAAGATTTGGGTAAAGTTACAGTTGAACAGGCTTTAAAACATCCCAATTGGAATATGGGCGGTAAGATTACTATAGATTCTGCAACTTTGATGAATAAAGGTTTGGAAGTCATAGAAGCTCATTGGCTGTTTGATGCTACTTATGACCAGATAGACATAGTGGTTCACCCGCAGTCTTTGATTCACAGCCTTGTTGAATACTCTGACGGTTCTGTTATTGCTCAGCTTGGATGGCCTGATATGAAACTGCCCATTCAATATGCTCTGACATGGCCTGAAAGATGGAATCCGCCACTGCCTAAGTTTGACTTAGTAAAAGCTGCATCTATGACTTTCTTTGAACCAAGATACGATGATTTCCCATGCTTGAAGTTGGCTTTTAAAGCTGGTAGAGTTGGTGGAATCATGCCTTGTGTCATGAATGCCGCAAATGAAATAGCTGTTGCTTCATTTATGCAGAAGAAGATTGGTTTTATGCAGATTCCAGAAGTTATTGCCAACACAATAGATTCATTCAAGAATGAACCTGTGAAGAGTATTGATCAGCTTATAAAGCTCGATTCAGAATCTCGTCTGACTGCTGAAGAACAGGTTAAAAAACTATTATGATTCAAGATATCAGAGTTGGGCTTGGTCACGATATCCACGCTTTTGAAAAGGGCAGAGAACTTTGGCTTGGCGGTGTTAAAATTGATTATGAATTGGGCTTAAAAGGTCATTCAGATGCAGATGCTCTAATTCATGCAATTATGGATGCAATGCTTGGTGCCTTAGCTCTAGGCGACATCGGACAGCATTTCCCTGATACTGACCCAAAATATAAGGGTATTAGTTCTATCAAACTTTTAAAACATGTGGTTGAATTGACCAACTCAAAAGGTTATAAGGTTGGAAACCTCGATTGCATGATTCATTGTGAACGCCCAAAACTTTCATCTCATAAAGCTTTGATGGCAATGAATATAGCTGAAGTTCTTGGAATCAGCGAAGACAGAGTTTCTATAAAAGCTGGAACTAATGAAAAAATGGATTCTGTTGGCGAAGGGCATTCCATTGAATGTGACGCTGTAGTGTTGATGATAAAAGAATAATGAAAGGAAAAATAAATGTCAGAGTCAA
>JAEEGF010360399.1_pt1 | contig 12862 bp, 8 predicted proteins | sample 9134171 | NCBI WGS metagenome assembly JAEEGF01 (sample SAMN16246542, study PRJNA631951) | gut metagenome | biome: gut microbiome; feature: rumen; material: AP-attached | host: Bos | place: Iran: Karaj | collected 2018-10 | reverse complement strand
CACCAGTTTTTTCCCACTCTCCCAGTCCGGTATCAGCGGCCGGCCCGTAAAGTCAGGACCGAAACGCTCATGATGATAACGCGCACTGTGCGCCTTTCCGTAATCCGTTTTCACCCCGGCAAGCTGGGCATAGAGCTCACACGCCCGGTCCCAGGCGCTGCCCTCCGGCGCAACGGAAGCCGCATAACATAAAAAGCCTTTTCCACGCAGGTACTTCATCAGATCGCCGCCAAACATTCCCCAGTAGGGCATGAAATTATTCTGAAAATCATAACTTCCCCAGCCGCTCAGGCCGTGGCAGTAAACGAATTCATAATCGGTTTTCCAGTTTGTCTTGTCAACGTTTATGTGAGAAACATTGAGAGTGGGAAATAAAAACATTATTATTCCCATAATAAAAGAAATAATCTGTGTCATAGTAAATATCCTTTCATTTTTATTATTCTTTCCGTGTGTTTTGATTATAGCATAAATAAGATTAAAAAACAATGCGGGCAGGGCATATGTTTCATTTTTGTAACATAACTTGTATTTTTACCGATTATATAGTATAATCCGAAATACAATCACGGCTCGGCCGAATAAAAAGCAAAGGAAACAGTTAAAGTGGTAAAGAATTTCAAGAACTTTTTCCCGACTGTAAAAAAGAACGTTAAAGTCTGGGAACTTATTTACTGGTGGATTTTAAGAGGGCTTATGATATTTGCCCTGATTTATACCATCGTGGTCGGTCACGGCCCGATGGGTGAATACAAAGGAAGCAACCCCTGGCAGCAGGTCGCGGCAAACCTTGTCGGTATGTTCGCCTATGAAATCATTCTGCTCTTCTTCAAGGAAGACAGCTTCTTCCGCAATCTCAGCCCGAGATTCCAGGATATAACCGCGCTCGGATTCTTCCTCGGTTCCTTCGGCGGCGCATTTATGAATCTCTATTACAGTCTTCCGATGTATGATAAGATTCTCCATGCACTCGGCACTGCGGAAGCCGTATATATCGGCTACGAAGTAGTCTGCGCCATGCAGATCAAACTCAAGAAGCCCTGCCCCTTCCAGATTGCCGTTCTCTGCGCTCTGGGAATCGGTTTCATTTTCTCGACCGGATGGGAGCTCTTTGAGTTCTCATATGACCAGTTCGCGGGCGGAGACGCTCAGCACTGGAATGTCAACAACGCCCTTGCCGAAGCGGGCGGAGACTGGCAGAAGATCTTTCTTATGTTCCCGGTTAAAGATGAGGTAACATTTAGGTCGCGGTTCCCGCTGATGGATACCATGGCCGATACGGTTATGAATTTCGCAGGCGGCGTTATTATGTATATAATTCTCAGAATCAAGCCCTACAGACACACCGGCGCTAATGATATCAACGCCCGCATCGAAGCGGAAAACGCTGCGGAAAAAGAAAATACCGCAAAGGCGGAATAATAAAGCAATCTTAATTAAAGGAGAGAGAAAATATGCAGGCAATGCTGGCGGCATGGCTCACTTTGATTCTCACCTTTACATCGGTTTTCGGCCTGGTCGGCGAGAAATACGATGTCTATGAGAATATCCGCTACGGCGAAGCAGAGAGAGACCTTGTAACAATTTATGTTCCGAAGAACGCTTATGACAGGGATTATAACGGCTGTATTCTTTACATCCACGGCGGTTCCTGGCAGGGCGGCGAAAAAGAGGATATGGCTCCCCACTGCAAGAAACTCGCGATGAAGGGCTATATCACTGCAACAATGAGCTACTCGCTCTATTCAGAAGAAGTTTTCGGCGAAGTGACGGCGTTCACGATGTGTGATGAGATTGACGCCTGCATCGACGCTATCAAGCAGTTCGGTGAAGAAAAGAATCTCAACATTACAAAGCTCGCGACCTCGGGATATTCCGCAGGCGGGCATATTTCAATGCTCTACAGCTATTCAAGACCTCAGGATTCCTCGATAGAGCTTGCTTTCACCGCAAACCGCGTCGGCCCCTCCGATATGAATAAAGAGGTCTGGGGCAGCTATGGTCTTGCATCAATGCTCGCCGGTGTGAGAATCACCGATGAGATGATTGCGAGCGGCGAAGCGAAGAGAATCGCGGATTCCGTATCTCCCGTAGCATATGTAAACGCAGATACTATGCCCTCACTCTTCTGCTACGCGGGCAATGATCCGCTTGTTCAGAAGGGTAACAGGGAATCAATGGAGAAAGTATTCAGTGAGAGCGGCAGCGAATATAAGTATATATTCTTCCCGTTCTCAGGTCACGGCCTCCTGCTCGATCCCTGGAGCGAAATTGCTTACTACAATGCCCTTTACGGCTACTGTGAGCAGTATTTCGGATATTGATATATATAAAAACAAGCCCGCAAGGCAACAAACCTTGCGGGCGGTTTTTATTTGCTTCTCATTTCCACGAGTTCTCTGTAGCTTATGAGTTCGATGCCTTTTGACTTGAAGAATTCGTGAGTAACGGGATCTTTCATCATCTTGTATTCCCAGTATCTTCTCTCCCAGGTACCGGTTATCATTTTCAGCTCCTCGGTTTCAAGAGCCGGGTGGATGAATGTCTCGGTAATACCCTCGTCTATATTGCCGTGGAATTCAAGGAATTTATCGCGGAATTCTTCATAATTGTCAATATCCTTGAGCGATTTCACCTGATCGGTCAGAATCAGGTAATCGGGGGTATAGACCTTATACATTTTGCTCAGCTTTTTACAAAGCCCGCAGAAGAAGGCGTAAAGTTTATAGTCAACGCCGTCAGGGCAGTATTCTTTCTTGGGTGTTATGCACATACGGAAGGGGAGTTTCTCTTTTTTGCAGAGTTTGAACACCTTCGGGAGCATGAAGTATCTGCCGTTCATTCCGTAGAGCGAACCCATATGATTATCTGCCTGAACGGGCTTGAGTCCCCATTTTCTTGCGAGATCTATCTGCGCCTGCGCCTCGACAATTGCTTCTTTATATGTGCAGTGCGCCTCAAAATCCTCGTTTTCGGGCCACATTCTGCCCTCGGGCATCCTGATACTTTTACCGTCTGTGATCGGTCCCCAGGACCATCTCTCGCCCCATTCGTTCGTCATCGTCAGATGAACGCCTACCGCATACTGCGGATTCTCGGCGGCGAATTCAACTGCTGCCTTCGCTTCGGGGCAAGGAATCATAACGGTTGATGATTTTATGCAGCCGCTCCGGAAAAGGTCGAATATGGCTTCGTTCGCGCTTTTGCACATTCCGAAATCGTCTGCGTTTATTATCAGATATCTGCTCATAGATTTCTCCTTATCTGTAAATCGTCAGCGTAACCGGCGTGTCGGTCGGATAATAATCGCCGGGCGCCGGCTCAATTTTCTCAACTTTCCCTACATTTCTCAGACCCGAAAGCCCGTGGCTGAGGCCTGATTTGGTATAAATCTCGGTGAAGCCGTGGCTCTTTATCTCGGCAACGCCGGATTCTCTTCTCATCATTCTTACATCGGGCAGCTTTGCGAGTTCGGCATCGGGCCGGCTGTAAACCGGGTTTTCCTCGTCGTCGAGTGTGACCGTGCACGATACATATCTTTTTTCGCCGTAATATATCTCAACGGTAAAGGGCTCTGCCAGCAGGCGCTTGTCAATCGTTCTCACAAACTGAATCGGTCTGCCGTCGGCGGTATATAGGAATATCTCGCTTCCCTGCGGGGTTCTGCGCTCGAGTTGAACATCTCTGCCGTCGAGTTCCAGTCCCGGGAAAATGACCGATACCTGCGCGAATGCCTCCATCCTTGAGGCGGTCTTGATTAGAATTCTTTCCTCTGCCGAGTTTACATTTCTCATCCATATTGCTTCAAATGCTTCGGCATCAATCTTGTTATAGTCCTCCTCCGCCTGAACATAGCACTCTGCGTCGTAGGGATAGAGAGACATCTGCATTGAGGGCGATGCCGGATTCCAGAGAACGCCGTCTGCCGACAGGATGATGCCGGTATAGGCAAAGGGTGCGTCGGAGTTATCTGCAGCGGGGGGCTTTCCCGCGCTCGCGGCGCAGATTATATCTTTGCCGTTATAGCTTAGAATTTCAAAGCTGCGTTTATCCGCTTCGTCTTCATAGACGGATGATGTATATCTGAGAAAATAATAGACGGAAGCGTCGCCTGCCCTCGCGGTGCACAGGCGGATTTCATCGAAATCCTTTTCGCCGTATTCAATCCGGCCGCCCTCAAATACTTTTTTCTCCTCATCAAGGTCAAAGATATAGACGGTCACATATCTTAGAGTTCCGTCAAGGTCGGTTGCAATTATACATTCGTTTACACCGTCGTCATCAAGGTCATAATAGTATTCATTGAATTTTGCACTGTCAAGAGTTTTGATGCGCGCCGGGAGCTCGGCTGAATTGAGGTAGAGATCGATGTCCCTTATCTTAACAGCGTGAACTTTCTCATATCTTTCCTTAAAATCGGTGCTTCTGAAATATTCGGTATATTTCGCTCTTGCCTCCGCCGGAAGAATTTCAACCTCGCGTTCCGCTCTGGTTGTGGAAAGAATCTCACCTGCATCTTCTGTAACCGCAGTAGTTGTTTCCGGTTGATTCTTTATGGAAGGCAGGAGCTTGATTGCCGTTACCAGCAGCGCTATGCCTGCCGCCGCCGCAAGAATCGCGCCGGCTACGATTGCTTTGTTGAGCTTCTTTTTCGGCTTTTTTTCTTCGGGCGTTTCGGGCGGAGCGGGAGGCTCCTCAAGTTTTTCGTTGAGCTTGAAGGATTTCTTCTTTCCGAGAAGGGCGTTGAGGATTTCTTCGGCGTCGCTGGGTCTGTCCTCCGGATTCACGGACATACCCTTCATAATCGCGAATTCCGCATCGGGAGGTATATCCGCGGTGCCGCACAGGGGAACGAAATCATCCTCCGGTGTGTCGCGGTGTCTGCTGTCGGCAGGGATATTGCCGGTGAGCATATAATAAAGAACCGCGCTTACGGAATAAATATCCGATTCTTTGCTTCCTGCGGGATTATCATATTGTTCTTTAGGAGTGAAGCCCTTCTCGGGCTCTTCACTTATATCTGTGAGAAAGCCGAATCCCGTCAGCCTTACCTTGCCGTTTTTGCAGATCATTACGCTGTCGGGCGTGATCCTGCCGTGAACCTGACCTGCTCTGTGAATTCCCGAGAGTGCGCGCATTACGGGAGTAATATCGGCAACGGTATTGCGAAAGCTGTACTGCCCTTCCTCGTTGATTATATCCCTGACAGTCTCGCCGTCAAGGTATTCGGTAATTATATATGCGGTATTGTTCTCGAGCCCGCAGTCAACTATCTTTGTTATCGCTTCAAAGTAGTCGAGTTCACTGAGCGCGGAAGCTTTGGAAATAATATCGGAAACTTCCGAAGAATACTTTGCGGCATCGCCCGTGACGTTGACGGTTTTTCCGTCGGTGCCTCTTGAGGCGCAGGACACCGGCATATATTCCCTGACCGTGACTTTCTTATCGGTCGCATTATCTTCGGCTGCATATGTGAATCCGAAGCCGTCTCTTTTTACGGGAATTCCCAGCGTGTACTGCCCCGCAATAACCGTGCCGGCAGGCAACGCATCTTCAAATTGCGCGGGCGCAGAAGGGTCAAAGCCGCAAAACGGGCAGACCGTTCTGCCGCTCTCGTATTCACGCATACAGGAATAACACTTCTGCAAAACCATCCGCCCCTTTCCGTTTTTTTATAATTCCGGGCGCCATTGCCCGTATAAAAATATTTTACTATGCCGAATATTGACTTGTCAACCGATTAAATAAAAATAATTATAAAATAGTTGTTGACCTCAAAATCAATCGGAATTATAATTGAATTATCAAATGAGAAGGGTGATGCAGATGAAAAAATATGATTTCATTGTCGTCGGCGCAGGCCTCGCAGGGCTTGCGGCTTCAGTCGAGCTTGCGCTCGCTCACAAAAAAGTGCTGCTTATCGAGCAGCATAATCTCCCGGGTGGATGCTCTACAAGCTTTGTCAGAGGCCGGTTTGAATTCGATCCCTCGCTTCACGAGCTCTGCGGAGTCGGCCCCGAAAATGACCCGGGCGACGTGAGAAACATGTTTGACAGATACGGAATTAAAATCAACTGGAAGCGCGTTGATGACTGTTTCAGAATTATTTCCGAATACAGCGATGGAACTCCGATGGACGTCACGATGCCCGCAGGCCGTCAGGCGTTTATTGATAAGCTCGATTCCTATGTTCCCGGCTACAGGGACAAAATTGAAAACCTTTTCCGCCTGTTTGATGAGGTCAATGACGGCATTGCCTATGTCAGTCGCCCGAAATACAGTCTGCCCAAGGTTATGATAAAGTACACCGATCTGCTCAAGGTCGGCGCAAAGAAGGTAAACGAGGTTTTCGACGCTCTCGAGCTTCCGCAGAGAATCAGGGATATTCTCTCAACCTATTGGAGCTATCTCGGAGTTTCGCTCGATTCCCTTTCGTTTGCTCATTATTCGAGTATGGTTTCAAACTATATTTCGAAGGGCGCATATATTCCCGAAAAAGCCTCTCACGAAATCAGCGTTGCGCTTGTTGAGAAATTCAGAGAACTCGGCGGCGAAATGATATTCAACTGCCGCGCGGAAAGCTTCATATTTGACGGCGATAAATGCACAGGCATCAAAACTACGCTCGGCGAATTCAGAGCGGACTGCGTGCTCGCAAATATCAATCCCGATATCATCTACGGCAAGATGATGGATCAGAAGCTCGTTCCCGAGAGAGAAAAGAAGCTTTCAAACGCAAGGAACAGGCAGTTCGGCGGCAGAATGTTCACCTGCTACCTGGGCCTCAATAAAACTGCGGAAGAAATCGGGATCAAGGATTACAGCATATTCATGTCGTCCTTCTCCGATTCCGTGAAAGAATACGACTCGCTTAAAAAGATTGATACAAATAATTATTCCATCTTCCTCTGCTACAATGTAGTGAATCCCGGCTTCTCGCCCGAGGGCACCTGCGTATGCTCGTTTACAAAGATGTATACATCGGCCGAGGATTGGGACAATCTTGATGCCGCAGATTATTTTGCAATGAAAGAGAGAATTGCAAAAGAACTGATTGCCCAGCTCAGGGATAAGGCGGGCATAGATCTTGAACCTTATATCGAGGAAATCTCAATCGCGAGCCCCTGGACCTTTGCAAGATATCTGAATGCTCCCGAAGGCGCCGTTTACGGCTACGAAACGAGGGACTGGGATGATATTATGAGCAGAAATATGTCAATTGCGACCGATTATCCGATAAAAGGACTTATTCCGATAGGAACATCCGGCCCGAGAGGCGACGGTTATTCGTCCGCTCTCTACTGCGGCTATCAGCTCGCTTCAATCGCTTTGGCAAAGGAGGGAAAGTAATGCCTTACGGAGTTAAATTAAAAGGCCTCGGCGGCAACGATATGAAGGAATTCGCTTTTCTTCCCAAAACACGAGATGCCGTTATTGCAGGCGCCGAATTAAAAGATGTTGACGGCGAATTCACAATTAACCGGAAGGCGAAGGCCCTCCATCCCGATTATCAGGTTCTCACCGTCAGGGAAATCATCGACCATACCGACGCGAAGACCTATATTCTCGGCAATGAAAACGGTTCGCCCGTTGCCTTTTTCAAGGCGGGTCAGTATCTGAGCTTACAGTTCATTATTGATAATTCTATTATCACAAGACCCTATTCTATAAGCTCGTCTCCGCAGTGGAGTCTGCTCGGCAAATACGCAGTCACAATCCGCAGAAATCCCGGCGGATTCGCGGCGGACAAGATTATCGACAAGCTCCGTGCAGGTGATAAAGTAATCGCAAGTGCACCCGAGGGCAGTTTCTTCTATGATCCGCTTAGAGACGGCAAAACCGTCATTGCTCTCGCGGGAGGCAGCGGAATCACTCCTTTCCTTTCGATGGCCTATGCCATCCGCGACGGTATCGAGGATTTCAATCTCACAATCATCTACGGCTCGCGCGACGATAAGAGCATTCTTTTCAAGGATGAGCTCAGATCGATTACCAATGATTGCTCAAAGGTCAAGGTGGTTCATGTTCTCAGTGAAGAGACTAGAGAGGACTGCGAGAGCGGATTTATTACCGCCGAGCTCATCTCAAGATATCTCCCCGCAAACGGTACCTGCTCGATATTTATGTGCGGTCCCGAGGCGATGTATAAGTTTGTCGGCAAAGAGGTTGAGAAACTCAATATTGACCGCAAATTCTTCCGTAAAGAGCTCCAGAGCGTGACGAAGGATGTCGCCTCGCAGCCCGGCTATCCCGCGGAATGCAAGGATCAGGTCTTCAATATCAAGCTCAACAGAGGCGAAGCTGTCTATGAGTTTTCCGCAAGCGCGAATGAGCCTTTGCTCGTCGCGATAGAGAGAGCCGGAATTCCCGCGCCGTCCCGTTGCAGATGCGGCGAATGCGGATGGTGCAGATCGAAGCTCCTCAAGGGCAATGTCTTCATACCCGAAGAAACAGACGGCAGACGCAGAGCGGATAAGGATTACGGCTATATCCATCCCTGCGCAAGCTTCCCGGTTTCCGATATCGAAATCGAAGTGCCCGGAGTATATGGAGAATAATTAAAAGCAAAAAACCAAGCCACCCGTGAGGGTGGCTTTTCTTGTACATATTGAATCAGAATCCGTGACCTCCGCCACCGCCGCCGTGGCCTCCTCCGCCACCGCCGTGACCTCCTCCGCCGCCCCCGGAGGAGCGGGTGGTGACCTTGTCTTTGAGGAATATGCTTCTGATTGTCAGCGGCAGGTTGGTATCGATGCCGTCGATTTCATCGCCGCGCTTGTCCTTCATCAGCTTAGGCAGGCGTCTCTGTATAATCACGATGATTATGCATATCATCATCGCGAGGCCGAAGGCAATCAGAAAATAAGCGACATATTTCATCGGGGAAAAGATTCTGCCGCCTTCAAGCAGAGTCGTAATGCGGCTGAAAACCTCGCTCGCGCAGAGATAGTATTCGCCGCGCGTTGCGTACATATATGTATCGTCGGTGATTTCGTTTGCGCGTGTTTTGGTGATTGTTTTATAGATTTCGCCGTCAGAATAGATATAGATATTGCGGTATTGCATATCTATTGCGAATAGGGTCCCGCTTTCGCCGCCGAAATAATACGCATAGAGGTTCTTCGCCATTTCATCTGTGCTGCCGTAGGAATGTCCGCCTCTCGTTACTATTCCCGCGTTGCCGTAGGGGAGCACGCTTTCAAGCTGTGTTTTCAGTATTTTTTCCTGCTCGTCGGTGAATAAATCCGCCATATCGTCAATTATTATGCGGTTGTTTCCGCTTGCGAATGCCATAGGGGATAGAACAAGGCAGAAGATAAGCAAAACGAAAATGCAGGATAGTGTTTTCTTAATTCTCATCGTGCGAAGCCCCCTTTCTCGTGAAGAAATCGGGCGCCGGATGAGTGCAGAGGCGGTCGAAAAGGCCGATTACGCTAAGGCAGTTGACTATCACAATCAGCTGTGAGATAAGCGCCGCTCCCGCATAGTATATATCGTTGAACGGATTTTTCACCGTCAGCACAAGGCAGGCGGCGATGAAGAGGACAGAGCTGATGCCGTTAACGAGAATCGTGTTGAGCGTGTCATCCGAGCGGATGAGGAAGATAAGGGCGATGAAGCTTATCGCCGAAATCACAAGTCCTGCGCCGCAAAGGATAACGGCGGCATTCGCGGCCGGGAGCCGTACCGCCTTCAAAATGCTGAGCGCGTAAACAGCGATAATCGATATTGTAACTACAGAAGAGAAAGAAGCGGCATTCTTTGCTTTTTTGACAGCTTTCTTTTTCTTCTTTGCCGCTTCGGAGGTGATTTTATCCGCCTGCGTTTTTTCGAAAATAATGCTGCGCTCGCGCTTGTGAATCCTGAAGGCACATACTGTCAGCACAATCAGTGAAACCGCCAGCAGTAACGAGCAGATGCCCGTAAGAGTACCCGGTGTCATATATCCGAAAAGCAGAATAAAAGCGGCAAAAAGTATAACGGTTACCAGTGACACGCCGATGAAAAACTTGCTCCTTGATACAGGAAGATCCATAGCCATCTTGCCCGTCTGTCCATTTGCGACAGCATAGGCCACGCGGTTGTTTCTCATCTTATGCGTCATGAACCATACCGGATAAAGGTCTGCCCGCACTCCGGTTTTTTCGACTCTTGCGGCGAGCTTATCGTCGTCGTAGTCGAACTCCATATCCTTATGCCTGTTGGCTTTTTCAATTTCCTCTTTCATTTCGTCAACGGCCTCTTCCGTGACCTCATCATCATAGATTCCGGGGTCAACTGACGGAATATCCGCGTAAAAATCGCCGAGATATCCCTCGCGGAAGGTTGTCGCTTCGGAATGGGAATAGGGTGCAATCGCCGCGGCGAGATTGTCGTCAAATGCCGCAGAAGCATCCCTGACTATGTTTTCGGATTCCCCGCCGCCGGTGGTAACCTCATTGGCGAAGGTCATATGATGATGCTTGTTGCCTTCGTCAAAATCGCGGTGTCCCTCGACAACAATAGTGCCGGGCTTGTAGCCGACCGTATAGTTGTAGTGCGGGATATATACGCCTCTGAAACTGTTTTCACCCGAGTGCGTCTTATAGTCATCGGGGACAAAGAGTTTCCCCTTGATATAATTGCCGAACGCTTTTTCAATATCCTCTTTTGTCTTCTTGAAGGGGATAATCTTATTTGCCTCGAAGGTTCTGATTTTCGATTCAATCATCGACTGATTGCCGCAGTAGGGGCAGAATGCCGTCGCCTGCTCGCCCGGAGCCATAAGCTGAGCACCGCAGGACTTACAGAGAAAAATCTGTGTTTCAAAGGTGCTCTCCTCTGCATTGATATCGCCTTCATATTCGGCGGCGGCCATTTTACTGCCGCAGGATCTGCATCTGAGGAGCTGGTCTTTTATGTCAAAATACATACCTGCTCCGCAATTCGGGCATTTAATCATTTTTCTCACTCCCTTCACGCATATCTTACCATTTTTATTGTAAATTGGCAAGAAAAAGACGGGCAAAATATTGAATTGTAATTTTCGTGATGATATAATTTCATTGTTATATTTTTCCCGCGGAGGTAAGTTGAAATGTCACAGCTCAAAATGTATTGGTTTCCCGGCACGCCGATAAAAGAATACGGCCTGCCCGAGGGCTATTCCGTCTCGAATTTCAAATGTGTTTCAGACAGGGATGATTGGGTCAGGATCTGCCGCAACGGCCTTGTGGGCGACGGACACGACGGGTTCCGGGGCTTCGGCAGCGCGATTGCCGCCGAGGAGGATATTGACCCGCAGAGAGACGTGTTTTTCCTTGATTACAACGGCGAGCATATCGGTACGGTAACCGCTTTCGTAATGAAAGACGAAAACGCCGGCGATGTTCATATGGTTGCTATCCGTGATGATTTCAGGGGAAAAGGTCTTTCAAAATACCTGACGATGATTGCTCTGAAGCATCTCTCTCAATTTGATCTTCGTCACGTTCAGCTCACTACCGATGAATGGCGCAAGGCGGCGGTAACCGGATATATCAACGCGGGTTTCAGACCGGTTGAATACGATATCGGTATGGAGGAGCGCTGGCAGGCGGTGCTCGAAGAGAGAAATATCGACTCAATCGATATGTATTATGAGGACGGCACGTTCTATAAGAATATTGTCCGTAAATCCAAGGCGGAAAAGATAAAAATCGGCGTGGTCGGCGCAGGCCGCGGAACCGATATGATGAATTACTGCAAGCGTTCGGATAATGCCGAGCTTGTAGCAATCTGCGATAATTATCTGCCTGCCCTCGAAGAGAAAAAGACGCATTTCGGCGAAGAAAGTATTCAATACTTCACCGATTATGACGAATTTCTCAAATGCGATTTTGACGCTGTTGTGCTCGCAAATTATGCGAATGAGCACGCTCCGTTTGCTATCAAGGCGATGCGTGCGGGCAAGCACGTTCTCTCCGAGCTGCTTCCCTGCCGCAATATGAAAGAGGCGGTTGAGCTTATCGAAACGGTTGAAGAGACCGGCATGATTTATGCCTACGGCGAAAACTGCTGCTTTATGCCTGCTCCCAAGGCGATGAGAGAACTTTGCCGGGAGGGCGAGCTCGGTAAATTTGAATACGGCGAAGGCGAATATATGCATAACTGCGAGGACGGTTGGCATTTTCTCACAAGAGGCGATGAGAATCACTGGAGAAATACAATGTCCGCCTTCTATTATTGCACTCACTCCCTCGGTCCGCTGATTCATATCTCGGGCGAGAGACCGGTCAGCGTAACGGGATTTGAAGGTCCGTTCAATGACAGGATGTGGAGAATGGGCGCGAAGGCCGGCGGTTATGCGGTTGAGATGGTTACCCTCGAGAGCGGCGCGCTTCTCAAGAGTCTTCACGGCGTCGGTCCCTCAAAGAATTCGCTCTGGTATTGCGTTTACGGCTCAAAAGGCAGAGCCGAGAGCGCAAGAGAGGATGACAAGACCAAAGACGGCACACAGAGCATGTATCTCAACGTGGATAAATATGACGGGCAGAATACAGGCAAGGCAAGAGAGTATGACGCAACCGACGATTTAAGCGACAAAACAGAAGGCTTCTATCACGGCGGTTCGGATTTCTATATTATGTATAATATGGTGCAGAGAATCAGAGGCAATAAAAATGCCGATGTTATCGACGTTTATGAGGCGATGGATATGTTCCTGCCCGGACTTTTCGGTTATTTCAGCGCTCTTGAAGGCGGAAAGCCCATGGCGGTGCCGAATCTGAGAAATAAAGAGGAGCGCGATGCCTGGCGCAATGATACGCGCACCACAGATCCGAAATTTCCCGGAGATGAGCTTATGCGGAATTATTCAATGGGTAATCCCGATATCCCCGAA
>JAEEGF011665855.1_pt1 | contig 12863 bp, 13 predicted proteins | sample 9134171 | NCBI WGS metagenome assembly JAEEGF01 (sample SAMN16246542, study PRJNA631951) | gut metagenome | biome: gut microbiome; feature: rumen; material: AP-attached | host: Bos | place: Iran: Karaj | collected 2018-10 | reverse complement strand
AACTGATGACGAATCCGAAGCCCGGACTCGTGGATCCTTCTTCCAGCGGAGCCCATGATGATATGAACGAAGAGACGTTCCTTAAGAGCATAGATGCGATAGTGCCTCACATACGGGATATGTGCCTCATGGCGTACGATACTGAGGATCTGAACTCTCTTCATGACGAGCTGAGAGAGGAAGGTCTTGAGACAGAGAAGGATATGTATGCTGCCACCGGAGGAGTGAATACCCATAAGGGAGCGATATTCACCCTTGGAGTGCTGTCGGCAGCAGCGGTAAGGACCTTTAAGGAGGATAAGGTATCCCCCATGGATCTCAGAACTGAACTCGGAAAGGTGCTTGGTCCATTCGGAAAAGAGCTTCTTTATATCCGTGAACCCAGGACCAACGGAGAGAAGGCATATCTAAAAGTTCACGGGAGCGGCATAAGAGGAGAAGTGGAGACCTGTTACGGAAGTATATTTGAAACCGGACTTCCCGCACTCACGGAGGCCGCAGAAGCAGGGCTCTCCCCAAATGACATGAAGCTTTTCTGCCTGATCTCTCTTATGGCAGTGACTGAGGATTCGAACATACTCAAAAGATCCGGCAAAGAGGGACTTGAAAAGGTGAAAAAGGATGCTCAAAAGCTCAGGAATCTAGAACTCTTCAGGAAGGGAGAACATATCGATATACTGAAACGGCTTGACGCGGAGTATTCCCGCCTCGGGATAAGCGGCGGGGGATCCGGAGATCTGCTCGTAGCTTCGCTTTTCGTATATATGCTGTTTGGGGGATGACATGGAGAAGGTGCTGACACGGTATCTTACAGATAATGAATATGCTTCCTTTATGGGGATACTTGAACGAAATGGACTCAGACTGGAGACGGAGCCCGAAGAGTATTGTTATGTCACTGAGAACGGCAATATGGTCGCGACCGGAGCCCTTGAAGGAAATGTAATGAAATATCTTTCCGTAAGGGAGGACATGAGGGGAGAAGGACTCCTTAACACTATCGTGAGCTCACTCATGGAAAGGGCATATGAAAAGGGCATATACCATCTCTTCATATATACGAAGCCAATGAACAGGGAACTCTTCATATCCCTCGGATTCCACGTGATATACATGACTTCGGACGTGCTCTTCATGGAGAACAGAAGGAACGGGCTTGACGGCTTCGTCTCGAAACTGATCATGGAGACGGGTGATGAGCTCCTGAAAGCAGAGGACGCTGCTGCCATTGTCATGAACGCCGATCCATTGACGAAGGGACATGAATATCTGATACATGAGGCTCTGAAGGATTCGGACGTGCTCCATGTGTTCCTGCTTTCATATGACAGGGACATGTATCCACTTGAGACCAGAATGAAGATGCTTAAAGACCTCCTGAAAGACGAGAAGAGGGCAGTGATACACGAGGGAGGAGACTATATGATCTCGAGAGGCACTTTTCCCACTTATTTCTTCAAGGATAAAAAGGACGGAGTAAGAGCAGAGTGTGAGCTCGACATAAGACTGTTCGGGGAAAAGATCGCACCGGCACTCAACATCAAGAAAAGGTTCGCAGGTACGGAGGAACTGTCGGGATTCACCGCAACATACAACTCATTCATGGAAATGATATTGCCTGAGTACGGTATCGGATTCATAACAGTTGACAGACTCAGGATAGACGGAAGACCCGTAAGTGCATCGGAAGTGAGAAGGCTCGTAAGAGAGGGAAGAAATAAAGAGACAGAAGAACTTGTGCCTTTATCAACTGCTGTCTTTCTGTAATGATCCGACGGAAAGAAAAAGCTTCGCCTTGAAGTAAGACGAAGCTTTTATATATTTCCATTTATTCAGTCATTACCGTAATATGCAAATATGAGATATAAAGCCCATATAACGGTGATGAGTATGCCCTTTACCAGTTTGCTGAGCTTGGACTTTGCCACTATCACGGTCAGGGGGATCGGGATCATGAACATGAAACCGAGAACCCAGAGCCATATGTGCTTCGGACCCGAAGTGGTATTCACGTTCCTCACATTGTTGTTCTCGGGATAGAATGCGCGGCTGTAGTATCCGGGGTTATTGACGGGAGGCTGGGGAGCTTGTTTAGGCTGCTCCTGTACGGGACTGTCGATCATCATCACGGAATCACAGTATTCACACTTTACGGTCCTCTCCCCGGGAGTGTACTGGAGTTTTGCTCCGCAGTGGGGGCATGTCATATCCATAAGCTTCATGAAAGGATCCTCCGTTCGTTTCATCATATGATATTTTACTATCAATCCCAAGTATTTCAAAGATGCATATCAGAGGATGAGGACGGTCTCTATGTGATACAATCATGATTGGGAGGCAGATATGAAAAACTGGAACGATATCTATCCGAGACCGTCTCTGAAAAGGGACGGCTATATGATACTTAACGAAAACTGGAAGGTGAACGGAGAACCCAAATGCGCACCCTGGAATGATCTGAGAAGCGACGATACGCTTTCCTATGAAGTCACGTTCGATACAGGAGATTTTCCTCTTCATGAAGGAAAGAGGATGAGGCTCAATTTCGATGCGGTGGATCAGCTTTGCGAGATCAGGGTGAACGGTTTCGAGGCCGGATGGCATGAAGGGGGATATCTGCCCTTCTCACTGGACATATCCGATTACCTTAAGGATGGGGAGAACACCATTTACGTGGACGTCACTGATGAGCTCAGCACTGACTATCCCTATGGAAAGCAATGCCTTAAGCCCCATGGCATGTGGTATACTCCCGTATCAGGCATATGGCAGCCCGTCTGGCTTGAAGAGGTCCCGGATCATCATGTGATAGAATCCGTGAGGACCACGCCGGATCTCAAAGGGACGGATATAGAAGTCGTGACTGATGCTCCGTCATATACTCTCTCATATATGGACGGGGATGAGGAGATGACCCTTAGATGCAGTGACAGACATGTGAGGATAGATCTGAAACATCCGCACATATGGACTCCCGACGATCCTTATCTATATCAGCTCGTCATATCTACTGATACCGACCGTATAGAGACATATTTTGCTCTCAGGACAACGGGCACCATCGAAAGGAACGGAAGAACGTATTTCATGCTGAACGGAGAACCTGTCTTTCTTAACGGGGTCCTTGACCAGGGTTATTTTTCAGACCGATTCCTTCCTGAAGATCCGGAGGAATATGAGAGGGATATCTTAAGACTGAAGTCACTTGGCTTCAACATGCTCCGGAAACATATAAAGGTGGAACCGGAGGTCTTCTATCACTATGCCGACATGCATGGCATGCTCGTGATACAGGACATGGTAAACTCGGGGAAGTATTCCTTTATGAGAGATACCGTAATACCGACCTTCCTTACGAAAAAACTGAAAGAGAGAAAACCATCAAAGAGGGACAGATACAGGCGGGCTTTCTTTGAGAAGCACATGCTGGAAACGGTAAGACATCTCTGCAGCCATCCTTCCGTCATAGGCTGGACCGTGTTCAACGAGGGATGGGGACAGTTCGACTCCGACAGGATGTATGAGACACTTAGAAGGGAAGATCCTTCAAGATTTATAGACACTTGCTCCGGCTGGTTCGAGAATGAACGGACAGACTGCGACAGCAGGCACATATACTTCAGGACTCCTGTCCTTAAAGATCCGAAAAAAGGGAAGGTGCTCTTTTTGAGCGAATGCGGTGGATATACTAGATCTCTCGATATGAACGGAGGAAGAAAGACCTATGGATACGGAAAGGCAGGGGACGAGAAGGCCCTGACGGATATGATATCGGGTCTGTATGAGAAGATGGTCCTGCCTTCGATTGAGAACGGTCTTTCGGGAGTGGTATATACCCAGATCTCAGACGTAGAGGGAGAGATAAACGGCATATGGTCCTCAGACCGGAAAGTACTAAAGGCTGACGGAGACAGGCTGAGAAAGCTGTTCAAAAGGGTATATGAGAGGTTTGAAGAAAAGATAAGATGACAAAGACCGGAGGATCTCCTCCGGTCTTGCCTTATCATATGTGTCCAGTATCATTTTCCACTGACATAGCCTGACAATAACATTGCTAGCTTTGCAGCAGGCATGCTCTGGAGCCAGACTTTTCCGGGTCCGGTTACTACGGTATTGAAGAGTCCTTCACCGCCGAACAGTACGTTCTTGACTCCCGAAACGGTCTTTACGTTCATCTGGCAGGAGGCCGTCATTGCAGCAAGGTTTCCTGTATCGATGATGATCTGCTGGCCGGGAGCAAGGTCGTATTCCACTACATGTCCGTCGAACTCGGCGAAGCAGAGACCGTTACCGCTTATCTTCTGAAGGATGAAGCCTTCTCCTCCGAAGAGTCCCGCACCGAAGTTCTTCCTGAAATAGACGGAGAGCTCAACGCCCATCTGAGCGCAGAGGAAAGCCGATTTCTGAAGGATTATCGGATTCTGAGGGGTAACGTTGAACACCTTTACGGATCCCGGGAAACTGGATGCGCATGCGATCATTCCTGGACCGCCCTGTGCGGTATAGATGTTCTGGAATATGGATTCTCCGGAGAACATCCTGCCTATGGCCTTACCGAATCCGCCGGCTGTAGTCTGCATGGTCATGTTCGGACTCATCCAGCTCATTCCGCCGCCTTCGGTGATGATGCTCTCGCCGCTGTCAAGGTACATGACTACTACGGGAAGTGTATCGCCCTGTATATCGTATCTCATAGTGTTTCTCCTTATGATTTATTTATCTATTTTCTATTCTATTCCAAAACGATCTGTTTTTAAACCGCGCATAATGCTTTTGGCCCACGATGTTATAAACATGTGTATAAGACGGGTATTATCCCGAAATATCGCGAAAAAAAACATTCGCAAGTTTTTGATTTGGCATAAAAAGGCGATTATAATATTCATATGATTTTTACATGAATTATCGGAGGGTTATATATGGATAACAACGTTCGTCCGGAAACCATGGAGAGGATAGTCTCAAGTGAACTGGCAAAGGCTTTCATAGATGAGCAGATATCTCTCTTAAAGGAGCAGATAGGAGACAAGAAGGTCCTTCTTGCACTTTCAGGCGGAGTAGATTCTTCAGTAGTCGCCGCACTCCTCATAAAGGCCATAGGCAAGAACCTCGTGTGCGTACACGTGAACCATGGTCTCTTGAGAAAGGGAGAGCCGGAGCAGGTCATAGAGGTTTTCCGCAACCAGATGGATGCAAACCTCATCTACGTCGATGCTGTTGACCGTTTCCTCGACAAGCTGGCAGGAGTAGCTGATCCTGAGCAGAAGAGGAAGATCATAGGAGAGGAATTCATCCGTGTATTCGAGGAAGAGGCCATGAAGCTCGACGGCATCAAGTTCCTTGCCCAGGGCACCATCTATCCCGACATACTCGAGAGCGTCGGAGTAAAGGCTCACCACAACGTAGGAGGACTTCCCGAGAAATTCGGATTTGAACTTGTTGAACCCGTAAAACTTTTATATAAGGATGAAGTACGTGTCGTAGGAAAGGAACTCGGACTTCCGGACAACATGGTATACCGTCAGCCGTTCCCGGGACCGGGACTCGGAGTGCGCTGCGTAGGCGCCATAACACGCGACAGGCTCGAGGCCTTAAGAGAGGCTGATGCCATAGTCCGTGAGGAGATAGGGGCTCTTCCAGAAGTTCCGTGGCAGTATTTCTGTGCGATCCCTGACGTTCAGTCCACAGGCATCAAGTACGTGGACGGACAGGGAGTAAGATATATGGGATGGGCAGTAGTCATCCGTGCGGTAAATACGGTTGACGCCGTTACGGCCACCGTTCCCGAGATACCTTTCAAGGTGCTTTGCTCCATGAGAGACAAGATCGTTAAGATCCCCGGTGTCAACAGAGTCCTCTGGGATATAAGCGAGAAACCGGTAGCCACCATAGAGTGGGAATAATCGCAGCTGGATTACCGGAGTCCGGAAACCCTTGCTAAAAGAGGGCTTCCGGGCTCTTTTCTTTTCTGATCGCAAAGACTGGCAGCGCATGAAGGCCTGATTTCATCCAAAAAACTCACCTCGGTTTATCCGAAAATAGTTGCAAACTCGCTCCGAAATATCCGAAATATTCTCAAAACTCCCCTTGATTTTTCCGATTAACGCGGTATTATATAAGCAAGAGGTGACAAACTATGGAATTGAGAAGGCATATTGACAAATGGCTTGCGGAATGGAAAGAAAACCCTGAGCGCAAGCCGGCTTTGATACGCGGTATCAGACAATCAGGCAAAACGCATTCGGTAAGGCTGTTTGCAGAGAACAACTATGATGTTGTTGTCTATCTTAACTTTTGGGAACGACCGGACCTGTGTGATGCTTTTGACGGCCAACTGGATGCGGATACGATCATTCGGGAATTGTCAGTAAAGATACCTATGCCGGAACTTGCAGAACGCTCTGCCGTATTTATTTACGACGAGGTACAGGAATGCCCCAGAGCCTTATTGTCGCTGAAAAGTGTACAGAGCGAAAAACGATTCGACTATATTGCAACGGGGTCCTATTTGGGTGTGAATGGTTATGTGGTATCTGATGATACCCCGAAGCCCGTTGGATGCACTGATGAGTTTGACATGAGACCTCTCGATTTCGAAGAATTCCTGTGGGCAAAGGGGTATGGAGACAGGGAGGTCTCATATATCAGAGACGCATTTGAAGCACGAAGTGCACTTTCCAATTCTATGCATGGCTCATTTACCTCCCTTTTCAGAGAATATCTTTGTATCGGAGGTTTCCCGGAAGCGGTCTGTAATTACATACGGACGAACAATATATATTCGACGCTTCAGATCACAAGAAGGATAACAAGGGACCTTCAGGATGATTTCGGAAGAAGACGGAGCAAGGACAACAAGCCTTTGTTCAATACGAATGAAGTTGCTCGGATAAGAAGTGCTTTCTCATTGATCCCTTTCTTCCTTGGCAAAGAGAATAAAAGATTTGTTGTCTCAAAAATAACCGGAAAAGGGGCAAAAGATGCCGGAAAAGATGCTTTGGATTATCTGAAAGACACCGGTATAATCACGAAAGTTCATAATCTGGATATCCCTGCAACGCCGTTGTCAGTCAATACGAAATCCAACCAATACAAAGTGTTTACGACTGATATCGGCATGCTCGTGGGGATGCTGGAAGACGGTACGACAGATGCAATACTATCCGGTGCTCTCGGGATGGGAAAAGGCATGCTGTATGAAGCTTTGGTCGCGGATGCTTTGTATAAGCGTGGAGGAAGATTGTTCTACTTCGCAAAAGAAAGTGGGTTGGAACTGGATTTTGTTATCAATTACCGCGGGGATTCAACGATTCTCGAGGTAAAAGCCAGAGACGGAAACTCAAAAAGCGCCAATACTGTCATGGCACACCCGGATCATTACGGAAAGACACAATTGATCCGGATCAAAGATGCAAATCTCGGCGTCGCGAATGGCATTTTGACGATTCCTCATTATATGGCACATCTTCTCTTTGCGTGGCGGGCAACATTGCCGATGGAATAATAAAGAAGGCAAGACGTACAATTTTCTTATCGTTGTTTCCCGGCAACATTTTGGCAACAAAAAATCGGATAGCCCATATCCGATGGAGAATACAGATAATCAGAACACTACGTGACACATCGCCTATACAAAACGGTTTAAGCTAATTTTTCAAAGAGCGAGTGGGAATAATGCACATTTTATCTTGAAATGTGCTAAGTTATCCTGAATAGCTTTAAGCAGCAGGCATTCTTCGGAGTGCCTGCTGCTTTCTGTTACGGGTCGTGACCCAGTCGAATACGAAAACGAGTTTCTTTTAAAAGAAAGGAGTCGTATGAGACAAGAAACCACCTGCTATGCGGGTGGGGACAATGAGTTACACAAAAAAATCACCTGACTAAGTATAATTAGGGATGTTCAAGCCCAATATATAGAAAGACAGGTGATAAACAGTGGCAGAAAAATCGTACAGTCTTGCGCATACAAAATGGTTATGCAAATATCATATAGTATTTACGCCAAAATACAGACGAAAGGTGATATATAACCAGTATAAGGAAAGTATCAGAGAGATTCTGAAGAATCTGAGCAGATACAAAGGAGTAGAGATAATAGAGGGGCATCTAATGCCGGACCATATCCATATGCTGGTAAGTATTCCACCGAAGATAAGTGTATCACAGTTTATGGGGTATCTGAAAGGCAAGAGTGCCCTAATGATATTCGATAAACACGCAAATCTGAAGTATAAATTCGGGAACAGACATTTCTGGAGCGAAGGGTACTATGTAAGCACGGTAGGACTAAACGAAGCGACGATCCGAAAATATATCAGAGAACAAGAAGAACATGATATAGCAATGGATAAGATGAGTGTAAAGGAATATGAAGACCCGTTTACGGGTAATAGTAAGTAATACAAAAGCCCTGTCAAGGGGCAGCGAGAGACAAAGGCAATAGGGCTTGAACAAAACGTGAAAGCCAGCGTCTTTAGGCGCTGGCCGGTAACGGAGGCTTATAGCCTCAGTGCAAACCACCCTTTTGAAGGGTGGTTATGATTATTAGCGTTGTTAACGAAATGATAACGGTTTGGCGGCGGGGAGCAATCCCCGTCGTTTCGTCTAAAAACCATTGACAGACTTATAAGAGCGGAGTATAACTAGTTATACAAATCATACTTTTGGAGGTGGAGCGATGAGTGCTCCAGAGGGAAAATATACATGGACGGCTACCGTCGGAGAAAAAGGACAAATCGTAATACCGAAACAGGCAAGGGAAATCTTTGGGATCAAGGCAGGAGACACCCTGCTTCTTCTTGGCGATGAAAAGCGAGGGATCGCCATTCCCCCGAAAGAAGCGTTTGCAGAATGGTTCGAGATCGCATTTCGGGATCAGGAGGGTGACAAGACATGAAAAAGGTTGCATTTTTCTGTATTCCTGCACACGGTCATACAAATCCCATGCTTCCGGTTGCTGCTGAACTGGTGAAGCGAGGAAATACAGTCAGATTCTATTCGTTCAACGAATTTGAAGAGAAGATCCATGCAACAGGCGCAGAGTTTATATCCTGCGATGCGTATCTGCCGGAACTTTCGGAGCAGGAAAAAGCTGGACTGAAGACTGTATCCACTACAGAAATGACGGTACAGGATATCCGGATCACACTCAGTATGGACGGCTTTCTTGATGAAGAGTTTAAGACCTTCCGACCTGACGTTGTTTATACGGATTCTGTTTGTTTCTGGGGCAAACTGACCGCGTGGAAACATCATGTGCCTATGGTGGTTTCCACCAGTACGTTTGCCTTTAATCGGCTATCCTCACAGTACATGAAAAATACGCCCGGAGAGTTGGCAGATATGATCCTCGGGTTGCCGAGAGTGTCAAAGGAACTGAAAAAACTTGAGCCCTACGGCTACCATGTGAAAGGTGCCCTGTCGCTGATACAGAGCGATAATCAGACAGACAGCATCGTCTACACTTCACGGAGCTTTCAGCCCTTTGCAGATAGTTTTTCGGATCACTACGCATTTATAGGGCCCTCTGTGTTTTCAAAGGCCGTTCCAAATAAGACGAAGGAACGTCCGCTCCTTTATATTTCCATGGGAACCGTTATCAACGACAGGCCGGATTTTTACGCAAAATGTATAGAAGCACTGCAAGATCAGCATGTCGATGTCGTCATTTCCTGTGGGAACGCGATAGACCGCGAGGCTTTGGGCGCACTGCCCACCAACATCCAGGTGTATCCATACGTCAATCAGCTTGACATTCTCTCCAGGGCAGATGCTTTTGTTACACACTGCGGTATGAACAGCGTTTCCGAGAGCCTGTATATGGCGACTCCGATGGTGCTCTACCCTCAGACCAGCGAACAGAAAGCGGTAGCGAGAAGGGTTGCCGAGATTGGCGCAGGTACGGTTTTAAATGACGATTCAGTTGATGGTATCCGGGCTGCCGTACAGGAAGTTCTGAGCGACTCCGCTTATGGAAAGGCCGCCGAAGCGTGCAGTATGGATTTTCGTTCCTGCACAGGTGCTGCGGGGGCCGCGGAGTTTATCGAGAACGCGCCGCATTCCTCGAATGGAATAGATGTTATCGGTGAGCTGAATAAATCGACAGGGAGATTTCACTTTATATACTGGGCGATTATCATCGCCGCCATCAATCTGATTGGATTTCTTTTCAGCTGGAAATATGTGTGGATCATTGGTATTGCAGCCGGTATTCTGTCCAATCCAATCGGCAGAGCAATACAAAAGCGGAAATACATTTCCATTCTGCACAGAATCCAGCAATAAACGGTTTGCCTTCCGTAATGACAAAAAGCACATCAATCTGGAAGAACAGTGTTCAAGCAAGTGTAATAGGTTCGTGATTATCCACATCAGCCCCGTCCGTTGTTATCAGCGCTGATAACAAAATGATAACAGGAGGGGTGATAGGCTGGATAATATGGATATATCAAATAATCAAAGGAACCATGAGCAGGACAAACAATACTTCCTAAACGAAATCAGTTAAGTCCTGTCGAGTGGGAGTGATACAACTGATGTCCACTTACAAGCCTCTTGAACGTGCGGCTGACACTTTCCTAGAACGTGCCGACCTGACGTAACAGAGGCATCCAAACGACATAGCGAAACGAGAGAAAATTAGCCTTGTAGCTACAGAAACGCTGTAGTTACAAGGCTTTTTCTATAATCGGTTTTGGCAGCGTTATAGAACTTTTTGGACGCTGCCTTTGTCCCAATCTGAGTGTTGTCATATTGCTGCTTGAGCTGATGGACATTTTTTTGTATAATACAATCAAAACAATGAGGCAAAAAAACTGGTATTTGCTGCGATTATCACATCATTTGTCGTCTGAAGGAAAAAGGGGGTTAAGATAGAGTCATATGTTTGGAATCTCATTTTACGAGTTTTTGTTTTTTGCAACGCCCCTCATCCTCATAGCATTGCTCATTATCAGTTTCGATCGCTATCGATCCGCAAAAAAACAAAATGAAATGGCGCCGGGCACTATTTCTGATGTCGAGATCAAAAAGCGTAAACTCCTGCTGATCGTGATAGCTTTAACTGCCGGAGTTTTTGCAGCGATCGTTATTGGTTTTATGGTTTTTTTGGCTATGGCGTTGTCTTCTATGTGAGGTGCAAATATGCAAGATCGCACATTTTTCATCATCTTATTCTCTGTGATAGGGCTCTGCCTTGCGCTGACGATCGCCCATTTTATTTATGTGATCTATGTCTATGGACACAGCTCAATCATTCCTTTTATCGGGAAGGAGCTGTGGTGAGAAGTGAAGCTTGGAAAGCAAGTGTTGGCGCTGATCATGGTCTTTGCTCTATCTGCGGCGTTTAATCTCAGTATGTATCAATTGCTCACCCGCAGGCTTTCCAACAATTTCAGCGGCGCTGCGCAGATGAAAATGATTGACGTAAGAAGCTATCTCCCACACACGGAGGGATCCGATCTGCCCAAAATTGATTCATCCTTAAAGCTCACGGATCACCTTCCCGTTCTTGACGGCGCTGCTGCGTTGGTCCCCGTCTATGCGGCTGTGATTGAGAATGTTTATCCGAAAGGATGTGTTACCTATGAGAACGGTGCATTTTCGGATGACAACGACTATGGGGAGAATTTTGCGGAAGATAGCGTGATGCAGTATAAAAACACAATTCGTGGCTATCAGGCAATCGTAGACGGAACAACCGATATCCTGTTTTGCGCTGCCCCTTCAGAAGAACAGAAGCGGTATGCTATGGAAAAAGGTGTAGATTTGGTTTATGTACCGATTGGCCTTGAGGGATTTGTGTTCTTTGTAAACAAGAAGAATCCGGTGGATAACCTTACGGTTGAGCAGATCCGGAAAATTTATGCCTGTGAGTATACGAATTGGTCAGAAGTCGGCGGCGTAAACCGCGCAATCAATCCGGTCACTCGAATTAAAGGCAGTGGAAGTCAAACGGCATTTGAAACCTTCATGGGCGATTATAAAATCGGCCGTAAATCTCCGCTTGCCATAGCAGGTGCATCAATTGGTTTTTCGTTCCGCTATTATATGGACGGAATTGTTCAAAACGACGCCGTGAAAATGCTTTCGCTGAACGGCGTTTATCCAAGCGCCGAGAATATCGAGAATCGAAGTTATCCTCTTGTCGCAGAGTTTTATGCGATTTACCGTGCACAAAACGACAACGAGAATATCCCCGTTTTGATCGATTGGCTCTTATCCGATGAAGGACAGACGCTGATCGAAAAGACAGGATATGTTAAGATCCATTAAAGCGTCTTCCGGGCAGCGCTGCGAGGACTCCAAAAGAAAAATGAATCTGTCGGACCGTAAGAACGCCGCAAGTACTCCCGCGTCGAAAGAAAACACAGATTACGGTGGTTCGGCTCATCATTGATACGTGAAAAAGGTCTAAGGATTGATACCGATAAAGAATCCCTTGAGGTTGTTGGAGCATTATTTGGGTCTTCTTCAATCAGATAGTAGCCACTTGGCTTTATGGGGGAAACTCCCCGCCTTATTCCGCAAAAAGAGCCCTGCATGGCGGCGTTGTTTGCCGTCATCTGCATGGCTCTTTTTTATCTTTTTGAAATCCGGCAGTGCTTTGGCGCTTCTCACTTTTAAAGATTGAAGCGATTGCGGCGGATACAATTGTATTGACCCGAAAAGTATGGTAGAATTATCATAATTCATTCGCACCTCTGTTTCAAAGGAGGCGTCAAAATGGGAAAGGATAAGGTCACTCTGCTCGGGGTACGCGGCAGCGTGCCAGTGAGCGGCGCAGCCTACGAGCGATATGGTGGAGCGACGACCTGTATCATGTTGGAATTAAATGGCCAGCGCCTAATCATAGATGCGGGAAG
>JAEEGF011374159.1_pt1 | contig 12864 bp, 12 predicted proteins | sample 9134171 | NCBI WGS metagenome assembly JAEEGF01 (sample SAMN16246542, study PRJNA631951) | gut metagenome | biome: gut microbiome; feature: rumen; material: AP-attached | host: Bos | place: Iran: Karaj | collected 2018-10 | reverse complement strand
TCGTAGAGAACAAGGTATTGCAGATTGACGACATCGAAGGCGCATTGAAGGCACCAACCGACAAGCGTATCTTCGTCATCGCCAAGGCACTGAAGCGCAAGATTTACACCGTGGACCAGATTCACGAGATGACGAAGATAGACAAGTGGTTCCTTGAGAAACTGCAGCACATCGTCGACATTGACGACGAGATGGACAAGTGCAAGTCTATCAACGCCATGGACAAGGAACTGATGCGTAAGGCAAAGGTATATGGCTTCACCGACTTCCAGATAGCACGTGCCGTAGGTCTTGACAAGGAACTGGGCAACATGCACAAGGCCATTCTCCTCGTTCGTGAGATAAGAAAGAGCCACGGCATCGTACCAGTAGTGAAGCAGATAGACACCCTCGCTGCAGAGTATCCTGCACAGACTAACTACCTGTATGTTACTTATGCCGGAGTGGCAAGCGACATAAAGTATGAGAACGACAAGAAGTCTATCGTCGTGCTTGGTTCAGGTGCTTATCGTATTGGTTCATCCGTAGAGTTCGACTGGTGTGGTGTTCAGGCACTTAACACTATCCGTAAGAACGGCTATCGCTCGGTTATGATTAACTATAACCCAGAGACCGTGTCAACCGACTACGATATGTGTGACCGCCTTTACTTCGACGAGCTTACCTTTGAGCGCGTCATGGATATCCTCGACCTTGAGAATCCTCACGGCGTGATATTATCTACCGGCGGACAGATTCCTAACAACCTCGCCATGAAGCTCGACGCACAGAATGTGCCTATTCTCGGAACATCAGCCAAGGATATCGACAACTGTGAGGACAGAGCGCTCTTCTCTTCTATGCTCAACCGCATAGGCGTTGACCAGCCAGACTGGGCTGCGCTGACCTCAATGGCAGACATCGACGCCTTCATCGAGAAGGTGGGATTCCCTGTCCTCGTGCGTCCGTCATACGTACTGTCTGGAGCTGCCATGAACGTATGTTCTAACCGCGAGGAGCTTGAGAAATTCCTGCAGCTTGCAGCCAACATCAGTTCTGAGCACCCAGTCGTAGTCAGCAAGTTCATAGAGCATGCCAAGGAGATAGACTTCGACGGCGTGGCAAAGGACGGTGAAGTCATAGCATACGCTATCTCCGAGCACGTAGAGTTTGCCGGCGTACACTCTGGCGACGCCACACTGCAGTTCCCACCACAGAAGCTGTATGTGGAGACAGTAAGACGCATCAAGCGCATTTCCAAGCAGATAGCAAAGGAACTGCATATCTCGGGTCCGTTCAACTGCCAGTATATGGCGAAGGACAACGACATACTTGTCATCGAGACCAACCTCAGGGCATCACGCTCATTCCCATTCGTGTCAAAGGTTCTGAAGCTCAACCTTATAGACCTTGCCACGAAGATAATGCTCGACGTGCCTTTCGAGAAGCCGGACAAGAACCTCTTCGACCTCGACTACGTAGGTATCAAGGCAAGCCAGTTCTCATTCAACCGCCTGCAGAAGGCAGACCCAGTGCTCGGTGTCGATATGGCATCTACCGGTGAGGTCGGCTGTATAGGTAACGACACCTCTTGCGCATTGCTGAAGGCAATGCTCTCAGTAGGTCATCGCATACCTAAGAAGAACATACTGCTCTCTACAGGTTCTACCAAGCAGAAAGCAGAGATGCTCGATGCAGCCAAGATGCTTGTAGAACACGGATACCAGCTCTATGCTACGGGCGGAACATACAAGTTCCTTTGCGACAACGACATCCCAAGCATCGAGGTGTTCTGGCCATCTGACGAGGGCAAGACACCGCAGGCTCTCGACATGCTCCACAACAAGGAGATCGACATGGTTGTCAACATACCAAAGAACCTTACTGCAAGAGAGCTTGACAACGGCTACAAGATACGCCGTGCGGCGATAGACCTCAACATACCGTTGATAACTAACAGCCGACTGGCGAGCGCGTTCATCAATGCCTTCTGCACCATGCCGCTTGACAAGATAATGATTAAGCCTTGGCAGGAATATTAATAAGTAAATAATAAAGAATATAACTATGCAAAATATATTTCGTGGCTTAGGAATAGCCCTTGTGACACCTTTCTGTGAGGATGGCAGTGTGGATTATGACACACTCGCCTCTGTCATCGACTATCAGTTGGCTAACGGTGCCGACTTCCTTTGCATCCTCGCTACCACTGGCGAGACTCCATGTCTCTCTGCTGACGAGCACTACAAGGTTAAGCAGTTTATCGTCAAGCAGGTGGCAGGCCGTGTGCCGTTGCTCATGGGATGTGGTGGCAACAACACCGCTGCCGTCGTTGAGATGTGCAAGACCTACGACATGAGCGGAATAGATGGTCTGCTCTCCGTATGCCCATACTATAACAAGCCATCTCAGGAAGGCCTCTATCAGCATTTCAAGGCCATCGCAAATGCCACGAAACTGCCGGTAGTGCTCTATAACGTACCTGGTCGCACAGGCATAAACCTCAAGCCGGAGACCACATGCCGATTGGCTAACGACTGCGAGAATATCGTAGCCATCAAGGAAGCCAGCGGCAGCATAGAGCAGGTTGACGAGATTATCAAGAATAAGCCTGAAGGCTTTGAGGTACTCTCTGGCGACGATGCCATCACCTTCCACATGATAGCCACAGGTGCCGTAGGTGTAATCTCTGTCATCGGCAATGCCTTGCCAAAGGAGTTCTCACGCATGATACGCCTTGAGTTCAACGGTGAGTATGCAGCGGCTCAGAAGATACACCATAAGTTCACAGAGCTCTACAGCCTGCTCTTCGTTGACGGCAACCCAGCAGGCGTCAAGGCACTGATGAGCGAGATGGGACTGCTGAAGAACGTGCTGCGCCTGCCGCTCGTTCCTACCCGCGTCACCACACGCCAGAAGATAGCTCAGGTGCTGAAGGACCTGAAACTGTAAATTAATGCATGATTCATCGCTCGGCACGCAGTGACGCTTGCCAAAGCAAGAATGCATAATTCATAATGCATAATGCATAATTAATGCAAAGCAATGTTTCACTTGACATAATGGAGTTCGTCGAGCGCAATATACTGAAACGGTATAATGCGTTCGACGCTGCTCATAATATGACCCACGTAAACCGTGTCATCAAGGCCTCTGTGCAGTTGGCAAGAAAGATGGGGGCAGACATCAACATGGCATACGTGGTGGCGGCATACCATGACCTGGGGCTGGAGGTGGAACGTGCCACTCACCACATAGAGAGCGGTAAGATACTGAAGGCTGACAGACGTTTGGATAAATGGTTCTCTGCCCAGCAGATAGAGATAATGCGCCAGGCTGTGGAAGACCATCGTGCCAGTGCCTCGCGTGCCCCTCGCAACATCTACGGAAAGATTGTGGCAGAGGCAGACCGCGACCTTGAGCCTATGTCTGTGATACGCCGTACTATACAGTTCGGCTTGGCTCACTACCCGGAGAAGACCAAGGAGGAGCATTGGGACCGTTTCGTTGAGCACTTGCAACAGAAGTATTCCTCTGCCGGATACATCAAACTCTGGATTGCCGGCTCAGACAATGAACAGAACCTGCGAGAGCTGCGCCGCATCATCAACGACCGTCAGCAACTCCGACAGATATTTGAACAAATATTCGTGTCGTTAGCGTGATTATAATTCAACCACAGGTCTCACAGATTATTTTGAACACGCGCTCGGCGACGTAAGGAGACGCTTGCAACAGCAAGAATTATACAAATAAAACGAATGTCTTCCCACAGATTTCACAGATAACACAGATATGACAAAACAACGGATTAAGACGGATTGCACGGATTGCACAAATTAAAAATTAGAATAATCCGTATAATTAGTTTTAATTAGTTGTTCAAAAGAATTAGTGTCGAACAAACATTCGTGTCATTCGAGTGATTCTTGCTGTTGCAAGCGTCTCCTTACGTAGCCGAGCGTGTGTTCCAAATATCCGTGTCATCCGTTAAATCCATGGTAGGAATATAAATCCGTGTCCCGAAAACTAAATGTTAATTTTTGTACAAAATGTTAATTCTTGTGCTTTTCATGTACTATTCACAAGCTTTGGTACTATGCCGAAATGTTAAAAAACAGGCAAACACTTGCAACCTCGTGCACGAATTTAGTATATTTGCAGTAGAAATCGGGAAAAAAGGGGAAGAATGGAATGTGTAAAATGGACTGTCATGTTGTTAAAGTTTGTCAAACCTCTGTGATGGCATGCTGTTTTTTTGTAACTTTGCACGATGAAATGGGGGAGGAGCGACAGAAAAAACAGGAAGAGGGTATTATAAGTAACAACAGTGTTGTTTATTGATGAATGACGATTTGACTATCATAAGGGGGCGTTTCGCGCCTTCTCCAACAGGACGCATGCACCTCGGTAATGTGTTCAGCGCTCTGCTCTCGTGGCTGTCTGCCAAAAGCAAGGGTGGGGAGTGGCTGCTGCGTATAGAGGATATTGACCCGGCACGCTCTCGTCAGGAATATGCCGACCAGCTGATGCGCGATCTGGAATGGCTCGGACTTACATGGGACGGTGCACCCGTATATCAGAGTCAGCGCGGTGATATCTATGAGCATTATTTCAATCTGCTAAGGGAGAAAGGGATGACGTACCCTTGCTATTGTACCCGTAATGACATTCTTGCCACGCAGGCACCGCATGAGAGCGACGGACGAATAGTGTATAAAGGTACATGCCGACCGGGACCTGATAATGCGTTGCTGATGCGTACGGGACCTGCTGCCACGCGTCTGATAGTGCCCGATGAGGAGATAATATACACTGACGGGCATTATGGCGTGCAGGGCGTGAACCTCGCCACGCACGTAGGTGACTTCATAATACGTCGCAAGGACGGTGCATGGGCTTATCAGTTGGCGGTGGTTATAGATGATGCCTTGATGGGTGTCAGCGAGGTGGTGCGTGGCAGGGATTTGTTGTTGTCTGCTGCACAACAGATATATGTTGCCACGCAATTGGATTTTCCTTCTCCGCAGTTCATCCACCTGCCATTGTTAATAAATGCAGACGGACAGCGTTTGTCAAAGCGTGATGCAGCCCTTGATATGGGGTGCTTGCGCTCCTGTCATACGGCAGAGGAAATCATTGGCTTATTGGCTTATCATGCTAATCTGCAGCCGACGTCGGCACCGGTGTCTCCCGAGGCGCTCCTGCCTCTGTTTGACTGGGACAAGGTGCCCGGAAGGGATGTTATGGTTGAAAGTTGAAAGTTGAAGGTTGAAAGTTGAGGGTTGAAAGATGAAAGTTGAAAGTTGAAGGTTGAAAGTTGAAAGTTGAAAGTTGAAGGTTGAAAGTTGAAGGTTGAAAGTTGAAGGGTGAAAGTTGAGAGCGGAGAGTTGAAAGTTGGAATGTAAAAAGTGAATTTTATGACAGTAGTAAACATAAATATGAAAAGAAACTCTGCGAAAGCATGGGTGCTGGCGTCAAGGCCTAAGACGCTTACGGGGGCTGCGGTGCCGGTGATGCTGGGAGGTGCGTACGCTTGGTACCAGGTACAGGATGTTAGTTTGATAGAGTGGGGGGCTCTGGTGCTGTGTTTCCTCTTTGCATTCATAATGCAGATAGATGCCAACTTCATCAACGACTATTATGACTGCAAGAAAGGACGTGACAACGAGGAACGCCTCGGACCGCCAAGGGCTTGCCAGCAAGGGTGGGTGACGATGCCTGCCATGCGCATTGCCATAGGCGTGACGACTGTGCTTGCGTGTCTGGTGGGACTGCCGCTGGCATGGTATGGCGGATGGGAGATGATTGCCGTGGGCGCAGCGTGCGTGGTGTTCTGCTTCCTCTATACGGTGTGCCTGGCACAGCTGGGACTGGGTGACGTGCTCGTGGTGGTGTTCTTCGGCATAGTGCCATGCTGCTGCACGTATTATGTAGTGGTGCCGCCTGAATACCAGTCGCTGCAGATGATGCCGTGGCTCCTGGGACTTGCCAACGGATTGATGACAGACACGCTGCTGATAGTCAATAACTACCGTGACATAGACAATGACCGCAATGCAGGGAAAAAGACATTGGTGGTGTTAATAGGCAAGGAACGCACGGAATGGCTGTATATGTTCCTCGTGCCGGTGGCGCTGTGCATAGTGCTTTTCGAGTTCGGTTGGAGTAACCTTAATATAATAATGTGTTTCGGCGTGTATTTCTTTCATACCTCTACATGGAACGAGATGCGCCGGATAGGGAAAGGAAAGGCGCTCAATCAAACCTTAGGCAAAACGGCACGCAATATCTTTATTTTTGGAATATTGATAAGTCAGCTTGTCATTTTGGCGAAATAATGTAAGCAAAAAGAGGTTTTTTTGCGCAAAATGCCAAAAATGTGCAACTTTTCTTGTCTTTTTCATAAAAAATATGTAACTTTGCAGTCTAAAAACATAAAATAGGCAAAATAAGTCATTTTAGAAAATAACAATTCAAATGAAGAAGTACAATTTTAATGCAGGTCCATCAATTCTCCCACGTGAGGTGATTGAGCAGACTGCTGCAGCTTGTCTTGACTTTGACAACTCAGGACTTTCACTTATGGAAATCAGCCACCGCGCTAAGAATTTCCAGCCAGTAGTAGATGAGGCAGAGGCTTTGATGAAGGAGCTCCTCGACATTCCAGAGGGTTACAAGGTGTTGTTCCTCGGTGGTGGCGCCTCACTTGAGTTCTGTATGGTTCCATACAACTTCCTTGAGAAGAAGGCAGCATACCTCAACACAGGTGTGTGGGCTACAAAGGCCATGAAGGAGGCTAAGCTCTTCGGTGAGGTAGTAGAGATCGCTTCGTCAGCAGACAAGAACTTCACATACATCCCAAAGAACTACACAATCCCTACAGACGCAGACTACCTGCACATTACTTCAAACAATACCATCTATGGTACAGAGATTCGTTATGATATCGACTCTCCAGTGCCATTGATAGCAGATATGTCTTCTGACTTCCTTTCACGTCCTATCGACGTAAGCAAGTACACCATGATTTACGGTGGTGCTCAGAAGAACCTCGCTATGGCAGGTGTTACATTCGTAATCGTTAAGGAAGACGCTCTCGGTAAGGTGTCACGTCAGATTCCTACAATGCTTGACTATCGCACACACGTGAAGAAGGGCTCTATGTTCAACACTCCTCCTGTAGTGCCTATCTACTCTGCACTGATGAACCTTCGTTACATCAAGGCTCACGGCGGCGTAGTAGCAATGGACAAGCTCGCTAAGCAGCGTGCAGAAATCGTTTACGGTGAGATAGACCGCAACAAGCTCTTCGTTGGTACAGCAGAGGAGGATAGCCGCTCACTGATGAACCTCACCTTCGTATTGAAGCCTGAGTATCAGGACTTGCAGGACGAGTTCCTCGCCTTCGCTACAGAGAAGGGTATGGTAGGTGTCAAGGGTCACCGTGACGTTGGTGGCTTCCGCGCTTCTTGCTACAATGCAATGTCAATCGAGGGTTGTGAGGCACTCGTAGCTTGCATGAAGGAATTTGAGGCTAAGCACTAATTTATAATAAATTGAATAAATATGGAATTGAAAAATTGAGGTTTCTTTCATCAGACATGTAAACTTCAGTTTTTCAATTCTTCAATTCTTAAATCTTTTATATTTATGGCAAAAGTTTTGATTGCAACAGAGAAGCCATTTGCAGCTCCTGCTGTTGCCGGAATTAAGGAAATCATAGAGAAGGCAGGTTTTGAACTCGCCCTGCTCGAGAAATATACAGAAAAGTCACAGCTCCTCGCAGCTGTAGCAGACGTTGACGCTATCATCATCCGCTCTGACAAGATAGACGCAGAGGTGATGGACGCTGCCAAGAACCTGAAGATTGTTGTTCGTGCCGGTGCTGGTTACGACAATGTTGACCTCGAGGCTGCTACTGCACGCAACATCGTGGTTATGAACACTCCAGGACAGAACGCTAACGCAGTGGCAGAGCTCGTACTCGGTCTCCTCGTTTACTGCGTACGTAACTTCTACAACGGCAAGGCTGGTTCAGAGCTGATGGGTAAGAAGCTCGGTATCCTCGCCTTCGGTAACGTAGGTCGTAATGTGGCACGTATCGCCAAGGGCTTCGGCATGGAGGTTTGTGCATACGACGCATTCTGCCCAGCTGACGTTATCGAGGCTGCAGGCGTAAAGGCTATGGCATCTCAGGCAGATCTCTTCAAGGAGGCTGACATCGTTTCACTCCACATCCCTGCAACAGCAGAGACAAAGCAGTCTATCAACTATGACCTGTGCAGCACAATGAAGAAGGGTGCTATCCTTATCAACACTGCACGTAAGGAGGTTATCGACGAGGCTGGACTGCTGAAGTTGATGGCAGAGCGTGAGGACCTGAAGTATATCACCGACATCAAGCCAGACGCTGACGCTGATTTCGCTAAGTTCGAGGGCCGCTACTTCTCTACACCTAAGAAAATGGGTGCACAGACAGCAGAGGCAAACACCAACGCCGGTCTTGCAGCAGCAAACCAGATCGTTGGCTTCATCAAGGACGGCATAACAAAGTTCCAGGTGAACAAATAAAAAGATTAATATCTGAACTTTTACTGATAATAAAGGTAGCTGCTATTTCGTATTGCAGCTACCTTTTCTATTTGTGTAAAATACATGTACAAAAACATTTTTTTACTTTAAAATCCACAAATGTGTGCGTAATGTCGAAAATATTTTGTATCTTTGCACCACAGAAAATACATTGATTGTAAAATGTTGGATAAAAAAAGTAAAATTTACGTTGCAGGCCATAACGGACTTGTAGGCTCTGCAATATGGAGAAACCTGAAATCCAGGGGATATGACAACCTGGTAGGACGTTCGCATAAGGAATTGGACCTTACTGACCAGCAGGCAGTGAAGAACTTTTTTGATGAAGAGAGGCCCGACGCAGTGGTGCTGGCTGCAGCCTTCGTAGGTGGCATAATGGCAAACTCGCTATATCGTGCCGACTTCATGATGATGAATATGAAGATACAGTGCAACGTCATCAGCGAGGCATATGCCCATGGCGTGAAGAAACTTCTGTTCTTGGGTTCTACGTGCATATATCCTAAGAATGCACCGCAGCCAATGTCGGAAGACTGTCTGCTGACATCAGAATTGGAATATACTAACGAGGAATATGCGATTGCAAAGATTGCGGGCCTGAAGATGTGTGAGTCTTACAACCTGCAGTATGGTACCAACTATATTTCCGTAATGCCTACGAACCTTTATGGTCCTAATGATAACTTCCATCTGGAGAACTCTCACGTCATGCCGGCAATGATGAGGAAGATATATCTCGCAAAACTTATTCATGAGCAGGACTGGCAGGCCATAAAGATAGATATGACCAAGCGACCGGTGGAAGGTGTCACGGGTGAGTCTTCAGAGAAAGAGATATTGGATGTACTTGCAAAGTATGGTATAGAGGACAACAAGGTTACGCTGTGGGGTACGGGAAAGCCACTGCGTGAGTTCCTCTGGAGTGAAGATATGGCAGATGCCAGCGTGCACTGTCTGCTCAATGTGGACTTCAAAGATATCATAGGTATCGAGAAATATTCCAGCGTGCACTATGGCGCAAGCGTAGATGGCGCAGTTGACAGGAACCATTCTGCAGGACGTGGCGGAGCAATACCTTCACTCGGTGAAATAAGGAACTGCCACATCAATGTAGGTACTGGTAAGGAGTTGACAATACGAGAGTTGTCGGAGTTGGTTAAACGAGTTGTTGGCTTCGAAGGAGAAATAATCTTCGACTCAAGCAAGCCGGACGGCACGATGCGTAAGCTGATCAGCGTTGACAAACTGCACAGGCTCGGATGGACCCATAAGGTGGAGATTGAAGACGGCGTAGGACGCTTGTTCCAATGGTACAGGGAGAGTCTGGAAAATTAATTAGAAAACTATTTGACTATATAACTACTCTAACAATTTTTTTGAAATGGCAAATAAGAACATTGCACTTATCACAGGCGTAACGGGTCAGGATGGCTCATATCTGAGTGAATTCCTTCTTGCAAAAGGATATGAGGTTCATGGTATAATACGTCGCTCATCAGTGGATTACCGTGAGCGTATAGCACACCTTGAGGGTACTCCTAACTTCCATTTGCACTATGCAGACATGGGTGACTCTATGTCGCTTGTGAAACTCGTAGGACAGGTACAGCCTACTGAGATATACAACCTTGCTGCGCAGAGCCATGTGCAGGTGAGCTTCGATGCTCCGGAGTTTACCGCGGATGTTGACGCGGTGGGCGTACTGAGAATACTTGAGGCAGTGCGCACCAACCATTTGGAGAAGACATGTAAGATATACCAGGCTTCTACCTCAGAGCTCTACGGCAAGGTGGAAGAGGTGCCACAGAACGAAGACACACCATTCCATCCTTACTCGCCATATGCTGTGGCAAAGCTCTACGGTTATTGGATTATCAAGGAGTACAGAGAGGCCTATGATATGTTCTGCTGCTCAGGCATATTGTTTAACCATGAGTCAGAGCGTCGTGGCGAGACATTCGTGACGAGAAAGATAACACTTGCTGCTGCGAGAATAGCACAAGGAAAGCAGGACAAACTCTACCTCGGCAACCTTTCAAGTCTGAGAGACTGGGGTTATGCAAAGGACTACGTGGAGTGTATGTGGCTCATATTGCAGCACGACAAGCCGGAAGACTTCGTGATAGCAACAGGTGTGCAGCACTCTGTAAGGGAATTCGCCTACTATGCGTTCAAGGCTGCAGGCATAGAACTGGAGTTCAAGGGTGAAGGCATGGAAGAGAAGGGCGTTTGCGTAAAGGGTCCGGAGAACCTGGTGGGTAAGACACTTGTGGAGGTTTCTCCAGACTTCTATCGTCCTACAGACGTGGTGAACCTTTGGGGTGACCCTTCAAAGGCAAAGCGCGAATTGGGATGGAACCCTCAAACGACGACGTTTGAACAGCTCGTGCAGATTATGGTGAAGCATGACATGGAGAAAGTTGCTGCAGACCACGTAGCAAGTGTCATGCGCACAAACCTCGCAGAGTATCTTGAAAAAGGACTTGTAAAGTAATTATCCATATGGAATACAGCATAGGACTTGATCTCGGCGGTACAAATAGTGTGTTTGGCATAGTGGACAGCCAAGGCACGATAGTTGAGCAGACCTCTATGAAAACCAGGGGCTACGACAATGCCGACGCTTATGTTGACGCAGCTATAAAGAGCCTGTCTCCAATAATAGAAAAAGTAGGAGGTATTGGCAAGATAGGATATATGGGAATAGGTGCGCCTAACGGAAATATACTGAGTGGAAGCGTAGAGTTCGCTCCGAATATCTCATGGGCGCATGATACCAAGGTGCCGTTGACAAAGATGTTCAGTGAGCGCTTGGGAGGCTTGCCTGTCACTCTGACGAATGATGCCAATGCCGCTGCCATAGGAGAAAAAACATTCGGCGTGGCAAAAGGCATGAAAGATTTCATCGTGCTGACACTCGGTACCGGTGTTGGGTCGGGCATAGTGTGCAACGGTGAATTGGTGTATGGATATGACGGCAATGCCGGCGAATTGGGACACCTGCGTGTGAAAGAGGACGGTCGTCTGTGTGGCTGCGGTAGAAAAGGATGCCTCGAGACGTATTGTTCGGCTACTGGTGTGGCGCGCACGGCAGAGCTGTTCTGCAAGGAGAGTGCAGAGCCATCGCTTTTACGAGAAATACCGGCAGGCGAGATTACATCCTATGATGTGGCTGTTGCTGCACAGAAAGGTGATGAACTTGCAAAAAAGGTGTTTGAATATACGGGACAGATACTTGGCGAGGCATGTGCGATGATGACAGTGTTCTCTTCACCAGAGGCTTTCATATTCTTTGGCGGTCTTGCCAAGGCCGGGGACTTGCTGTTGGAGCCGGTAAAGAAGGCATACGAAGAAAACGTAATGCCTATATTCAAGGGGAAGGCAAAGTTCATGTTGTCGTCACTTGAGGGAGCATCAGCTGCCGTGTTAGGAGCTGCAAGTCTGAAGCCACGTGAAATGTAGAAAGGTAAAAAAATGGGTTCTGTTAATTCCCATCGTAATAAAAGAAAATGTTAGGAAAAGATGGTAAATTCAGATGACATAAAAGCTGCAGTGGAATGTATGCGTAAGGGTGGCGTGATACTTTACCCAACTGACACGGTATGGGGAATAGGGTGTGATGCCACTAATGCGGAGGCTGTTGCGAAGATTTATAAGATAAAGAAACGTGAAGAGTCAAAGGCAATGATTTGTCTTGTTGATTCAGACAATCGCATACAGAGGTATGTTAGGAATGTGCCGGACGTGGCATGGGATGTGATGAATCTTGCAACGAGTCCCACTACGGTGATTTTGGATGGTGCAGATGGTTTGGCATCCAACTTGATAGCAGAGGATGGTAGTATAGCAATGAGAATTACTCAGGAAGAATTTTCAAAGGAGTTGTGCTATCGTATGCAGAAGCCTGTGGTGTCAACAAGTGCGAATATTAGCGGTGAGCCGACGGCTCAGAACTATTCGGATATTTCAGAGGAGATAATAAACAGTGTGGACTATGTATGCAAGTCGCGCAGAAATGAGCATCAGCCACATAAACCATCATCGATAATTAAACTGAAGAGTAACGGAGAAGTTACGATAATACGTTAAGGTGGGTTCTAATAATTCCCACTGTCAGATTTTTGAATTCGTTCTTGCTCTGGCAAGCGACCAAAGGTCGAGCGTCGAGGGCAAAATGTTAACTGATAAGTGAGCATAGCGGGCTATGTGACCGCAGAAGTTAACAGTTTGCACCGAAAGAAAACAAAAATATGACATAATGTTATTCATGTAATTAACTAATTTAACTCG
>JAEEGF011738699.1_pt1 | contig 12865 bp, 11 predicted proteins | sample 9134171 | NCBI WGS metagenome assembly JAEEGF01 (sample SAMN16246542, study PRJNA631951) | gut metagenome | biome: gut microbiome; feature: rumen; material: AP-attached | host: Bos | place: Iran: Karaj | collected 2018-10 | reverse complement strand
GGGGTGGCCCACTTTTTCAGCAGAAAAAATATTTTTTTCTCTATCTTTCTAAGGGTCACGAAAACCCGGGGCTTCCAAACGAAAAATAAAAAGAATAATATATTTACGGGCTTTTTCTCGAAGCCTGTCCCAAATTCGGGACAGGCAGTGCCTCTCAATATGCTCCGGCCGTATTTGCCCCTCACCTATAACGGCAACGTTTCAAGCCGTTTTTCACGGTCTAAAGAGAAATTTATTTTTGAATCACGATTTATCCCTCCAATAACTAGCCTACGAAAACGCGAAATGTTACCGGGGTAAAAGGAAAAAAGAATGTGAACTTTTCCCCCTCTACCTATATCGGGTGTTGAGAACCGGGTTTTTGAAATGGAAAAAGCGGCAATTTGTGTTTTTTTCTCTGACAAGCCCTGCGATTGCACGCAAAAAACAGCAGCACCCGGCTGCTGATAAATCTTTTCGGTCTTATATTACTCATTCATGACACTTCAATTTAGTCAAATATGTGAAAAATGATTAAATTAGATTGACGAATGCAATCAATAAGCGTATAATAACAGCAAGAATGAACGTGAGGACGAATATGCGCACATTTGATTTCAAAACCGAATATCCGAAACTCCTGCAGCCGGACATTGTCGCTATGCTGACGGCGATCCATGAGCAAAAAGGCGAGCGATCCGTACAGCCGGAAAGCGAAGCCGTCGAGCAGCTTCTGGAAATTGCGATGATCCAGAGCACCGAAGCGTCCAACCGCATCGAGGGCATCATCACCACGGACGACCGCCTGAAAAAGCTCGTGCAGCAAAAAACCATGCCGAAAACCCGCAGCGAGCGAGAGATCGCGGGCTATCGGGACGTGCTCTCCACAATTCACGGAAACTATGCGTTTATCCCGCCGCGTCCGTCGATGATCCTGCAGCTACATCGCGATCTGTATAAGTTCAGCGGCAAGTCCATCGGAGGCAGCTTCAAGGCAACGGACAATGTGATCGCGGAGGAGCTTCCGGACGGCACACGCCGCGTGCGCTTTTCTCCGCTGCCCGCGTGGGAGACGCCGCAGGCGGTGGACGATCTCTGCACGGCGTTCGACCGGGCAGTTCAGGATCCGGAGTGCGATCCGCTGCTGCTGATCCCGATGTTTATTCTGGATTTTCTTTGCATCCATCCGTTTTACGACGGCAACGGCCGCATGAGCCGGCTTCTGACGTTGCTGCTTCTGTATCGCGCGGGCTACACCGTCGGAAAATACATCAGCCTGGAGAAACTGATCGCGGACAGCAAGGAAACCTATTACGAAGCGCTTGCGGACAGTTCGGAAAACTGGCATGAGGGCACAAACGACTATGCGCCGTTCGTGCGGTATCTTTTGGGCGTCATCGCGGCGGCGTACCGCATGTTTGACGATCGGCTGAAGTTGCTGAAAAACAGCGGCAATTTCAAGTCCGCGCGCATCCGCGAGCTGATCCACGCTCACGTCGGCAAGATCACCAAGAGCGAAATCATGGCGCAGTGCCCGGACATCAGTCAGGTGACGGTGCAGCGCGCGCTGGCGGAACTATTGGAACGCGGTGAGATCATCAAGATCGGCGGCGGTCGCTACACATCTTATACATGGAATCGGGAGGCAGAAAAATGATCACGGGAGAACTGAAAAACAAAATCGACTCGCTTTGGGACGTCTTTGCGGCGGGCGGCATCGTAAATCCGCTGACGGTCGTGGAGCAGATGACCTATCTGATGTTCATCCGCGACATCGACGACGCGGACAACCTCAAGGCAAAGGAAGCCGCCATGCTCGGCCTGCCGTATGAGAGCATTTTCGCCGAAGAAGTCGAGATCGGCGGGAACACGGTCAACGGCACACAGCTCAAGTGGAGCGTCTTCCGCGATTTCCCGGCGGGCAAGATGTATTCCGTCGTGCAGGAGTGGGTCTTCCCGTTCATCAAAAATCTGCATTCCGACAAGAACAGCGCCTATACAAAATACATGGACGACGCGATCTTCATGATCCCGACGCCGCTGATGCTCTCGAAGGTCGTGGACAGCATGGACGCGATCTATGATCTGATCGAAAAGCAGAAGGAGACCGACACGAAGGGCGACGTCTACGAATATATCCTTTCAAAGATCTCCGCGTCCGGCAGAATCGGGCAGTTCCGCACGCCGCGCCACATCATCCGCATGATGGTCGAGCTGATGGACCCGCAGCCCGACGAGACCGTGTGCGACCCCGCCTGCGGCACCGCAGGGTTTTTGGTGGCGACCGCGGAATATCTGAACGAGCCGGAGCGCCGCGCGTTCCTGTTCAACCGGCAGAAGAAGGATCATTACATGAACCACATGTTCCACGGCTTCGATATGGACCGCACCATGCTGCGCATCGGCGCCATGAACATGATCGCGCACGGCATCGAAAACCCCTATATCGAATACCGCGACAGCCTGTCCGATCAGAACCCCGACCGCGAGAAGTATTCGCTGATCCTTGCAAATCCGCCGTTTAAGGGCTCGCTTGATGCGGACATCGTTTCGACCGATCTTTTGAAGATTACAAAAACCCGAAAGACCGAGCTTTTGTTCCTTGCGCTGTTTTTGAAAATGCTGCGCACGGGCGGGCGGTGCGCGTGCATCGTGCCGGACGGCGTGCTGTTCGGCAGCAGTACCGCGCACCAGGCGATCCGCAGGGAGCTGATCGAAGGAAACCGTCTCGAAGCCGTCATTTCCATGCCCTCCGGCGTGTTCAAACCGTATGCGGGCGTTTCCACCGCGGTGCTGATCTTTACCAAAACTGGGTACGGCGGCACGGACAAGGTCTGGTTCTATGACATGCAGGCGGACGGCTTCTCTCTGGACGACAAGCGCACGCCGACCAAGGACAACGACATCCCCGATATCGTCAAGCGCTTTCGTGCGCTCGACGCCGAAGCCGACCGTCCCCGCACGGCTCAGTCCTTCCTCGTTCCGAAAGCCGAGATCGCGGCAAACGGCTATGACCTTTCGATCAACAAATACAAACAGACGGACTATAAGCCCGTGGAATACCCGGCGACGGCGGACATCCTGGCTGAGCTGAAGCGCATAGAAACAGAGATTCAAGCATCAATGAACGAACTGGAGGAAATGCTGAAATGAGTATTCTGATCAAAAAGAAAAAGCTGGCAAAGGGTTGGAAAAAGCTCTACATTATGCATAAGGAGAGAATGGTTGCCACCATTTGTGAAAATGGAAAAGCAACTGTATATTCCCGTTCCTTCATGCCATATAATCTGTACTTTGAGGCCGGAGAGGATATAGATACCCGGATCAATAATTTGAACAATTTCTATTATTGGTGCGCCTCCCGCGTATTGACATTGGACCGGAAATATGCCAAAGAAATTATCAACAGTATCGGCGCGCGGCAAGCAACGACGGACAAGGACAGGGCGGCCATATCCATCTCCTACCATGGCCTCAGCATGACGGATGTTTACTGGATTCGGGGGTATCGGGAAAAGATTAGCTTTTCCCAGATCAGTCTCTATTCCCATTCCTTGTCAGATGCATTCATGGATATCAGTCTGAGAGGTCGTCAGATCACCGCACAGAATGCGGAAATGATTATGTCCAGAGATGCTGCCGGCGATGTGGGTACGCCAGGGGTATCTCCAAAAGCGTGGGTTCGGGAGGACGACGGCTTCTATCTCTTCAAGGATGGGGATGAGCGGGATGTGACAGCAGAATTGACAGCTTCCAAGATTGTGGCTTGCTTTGATGTGGAACATGTGTCATATTCTTCCGCCGTTTTCGAGGACCTTCATGTGTCAAAGTGCAAGATTATTACGTCGGAAGAGAGAGGAATCGTGCCCTTCGAGTTTATAGACGTCTATTGTACGAATCGCGACATGGACAAGATGGCGTTCGTGCTGAAAACCGACCCTTATGCTTACTACATGATGAACATCATGGATTATCTGATCGGGAACACGGATCGTCATTGGGGCAACTGGGGATTTTGGGTCGACCATACGACGAACAAGCCCATTTCCATGTACCCGCTGATGGACTTCAATCGGTCATTCACCGCCTATGAGACCATAGAGGGGGCAAGGTGCCAAACCACGGAAAAAGGGCAATCACAGATGGCCGCCGCTATCGAAGCGGTACAAGTCGTTGGGCTGAACCAGATCGCGGATGTTCGTCCCGAATGGTTTGACGGCGACAGTGAAAGGGAAATCATGTTTTTCCGTAGGCTGGCGGTCTTGAAGGAAGCGGATAAAACTCGTTTGAACGAAGGACGCGGAGCCGAATGAATAACACGGCGCAGATCGCCGCCGGGCTGAAGGAGTTGGAGGGAATGCTGTACTGATCGAAAGCGGTTCTTTCCGAAATGAAAACAACCACCGAGAAAAGCTCTGTGGTATAAAAGGAATCAATAATATGAAATATTCAGATAAGCAATGATTCTGAGAAAAATACAAGGAGCAAATAGGAGGATATCTGAATGAATAAAGATGAAGTCATTAGATTGTTACAAGCAAAAAACTACTCTATCATTGAGCAAAAACGAACAGGAAATAATCTAGGAGATGTCCTAAAGTTGAGCAATGGTTGCATTGTTAATTGCTGGGATTCAGGCAAAATAAATTGCCAAGGAAAAAACAGCAAGGAAGTAGAGACAATTCTTAATGGACAGATTTTTACAGAGGCTAATCGCAAGGTGTTTGTTGTATATGGTCACGATTCTAATGCACGGACACAACTTGAAGCAATGTTGCGCAGATGGGATTTAGAACCTATTATCCTCGATCAACTGGTTTCCTCAGGGGCAACAATAATTGAGAAACTTGAAGAGCATACAAGTGAAGTCAAGTTTGGCATTGTTTTAGCGACGCCAGATGATATCGGATATGCTCGTAATGACGAAACCAAAAAACGCTTCCGTGCAAGGCAGAACGTCGTTTTAGAATTAGGGATGTTGCTGGCAAGGATTGGTCGTTCAAGAGTAGCGATTCTTCTTTCACAAGCAGATGATATGGAAAAGCCGTCGGATATTGATGGACTTATTTATATTCCGTTTAGAAATAATGTAGAAGAAACAAAGCTTTCTTTGGCAAAAGAGATGCAGAGTAATGGATATGTTTTAGATATCTCGAAACTGTAATTCTTGTTGTTAGGTGTTTAATAATGTTAGTTAATCTAGAAGAACTGTGTGAAAAGAGTTCATCAAATGTAAGGCAATCCGATGTTGAAGGAAAAACCGGTGATTTCCCCATTTACGGTGCATCAGGATATATCGGGAATGTTGATTTTTATCATCAGAATAAGCCCTATGTGGCGGTAGTAAAAGATGGCGCTGGCATAGGGAAAACAATGTTACTTCCTTCAAAATCATCTGTTATTGGAACAATGCAGTATCTGATTCCTAATGATAATGTTTTGCCGGAGTATCTTTACTATGCAGTTAATTTCATGCATTTAGAGAGGTTTTCTTCTGGAGCAACAATTCCACATATATACTATAGTAATTATAAAAACGAGAAGGTTCATCTTGTTGGCGTTGAAGAACAGCGTAGAATAGTAAATGGATTGAGGAGAGTAGAAAGGATAATCTGCCTGCGCAAAAAGCAACTGCAAAAACTAAGTGATCTAATCAAAGCTCACTTTATTGAGCTGTTTGGAGATCCAAAGTTAAATCCTAAGGGATTCCCAATGCATCAACTTTCTGAGTATATAGTTTTTCTTACGTCCGGATCTCGTGGCTGGGCACAATACTGTGCCGAAGATGGCGATGAATGGTTCATCACAATTAAAAATGTTAAAGACTGCAGGATTTCTACAGGCAATATGCAGTCAGTTAATGCTCCCGATAAAGCTGAAGCAAAACGAACTCGAGTACAGGAAGGGGATCTCCTTATAAGCATTACCGCGGATTTAGGCAGAACTGGCGTTGTTACAAAAGAAATTGCGGAGCATGGGGCATATATCAACCAGCATCTTAGCTGCATTCGGTTAAACCGAGAGGCTTTGGAGCCGCTCTATGTCGCTTACTTCATGGAAAGCCCTGCCGGAAAAGAACAGTTTGTTTCAAAGAATCAAAGCGCTGTAAAAGCGGGACTTAATTTTGACTCTATTAATACCTTGAATCTATTGGTTCCACCAAAGGCAGTTCAACGGGAATTCATTGCCTTTGTTGATCAGATCGATAAGACAAAGGCGGTCGTGCAAAAAGCGCTGAATGAAACACAATTGCTGTTTGATAGTCTAATGCAAAAATACTTTGGGTGAGGTGAGCAGAGTGAGTAAAAAAACGGTGCATATTAGATCATTAGCAGATTATGTTAGATGTATTGCTTCCATGAAGGAACCTGCATCGGATATGCCTTTGTATAAGAAAGAAATAGTATATAGAGGGCTTTCAAATACCAACTATAGTCTTGTTCCGTCTATATGTCGTTGTCCTTCGCCATATTGGTTTAATACTCTGCAATCAAAAGAATTGGATTTGATAGAACAAGCACAGTTGCGGTTTCCTACGCTGTTTCCCGAGGAAAAGTATCCCATTTTTAGATTGGCAAAGCTTCAACATTATGGGATACCGACAAGAATGATGGACGTTACATCCAATGCGTTGGTAGCCTTATATTTTGCTTGCCAAAAAAGCGAGGATAAAATAGAACATGACGGTGAAGTAGTTGTCTTTTCTGATTACGTTCATTCAGCTTTTTTGCCTATACCAAATGCTATAGCTGACACGGCACCCCTTTGTCACAATGCAATTACTCCCATTTCGGCGGTACTCTTTCGTGCAAAAAAACAACCGTACTATGGACGAGAAGGATATCCATATTCTGATGGAATGGATAAGGATAGCGTTGAGCACTTTAGAAAGTTAACCAGCAAACCCTTGATTGTCGATGTTGGGAACTTGACAGAAAGACAAAAAAACCAACATGGGAAATTCATCATTTTCCCCAATATCGCCCGCAAGTTTAATAAAGAATACAGTATTTGGGATGAACTGGTTGTTTTGAATAAGAACAACAGAATGATTCAGAAAAGAATCATAATTCCTGCGGCAACAAAAGACATCATACTGACGCAGCTTAAAAGATTTGGTATCTCAAAAGACTATTTATTTGCTGATGATGTAGATACTGTCAACAGAATAATAGTAGACCGCGTTAAAAGCATGTATTCCCATGATTAATGTGAGCCCAGCATCAATCACTTGTTGTTTAGAAAGGGCCACGCTAAAGGTGTAGATATGCATAGCACTAAAACATTTTATGAAAAATGTAAGGAGCGCTGTGATCGATTGATGAAGATCACGCTCCACATGAATCAAACATACATGTTGCTTTTACAATTGAGAGATCTTCGTTTGCAAAAAGGATATGTTTTTGAAAAATCGCCGGTGTTTTACCAAACAGCATTTAGAAACTGTACTTTATCAGTTTTCATTGAACTTTGTAAGATGTACGATGCCAATACTAAGGGCGAAGGAACATATGCATTGTTGAGGAAAATGTCTTGTTCTATAGAATTGCTTGATAATAGTCGTTCGATAGAAGCAAATGCTTTTAATATGCTGACAGATGACCGTTCAGATGTTGTATTATACGAAAATATAGAAAAACTAGTAAGCACCTCATTACAGAAAATCAAGAATGAAGGCGTTGTTTTGGACCGGTTGAGAACGCTGCGAGATAAATATTATGCGCATTATGAGATAATGACAGAAGAAAGACTGGCGGAATTGTTAAAGAACAATAGGATTACCTACGAGGATTTAAAACAATTAATTGTTTTGAACACGAATATCCTAAACGCTTTATTTAAGTATTTTTTCGATGCAACAAAGCTTCCGCTGATTTCAAATTATGATGATTTGAAATCAACGGTATGCTGTGTTGAAACAGTTGAAGAACAGAGACAGCAAAGGCTGCAGAAATTGAAAGAAATGACCAACCAGTAACGAAAAGAGTATGTTTGTTAGAAACTATTGTTTAGCTGTTGGGCAAAAGATCTTGAACAAATGAAACGGACGTTGATGTAAAAAACATGGAAGTGATATTTTAAAATCATAATGGACTTTTTCATTGATTCCGGTGTTTATACAATTGAGATTACTGTCGTAATCCTGTCGGTAGACTAGAATAAATAAAACAAGTGTTAATGCGAAAATGCTTTGGATGAGGTGGCAAAATGAAAAAGAAAGAAGATTTTATAAGTAAGATAGTATATTTCGATAAAGAAACGATAAAAAACTTCTTACAAGAGGAGAATCAAGGAAACAAGACAACTCAACAGCAACAACGTGAAAGCACAAAAGGAGAAGGCTCTGTCGCGGTATCTACAGATGCTCAGGTTAGCATAGGAGTTCCTTTATATGCAAGAATAAAGTTCCTTTTCACTAGTAAACTGAGCATTAGTTATCTAATACAGAGAGATAGCTCAACAACTATAACTTCGACTGAAATTTCGGAGTTTGAGACTATTAAATCAAATTTCAAAATGTATGAAAAAATTAGAGTAAAAGACATAGAAAACTCTTCAACCTTTTTTCGCGTTGCTGCTGGCTACCTAAGAATTGTTGGTAATAATGTCGAGAACGTAAATGTTAAAGAGTTCAAAACGGCATTGGAAAGCTTTGAAGGATATGATGTATACTCGATAAATGATTCGACATATTTACGCTTCAATAATACTGCTTTTGTAAGCAATTATAAAAGAAACGATTTACTTACAACAGAGATGGATGTTTATTGCGTGCCGGTGGGCACTTTTGATAAATCTGATTTTGATTTCATTAAGCAACTTTACAGAATGCAGAACCTAATAAGTACCGCCGGTACATCAAAGACTTTAGCAGATATTTATCCAGCTAAGGGTATCAGCAATGGTGTTAGTCAGGAACCGAATAACATTACTAATTCAGGATCAATGATAAAACTCTTTGATGTAGTTTATGCATGTGTGTCATCAATAAAGGAGGATGAAACCAAATGAGATCGTACCATATCATTATTGGTTCAAAATCTTTTTTTAATGATACTATAAAAAATTATCAATTAAGGCAGGAAGATTCCTTCCTTGAATTGGTAAGACGTGACGACAGTTATAGAAAATCCGAACAGTACCATAAAGGGATTGTCTCTACTAAATGTATGATTCTTCGCAATGACGATTATCATGGAATTGTCGAAACTGCTCATGATAGATTGGGAGAGTTGATTAAGGATTTATCATCGGATGTAGCGGATATTTACATTCACAATCCACCATCCTTACTAAAAGCACAACTTGAAAGGCAGGCAGATAGAAACGAAATCATCCTGTATGTTGAAACGGAGAAGTACGAGATAAAAAGAGACCCGAAGAGTTTTCTAGAGAATATTGAGGAAATAGAAAAAAGTATCTTTGGACAACATAATGCGGTTTTAGAAATTTCAAAAAGCATATGGTATTTGACAAATGTTCAAAGAAAGAAACCATATGTGATAATGCTGTATGGAAAAAGCAGTTTAGGAAAAACGGAATTGGTTAGAGAGATAGCAAAGCATTTCTTTTCTTCAAAATACATGGAAAAGCATCTTTCCATGTTTCGAAACGTTAATTATGCTGGTTATATGTTTGGCGCAGAACCAAACAGGAGCAGCATAGGTTATGATTTATTAGAGCGAGAATCAAACCTTGTTTTTCTTGATGAACTTGATAAATGTCCAGAAGCATTCTATTCTGCTTTTTATACTTTATTTGATAATGAAATTTTTAAGGATAAAACTTACGATGTTGATATCAGTGGACTTTTGATCATACTGACTTCAAATTTTGATACTCTCTCAGAAATGAAAAAGGAATTGGGATTGCCGATTTTTTATAGAATTGAGAAGTTTATACATTTTGAAGATTTTAGTGTAGAAACTACGCATCAATTGGTATTGAAAGAACTCGATGATCGAGAAGCAGAATATAGAGGTTTCTTTACCAAAGATGATTTATATAAAGAGGTTAGTCCTCGGATAAATGCGGAAGGTGAAAATGCAAGGACGATAAAGAATAAAATTCAGGAAACAATCGAACAACTAATGTTTCTAAAAGTCCCTAATTAGATAGAGATACTGTATGACAAGAGCATTATTCATAAGTATCTTAATAACGCAAGAACCATGATAGATGCATGCGAAACAAGTATAATAGATGATACAATATAGAAGAATAAGGAGATGTTTTATGAAAGAACGAATTCAGCGCGCTTTTGAAAATATAAAGGATCTTTTCAAGTATCTAACAGGAAGCCCAGACGTTGATTTTGATCCGGGTTCACAAGCAGAGCGGAAAAATGTTCTTGCAAGAATTATCACTATTATTTTCATAATTGTGTTAATCACAATTATACTTATTCTCCTTATTCCATGGATACGGTATTATAACAGTATTGTAGATTCTAAAGATATTAAAGCGGATAGCTGGCTTGGGTTTATTGGTGCCTTTGGCGGTGCAATCATAGGCGCTATTATTGCATGTATAGGAACAATTGTTACAACCTGGCAAATCATTCGAAACAGCCACAAGGACGATTTTCATCGTGAAAGAATGACTGTCCTTCCAATTCTTGAAGTAATTGAGAGAACGGATCTTTATAAAAAGTATGCAAATTGCTCTAAAGAAAAAGAAAGGATCGGGTTTTTACAAAATAACGGTATTTGGTACAATCCGTATGCTCTCGATGAAAAGAATTATTCTATTTTTGAAATAAGAAATATAGGTCAAGGTATAGCAATAACAGTTTCAACTGTCAGCATGAAGAAAGAAAATGGAGAGCCGACACCTGAATTTGTACACTTGTCTAAAGACTGTAGCGGATTGTTTTTAGAAGAATACAATGATAAATACGATACCCTTTTCAGATTTGGGTTTTATGATATCTACGATAACTATTATGAACAAGACATGACTTTTCGATATGAAAAACAAAGAGGGCTATATCTTGTGAAAACGAAAATGCCAGTTTTGATTCGAAAAACACCTCGAATAAGGTATGTACAGTAAGAACAACAAGAAGAGAAGACGATAACTAAAAACGTGGTGTACCTTTGCATCAGTCTATTATACAACTAAAAACCAACCATAACCAACCTATAAACCACCTTGTCGAAAATTGAGGTGTAGGATATAATTTATGTATTAAGAAAGGGAAGGAGAAAGCGTATGAATGATTATTTTCAGACCATGATGTTTAATCCGCAGTATGTGAATGCCGATAATTATCATCAGATGATGCAGCAACAACAATATGAAGCGGATCAAAATAAAAAGGTTGCGGACGCGGTAAAGGCAATGCACGATCTGTGTGAAGCAGTTCGCGGGATGGATAACGCACATCAGCAAACTGCATTTGCGTTTTGTCTCGCTGAAATTGGCAGAGAATTCAACTGGTAAAAACAAACAAGGAGGTCTCCATGACCAACTTTGACTTCTTACAATCCGAGCCGCAGTTTGCGGGATTCAGTGAAGCGGCGATCGGCGCAGAGCGGCTGTATACGATCGACGCCGCGGCGTGCGTGATCGGCTGCCGCCGGGCGATGGAGTTTGCCGTCAAGTGGATGTATTCGGTGGACGCGGCGCTTAGTGCGCCGTATCAGGACACGCTGAACGCTTTGATGAGCACCGAGGATTTCCGCAGCGTGGTGGACCGCGATCTTTTGACGCGCATGGACTATATCCGGCGCGTTGCGAACACTGCCGCGCATTCGGGCAAGAAGATCACGCAGGAGCAGGCGGCGCTTGCGCTTGAGAACCTCTTTTGGTTCATGGACTTCATTGCGTGCTGCTATGCGGAGCATTACGAGCCGCGGGAGTTCGATCCGTCTTTGCTGACGCAGGAAGATCCTTCGGCTGGGCCTCAGGATGACACAAAGGAAGCGGAACAGAAGCTTTCGGAATTGCTCGCCGAAAACGCTGCGCTGAAAGCCGAGCTGACTGCGCGCAGAGAGGAGCAGCAGCAGGCGTACGTGCCGAAGCCCTTAGAGCTTTCGGAATACAAGACGCGCAAGCTCTATATCGACGCGATGCTCACCGATGCGGGCTGGAAAGAGGGCAAGGACTGGCAGAACGAGGTCGAGCTTTTCGGCATGCCGAACAAGAGCGAGTTGGGCTTCGCAGACTATGTGCTCTACGGCGACGACGGCAGACCGCTCGCGGTGATCGAAGCGAAGCGCACCTGTGTGGACGTCAGTAAAGGACGGCAGCAGGCAAAGCTCTACGCCGATCTTCTGGAGCAGAAATACCATCGCCGTCCGGTGATCTTCCTGACAAACGGCTTTGACACGCGCATTCAGGACAACCTGTATCCAGAGCGCAGGTGCGCCGCGATCTGGTCGAAGCGCGATCTTGAAAAGCTGTTCAACCTGCAGACGATGCGCACGAGCTTAAAAAACGTGCTCGTGAACCGCGACATTGCGGGGCGCTATTATCAGGAAGGCGCGATCAAGGCGGTATGCGACGCCTTCGGCACGAAGAACCGGCGGAAGGCGCTGCTCGTCATGGCGACCGGCTCCGGCAAGACGCGCACGGTGATCGCGCTGTGCGACGTGCTGCTGCAGCACGGCTGGGTGAAAAATATCCTGTTCCTTGCCGACCGCAATTCGCTGGTGACGCAGGCGAAGCGCAATTTTGTGAACCTGCTGCCCGATCTTTCGGTGACGAATCTCTGTGAGGAAAAGGACAACTATACGGCGCACTGCGTCTTTTCGACCTATCAGACGATGATGAACGTGATCGACGCGGTCGAGGATGAGCAGGGCAAGCTGTTTACGTGCGGGCACTTCGATCTGGTGATCTGCGACGAGGCGCACCGCTCGATCTACAATAAGTACAAGGA
>JAEEGF010831660.1_pt1 | contig 12866 bp, 10 predicted proteins | sample 9134171 | NCBI WGS metagenome assembly JAEEGF01 (sample SAMN16246542, study PRJNA631951) | gut metagenome | biome: gut microbiome; feature: rumen; material: AP-attached | host: Bos | place: Iran: Karaj | collected 2018-10 | reverse complement strand
CCCGCATCCCGGGCTCCGCCGCCGCAGGAGGGATCCTCACTGCCGGGAGCTCCATCCGCGCCGTCCTGCCCGCCTGCCGCCAGGGAGCCCATGTCGCCCGGCGTGCGGAAGGGGCTCTCCTGCCTGCGCGGGGCGCCCCTGCCGGCGGCCAGGCGGAGCGCTTCGCGATAGGCATCCTGGAGCTGCCTGAAACGTTCCTGGTCTTCTTCGGGATGGTGCTTCCTGGAGGCTTCGGCGAAGGCGCGCCGGATCTCCTCGATGCCGCTCCCGGGGCTGATCCCCAGCAGTGTCCAGCAGTTTTTCATCCGCCAGCCATCCCTCCGGGCTATTGCAGGGGCGTGCTGCCGTCTTCGGGCACTTCCTCAAAGTCGGAAGGGAGCCTCCCGTAGCCCGAAACATAGCGGTCCATGCCGGCGAGCAGGGCTTCCATGCGCTGGATCTCGCGCTTCTTCTGCGAGAGCCCGGCATTCTCGCAGTTCTTTTCAAAGCGCTCCATGTGCCGGGAAAGGGTCTCGCGGTCCTTGCCCAGGCACTGGGCGTACAGCCGCCGCACCTTTTCGCGCACGGCGCGCAGCGCATCGGATTCGTGCATGCGCATGGAGGCAAGTTCTTCGAGCCGCGCGCCCACTTCCTGCTCCGTCAGGTTCCCGCTGTCCGAAAACACCCGCGAGAAGCGCTCGCCCGTGCTCGTGACCGTGACATCCACGGCCAGTATCCCGTTGATGTCGTAGGTGAAGCACACGTCCACGCTCTCCGTGCCCGCAGGGGCAGGGGGGACAGGCACCTTGAGCACGCCCAGGCACAGGTCGTCCTTGCAGAGCATCTCCTCGCCCTGGTACACCTCCACGGCCACGGTCCTCTGGTCGTCCACGGTCGTGTAATAGCGCTTTGTCTGGCTGCTGGGCAGCGAAGTGTTGCGCTCGATGATCGGTGAGAACAGCAGGTCGCCGCCTTCGTGGGACACGCCGGTCCCCAGGGAGAACGGGCAGAGGTCCGTCATCACGATGTCGCGCACCTCGTCCCTGCGCTCCCGCATGCCGGCGCACATGCCCGCGCCCAGGCCCACGATGGTGTCCGGGGAAAAGGGCGCGTCGATCTCCCGGCGCAGCAGCTGGCTCAGGAACTGGCGCACCACGGGCATGCGGCAGGAGCCGCCCACGAGCACCACGTGGCCGATGTCGCCGGCGTTCATGCGGCAGTCTGCCAGGGCCCGGCGCACGGGCTGGCCCATGCGCTGGAAGAGCGGGGCGCAGAGGTCCACGAGGCGCTGCTGGTCGGCTTCGAGCGATCCGGCAAGGGGCCCTTCGCTGATGGTCAGCGAAGCGGAATCCCGCAGCGAAAGCTCTTTCTTCAGTCCTTCGGCCCGGAACATGATGTCTGCCCTGAGATCGGGGGGCAGGGAATCGAAGGCGATGTTGTTCTTCTGGCAGTAGGCGCGCGCGATGCACTGGTCGAAATCGGTGCCGCCCAGCCTGTTGTCGCCGGCGACGGCCAGCACGCTGATGACGTTTTCGAAGCAGTCCACCACCGAGACGTCGAGGGTGCCCCCGCCCAGGTCGAAGACCAGGGCGGTGAAGCTGCCGCCATGGTTGACCATGCGGCAGGCCAGCGCCGCGGCCGAGGGCTCGTTCACCAGGCGCTCGACCCTGAGCCCGGACATGATGCCGGCCTTCTTGGTGGCTGCGCGCTGCCGGTCGTTGAAATAGGCCGGCACGCTGATCACGGCCTCCGCCACTTCCTCGCCGAGGTAGGCTTCGGCGTCCTGCCTGAGCCTGCGCAGGATGAACGAGGAAAGTTCTTCCGGGGCGAACGGCCTGCCGCCGAGGATGCAGGTCCTGCCTGTGCCCATGAGCCGCTTGAAGCCTGTGGCGGAGCGCTCCGGGGCGGTGACCAGGCGCTCCCGTGCGGCCTGCCCGGTCAGGATGCCTCCGTCCTCGTCGATGCTCACCGCGCTGGGCGTGAGGAACGATCCCGTCTCGCCGGGCACGAGCTCGACCTTGCCCCCGTGCCAGACGGAAACAAGGGAGTTGGATGTCCCAAGGTCGATCCCTGCTATGGCCATGGCTGCGTCCTCCTCGCTGGCCGCCCGGGGGGCGGCATGTCGTCAGGCGTACTCCGCCTCGATCTCCTTTGCCCGCCCGTACAGGAAGTCGTTCGCCGGCACGGCCAGCCCGTGCCTGGCGGCCAGGCGGCGCACCGTCCCGGCAAAAAGCTCCACTTCCGAGGGGCGCCTGTTCAGCCGGTCCTGCCCCATGGACGGCGTGGCTTGCGGATCCAGGGTGCCGATCAGCTCCAGGTATCCTTGCAGGTCCTTTTCCGCCAGGTCCACGCCTTCGCAGCGGGCGAGCAGGATGACCTCGCGCATGGCGCTGATGCAGGCCATGGCTTCGGCGCTGCCTTTTTCCAGCGCCTTGCCGTAACCCGCGCCAAAGACCATGCAGGTCTGGTTGATGCCGACATTGAGCATGAACTTGCCCCACATGCGCCGGCGGATATCCCTTTCCACCACGCAGCCAATGCCGGCGCGCTCCAGGAAGGCGCGCAAGCTTTCCAGCATCTCCTGCTTCCCTGGGGCGTCGGCGCCGATGCACAGGTGCCCCTCGCGCGTGTAGCGCAGGGCGGATCCGAAGCGCATGGCGTCCATGCCCTGCGCCACGACATGCAGGATGTTCCCGCCGCCCAGGCGCCCGGCGATGATCTCTTCGCTGCTGATGCCGTTCATCACGGAGATGATGATGGTCTGCGGCCCCGCGCAGGGGGCCATCACGTCCAGGGCGTCGTGCAGCCCCGTGTATTTGACGGCGGCGATGAGCAGGTCGCAGGCGGGGGCTTCGTCCGGGGCGGCCACCGGGAAGGAGACCTCCCTGCCGTTGATGCTGAAGGCCATCCCGGCATAGCGCGCGCAGCGCTGCCTGTCGGCGATGAAGAAGACATGGCCCTTGCCGAGCCCCCGGGTGATGAGGTCGGCGTAGAGCAGCCCCAGGGCGCCCATGCCCACGATGCCTACCGTTTCGATGCGCTTCATGCCCCCTCCATCTTCTTCAGCGATGCCAGGGCGTGCCTTGTCCAGTCAGCCCTGCCCAGCATGGCCCGCCCCACGCCGATGATGTCGCCTGCGCCGCTGCGCAGCAGCTCCTCCGCCTCGGCGGCGGTCTTTACGCCGCCCGTGGTCATCACCGGGATGGAGACCGCCTTTTTCACGGCGCCGGAAAGGTCGGAGAACCATCCCGGTTCCGCATGCCCGGGGCGGGAATAGAAGCACATGCCGCCGGACATGTCCAGCAGGCACGCCCCCGCGGCTTCGAGCAGGCGGGCGGCCTGCACGGCATCGCTGATGCTGCTGCCGCCCTCCAGGTAATCGCATCCGCCCAGGCGCACCGCGATGGGCAGGTCTCCGGCTGCGCAGCGCACGGCGGCCATGGTCTCCAGCAAAAAGCGCAGCCTGTCCTGCACGCTGGCGCAGCCGTACTCGTCGTCCCGCATGTTGGTCAGGGGCGAAAAAAACTGGTTCAGCAGGTAGCCGTGGGCGGAATGCAGCTCCACGCCGTCGCAGCCGGCTTCCCGGACGCGCCGGGCGGCATCGGCGAAGAGCATCTCCAGCTCATGGATCTCGGGAACGGTGAGGGCGCGGGGGACGGCGCGGTCCTTGGCCCGGGGGTGGGGGACGGCGCTCGCGCTCACGGTCTCCATGCCGGTGACCCGGGAGTCCGTCTGGCTGCCCGCATGGCTGATCTGCACGAAGAGCCTGGCGCCTGCGCCATGCACGGCGTCGGCCAGGCGGCGCAGGCCGGGGACGGCGTTTTCCCCGGCAAGGGATATCTGGTCCGCCGAGGCGCGCCCCTGGACCGCCACGCAGCAGTGCTCGGCGATGATCAGCGCCGTGCCGGCCTCGGCCCGCGCGCGGTAGTGCGCGCAGATGTCATCACCGATGAGCCCGTCCGGCGAACGGTGCGTCGCCATGGGCGGCATGGCGATGCGGTTCTTCAAAGTCATCCCCCCTACGGTGACAGGCGTGTCGAGCAGCATGGCGTCCTCGCTGGATGAAGTGGGGCCGAAAGCGGCATGCCTGCAAAATACGCCAAAAGCAGCCCTTCCACAACGGAAAAATCCGGGGGGATGCGGGTCCGCGGCGGGGCCCGGACCGGGCAGGGGCGGCCGTGCAGCATGGAGGGCCGGAACGGGCGGCGCACGGAAAGGCGCATGCTCCCGGAACGGGGAAGATAATTATCTTATTAAAAGATAAAAAACTATCTGTTGTCAGGATATGTTATCCGGAGCGTTGCGGGAGCCCGCCCCCGTGAGGGCCCTGCCGCTGGCGCACGGCAGGGGCTGGCCGGGGCCCCAGGAGGATGCGGGCGGCTCCGGCCGGACGAAAGAGAAAGGCGCCTGCGTGGGCAGGCGCCTTTCCGATGGCCTTGCTGCATGGACGGTCAGTCGATATTGATCAGCTTCTTTTCGGGGATGCGCGGCTTGGGATCCTTGGGGAAGGAGAGCTTCAGGATGCCGTCTTCGAAGCGGGCGGCCACATCCTTGGGCTCCAGCGCTTCGCCCACGAAGAACGTGCGGCTGCACGCGCCCGTGCTGCGCTCCCTGCGGATGTACTGGCCCCTGCCGTCCTTTTCGCTGCTTTCGCTCGTGCGCGCGGCCGAGATGGTCAGGTAGCCGTCGTCCAGTTCCAGCTTGACATCGCCCTTCTTGTAGCCGGGCAGCTCGATGTCCAGTTCGTAGGTGTTCTCCAGCTCGCGGACATCGGTCTTCATGAGCCCGTGCGCCTGCTTGCCCGCATAGGCATCGTGCGCCGTGGCAAAGGGGTGGGTCCCAAAGAACGTATCGAAAAGGTTTTCTCCAAAAATGCTTGGCAACATGGTAAAAACTCCTTGTATGGCATCAAACTTATGCAAGATCGCATTGTTTCTGTGCAACTTCCATGCAACTTTGTGCATCGCATGCATCATTGCCCATCATTTTTACCTGCATGGCGTTCCTTCTTTGCGGAAGGATTTCCATCCAGCCACGCTTTTAGAGTAAGTACGATTTTGCCTGTGTCAACGCCATAAAGGGATTTTTTTGCATTTCCCGCCGGCATGCGCCTCAGCGCCTGCCGAAGCCCGGCTTGAACGCCCGGGTGACCTCGGGCACGGTGTAGTCGAACGTGGGCTTCTGTTCCGGCGCGCTGGAGACGGCAAGCACATTGACGGCGTCTTTGCCGATGAAATACCTGACATACACGTACCATCCCTGCGGGGAGAGCGCGGTGAGGGCGAACCCTTCGCCCCCCGGGAACATTTCTTCCTTAAGGATCTCCCTGTACCCCTTGGCTTCTTCGGCGAACATGCGCTCCGCGGTGGCCTTGCCGCGCGGGAAGCCGTAGGCGCGGACCTCGGTGTATTCCGTGTCGCCGACCGCTGCATCGCTGAAGCGGGCGCCGCTCCTGTCTTCCATCTGGAGCCCGCCCCACTGGCCGGGCGGCAGCTTCAGGACGAAGCCGTATTCCTTGTTGGCGTACACGGGGGCGTTGGGATCGACGTAGATGCGCTTTTCCGCGGCAAAGGCGGCCGATGCCATGAGCAGGCAGGCCAGGGCCGCGCCGGATAGGGTCTTTTTCATGGTGTGTTCTCTTGCTGTCAGATAGGGTCCAGTGCCGTTCAGCGCTCCTGGCCGGCATCCTGCCGGGCTTTCAGGCCGCGCATCCCGGCGTTCACCTCGCCTTCGCAGGCGCGCATGGCTTCCAGGGTGAGGGAGAGCAGTTCGTCCAGCGGCCATCCCAAGGCCTCGGCCCCGGTCCTGATCACGTCGCGCGAGCAGCCTGCGGCGAATTTTTTGTCCTTGAATTTCTTTTTGAGGCTGGAAAGCTCCATGTCCTGCACGCTCCGGGAAGGCCGCATGAGCGCCGCGGCGCCGATGAGCCCCGTGAGCTCGTCCGAGGCAAAGAGGATCTTTTCCATCTCATGCTCGGGCCGGATGTCGCTGCACAGCCCGAAGCCGTGGCTGCAGACGGAGCGGACCATGTCTTCGCCCACGCCCCCCGCGCGCAGCAGTTCCGGCGCCTTGCGGCAGTGTTCGTCGGGGAACTGCTCGAAATCGATGTCGTGGAGCAGCCCGGTGATCCCCCAGTAGTCCTCCTCGCCGGCAAAGCCGCGCTCCCTGGCGAACCAGCGCATCACGGCCTCCACGGTCAGGGCGTGCTGCAGGTGGAACGGTTCCCGGTTGTAGGCTGCAAGGAGATCCAGTGCCTTATCGCGGCTTATGGCGCTCATGCGCATGGTCGAAGCCCCCTTTTGATGTCGTTCGGTGCATTATAGGGCCTGGGGCGGCAAGGTCAAGACGCGCCTTTCAGCTGCGCGATGCCGCGGAGGAGAGCTTTTTGAGCTCGATCTGGATGCAGGCCAGCGCCGCAGGCGTGACCCCGGAGATGCGCCCGGCCTGCCCCAGGGTGCGGGGGCGCACGCGCTCCAGCTTTTCCTGGACTTCCCGCGAGAGCCCGGCCATGCCCAGGTAGCAGATCTCAGGCGGGATGAGCACCTCCTCCAGTTCCGCGCTCCTGCGCACCATGTCCTCCTGCAGCCGGATGTAGCCGGCGTATTTGAGCATGGTGTCCGCTTCCTGCAGGATGTCTGCCGGCAGGCCTGCCAGTTCGGGGAGGAAGACTTCCAGCCGCCTGAGCGGGAGCCCTGGGCGGCGCCCCAGGTCGGCCAGGGACGCCGCCTGCGCCGGGCAGGGTTCGCCCAGCTGCTCAAAGACGGCGCGCGTGGCGGCATCCGGCGTGACGCGCATGGCCGAGAGCCGGGACATGATCCCGTCCAGGGAGCTCTTGCGCTCCCTGAAGCGTTCCCAGCGCCTGTCGTCCACAAGGCCCCGCTCCCGCCCCAGCGGGGTGAGGCGCGCATCGGCGTTGTCCTCCCGCAGCAGCAGCCTGTGCTCCGCGCGGGAGGTGAACATGCGGAAGGGCTCGGTGGTGCCCTTGGTGACCAGTTCGTCGGCCAGCACGGCCATGTGGCATTCGGAGCGCGCGGGCAGGAAGGGCGGGCGCCCTTCGAGCCGGGCGGCGATGTTGAGGGCGGCCCACAAGCCCTGGGCGGCGGCTTCCTCATAGCCGGAGGTGCCGTTGATCTGCCCGGCGAGCCAGAGGCCCTGCACTTTTTTCGTCTCGAAGGTGGGCCTGAGCTGCACGGGGTCGGCGTAGTCGTATTCGATGGCGTAGCCGGGGCGCACGATCCTGGCGTGCTCCAGCCCGCGCATGGTCCTGACCATGGCTTCCTGCACGTCCAGGGGCAGGCTCGTGGAGATGCCGTTGGCGTAGTATTCGCGCCGGTCCAGCCCTTCCGGCTCCAGGAAGACGTGGTGCCGGTCGCGGCCGGGGAAGCGTGCGATCTTGTCCTCGATGGAAGGGCAGTAGCGCGCGCCCACGCCGGTGATGATGCCGTTGAACATGGGCGAGCGGTCCAGGCCGGAGCGGATGGCCGCATGCGTCCGCTCATTCGTCCAGGTGACATAGCAGGGCAGCTGCGGCAGGACGGGGCCCGGTCCGGCAAAGCTGAACCCCTGGGGCGGATCGTCGCCGTGCTGGGCTTCCAGGGCGTCGAAGTCGATGGAACTGGCCAGGATGCGCGGCGTCGTGCCGGTCTTCAGCCGGCCGAGCTCCAGCCCGAGGGACTGCAGGGACGCGGAGAGGTCCATGGACGCGGCGTCGCCGAAGCGCCCGGCGCTGTAATGCGTGAGCCCCACGTGCACCAGCCCCCTCAGGAAGGTGCCCGTGGTGAGCAGGACGTGGTCCGCCCAGAATTCCCTGCCCAAAAGGGTGCGCACGCCGGCGGCCCGCCCGCCTTCCGCGAGGATCCCGGTGGCCATGTCCTGCCAGATGTCCAGCCCCGGCTGCGCGAAAAGGGTGCGCTTCACCGCGGCAAGGTAGCTTTCCCGGTCCATCTGGGCGCGCCGCGCGCGCACGGCCGGGCCCTTGCTGGCGTTGAGGATGCGGAACTGGATGCCCGCCTCGTCGGCCCACAGGCCCATGCAGCCGCCGAGGGCGTCGATCTCGCGCACGAGATGGCCCTTGGCGAGCCCGCCGATGGCCGGGTTGCAGGAAAGATGCCCTATGCGGTCGGCGTTGCTGGTGACGAGCAGGACGGCGTGGCCCAGGCGGGCAAGCGCCATGGCGGCTTCGCAGCCGGCATGCCCCCCGCCGACGATGATGCAGGAATAACGGTCCATATGGCAGCCTTTGGCGGCGCAGGCTCAAGGCCGCGCCGCTGGGACCTTTTAGCATAAAGCAGGGCGGCGCACAATCGCTTTGCCCCTGGCCTTGCCATGCAGCCCCGGCAGGGGGCGCGGCTCCCGCCGGGAACGGCAAGTACTGCTTGCGCAATGCGCGGATACGGATTATAAGTGTCCATCCCGGCAGTCCGCGTCCATGCCGGGTGGTGCCTAAGGGGAATAGTCTTGAAGCGCTGTTTTCTGTTTCTTCAGGGGCCGCACGGTCCGTTCTTCCGCGACTTGGGCAGGGAGCTGTCCGCGGGGGGGGCGGATGTGCTCCGCGTCAACCTGTGCGGCGGCGATGTCTGGGACTGGCCGTTCGGGTCGCTCAACTACCGCGGGCGCACGTCCGACTGGAGCGAATGGATAGCCCGCCTCATGGCGCGCCATGGGGTCACCGACCTGCTGGTCTATGGCGACTGGCGCCCGCACCACCGGGAAGCCGTGCACATTGCGCGGCTGCGCGGCATCAGGGTATGGGCCTTTGACGAAGGCTACATCCGGCCGGACTGGATCACCATGGAGGAGGGCGGGGTCAACGGCAACTCCCATCTGCCCCACACGCCGGGGGACGTCCGCTCCGCATGCTGCGGGGACATGGTGGAGCCGGGGTCGGTGCAGGCTTCCAATCCGCTCAGGTTAAGGCAGTTCAAGGCATTCCTCTACGCGGCCTTTTCCATCCTGGGGCTGCCGTTCTTCCCTTTTTACCGCACGCACAGGCCCTATTCCCACTTCGTCGAACTGTTCAGCGGCTGGATCCCGCATTTCTTTTCTTCGCGCAAGCGCACCGCCGCCTCGGAAGCCGCCAGGAAGCGGCTTGACGGCGCCGATTATTTCCTCTTCCCCCTGCAGCTGGATTCCGATTCCCAGGTCAGGCGCTACTCCCCCTTCAGCGGCATGAAGGAGGCCATCGCCTATGTCATGACGTCCTTTGCCCAGTACGCCCCCAAGGATACGCTGCTCGTCATCAGGAACCATCCCCTGGACAACGGGCTCATCCGCTACGACCGCTTCATCCTCAGCTTCAGCAGGGCGTGCGGCATCGAAGACCGCACGGTATTCGTGGAGACGGGCAACGGCCGGGAGATGCTGCGCGGGTGCAGGGCCGTCGTGCTCCTGAACAGCACCATGGGACTTTCGGCCCTGGAACTGGGCAAGGCCGTCTACTGCGTGGGCAAGGCGATATACGCCATGCCCGGGCTCGCGGAGAACGGCGCGCAGGACACCCTGGACCATTTCTGGAACGATCCGCGCCTCCCCGATAAGGACCTGCTCGGGGATTTTGAGAGGATCGTCCGCTGCCGGACGCTGGTGAACGGGAATTTTTACCACGGCGAAGGCCGCAGGCTTGCCGTGCAGGGCTGCGCCCGGCGGCTGATGCAGCAATAGCAGCAAAAAAAGAGCGCCTCCCTGCCGGAGGCGCTCTTCGCATGCGCTCTTATGCGCCGGCTCCCCGGCCGGAGGCGCTACTGGGGCTTCTTGACGGCGAGGAGGACGTTCGCGGTCTTGAACAGGGCGACGACGGGAGTGCCGCGCTCCAGCTTCAGGCGGTTGACGCCTTCCAGGGTGATGGTGGCGTTGAGCTCCAGCCCGCTGGCCGTCTGGAGGAGCACTTCGCCGTTGACGAAGCCGCGGACGAGCTTGACCACCTTGCCGGAAAACTGGTTCTTGCAGGAAAAGAGGTAGTCTTCGGTCTCTGCCGCCAGCATGATCTCCGTGGCCTTGACGATGGCCAGGGCTTCTGACCCGACGGTCAGCTTGAGCTTTTCCGTCGCCGTGCGGGTGATGAGCGCGCAGACGGTGTCCCCGTTGTCAAGGAGCAGTTCGATCTCGTCGTTGATGACGCCGGCGCGGATGGCCGTGACTTTGCCATGGAAGGAGTTGCGGGAGCTGGTTTTCATACAATGACCTCTTAAGAGAGAATGGTTTTGCGGATGTGGGTGGACCTTACCCGAATAATCCGGCAAAGGCAAGCGCCCGGGTCTTGGTCAGCGTTCCGCGGGGCTGCCAGGCCCGGCCGTGAGGAGGGCGCGGAACCCGTCTTCGTCCAGGATGCGTATGCCGAGCGCGCGGGCTTTTTCCAGCTTCGAGCCCGGGGCGTCCCCGGCGACGAGGAAGTCCAGCTTTTTGGAAACGCCGGACATGACCTGCGCGCCTGCTTCCTCCGCCAGCTTCCTGTACTCGTCCCGCGGACGGGAGAGCGTCCCGGTGAAGAGGATCCTGACGCCCTGCAGCGGGAGGGCGGATGCCTCTTCCGGCTTCTGCGACACGGGCCACAGGCCCAGGGACTTCAGCCTTGCGAGGAGCTCACGGTTGGATCCCGTTTCGAAGAAGGCCCGGATGGACCCGGCGACTTCCCCTCCGATGTCGGGCAGGGCAAGGAGCTCTTCCTGCGATGCCGCGGCCAGTTCGTCCATGTCCCTGAAGTGCGCGGCCAGCGTGCGTGCCGTCTGCTCGCCCACCATGCGGATCCCCAGGGCCGCGATGAAACGCTGGAGCGTGGCGCTGCGCCTGGCTTCGGCCAGCGCGTCGATGAAGTTCGCGGCTGAGGTCTCCCCCATGCGCTCGAACCCCATCAGGTCGTCTTTCGCCAGGGTGAAAAGGTCGGCGGGGCTTTTCACCCGGCCGGATGCGATGAGGATCCCGATCCATTTCGTGCCGATGCCTTCCACATCCAGGCCGGCCTTGGAAACGAAGTGCGTGATGCTGCGCATGGTGACGGCGGGGCAGGAAAGGTTGAGGCAGCGCCATGCGGATTCCCCGGGCATGCGCCGCGCCTCGGAACCGCAGGCCGGGCAGCGCCGCGGGAAGGTGAACGGCGGCAGCCCTGCGGGGCGCTTTTCCAGCACCGGCCCCACGACGTCGGGTATGACGTCGCCTGCCCTCTGGATGATCACGGCGTCCCCGGGGCGCAGGTCGAGGCGGCGGATCTCGTCTTCGTTGTGCAGGGTCGCCCGGCTCACCATGACGCCGCCCAGGCTCACGGGCTCAAGCTCGGCAACGGGCGTGAGCACGCCGGTGCGCCCCACCTGGACGGAAATGGCCCTGAGGCGCGTCTCCGCCTTCCGGGACGTGAACTTCCAGGCCACGGCAAAACGCGGCGCGCGCGCGGTGAAGCCCAGCGCCTGCTGGGCTTCCAGGCTGCTGACCTTGTACACGACGCCGTCTATCTCGAAGGGCAGGCTGTCGCGCCTGGCCTCGATGCGCGCAAAATAGTCCCTGGCCTCCTGCGGCGACGCGCAGAGGGTGCCGAGGGGGGGCGTCTCGAACCCCATGGCGGAAAGGGCCGCGAGGACGTCCCCGTGGGTCTTCCAGGGCAGCGGCCGGGAAGATCCTGCGGCGCCGAGGCTGTACGCCAGGAAGCGCAGCCTGCGCCGTGCCGTGATCCTGGGATCGAGCTGGCGCAGGGATCCCGCGGCGGCATTGCGCGGATTGGCAAACGTCTTCTGCCCGGCGGAGGCCTGCTGCCTGTTGAGCTCCTCGAATTCCCTGCGGAACATCAGCACCTCGCCGCGCACTTCCAGGAGCTCGGGGAGGAGCGTCCCCTTCAGGCGGAGGGGGACGTTCCTGATGGTGCGCATGGCTTCCGTGACGACTTCCCCCACTTCGCCGTCGCCCCGCGTGAGGGCCTGGGTGAGGATGCCGTCCTCGTAGGTGAGTTCGCAGGCGAGCCCGTCCAGCTTGGGATCGGCCCACCATCCGCCGGCTGCCGCGCCGGTGCCGGCAAGGCCCCGTTCCGCCCTCTGGGCAAAGGCGTCCCATTCTCCGGCGGAAAAGACGTTGTCCAGCCCGTACATGCGCTCGCGGTGCGGGCGCGTTTCCAGGTAGGGCAGGGTCTTCCCTCCGACGCGCAGCGTGGGGGAGTCGGGCCGCTTCAGTTCCGGATGGCTTTCCTCCAGGCGGACGAGTTCGCGGAAAAGGGCGTCGTAGGCTTCATCGGAGATCTCCGGCGCGTCCAGTTCGTGGTAGAGCCTGTTGTGCCTGTCCAGCTCCCTGCAGAGTTCGTCGATGCGTGCGGCCGGACCGTCGTGGAGGCTGCGGTTGTCTTCCTGCATGGGTCACTCCGTGCCGCTGCGGTGGCGCGGCATCTGATGGCGGAAAAAGGCGAGGAGGAGCATGCCGCCGGCGCAGGCCAGGAGGACGGCCAGTTCCCTCGCCCCGGCGTGCTGCGGCAGCATGGGCAGGCCGCCAGCCTGCCAGGGCCAGGCCAGGCGCAGGCAGCCGGCCATGATCCCGATCATCGCCGCATGGGTGTGGTGGGGGAAGCGGCTGAAGCATCGCGAAAGCAGCCTGCTGAACAAGAGCAGCCCGCACGCTCCGCCGCAGGCGAAAACGATGAGGACAGGCAGGCGCAGCCCGATGACGGCCTGCAGGATATAGGCGTACTGCCCCATGAGCACGAGCATGAAGGATCCGGATATGCCCGGGAGGATCATGGCGCACAGGGCGATGAAGCCCGCGGCAAAGATGTGCGCCGGGCCATGGGCGGCCTGCAGGGAGCCCATCCCGGCGATGGACCAGGCGGCTGCCGCCCCAGCCAGGAGGAAGAGCATGGGGGATGCGCGCAGGGGGAGCGTCCTGGCCATGGCGGCGATGGAGGCGAGGATGAGCCCGGA
>JAEEGF010277959.1_pt1 | contig 12866 bp, 7 predicted proteins | sample 9134171 | NCBI WGS metagenome assembly JAEEGF01 (sample SAMN16246542, study PRJNA631951) | gut metagenome | biome: gut microbiome; feature: rumen; material: AP-attached | host: Bos | place: Iran: Karaj | collected 2018-10 | reverse complement strand
CCAAAAGCTGTTCAAGGACCGTAACAACGGCCTGAACCGCCACACTTTCAAGGTGGAAGGCGACCAGTTGACCCTCGCCAGTGGCGATGTCAACGACCTGGTCCTGAAGCGCCAGGAGGAGTAGGTGGTTCACGTCATTCGTGGTCAAATCAAAACCTGTAGACTATGAATATGAAGAAGAACATTGTTGTGATGCTGGTGGCGATGTGCTGCGCGTTGTCGGTGAGCGCTTTCACCCCGCTGCCCGAGTCACCGGGACATATCCGCCTGCTGGAGCGTCTGGGAATCCACATGGACAGCCTCTACTGGATGGGCGACACCGTCAGAATGGAAGACTTTGGCTATTATGCCATCGATAAGGAGAAGCCCGCCCTGCTGGGCAAGGTGCATGGCTTCGGCGAACTGGAGAACGACGAAGAGGCCGACATGGGCATCTACAGCATCGCTGGCGTGAAGCAGTACCAGACCGTCATGGCGCTGGTGCTCTACAGCGTGGAGCATGGCGACGGCTCGCATCAGGAACTCGCGGCTTACCACCCGCGTGGAGAACTCGTAGATTTTATCAACATGGGCTACTGGCACGACTGGATGGGCTATAACATGGATGATGACCCCGAGAGCGATGTGGAGGTTGTCACCAACACTTTCATGACCTTGGATGACGAAGGCTTTGCCTTGCACATCGTGGACGAGGTGTTTGACATCCATGAGCGGGAACAGTCGCCCCAGAACCGTAAGGGCCGTGCCGAGAAGGTGGTGTACTACGCCTACGACGGCATGAACGGCTTTGAGCTGCAGGGCTTTGACTATACTCATGACGGGCTGTATGTCGCCCAGCGCTATGCGCACGACGACATCCGCAACCTGCGCTATTATCCCCTGACCGACACCAAGGTGTTTGACCGCCTCAACGAGATTGCCGCGCAGCATGCCGTCACCCGTGAGGAGCCTGACGACTACTTTGACGACATCGACGGTGAAATACAAGATATCGTGTCCAATATGATATGGTACCGCCCCAAGTCCTTCATGCAGTGGCTTTACAGACACCGCGACGACCCCAACAACCACCTCACAGCCATCGCCACGATGTGTTTTGTCAGCGGCCGCTGCGATATTGGGCCAGTCCTCAGCGTACTCAAGGGCAAGGATGTCGCCAAGGTCCGTAAATACGTCTCCCACCTCCTAGACGGTTGGCAGGAGAACAACCCTTAATAACGCGAATAAAACAAATGATTCATCTGTAGGGGCGTGGCGGGAGCCGCGTCCCTACTTAGTGTGCATACCTACCTTAATACCGATTGGTCTTATTGTAATTACAATAATCATAATCACAATTATCATAAACACAATAATTATTTTTTGGTCGATGATTTGGTCACCCGTTGGAAGTGTTGTAACTTTGTGGCAATAATTATTTACGATTGAATGATGTATTATTTTATGAAAAGAATCGCTTTGGCTGCGATGCTGGTGGCCGTGACATCCGTCACCGTTATGGCGCAGCCGGTAACTGTCGTGTCGACCCGCGTACTCGTCGACTCGTGTGCCTATTTTCCTCAGCTCAGTGCCGATGGCTCTCAGTTGCTTTACTCCAATACCGAAGCATCTGTGCTCTACCTCAAGGATCTTGCCAGCGGACGTGTCACTACAGTCGCCGATCAGGGATTGCCGGGCTTTGACGCCCGCTTCGCCCCCGACGGCAAGGTCTACTACGTGACGCAGCAGTTGAGCAAAGACAATCTCGTCTATCGTGCCGCCCATGTCTATGACCCTGCCACAGGCAGGTCACACCAGGTGCTCAAGCCCCAGCATGGTGCCGTCTATGTCATCGCCACACCCAAGGGAGTTGCCATCGAGGGTGAGTACGACAGCTATGTCTCAACCAAAGACATTGGTCTCTATGCCTACAGCCGCGATAGCAAGCTGTACCTTTCGAACGGCACGGGTGTGAGCGTCACCTCGCCTGCTGGCGAATGCGCGGGATACCTTTGGGCATCGTCCACTAACACTCAGATAATGTTTGAGGCCGCTGGCAAAGGACTGTACATCTGCGACTTGCAAGGCAATGTGAAGCATCGCCTGCCATCGGCATCGATGCCTGTGTGGCTTGATTACAATCTCATCGTTGCGATGACCAACACAAACTTCGGTGCCCAGAAAGACAAAGGAACCTACCTCTATGTCACCACCTTTGGCGGAGATGTGCAACGCCTCACTGAACCTGAAGAACATGCTGTACAACCGATGGTGGCAGGCAACAAACTCGTCTACGTTGCCGATGGCGGTCAAATCAAAGAGGCCACCCTGCAATGGGAGAATATGGATCCCAAACTATTGTCGGAGGCAGCGATAGTACCTAGATTTGACAAAAAACAGTATAGGCAACAAACCCATATTGTTCGGCGCGTGTTCCTGAATCCAGGTCACGGAGGTCACGACAGCAATGACCGCCCCACGCCTTATTATTGCTACGCTACCAACGACACCATGGCCTACTATGAGTCGGACTCCAACTTCAAGAAGGGCATGGCACTAAAGCAGATTCTTGAGAGCCGAGGCTATGAGGTGGGCATCACCCGCACCGAGAACAAGACCACCGACGACCTTGACCTGTTTGAGATTTCGTCGCTCGCCAACCACAGCGGCGCCGACATGTTCCTGGCCATCCATAGCAACGCCACCGGTATCGAGCGCAAACTTAACTTCCCGCTGGCCTTGTACCGTGGCTGGAGCGGTGAGCCCTGTGTCGAGAACAGCGACAGCATCGCACGCTGCATCATGCAGCACCTCATTGGCAACAACGCTACCGTGTGGTCGCATCCCCTGCGCATATACGGCGACTGGACCTTCTATCCCGAATGGGGACCAAAGACGGGTCTGGGTGTGCTGCGCTACAACAAGTTGCCAGGCATGCTCAGCGAGGGCTCGTTCCACGACTACTTGCCCGAGCGTCGCCGCCTCAACAACGATGATTTCTGCTGGCTTGAGGGTTGGAACCTGAGTCTCGCCATCGACCAGTACTTTGGCCGCTCAGGCGCTACCGAGAATGGTATCGTCGCGGGGCGCATTATCGATATCAATGGTGACTCGCCTTATGCAGGCTACAAGTTCGGTCTGGACTACTTCCCAGCCCGCAACAACACCACCGTCACGCTCCTCGACAACCGCAAGCAGGTGGTCGCTCAGGCAACGACCGACGGGCATGACAACGGCTTCTACTTGTTCCGCGACGTGACACCAGGCATCTATCACCTGCAGTCCGGCACGATGACACGCACTGTCGTTGTCCGTCCCCATGCTAGCACTTACTGCAACTTCTCCTGGTGAGTAGAACGCGCCTTGCGCTAGCCATAGGAGTGGCCTATAGTCTATCCCAACTATTAAATTACTATAAATCTCTGGTGGGGTAAGGATGAGTTTGTGGTTTTTGCACTACCTTTGTAGGTTGATTGCATAAATCCACATTGAAGGCAGATCGCTACATATTGCCACTAATGCTGGTTGGGCTGATGTTGCTCAACTGCTGGCCTTTGTGGGCGCAGACGCGCTCACGAGGCTTGCAGATGCGCGGAGGAACGCCTGCCGAGCTGGTCGATTCGCTCGTGCGCATGGCAGGCGACTCGCTCACTCCTGACACCACTAGCACCCCTAAGAACGCTACAAAAGAGCGATTTGTCAAACAAAAAGTCGACCTCGACCATGTGGTTAACTTCAGTTCAAAGGACTCCATTGTGATGTATGGCAAGAGCCGAGCCACTATCTATGGTGCAGGCCAGATTACCTATGGAGACATCAACCTCACAGCCGATCAAATCACCATGGACATGGACAGCAGCATTGTGCATGCCATCGGTACTCCTGACTCGGTGGGCGAGCTTCAGGGAAAGCCCGTCTTCAAGGACAACAGTGGCGAGTATGAATCGCGCATCATGAACTATAACTTCAAGACGCAGAAGGGATTTATTACCGACATTATTACCGAGCAGGGCGAGGGCTACCTCACAGGTGGACTCACCAAGAAGATGGAAAATGATGAGTATTACATCAAGGACGGTCGCTATACAACCTGCGACAATCATGAGCACCCGCACTTCTACTTCCAGCTCACTAAGGCAAAGGTGCGCCCCAAGCACAACGTGGTGACAGGTCCTGCTTATATGGTGCTCGAGGACCTGCCATTGCCGCTGGCGGTGCCTTTTGGCTTTTTCCCATTTACCGACAAGTATAGTAGCGGCATTCTCTTCCCTACCTTCGGTGAGGACTATAATCGCGGCTTTTATGCCCGTAATGGCGGCTACTATTTGGCGCTGAGCAAGCATTTCGACTTGGCGTTGACGGGCGAGATTTACTCGAGAGGCTCTTGGGGCGTGGCGGCACAGAGCAACTATGCCAAGCGATATAAGTTCCGTGGAAACTTCAATATCAACTACCTCACAACCATCACTGGCAGCAAGGGTGACCCTGATTACTCCAAGATGCACAACTTCCAGGTAATGTGGCACCACACGCAGGACAGTAAGGCAAATCCTAACATAAACTTCTCGGCGAGCGTCAACTTTGCCACAAGCGGATATGCCCGCAACAGCTTGGATACCTACTACACTCGGGCTTTTACCGAGAACACCAAGAGCAGTACCATCAACTTCTCTTACAAGTTCCCTGGCACCAAGTGGAGCTTGTCGGCAAACATGAGCATCAACCAGCGCACCGCCGACTCGACATTGAGTGTGTCGTTTCCCAACTTCACCTTGACCATGTCGCAGACCGCTCCGTTCAAGCGCAAGCGCGTCGTCGGTGCTGAGCGATGGTACGAGAAAATCAAGATAAGCTATTCGGGTCGATTCGAGAATTCGCTCACAGCCAAGCAGAACGAGTTCTTCCATAAGAACTTGGCCAAGGACTGGCGTAACGGCATGTCACACACCCTCCCCATCAACGCCACATTCAATGTGTTCAAGTACTTTAACTTCACCCCGTCGTTGACTATCAACGACCGCATGTACACCAGCAAGATACGTCGACAATGGGATCCCAATGCCAGTGCTGAGGTGGCTGATACCACCTACAGCTTCTATAACGTCTTCGATTTCAACTTCTCGCTCTCGCTCAATACCAAGATTTATGGCTTCTGGAAACCGCTGAAGATCTTCGGTGATAAGTTGCAGATGGTACGTCATGTGCTAACGCCCACCATCACGTTCACTGCGGCTCCTAACTTTGGAGCACCATTCTGGGGCTACTGGGGAAGCTACGAGTATACCGACGCCAACGGCAATCAGCAACGCCGCAAATACAGCTACTTCCAGCACGGCAAGTTTGGCACTGCGCCTGGTGATCGCAGCGGATTTCTCTCATTTAACTTGGCCAACAACCTTGAGGCGAAGGTAAAGAGTGACCAGGATAGCACGGGCTACAAGAAAATTTCGCTGATCGAGAACCTTACGCTGAGCCAGAGCTACAACATGGTGGCCGACTCGCTGCGTTGGAGCAACTTGAGTACCAGCATCTTGTTGCGCCTGTTCAAAGGCTTCAACCTTAACCTCAGCGCCACATGGGATGTGTATAAGTACGGTCTGAACGAGTATGGCAACCCGGTGCGCATCAACAAGCTGCGTTTGTTCCATGGGGGTGGATGGGGCCGTCTGTCCAGTACGGGAACCTCGTTCAGTTACACGATTAACAACAACACTTTCAAACGCAAGAAGAAAGACTCGAGCAAGAACGATAATACCTCGACAATCAATCGGTCGCGCGACAATCTAGATAGCGATGATTTCAATGACGACCGCAAGGGCAATAATGTGCCCGATGGCATAGAACTCACCGACGAGGGCTATGCCAAGTGGGAATGCCCGTGGAACTTGAGCTTTAGCTATTCGGTGAACTATGGTTATGGCACCTTCAACAAAAAGAAAATGGAGTATAACGGCAAGTTTACCCACTCACTCAGTTTCAACGGCAACATCCGTCCCACCAAGAACTGGAATCTGACGTTCATGGCAAGCTACGACTTTGAGAATCGCAAGATTGCATATATGAACTGCAACATCTCCCGTACGATGCACTGCTTTACGATGACAGCGAGCTTTGTACCCGTCGGGCCCTATAAGAGCTATAACTTCCACATTGCCGTCAATTCGAGTATCCTGCAAGATGTCAAGTATGACAAGCGGTCCAGCACCAGCAATGGCATCACGTGGGACTAAGTTAATTCATAATTAAATAACTATTGTTCAACTAATTAACAAACAACTCTTATGAAAAAATCTTTACTTTTCATTCTTGTGTTGGCTGTGTCGCTGTGTGCGGCTGCCAAACCCGCCCACACACTGGGCAAATTGACCAAAGCACCTGCTAAGGTCGATATCATTACTGAGCAGCCTGAGGGTAATCTTGTAACTTATACCCGTTCAGGTGAGTACATGACCGTCAGTCTCTATGGCTACATTACCGATGCGCAGACTGGCCAGCTCAAGGTCGTTTATGCCGAGGACGGCAAGACGGTCTATATCCAGGATCCACTGTGCTACGGCGAAGGCCAGGGCGTATGGGTCAAGGGCGAACTGAGCGACGATGGTTTGACCATCTCGGTGCCATTAGGACAGTATGTTGCCTACAACGAGGAAGATGGCTATGGGTTGCTTCTCTCATGGGGAGCCACCGAGGCGATTGACTTGGGCGATGACTTCTATTGGGTTATGTTCACTCCCGATGAGAACGTAGAGGCTGTGACCTATGCCGTGAATGAATCAGAAGGCACCATCAGTTTGGTTGGATCAGAAGGCGATGCCTTCGCCGAAGAGCCCAACAATTGGAACGCACTGGGTGTGGCTGGTATCTGGGACGATGACCTGAGCGTGGCTACCATCGAGTGGAAGACCGTATGGACAGTGCTGGAGGAGGCCGAGGCTGCTGTTCCTGCCGATCCCGAGGCACTGGAGTTCTTTGATTGTAAGGATGAGAGCGGTTTCACCCGCTTTGACTTCAACATCAACTTGGAGGATGTCGATGGCAAACCGCTGCATGCCGACAATGTGACCTACAGCATCTACACCGACGATGACCAGCTGTTCACCTTCGACTATGACACCTATGGTGCGAACAACGGCTTTGACCAGGACATGACCGAAATTCCTTATGGCTTTACGGGCTATGACTTCTACTTGCGTCGTGTATACTTCTACCGCACCAACACGGGCGATAACCCGTTGTTCAACTGGCGCATTGGTATCCAGGTGCACAATACGGTTGATGGCGTGCGCAACTCGTCAAACATCGTCTATCTTGAGGAGAACCCCTACAATGCAATCGACGGTGTGAAGCAAGGCAAGACGGTGGCTAGCGAGCGCTACTACAACCTCGCCGGTCAAAAGGTGGCCAGCCCCGAAGGCATCACCATCAAGGTGACAACCTACACCGACGGCACCACCACAACCACCAAGGTCGTCAAGTAACCAACTAAAAGTAGCTGATTTACAAGGGGTGGAGTGACTGCTCCATCCCTTGTTTCTTGTCCGAAACATCATCGCTGAAAGCGAGAGATTTGAGTAACCGGGCAAAGAGCCCCGTCAGGGGCGTCAAGGGTCTAGGCAGAAGAAAAAATCGCTGAAAGCGAGAGATTAGAGTAACCGGGGGTGGAGCATAGCGACACCCTCGGAGGAGAGGAGAAGCAAATCTCGCTGAAAGCGAGAGATTTGAGTAACCGGGGGTGGAGCGATAGCGACACCCTCGGAGGAGAGCAAAAGCATAATCCTCGCTGAAAGCGAGCATCTGAGTTGCAAATATGAGCTATACCAATTTAGTCTATCACATAGTATTTCGAACCTATCGCAGCGAAAACACGATAGTTAAAGAGCATGAGAAAGAGTTATATGCCTATATTATGGGTATAGTGAGTCATCTAAATGGCAAACTCTACCGTATTGGCGGAATGCCAGACCATGTCCATATGTTAGTCGGTGTCCCACCAGCAATTGCTTTGTCTGAATTTATGCGTAGAATCAAGCGTGCATCTAGTGAATGGTTAAAGGAGAACCCGTATTTCCCACAATTCTCAGGATGGGGGCAAAGTTATGCTGCTTTCACCTATAGTCACGCTGACATTCCCATCGTGAAAAACTATATTATTAATCAAAAGAATCATCATAGAGGTGTTACTTTAGATAGTGAGTTGCGTGAGTTGATGGCTCGTGAAGGTGTCGAAATAGATGAATACTTTCTCAAAGACTAATTTGGCTGTTATCGCAAATGGTCGCTTTCAGCGACGTAGATGTTTCAGCTGGTTCCGAGGGTGTCGCAAGCTCCACCCCCGGTTACTCAAATCTGTCGCTTTCAGCGACATGGTTCATTTTTTGCCACCCCTGCCTAGACCCTCGTCGCCCCTAACGAAGCTATCGCTGCGCTTGCAAAGTCGATTGTGGCGCATAGCTGTAGTATTCCTGTTCGTAGCCGTCGCCATCAAAGCCCAGTCACAAAATAATTCTCCATTTTCTAGTCACAGTACTCAATTAATAGAAGAGGGTGACCTGATCTTTGTAGCGCAACCACAAGACAATGCCATTACCCAGGTTACGCAAGGCATTGACTCGCTTGCCATCGACCATGTTGCCATCATGCATCGCATCGGTGGTGAGACGGGACCGCTCTATGCGTTGGAGGCGATTCCACGACTGGGTGTGGTATTGACTCCCATCGACTCGCTTGTGACGCGAGAGCAAGGAGCGACCTTTGTTTTACAGCGCGTCGAAGATGTCGATGCCACTAGCTCGGTGCGCAAGGCATTGCGCTATGTCGGCCTGCCTTATGATGACCTGTTCTTGCCAGGCGACAGCGCCATCTATTGCAGTGAACTCGTGCAGATTAGCTATGTTGACCGGCAGGGTAGGGCGGTGTTCGACACCATCCCCATGTCATTTCACGACGCATCGGGCCGCATCACCGACCACTGGACCGAGTTCTACCGCCAGCGTGGCATGACCGTCCCCGAAGGCCTCCCCGGCACCAATCCTGGCCAGCTCTCCCGCCACCCCCAGGTCACCATAATACAAAAGTGACTAAAAATTTGCACAAGTCAGTGAGAGTGATTAACTTTGCATTAGATTAACGAATATTTCGCTATGATGAGACGGATAATGGTGATAGCAATGGTGCTGGTAGCGACCCTGGCCGTGATGGCTGAGGACGTGACTTTCCTCAACAACCGCCGCCAGTGGGAAGCACTGCCCACTCTCCAGTTGATGCAGATGGGAGGCGATTTCATGAATATCAAGAACATGCCTGACAGTGCCATGCTCTGCTACTCGATTGTCGCAAATCGCTATAACGAAAACCTCCAAGGAGATGAGCTGAAATCTACCATCAGAGCACACTGTTGGATAGGAAACATTTATTTCAACCTTTTCGTCAACTATGCCGAGGGCTATAAGTATCTACTCAAGGCTCAGGATTTGGCTGAAAAACACCACTATGATGATTTCTTGCCTAATATTTTCAGTTCATTAGGAAATTTTTATTGGCTACAGTCTGGATTCAAGCGTGTTGACCAATTTGATAAAGAAGCACTAGATTATCACAAAAAGTCTTTTTGGAAAACGATTGAAATAAAGAAATATGATGAGATTCCTACCGATTTAATCAATCTCATTTATATTGCATTCGAAACGGGAGAATTAATGCAAATAGCCACAGAACGAGAGATTTATAGTCGCTTACCGATACCGGACTCATCGGGACTTAAATTTGCGGCGGAGGCTATGAGTGAGGGCGTGGAGTTATTTTCAAAGGGACATTTGGAACAAGCGTTGGAATCATTCCGCCATGCATTGAACGAAAGCAAGACCTCATCGTCATTCAACACAAAATCCTTGCAGGTTATGTTTGATATGTGTATCTATAAGACACTGCTTCAATTGAGTCGAGACGACGATGCACTTGCCATACTCAAGCAAGCCAAAGAGGTAGTAGAAAACAACTTGCCCGAAGTGATACCTGGCATTTATGAGGAGCTCGCAAAATACTACATACGACAACACAATCAAGCTCTAGCCGACCAATATGAACTGCTGTGGCGACGTTCAACCGATAGCATAGCCCAAGCTAGTCAGGCCAGCAATGTGGCCACTGTCCGTTTCCTCTACGAAATTGATAAGATGAACGAGGAGCAGAAGGCACAGGCTATAAAACAACAACACTACAAGCAACTGCTGTGGATTGTCAGTGCTGCCGCCCTAGTCGCCATTGTAATGCTCGTTTTGCTCTATTATAGTCGAAAACGTATCCAGGAAGGATATCAACGACTTTACAAACAGAACGTGGAACTGCTGGCGGCTGAGGATGCTCGCCAACAAGAGGATAGGGCCGAGCAACCCAAGGAGAAAGTAGTCGAAGCGCCCAAATACAGCCATAACCAAATGGACGATGAAGTGATGGATGAGCTGTGGCAGCAAATCGTCAATATCCTGCAGACCAACGAGGAGATTTACCAGGATTCATTCGATGTAGAACAGCTTTGCGAAATGCTGGGAGCCAAAAGGGCTTACGTCTCGCAGACCATCAATACCAAGACTGGTGACTCCTTCACGGCACTGCTCAATGAATACCGAATCCGTGAGGCTTGCCGACGCATGAACGACACAACAAACTATGGGCAGTACACGGTAGAGGGCATTGCCAACAGTATCGGTTACTCGCGATCTTACTTCGTGCGCATTTTCAAGGAAGCCACTGGCGTCCCTCCCTCAGCCTACATGAAACTTGCCAAGGCCGGCAACGCCGATTTCCCCAACGCCGACCTCCACGATAGCCATCCCGACATCAATTAACCAAGGTCAATATCTCTGTAACGAGGGTTGTCGACCCGTGGTGAGGCTCCCTTAATCAGACACTTGGTTGTGTTTAGTGTGGATTCTTGATGTAATCTATTGGTATGTAGTGCTTTATTTGCTATTTTGGTGCGTGCCATCCTATAAGACGACACAGCGTGAGGTGTGTGTTTTGTGACATCTTACAAGAGTAGACACCTTTCAAGGCAAAATCCTTGCACGCCCCAGCACGCGGCTGTAATTTTGCGGTGACAATTCATTTATTCACCTCAAAAACCAAATAGTATGAAGACTAAAATTCTAATCTGTCTGATGACGCTCGTGGCACTTACTGCCACTGCGCAGTTCCAAATCAAGCAAGAGCCCCCTCTGCTGGACAAACACAGCCCCCAGCACATCAAGATTACCGAACAAGTAGTGAACAGCAAGGCAGCCGTGCCTAAGCCTGCACGCAACGAGAAATCCACCCACCAAGTGAACTTCATGCTTGACTTCAATACCGAAGATCAGGATGCATACAGAATTGTTATTGTCAACCAAGACGGCATGCTTACGAACTGGGATATCGGTCTACGTAATCTTCAATACGGTTCCAACAATGCCTCAGTGCCTGAAGGCACTTACGACATAGTCACCATCTTCAGAGAGTATCAAAATAAAGGAACGGATGCACAGGATTTGCATCACTACTTATACGTCATACACGAACAAGTGACCATCGACCAAGACATGCAGCTTGATTTCTCTGTGACCGAAATCAAAAACCACATCCAATTCCAGATGCTCAACAACGATGGTGAATCCGTTGTCTACCCCTCATACTCCAGGAGTGAGGACTGGCAAATGTCGCTGATTGACCCAGGCAATGCACGTTTGGGCTGCTACCAGAATGTAATCTTTTGCAAAGATTATGGAGAAATCATTGTAATTGAGGTTCCGAATTTCCCTAGCACGGTACAAGTTGGCGATTATCTGATAGATTATCAGTGCTTATCCGATTTCTATGTCAACGATGTGAGCGACCGATATGCATTTGGCTCCAATTGTATGATTTGGGACTATGATTATAACTTTTTCACCTCCTACAAGGAAGTGCAGGGCGCTTCAAGTGATGTCACCCTTGCCAACGACCCAGCGAAGTTCAAGTTGTATGAGAATCAGTTTGAAATACCTCTTCTAGATTCCAATCAGCAAGTTGCAGACATGTTCTCATTGTTGTTGTATAATAATGCAAAAAATGTATCATTTATAAGTAATTTGCTAGTCTACAACACTCCTCTTGAAGAAACAGGAGCTGTCAAGTTCTATATTGGTGCCAGTGCCGACGAGAGCAAGGTGGGTTACGTTCCCTATATCATGTTGTCTCAATACGCATTAACATGGTTAGATTCAGAGTGGGGATCTATTAACTTTCTCAACTGCATCATTCAATCCCCCCCCATCACTTGCATCAACGACAACGTAGTTTTTGCCAATTACGGAGCCGACTTGGATTTTGCATCCATTAATGATTTTGACCAAGAGTGGGACGAGGACGAGCAAATTTTGAAATTGTGGCCCTCTTGGCCGTCTCACCCCGCATTCACCTATTCGGCAGACAAGAAAAAAGGAAAGTATGGTAACAGTAGCCCCATATTGACAACCAATCCTAGACAATATGAGTATTCTTACACCTATAATGACGAGGCAGGTAATCCTGTGACCATTAATGGGATAAAGAATGAGTTGAAGTATCAATACCGTGGCCGCTATGGCGAAATAACAAGTGACCACCGTCGAAATGCGCAGGTCACCATGAATCTGGATGGAGAATGCGTCTATGACGGGCCAGGATGTATAGAAGAGAATGAAATTGAAAATTATAGAACCCATTTTGACTATTTGGCTGCCTTCCCTGAATTGTTCAACGGTGTAGTCGATGTCACTATTACTAATGAGGCGGTCAAAGTGGATGACTTGCCTGGTTCGAACAAGGCGCAACTACATTACACTGCTGGAGTCGAGGACGAGACACCGCCGACGATGACAATGCTCCATTTCAAG
>JAEEGF011837914.1_pt1 | contig 12868 bp, 11 predicted proteins | sample 9134171 | NCBI WGS metagenome assembly JAEEGF01 (sample SAMN16246542, study PRJNA631951) | gut metagenome | biome: gut microbiome; feature: rumen; material: AP-attached | host: Bos | place: Iran: Karaj | collected 2018-10 | reverse complement strand
TTCTTAGTGCAGTACATGATTACCTCCTCTTGATTATTCAGGGCCAAAGCCTATTCTTCTCCGTTCACCATATCCAGGAGCTGCTGCAGGTCTTCTCCGCAGGCTCCGCATTTATTGCCGACATCTCCCACCTCTTTGAGTGTCTTGAGGTCCGTGATGTGGTTCTCTTCGATTATTTCAAGTATTTCTTTTTTTGTCTTTTGTTTACAGAGACAGACCTTGAAGTCCTCTCCTACAGCTTTCATATCCATTTTGGCCTCCGCTTAAACAATTATTTACACGATCGGGCACCTCGTACCCTAGTTTATATAATAACAAAAGAGCGTGCTAAAATCACGCTCTTTTTGAAATGCAAAATAGAATGTTTGCGTCCCGAGTCAAGTCCTATTCCGCGTCATTGGGAATCGACTTGTGAACAGCCTTGGAAATGGGTCTGACCTCCAGCTCGTGAGCCCAGAGTTCTTCTGCCTTGGGCGCCCAGTCCTCAGAGTACTTGTAGCACTTGGAGCAAAGGTGCTCCACGCTCTCCTCAGCCTCCAGATCTGTGGACTTGGCTCCTGTCTTTGCGATGATCTCCTTGAGCTTGTCGGGATTCTCCAGCATCGGACAGGGTTTAAGCAGATTGTCGTTGAAGGGCTGGCCCTTCATGTATTCCAGGAAAAGGGGCTGCTGGAGGCACTCCAGGAGAGTCTTTTCCTTGATATTTGCTCCTGAATAGTGGATGAACACACAGGGTTCAACGTCTCCGTTGGCGTTGATGTGGCAGTACTTCTCGCCTCCGGCCACGCATCCGTTTACGAACTCGCCGTCGTTCTGGAAGTCGATGGCAAACAGTTCCTTACCGCCTTCCATGGCTCTGATCTCTCTGATCTTGTGGAACATGTACTCTCTCTGCTCCGGTGAAAGAAGCAGCTCGGTGGAAGCGTTCATTCCCACCGGCATATAGTGGAAGTACCATGCGAAGATGCAGCCCTTGTCGATGAGCATGTCCAGGAACTCATCGGAGGTGACGGTCAGGTAGTTCTTGGAAGTGTAGCAGATGGATACTCCGAAGGGCAGCTTGTACTTGTGCATGAGATCCATGGCAGCTATGACCTTCTGGAAATGTCCCTCTCCGCGCCTTCCGTCATTGGATTCCTCAAATCCCTCGATGGAAACTGACACGAAGAAGTTCTTGACTCTCAGCAGATCCTGGCAGAACTGATCGTCGATCAGTGTGCCGTTGGTGAATGCGTGGAAGGCTACCTTGGGGTGAGCTTCGCAGAGTCTTATGATATCCTTCTTTCTGATGAGGGGCTCGCCGCCTGTGAACAGATATGCTCTGATACCCAGCTCTTCGCCCTGAGTCACGACTGAATCCAGCTGCTCATATGTAAGGTTCATCTGGTGGCCGTATTCCGCTGCCCAGCATCCTGTGCAGTGCATGTTGCAGGCCGTGGTCGGGTCGATAAGGATGAGCCAGGGCATGTTGCAGCCGTACTTTTCTCTCAGTTTCCTTGAGTTCTTGTATCCGGTCAGTCCGGATTCAAAGAAAACGTTCAGAAGGAACATCTTGAGCACGCCGGGATCCACTTCCTTCATGATCCTGTCGACGTAACGTCCCCACTTGCTGTCGGGATTGTCTATGATCTCCTGGAGGTCCTTGTATGCCAGATCCGTCCAGGAATCTCCCATGATCCTCTTGACCATGCTGAGGAGAGGTCCGAAGGTCTCCTGGGGAGACTTCGTCTTACCCTTCTCCAGGATATTGTCCAATATTTTCGCGAAGGCAGCTCTTTCAGCTGCATGTACCAAACTTGCCATTTCTTCCTCCTCTGTAGTTCAGAAAAACCAAATGCAGCACAACTACAAATAATATGTAAGGCCTATAACGCCTGATAAGCGCTTAAACCGATGCATCTAATCTTATAGATTAGATTATCACTTCCAATTCAGCAAGTCAAGGAATGCAATAAATTATTTCTCTTGATTTAATAGTTCAGTTGTGTATAATGTAAGAGGAAGGTGTATTTAAATACGGATATCTGAGGACAGATCCATGGATTTTGATGATAAAAAACTAGAAGAGCTGCTTCCGCAGTGGAAGGAGAACGTGGCTAACCATCGCCTGCCCTCCTGGGAAAACATCCCTAACCTGGGGCTCTACATGGAGCAGGTCGTGACATACATAAGAGATCAGATCGGATACACAAACGTCGGTCCTGAGGGCACCGAGATCATAACAGCATCTGCCATCAACAATTATGTCCGTAAGAAGTTAATGCCCGCCCCTGTCAAGAAGCGTTACTACAGGAAGCACATCGCATATCTGCTGGTCCTCTGTACTCTCAAGCAGTCCCTGACCATATCGGAGATATACAAGCTGTTTCCGGACGAGGTGGCTGACGAGGATCTGCGTGTATTCTATTCTGCCTTCGCCAACCAACACGTTCTGGCCTCCCAGTACTTCATGAGGCGGCTGGAGCATGACGGCAACCGCTTTCTCAAGATCGATCAGGGAGATACCCCCTATGACCGCATTAGCGAGTTCATTCTGGACATGGCTCTGATATCATCTTTTGCGAAGCTGGTGTCCGCTAAACTAATCGAATACAAGAGCACTGAAGAATAGTCATCCCGAATCGGTGCACTAAAAAAACCTTGTCCTGCGACAAGGTTTTTTGATTTTGTTTTTTGCGGTACGTGACTACGCTCTGATGACTACTCTCGCCCCGTCGGGAACCATGGTGTAGAACTGCTTCATCTTTTCGAAGGGCAGATTCACGCAGCCGTGGGACCCGTTATAGAGGTAGATGGTCCCGCCGAAGTAGTAACGCCATGTGGCGTCGTGGAAGCCGAAGTAGTTGCCTTTGAACGGCATCCAGTAGTTTACGTCCACGTCCCATTCTTCGTCATCCTTCTCTCCCTTGAGGTTTACGTCCCGCGCGTGAGCCAGGATCTTGAATGTTCCCTGAGGAGTTTCGAATCCGGGCTTTCCTGTGACTACAGGCGTGCTCAGAAGCACGACTCCGTCCTGGAGATACCAGAGGGTCTGTTCGCTCAGGTCCACAATCACGCCGGAACCGTAGATGTGAAGGTCTTCACGCTTCATCATCTCCTTGTATTCCTCGTAGTTGATCCTTCCGGAGTTGGGATTGGGCGTCACGGTGTAGCCATACTTTGTGAAAGGCAACATCGAGATGTACCCGTTGTCATCGTAGTGATAACGGTATCCTCCCACCAGATCGAAGCCTCTCCTGTTGGCGTTCTGAGGAAGTCCTGCCGCCGCATTCTCTATGAGCCTTTCACCTCCGAGGATGGTGACCGATGTCATTCCCTTGGAGAGCTCGTAGTTGTACGGCCTCCCGCAGGCCTCGTTGGCTGAAAGGATTATGGGGCAGTTCCTGATGTATGCCAGAAGTCCTCCGGAAAGTCCGTCGGGGAATGACAGGGCGTAAGCCATGACTGCCTCCCTGGCGGCCGGGAAGAAATGTTCGGCCACCTTTACCGAGGTCTCGTAGCGGTCCTTCCCGCTTATTCTCTGGACGCTGCCATAGGAACTGAAGATGCTGTCAACAGTTGTCGGCACTGCTGCGTTTCCGCCTACGATGGTGAAATTACGCTCTCCGTAGGAGAAAGAACTCAGGTAATCCTTCTGGTTCTCAGTAAGGCCTGCTCCCGTGAGGAGCACCGGCTTGCCGAGAGCCGAAACAGATATGGCGTCAGGATAATTCAGTCCGGAGCAGACTATGACTTCGGAAGGGGTCATCCCTGCCTGTTCCATGAGTTCGTCAGCCTTGCGGATAACGGCGAGATTCGTCTCGAATCTGTCCTTTCCCCAGAGCCTTACGGTATTGTACATTTCCAGATAAAGCTCCAGTTCTCCTGTCACTGCGCTGTTCCCGCCCAGGATATATACTGTACCCTGAGGATCCATCTTGCTCTTGATGTAATCCGCTGCGCTCTTGAAGTTGGTGCCGTCCACCAGAAGGATGGGTCCCTTGGCCGCTGCCGCCAGATAACTGCCGGAAAGAGCGTCCGGGTATGATGTGCCGCAGGCTACCACTATGGCGTTCAAAGGGGCTCCGCCCAGTTCAGCTCTGACCTGATCCGCCACCTTGCAGGATGTGTCAAATCTGTTGGAACCTGCTATCCTGTAGATTCCAGTCCTGCCGGCGGCTTCAACGGATGAGTCGGGCAGCATTCCGACGAATGCGAACAATGCAGTGGAGATGACGCACGTGATCACGAGGATCGCCAGCATTCTTCTCAGCAAGCTCTTGCTATTAAGTTTGTTTCTGAAGTTTTTCATGTGTGTCTAATACCTGCTTTCCCCGCTGATGCCGATCATGGAAATACCTTTGGCCTTCCCTCCGGGAAGTGCTCTTATGAGATCCTCTATGGATCTGAACCGGTCTCTTATTCCTGCGTTGTAGGGTCTGAAATATCTGGCTCCGTCCGGAGTGTCCTCTCTTGCCACGTAGAAGGTGTGTATCTGCTTGAAAATATTGGTCCCGTCATTCATCACCGTAACGATCATATGGGGACAGTACTGAGCCAGCACGTCGAAATCCGACTGATCCGACGTGAAGTTGGTCTTAAGACCCAGATCTTTCAAATAGTCTGCCATGGCCTGGGGAGATACGCCGAACCTGCCGCTGAGCACCGCTCCGTTCCTCTCGAATATCTCGATGAGATCCGGAAGCTCCACAGCCTTCGCTCCTCCGTTGTATCTTTTGAGGAGATTGAAGACCGCGATGACCTCGCAGCCTGCGGCGGCCATGTTGGAGCGTCCCAGGGCTATGTCAGCCAGGGATGACTGATCATCGATCAGACTGGATCTTCCCAGAAGGCCCATGTCCTTCACCTTTATGTAGTTTGCGGAAAGGTTTCCGTAGGGATCCTTTCTGTTCCTGGACAACAGATTGACGCTGGCCAGGAGGGTGCTAGCCTTGATCAGGCTTTCGTTTTTCATGGTCTGAAACTATTTCCTTGCTTCAAAGACAGCCTTGCAGCCTCTGTAGGTCATGTAGCAGTCAAGCTTGGAGACCACCTCAAAGGGTGCGTGCATGCTGAGGACGGGCACTCCGGCATCGATGGTCTCGATGTTCCTGTTGGCCATGTCCAGAGCCACTGTTCCGCCGCCGCCTTCGTCGATCTTGCCCATTTCGGCCAGCTGCCAGAGAACTCCGTTCTCGCTGAAGATCTTTCTTATGTATGCCACCGTCTCAGCGTTGGCGTCAGAAGCTCCGCCCTTGCCGCGGCCGCCGGTGTACTTGCAGATGGCGATGCCGTGGTTGATGCGGGACTCGTTGTTCTTCTCGAAGACTTCCATGAAGATGGGATCAAGCGCTGCAGTAACGTCTGCAGACAGGCAGAAGGACTGTGAGAAGCAGTCATACAGATCCACTCCCTGGCTCTTGCACAGGGAATTCATGAAGTGCTCGAAAGCCTGGGAGATCATTCCTGTGATTCCCATGGAACCGACCTCTTCCTTGTCTGCGAAGATGCAGACCGCTGTTCTGTCAGGGATCTCCTTCATGTCCAGAAGAGCCTTGAGCTCTGCGAAAGCGCAGACTCTGTCATCGTGACCGTATGCACCGATCAGACTCCTGTCGAATCCGATCTCTGTGGCCTTGAATGCAGGAACAGCCTGGATCTCAGCGGACATCAGGTCTTCCTCGATGATGCCGTACTTCTCGTTCAGAAGCTCCATGACGTGCTGCTTGAATCTCTGCTTGGCCTCCTTGTCCTTTACCGGCTCTGAACCGATGAGAAGGTTCAGATTCTCTCCGGGGATGGCTTCTCCAAGAGTCTTGGAAGCCTGGGACTTGCCAAGATGCGGAAGGATGTCGGTGATGACGAACTTGGGCTCGTCTCCCTCACCCCACTTAACGTACTTGTTGGTGCCGTCCTTGAGGCAAACCATTCCGTGGATCTCCAGAGGAATGGTGACCCACTGGAACTTCTTGATGCCGCCATAGTAGTGTGTCTTGAGATAGGACATCTCCTCGTCCTCATAGAGGGGCTGGGGTTTGAAGTCCAGTCTCGGGGAATCAGTGTGAGCAGCGGCGATGTTAGCGCCCTCAGCCAGAGATCTCTTGCCGATGACGGCCAGATCTATGTTCTTGCCCCTGTTGTTGTAATATACCTTATCGCCGGGCTTCAGTTCCATGCCCTGAACGTAGGGCTTGAATCCCTTGGCCTCAGCCAGCTTGATGCATTCTACGACGCACTCGCGCTCTGTCTTCGCAGCGTTCATGAAATCGATGTACTGAGCACAGTAATCCTCCATTTCCTGTCTCTGTTCATCGGTGATGACATCGTATCCGTTATTCTTTTCCAGTAAAATACCCATATGGTATGACCTCCTGTTGATTCTATTGGAGCCACACAACTCCATTGGATAGTTTACTCGAATGTGTGTCAAAATTCAAGTGCAACAAAAAAATCTTTGATCCGTCCCCCGCTCCGTATTTTTTGCGCAAAAAAAGAGCCTTCCACCGGCTCTCCCTCATCATTTCAAAAAAATCAAAACCCCCGGGCACATCCCGTTCCATATAAACCGCGTCCGGCTCCTTCCTATTTCACTCTCCCGGTGTCAGGATGATCCGAAAGCAGTCGTGCGGCATCCTCCCTCGCCCTCATGTCTGCCGATCGAAAAGCCTCAACTAAATCTCTCTCATATTCTGTCAGCACTACACCGGTCACCGTATTTCTTCCCAGAAGTTCATCGCATGACACGCCGAAAACGTCTGCCATCTTCTCGAACATGTCGAGAGGAGGCATGCGGTTTCCGGTCTCATACCTGGAATATACGGAAGATGAAATACCTAAAAGCTCAGACGCCTCGCGCTGAGACATTCCGCAAGCAACGCGGACTTTTTTGATGTTATCAGATAACATAGCGACAGCAGCCTTTCAAATGAAATACCCCTTATATATACAACTAAATAATAAGGGGTAATCGGCATTTCAGATATTTCAATTTTGGCATATGCGGGTCATAAAACTTGCCAATTTGGCAAGTTCTCCCGCGGAGCTCTAAAGTCTGGGTCCTACCTTGGCCAGTTTGTCCGCTCCTTCATAGATCTCATACTTCCTGAAGTTCTCGATGAACATGCCTGCCAGCTTCTTAGCTTTCTCCTCCCACTGAGCGGGATCTTCATAGGTATCTCTGGGATCCAGTATCCCGTCCTGCACTCCCTCAAGGGTTGTGGGTATGGTCAGTCCGAAGTAGGGTATCTCCTTGGTAGGTGCCTTGTCTATGGCTCCGGAAAGGATGGCGTCTATGATGCCTCTGGGATCCTTTATGGAGATCCTCTTGCCCGTTCCGTTCCATCCGGTGTTCACAAGGAAGGTTCTGGAACCTGACTTACGCACTCTCTTCAGGAGCTCAGTTGCATACTTAAGCGGCTGGAGCTCCAGGAAAGCCTGACCGAAGCAGGCTGAGAAAGTCGGAGTCGGCTCGGTGATGCCTCTCTCGGTCCCCGCCAGCTTCGAGGTGAATCCCGAAAGGAAGTAATACTCCATCTGCTCCTGGCTGAGGATGGATACCGGGGGAAGCACTCCGAACGCATCTGCCGAAAGGAAGATGATGGACTTGGCCGAAGGTCCTTCGGATATGGGTCTCACTATGTTCTCGATATGATCTATGGGATACGATACACGGGTGTTCTCAGTTACGCTGGAATCAGAGTAATCCGGGGTCCCGTCCTCCGCCACGGTGATGTTCTCCATGAGCGCATCACGTCTGATGGCGTGGTAGATGTCCGGTTCCGCCTCTTCATCCAGATCGATGGTCTTGGCGTAGCAGCCTCCCTCGAAGTTGAACACGCCCTGATCGTCCCAGCCGTGCTCATCATCTCCTATGAGGAGCCTCTTGGGGTCTGTCGAGAGAGTGGTCTTGCCGGTTCCGGAAAGTCCGAAGAAAATTGCAGTGTTCTCGCCGTTCAGGTCGGTGTTGGCAGAGCAGTGCATGGCTGCGACGCCGCCCAGAGGCAGGAAGTAATTCATCATGGAGAACATGCCCTTCTTCATCTCTCCGCCATACCAGGTGTTGAGGATGACCTGCTCCCGGGATGATACGTTGAATGCCACGGCGGTCTCAGAGTTGAGCCCCAGCCTCTTGTAGTTGGTGACCTTGGCCTTGGATGCCGTGTACACAACGAAATCAGGCTTGAAGTTCTCCAGTTCCTCCTCTGTGGGTCTGATGAACATGTTCTTTACGAAATGAGCCTGCCATGCAACTTCCATGATGAAGCGGACAGCCATTCTCTCCTTGCGGTTTCCCGCTCCGCAGAAGGCGTCCACCACGTACAGTCTCTTGTTGCTCAGCTGCTTTATGGCCTTCTTTTTGAGCTGTGCCCAGACCTTCTCAGATATGGGATGATTGTCGTTGGGGAACTCCGGGGTAGCCCACCACACGGTCTTCCTGGACGTGTCGTCCACCACGATGTATTTGTCCTTGGGGGAACGTCCGGTGTAGATACCGGTCATGACGTTTACCGCACCGTTATCAACGAGAGTGCCCTTCTCGTATCCGGTCAGACCCGGGTCTGTCTCATCGTAGAAAAGCTTCTCATATGACGGCTGATAAACGATCCCCTTTGATCCTGTGATCCCATATTCTGTAAGATCGATGGTACGCATTGATATCTCCTCCTGATCAGAATGCTCTTTCCGGGTACCGGCATGCTGCGCGGTACTGTTCATGTCTTCCTATCGATTGTAACACAAAAAATATGTTTTGCTACATACAAGTTCAGATTTTTATGTCCAGCCATTTGCCCCTGGCCAGTCTGATGAGGAATATGGTCCCCCTGAAGGCCAGTTCTATGGCCATGGCGATCCATGCGCCTGTTAGTCCAATGCGGCCCACCAGGATGAGCATGAGAGTGATCCTCACTCCCCAGATGCTCACCATGTTCATGATCCCGGGCACAAGCGTATCTCCTGCGCCCCTCAGGGCACCGGCCGCCACGATGGATGCACCGAACAGGGGCTCCACCAGAAGCTCGATCCTGAGTACGCTGACCGCCAGCATTCTAACCTCCTCCACAGGCGTAAGGAAACCCAGGACCAGCGGGCAGGCGAAGTACATGATGACCCCTGTGATACCCATGATGATCATTCCCATGAAGGTGGATATCCAGGCGAAGCTCTTGGCCATTGGCTTGTTCTCGGCTCCTATGCTCTGTCCTACCAGCGTCATGGCTGCTCCCTCCAGACCGTAGCCCGGCATGTAGCAAAGAGCTTCAGCCGTGACTGCGAAGGAGTTGGCGGCGATGGACACCGTACCCAGAGGAGCCACGATCCTGGTGGAAGCCACCTGAGCTCCGTTAAGTGCGATGGACTCCATGGCCATGGGTATGGCGATCTTGAGAGCCTGCTTGAACACATCCAGACGGATGGGAGCATGCTCATTCCTGAGTATCCTGAGGAAAGGCTCTCTTATGGCTCCGATGAGCAGCAACACGATACCCACCAGCGCATTGGAGAGCACCGTGCCCAGAGCAGCTCCTGCCACTCCCAGACCTGCGCCTCTCAGCTCGAGGCCCAGCACCGTGAATTCTCCGTATATCAGAAAAGCGTTGAAAACTATGTTCAAAGCACACCTTGCTATGGACAGAAGCCCGGGCGTTCTGGTGTCGCCTATGGCCTGAAGGCTCTTCATGGCGTAGAACCCCAGATTGTTCAGCGGAAGAGTGGCTGAGATTATCAGGAAATATATGGTGGCATCTCTTCTGATCTCCTGCTCCGCCCCAAGCAGCCTCGGGAGGGGAAATGCCAGGATGGAGCCCAGCACCGCCGCAGCGCAGGCCACCATCAGTGACACTTTGATGCCCTGTCTGAAAATGTTTCTGGACCCTGCGCCGTCATTCGCCCCCGCTCTGTGAGAGATGAGCACCGAATAGCCGAAGACCGGCGCCAGAGACACGTCCTCGATCAGCCAGATGGATGACGACACCAGTCCCACCGATGCGGAAGCCTGCGCTCCCAGACGTCCCACCATGGCCGCGTCGATGTACTGCATGGCGATTACGGTGATCTGCGCCAGTATTATGGGCAGACTGAGTTTGAGAGCGATCTCGATCTTCCTTATGAGGGACAGTTCCCTGTTTGTTCTGATCTCTTCAGTAGGGTTAGGTCTTTCCATTGCAATTATTCATTGTATCACAACACCTGCAGCTTTTGTGGAACATCAATAAAATCTATTGCGGATATTTTGCATTGGAACATTATATATGATATAATACTCCCTGCCGGCTCATATGCCGGCGGGAGACGTAATGGCAGACACAGACAGAGTGACCAAAACTTCAGACCAGGCGGGAGCCCCGAAGCTCTGGACCCGCGACTTCACCATAATCACGCTGGGGTCCGTGGTATCCATGTTCGGAAACGCCCTTTCCGGCTTCGCCATCAGCCTTATGGTGCTGGACTACTCCAGCTCCACGTTTTTGTATGCCATCTACATGATATGCTACACTGCGCCGCAGCTGATCATGCCCATCCTGTCGGGGGCCTTCCTGGACAGATTCTCCCGCAAAAAGGCCATTTACTCCCTGGACTACCTGTCCTCTGCGCTGTACGCCATAGCTGCGTTCCTCCTGTTCAAGGACTGGTTCAATTTCGGCATATTCGCCGCCTTTGCCTTCCTGGTGGGATCCATAAACAGCGTGTACATGGTGGCCTATGAGAGCTTCTATCCGCTTCTTATCGCGCCGGAGAACTATTCAAAGGCCTACTCGGTGGCCAGTATCCTTGAGACCTTTTCCTCGGTCATGGTGCCTGTTTCAGCCTTCCTCTACAATCAGATCGGCATGGCTCCGATCCTGGCCATAAACGCAGTGTGCTTCTTCACAGCAGCCACGGTGGAGACCAGGATCAGGCAGGAGGAGACCTACACCGTGACCCACAGTCTCAGGAACGAATATGATTACGGTGAGCGCCCCGGCGCTATGCAGGATCAGGCAAAGATCAGCTACACTCCCGATATAGTTATCAGGGACATCCGGGAAGGTCTCAAATATCTCTGGAGTGAGAAAGGTCTCCTGGCAGTTGCCGCGTACTTCGCATTCTCATTCTTCGGCATGGGAGCAACCAACGTGCTGACCCTGCCCTACTTCAAGTCCACCTATGACAACGGCGAATACGTCTTCATCATGGTGTTCGCCCTGGGCGTCCTGGGCAGGATGCTGGGAGGCACTTGGCATTACCGCCACAAGCTTCCGGCCGCAAAAAAATACACCATCGCGCTGACCGTCTACCTGATGCTCAGTCTCATCGAAGGTGTGTATCTGTTCCTTCCCATCCCGGCGATGATGATCCTCTTCTTCTTCCACGGAGTGGGCGGGATCACCAGCTATACCATAAGGATCTCCGGAACACAGAATTATGTTCCGGATGAGAAGAAGGGCCGCTTCAACGGCGCCTTCAACATGCTGAGCACTGCCGGCATGCTTCTCGGAGAACTGTTCGGCGGAGCGCTGTCAGTGATACTTCCGGTCCGTACCGTGGTGGTGATCACCATGGCGATCCTGACGCTGGCGGCCATCGTCTTCATCGGCAGGAACCGGGAGGAAGTCTCAAAGATATATAACATGTAAAACAAACGCGGGGATGCTCTTTCGAGGCATCCCCGTTTTTATCGTTTACCAGCCGGTCCCGATGGAAACTATTTGGTATTCTCCATCGACTTTATCAATATACAGCACGTTGGATTTATGGATTACATCTCCGGCTCTAACGCCGTTTGCCGGAAGCCAGTAGTTCAGATTGTTCTCCGTAGGATCGATCGTCACTGAATAATGAACGGAAGCAAAGATCGCGTCCTCTGTTGCATGTGATAACGATCCCTCACTGCTTAGTTTTTCCTTAAGGTCACTGTCCACTATATCGATCACATCCACCGAGTAGTCCAGCAAATATATGTTCAGCACGCTGTCGTAATTATGCCCGCCTTTTTTGAAGCTCTCAAGGTATGCGCTGAATAAGACATCAACTATGGAGATCTCATCTGGATTATCTCCCACATTTGATTCGATCAGCGGGTATTCATCCTCTGCCGGTATCGTCAGCTCGCTGATATCCCTCAATTCCCATGGAGGGTTATTCCCATACGACTCGCTCACATAGTACATTTTCCACGGTGCGGCCGGATCATTCAGGTCCGCCTCCACCACTACCTCCACATTCATTTCTCCCGAAACACCGTTTGATCTCAAACTCAGATAAGAGCTGAGCAGAGTCCGGTACTGCTTCTTTCCATCCTTCTCCGTAACTTCGATCTTTTTGCTGGATACGCTTCGTACATCATATCTTTTGCCGTAGTTCATGTGAAGCCAACTGACGGCTGCCACATCCATGTTTTCATCAGAAGCGACAGGCACAAACCTGTCTCCATCCTTCCTGAACGTCAGTACAAGACCATCATCTGCCCAGGGATCATGGTCATAATACAGGCACAGTGTCTCTCCGTCGGAAACGCCTTCGTACGCGAAGAAATCGATTCCGGTGTATTTTTTGATGCCTGCGTTGATCTTGTTCAAAACATCACTGCCTATATTCGCAGAAGGCTGCACATCCTCCTCTGACATGAACTCATCGTCATAGGGAATAAGTTTATCGAGTTCAGACCTGCCGACCACAAGTCCACTGGGCATGTTTGAATTAAACCGAATATCCGTGTCCTCCACAGGCAAAACACTTTCAGCATAGATATAATATTCATCTCGGCTATCACTTTGGTCTTTTAAAAGTGATTCGCTGATATCATTTATACAGAAAAACCCCTTTTCATCTGTGGCAACATTTTGCGAATACAGTTCCTCGACCCATTCTCCAACGCTTGTATGATATTGTCCGTCGCTATCGGATGTGATCG
>JAEEGF012014289.1_pt1 | contig 12870 bp, 10 predicted proteins | sample 9134171 | NCBI WGS metagenome assembly JAEEGF01 (sample SAMN16246542, study PRJNA631951) | gut metagenome | biome: gut microbiome; feature: rumen; material: AP-attached | host: Bos | place: Iran: Karaj | collected 2018-10 | reverse complement strand
ATCACAGCCTTATCCTCTTCTGACAGGGTCTCTGCCTCATAGGCGTAGACTCTTGCAAGCTGCATTATAGGCACCGTCAGCATCTCCTGGTGGTGCACTCCCTCTGCCCCAAGGGCCAGGGAAAGGATATTGGAAAGCACCAGGTAAAGAACCACAGGAAGAACCAGCATCGCTGCCAGCACCTTGCCCATTTGCTTTCTGAAATAGATTAGTGCAAAGGGCACAAACACGAGGTAGGCATAAAAGCCGTTGTGCCTAAATAGCGGCATCAGCACCGCAGAAGCCACAAACAGGATCACTTTTTTCCTGTCCCTTAAAAAGCCCTCTCTGTCCCTTACAAGCTGCACAAGGAGCAGCGTCAGCAAAAGAAGAAAGGCCGAGAACAGGCCGTCCTTACAGGAGCACAAGGTGTACATGACAATCGTGGGGAAGGCGCCATAGAAGATCAGCCAGAATATCCTGCCCTTTTTGCCAAGGCCCTTCTCCTGAAGATAGGTGATCACCAGGGCGAAGACCGCCGAGATCACCAGCAGCTGCAGGATCATATATGCTGCGATGCCTGCGTTCCAGGAGCCTGTGACCTTGTGGAAAAGAGCTATGACTCCCCCAAGCAAAAGCACATGAAGCAGCGGATGATGGGTTGTAAAGGTCCTGGTCAGCACCTCGTTGAGCTCATCCTGGGCATCATATACAAAAAAACCCGGAAACTCCGCAAGGAGAACGGGAACTGCCAGCACAATAAGGGAAAGGAAATTCACAAGGAAGTCCCTTTTTAAAACGGTCCCGCCCGTCTTGCCGGAGGGAAGCTTTATTATGCCAAAGAGCTTACCCTGTCCGCTTCTTGCGCTGTCATAATTCTTCCAGACATATCTGGTGTCCATAGTGAAGATCACCATCATCATGAACATCACAAGGATTCCGTTCCTGTCGGAAAGGTCAAGAAAATCCCTGTTTTCCAGCATGTAACCTATGTAAAAAAATGCACCTGTCAAAATGCCAAACAAGCCTGACATAAGCCAGGCCAGTGTGTTTTCCTTATCATTCTTCATCGCGAGTTGTCTCCCGGATCACGTACTGGGGGTTCCTGTTCTGTGAAATGTAGAGCCTTCCCAGATACTCTCCCATCATGCCCATCATAAGCATCATCATGCCGCCCATGAAGATAATGGCGCTCATAAGAGCAGAGAAGCCCACAGGCACCTCGGGATTGACGAATTTCTTGATAACTGTGTAGATTCCATAGATAAAGCCCAGGATCGCAAAGACCGTCCCCGAGAGGGTGGCTATCCTAAGGGGCTTTATGCTGAAGGCAGTAAAACCGTTGATCCACAGGGCAAAGAGCTTTGCAATGGAGTAACCGCTCTCCCCTATCTCCCTCCTTCTATGGGTCACGTCAACGTTGACTATATTCCTGGTGGTGCGAAGTACAAGGCCTATCACGTAGGGGTAGGAGCTCTCATATTTGATCATCTCTTTTACCACAAATCGCCTTGCAGCAAAGTAGCTGGACACATACAGATCCTTTGGTTTACCCAGCATGGCTGTGGCCATCCACTCGTTCATGGCTGTTCCGAAGTTTCTGAAAAGACTGTGCTGCTTTTTGCCGTATCTTGCATAGGCCACATCAGCACCCGCCTCCACTGCGGCAATGAGCTTGCCCGCTTCGTCAGCAGGAGTCTGTCCGTCGTCATCAAGACATATCACGATATCACCCTTTGCAAGATTGAGACCCGCCATCAGGGCGGCATGCTGTCCAAAGTTTTTAGCCAGATTAACCCCGGTTATCCTGTCGGGGCTCTGCCCGGAGACCTTCCTGATGGTGCCCCAGGTATCATCAGGGGATCCGTCATTTACCAGAATGACCTCGTAGTCATAATCTGCCATGCCCTTCATGGTCTCTTCTATTTCTTTTACGACTCCCTCCAGAGTGTTCTGTGATCTGTAACAGGGAATCACGTAGCTAATCAGTTTGCCGGTCATTAAAATACCCCTTTTATAAACTCTTTTTCATCAATATCATATCATCTTTTTGGCCGTCACTGCACTGAACCTGTGCAAGAAAGCCGCTTTTTTCAAAGCCGCCGTGAACATAGCTCTTAATGGCGCTCTCGTTTCGCGAAAAAACCCTAAGGATCAGCTCTTTAAGCCCCAGCTCGTCCCTGGCGTAGGCTGTTGCCAGAACCGCCGTCTCGTTGCCAAGGCCAAGGCCCGTTGCGTCTTCCTCGCCGATGAATATCCCATACTCAGCAGACCGGGCCGATCTGTCTATGTCCCTGAAGTAGACGCATCCCACCGGACGGTCATTTTTCTTTTTCTCACAGATGATCAGCTGCACCACCTTTCCGGTGTCGATCATGGTCTCTTTCCATTTCTTCTGCCCCTCCAGGGTGAATTCTTCCCGGTATATGAAGTTGTGCCTTACCCTTTCGCTGTTGCGCCATCTGACTATGAGGGGATAGTCCCCCTCTTCCATAAGGCGCAGCCTCACCAGCTCTCCGGAAATAATAAAGCTTTCTTTATCCATATTTTGTACCTGTCAGTCTGCCCGGGATACCTTGTAGATCACAAAGACCTCTGCCACGGTATCCTCTGCGGTAATCTCAGTTTCAATGCCCTTGTCCAGGTAATAGTCCGAAAGCCAACCTATATCCTGGCTTGACTTGTCCACCACATATACATTGTCCTCAAGGATCGCATCCTGCATGGATTCAAAGCCAAAGGCCTTAAGCTTGTCATAATAGAGAGGACTCTTTGATGCCCAGCCGCCCATCAGGTCATGATTGGCGAGGCTGTTGTTCACATCTTCAAACATCTTCTCGGAGAAGGTCCTCTCAGTCCCCTCTGTTGCTGAAACGCTTGTGTAGACATCCACAAAATAGAAGTTGTCAGGGTGGTCCTCAAAGTACTGCTGCAGGGCATCGTAGTGGGAGCGCATCCTTCCTCTCTCAAAGCTCTCCGCCCTTATGATCCCCAGCTGATTGGGAATAAAGCCCCCTGCAAAAATGGCTGCTGCCACAAGAGGTGCTGCCACATAGCGCATTTTGTCCCTGTCTGCCATCATCAGCAGGCCAACAAGGACTGCAATCTCCATCAAGTACAGAGGATGGGTTATCCTTATGGGATCCCTTCCCCTTACGATTATGTAGAGCCACAGCGTGCTTCTGCAGGCAAAGAGCAGCAAAAGAAATAACACTGCCGGAAGCTTCTTTTCCCTGTGCCCCGAAATAAGATAAACAAAGGCCGTTCCCAGATAGAGGAATATCACTATGACATTGAGGGGCGCATCAGTCATTGGATACTCATAGCTCTTCTGATATGCCACGTGCCTTAATCTGTAAAGATAAGAGCTGATGGCCAGGCGAAGTCTCTCCGGAAGGGGCGTTTCGTCGGTGCGAAGGCTCGCAGCGTACTCTGCAACACTATCAAGAACCCCGGCATCTATCTCATCATCTATTCCGAAGTTGTAATTGACTAAAAGCTCCTGCTCCGCCTGTGATATGCCTATACTGTCATAGAAGTCCCTGTTCTCCTGATAATCAGGTATGTACTGGAAGTCATAGAGCTCAGTCCTTGCATCAAACAGGGCATTGAACTCCTTACATTTTGGGGATGAGTAGGCGGCTGTATTGATAACATTTGATATCGTAAGTCCCAGAAGAATGCTCACTCCCAGGATCAGGTAGCTCTTAAACAGCTTCTTTCTCTCCCCGTATCCTGAGATCTCAACTCCGCTTCTGACATGATCGCTAAGATCCTGCCTCTCTGTCAGCCACCTGATGAGAAGAGCCACACCCACCACCGGAAGGGTCAGAAGCAGCATCTCAGACCTTATGAGATAGGCGAGGATAATGAGAAATACCGAAAGCACCCTGCCTCTTATGTCCCCGGCATATCCTGTAATGATGAGCAGTGCAGCTGTCATGGACAAAAAGCCGCAGGTGAAGGTATACTGCACAAACACAAAGTGCGGCAGCATAGCCCCCAGTACAAACAGCAGCCAGAAGGCTGCCAGCACTGTCCTGACCCATTTGCCCGTGCTGCTGTCAAGAAGCCTTAGCGCTATTATGAACACGCACCCGAACTGACAGGCGCACAAAAAAATGCCGTACCAGTCCAGCCCTCTCGCAATCCTGTAAACAAGGGCAATAAGGGCACTTATCGGGTACAGCATCTGTATGTTGTGACCTGCCGGCAGGCCTGTATAGGCCCCGGAGAGGATGTCCTTCATCAGGACATCGTCGTTGAGGTCAAAATAGAAGTCCCCAATTACGGCAGTTATGAGGACAACTGCCAGTGTCAGAAGCGCTGAAACTATTAAATTCAGGCCGGGACTTGTCTTTTTCATAAAAAATATCCTTAGTTAAATTTGTAGTATTCCTTGACCCTCATTACAACCTCATCAAGGTCATCATCTGTAAGGCCGTAGTACATGGGAAGTCTTAAGAGTCTCTCGCTCTCTTTGGTGGTGTACCTGTCCTCTCCCCTGAACTCACTGTATATAAGGCCTGCCTTGGAGGAGTGCAGCGGTACATAGTGGGATGCAGGAAGGATATCATTGCTCATGAGATAATCTATAAGTCCCTTCCTCTCCTCGAAGTCCTTGCACTTGATGTAGAACATATGGGCATTGTGCACGCACTCTTCGGGTACATAGGGCAGATCGATGAGGCCTTTTTCCTTGAGGGGTGTAAGTGCCTCCATATATCTGTTGTAGTGACTCATCCTGTCATTGTTGATCTCGTCAGCCATCTGAAGCTGTGCGTAAAGGTAAGCAGCGTTCATGTCGCTGGGCAGGTATGATGAGCCTGGACTGATCCAAGTGTACTTGTCCACCTTGCCGAGCTTGTAAAGGGTCCTGTTGGTGCCCTTCTCTCTGATGATGATGGCGTCGTCCACGAAGGTCTCATCCCGAAGCAGAAGTGCTCCGCCCTCACCCATGCTGTAATTCTTGGTCTCATGGAAGCTGTAATTGCCAAAATCCCCGATGGCGCCAAGGGCTCTTCCCTTGTAGGTGCTCATTACGCCCTGGGCAGCATCCTCCACCACAAAGAGGTTGTGCCTCTTGGCAATATCCATTATGGTATCCATCTCGCAAGCAACACCTGCATAGTGGACCGGCACAATGGCGCGGGTCTTTGGTGTGATGGCCTGCTCTATAAGGTTCTCATCGATGTTCATGGTGTCGGGCCTTATGTCCACAAAGATAACCTTGGCGCCCCTCAGTACAAATGCATTGGCTGTGGATACAAAGGTGAAGGAGGGCATAATGACCTCGTCCCCTTCCTTTATCCCCGCAAGGATGGCAGACATCTCTGTTGCGTGGGTGCAGGAGGTGGTAAGAAGCGCCTTGGCGCAGCCTGTCTTTTGCTCGATCCACTCATTGTCCCTGGCTGTGTAGGGGCCGTCTCCGCAGATCTTCTGGTTTTCCACGCACTCCTTTATGTAGTCAAATTCTTTGCCGGTATAAGGTGGAACATTGAAATTAATTCGCATGGCTTAATCCTCTTTTTTCCTGAAAACAATCAGCTTACTGATAATGTAATTAAGTGCTATGACAACAAAGGTGGCTCCAAGCTTTACGGGCATCTTGGGAAGATTAAGAAGTGTGATGAATATGAAGATCAGCACATCCTCAACCACCAGGGTAAAGAGCCTTCCTGCGGTAAAGGAGCCCGCCTGTTTGATAAAGTCCTTCTTGTTGTCTACCTTGCCGTCAAACACCCAGGTTCTGTTGGTAAAAAACTGAAATGCCACACAGATGATCCAGTCAATGGTGTTGTTGACAAGCTCGTTGATGTGCAGGACGCTGTCCATGAACCAGAACAGGAAAATACTAAGGAAGAAGGTCAGTCCTCCAAAGAAGAGGTACATAAGCCCCTCCTTGTGCTTTTTGTAAAAAGGTTCAAATATATTAAGGACCGGCAGGGACATTATCCTGTCAAAAATATCTTTCTTTTGTGTATCAGCCATAAAACGCTTTAATCCTCACTTTCGCTACCGCCTGCATAAACCGCAAAGCGACTGTTCTCAAAGACCATATTATAATCATGATTTGCAATATAGTCCAATAGAATATCATATTTCTCATTAATATTGGAGTACTCCGCCATTTCTTTGCCAATGATGACAGTGGGCTCCTGCCCCTCTGCAGACACGCGCATAAGCTCATCCTCAAATCTGGCTGTGCCAAAGCTGTCAAGGTCAGGCCAGGTGCTCTCTATGGCGGGCTCAAGGTCAAATATGTAGGAAAGCCCCGGAACCGAGCCAAAAAGGATCACCCTGTCATCCAAAAGTCCCCTTTCCCTGAGGGCATAAGACAGCTCATCAAGGGCCCTGGCATTGTCCCCGGTGGTCACCATGGAAGCAATCCTTGGCACGCCGGAGTGAGCATCCCTCACGGTTCCGTCATCTCCGTCTCCAAAGGCAAAGCCTGCATGGAAAAGAGCTCCCTGGATCACAAGGACTATTATCACCATTGTGGCCATAGCCTGCCAGGGGAAGTGATGGTCTGCATCGCCCACTCTGTACATGAGCCTTCTCATCATCCAGAGGGCAATGGGGGCGACCACAAACAGGTTGTTGATAAGTGGAAAGGTGTAATTGTTGCTGCCAAGGGGCGTTATCAGTATCACCATAAGGGCCGCAAAGCCCAGAGTCTGCTCCTGTCTGCTTCCGTTTAATACTCCAAGGCTTCCGGCAATGCAAAAGACAATGGCCATTATCACAAACATCATGGCAGCCTTAAACATGCTGTCATAGTAGTAGTAATTGCGGGTAAATACTCCGGTGGCGAAATAGTATCTCACAAGGACAAGGAGCCCCGCCATGTACAAAAGCTTTTTTAAAAGAATATATCTCCCCTTGAGCATCATGAACATTATGATGCCTGCTGCCACGCAGGGGATCATTATCAGCATATCCTTTAAGGCAGAGAGGTAGGCACTTACTATTGATGCTGCCATGCCGCCTGCTGTATAGTCCGAAGCCCCTTCTGTCATGCCAAAGAGACTCATTATCATCTGAACATATGCACCGGGGCCGTAGATCACAGACACCCCGATAAAAGGAACTGCCACCCCCGCTGCAAAGCCCCCGATACAGATGAAGGTCTTTTGCAGGGCGCTCTTAAAGGTATCACGTGTTATCAGCAGATAGAACCACAAAACCAGTATCAGTGCAGTCTCCGCCACATTGGGAAAACGGACCATCATGTTGAGGCCCAGGCACACACCGGCAAGGGCCAGGTACATGGCCTGCCTCTTCCAGGTAAACATTCCCTTAAGAAGAAGGAGCACTGCCAGAGTAAAAAACAGGTAAGTCAGATAATTGTAGAGGATGACCCTCGGACACCAGCAAAGGCTCTCTGCCATAAACTCCCCGATAAAGATCATCCAGCCCGGCATCCACTCCTTAAGAAGATAGTAGGCTGCAAGTGCCGTGATGCTCACAACAAAGCTGCAGTAGATGTTCATACCCAGCATGGTGCCGGCCCCCGGCAGCTTCATGATCAGGCTTCCGCAGATATTACTCAGGAACGTGGAGATGGCCCACATGGGGTCCACTGTATCAAGATACCTGAAATTGGTGAGGCTGTAGGTGCTGTCCGCTATGTCCACCCCTGCCCATGTCCCCACAAGAGGGTATAAAAGGAGCACTGCCGGGAAAAAGAACCTCTCCAGCAGAGACTGATACTTCCTGAACTTGTAAAAATAAGCCCTAATGTTGGTCAGCATAACTCCTCATCCAGTTTTTCGATCCATTTGGCCAGCCTTGTCTGTGACAGAAATCTGCCTATATAATCGAAGATTATCTTTCTGATGAAATCAACAAAAATCCCCACGGCAAATACAATAACAATGGTCCTGAATGCATGCCAGGCAAAGAGCAGCACGCTGTAGTCCGGAACTTCCCCAATGAGGCCGCAGATCCACGAAACCCATCTGTCCCTGATCTCCACATGCATGTTAAGAAGGTACACTCCGAAGGTAAGAGGTCCCACGATCCTGACTGCGTCCGCGATCCTGCCCTCTCTCATGTTGTAATACCTGAAGAAGGAGAACAGTCCCAGGGATGCCGTAAGGGTAAAGAAAAAGTTATAGTTGAAGGGCACTTCCTGAAAATGAGCAAAGCCGCCCCGGTTGTAGTTGACATAATACAGGGAAATACTCATGGCAGCGATCACAAGGCTGGATATCAGGTACACCATAAAGCTCTTTCTCGCATTATAAAAGAGACTTATATCATATTTCCTGATGTAGGCCGCGATCAGATACAGGCAGATAAACCAGCCGTAGTCGTAGCCAAAGCGGTCTGTGGGAAACAGCACCGGCACCACGCTCTTGATAATGCAGAACCACAAAAGCATGCCAAAGATCACGATCCTTGCCTGGTTCCTGGAAAGCCTGTCCATGGCCGCGTTCATCACAGGCGCCAGCACATACATGATGACGTAGGCTGTCACGAACCAGTAGTGCTCTGAGGATATGGGGAAAAGATATTCCACCAGCTTGTACAGGGAATTGCCCTGGTGAAGGCTGTAGGTACCCACTATCATCATGGCCAGCGACACCAGGAAGGTGTAAAAGTAAACCTGGCAGATGAGCTTTATTATCCTGCTGATCTTGACGCTGCTCTTTGATAAAAAGAAGCCGCTGATAAGGACATAGGTATTGATGCCGGAGATGGCGAAGGCCTCTATGGTGTTGGCAAAGATATTGACTCCCGTGGCAGGCAGTCCCAGCTGCAAAAGTGCACCTGTTCCCGCGTTGTAATGGAGCATCAGGATCATGAGCATGGCTATTATCCGCAGAAGCTCAAAGCTGGGATTTCTCTTTTTGACTGAAGTTTTGCTCATTTTCCCCATACATCCTCCGACTTTAGTTGCTGTTCTTAAGTGTTGCCTTGCCCTCTCCTATGCTGTAGATCATGTCGCACTTCTCAATGGTCTGAAGCCTGTGGGCTATGATCACAAGGGTCTTGCGGCCGTGAAGCCTGTTGATGGAATCCATGATGGCAGCCTCGGTTTCGTTGTCAAGGGCTGAGGTTGCCTCATCAAGAACCAGCACCTCCGGGTCTTCAAACAGGGCCCTGGCAATGCCTATCCTCTGCCTCTGTCCGCCGGAGAGCCTGATTCCTCTCTCTCCTATCTCAGTGTCCAGTCCCTCCGGAAGCTCTTTTACAAACTCATCAAGAGCTGCCTCCCTGAGGGCCTGCCATACCTTGTTGTCGTCTATCTCATCATCTGGAACTCCGAAGGCCACATTCTTCCTGATGGTGGAGTCCGTCATGAAGATGGTCTGGGGGATGTAGCCGATGTTCTTAAGCCAGCCCTTGTAGTTGGTCTTAACGTCCACTCCGTCAGCCAGGATACGTCCCTTTTCAGGCTCAAGAAGCCCAAGGAGCACGTCCACGATGGTGGTCTTGCCGGCACCTGAGGTTCCGACTATGCCCACACTCTTGCCCACAGGGATCTCCATCCCCGCATCATCCAGTATGAGCTTGTCTGTTCCGGGATACTTGTAGGTAATTCCCTCCATCACAATGCTCTTTTCCACAGGAAGCTTATCTACGCTGCCCTTCGTCCTGTAGTCTTCACTGTTGTAGGATATGGACTCGTCATGGATCTCCATCTGGAGATTGTCGCTGACATTGTCCAGGAAGGGTTCAAAGTAAGCGATACTGGTGAGATAATTGTTGATCCTGTTGGCTGAGGGAAGGAGCCTTGCAGCTGCTGCCGCCAGCACTGTCAGCTGGGGAAGAAGGGACGTAAGGTTCGTTCCCGATGCCATTACCACCAGCATATATCCAACCATTCCCGCAATGGCTATGGTCTCAATGAGAAGCCTCGGGGTCGAGTTGTAGAGGTTGTACTTCTGGACTGCGTTTACGTAGCCCGCTCCGCAGTCGGCATAGCCGTTTATGAAATAGTTCTCCTTGGCGGAGACCTTGATCTCTTTTATTCCTGTGACAGACTCATATATCCACTTGTAAAGTCCACTGTAGTAGTCCTGGTTGTCCTGTCCGGCCTTCACCATAACAGGCTTGATAAAGAACTTGATGACCAGGAGAACGATGACAAGAAGTGTTGCAATAGTCAGTGTCATCCTGGCATCCTGGCTGAGAAGTATTGCCACCAGGCAGATAAATACGATTATCTCGCTAAAGAGCTGAAGGCAGCTCAGTATCAGTGCATAGAGGTTGTTGACATCAGAGGTGATGTTCCTCTGAATGACAGTGGTGTCCGCATTTAAGTAGTACTCGTAGGGTCTTTGCATGAAGTTGATCATCATGCGACGGGATGTGGCAAACTGGTTGGTGTAGACGAACCGCAGCTGTACCACATTCATGAAGTACAAAAAGACATTCTTGATCACAAAGATCAATATCAGGGAAACCATGATGATGGCCGCCAGCTGTGTTGTGCTCTGCAGGTTAAAGAAGTTGTAGATGCCCGACAGGACCTTGCTCTCCTCTACCTGCCTGGGGTCTATGACCACCTGCATAACAGGTGCTATCATAGCGATACCAAGGGACTCCAGCACACCGCCTATCAGCATCAGTATGACTATCCCCACCATCTGGGTCTTTTGCTTCCTGTCCAGAAGCACCGTGAGTTTGCTGTAAATCTTGCGCATTTAGTAATCTATCCTTCCATGTCAGCTCTTTGTGCCGCTCCTTAGGTCCCTGTAAAACCACAGAAGTCTGTAGTATACATAGAAAAACAGGTGGGACTTCATCTGAAAACCTATGAGCTTTTTCTCCTCCGGGTGGATCCTCTCCCTGTAATAGGGGTTGTTCTGAAAATCCGGAAAGGTCTCCTTCATCTCTTTTCCAAGAGCTTTGGTGAACCTGTAGCAGTCTCTTACCCTGTACCTTTTGGGCATGGCAGAGAACAGGGTGTTGACATAAAATAACACCGTGTATTGAAATTCTATCTCGTCGCGGTACTCTTCAAAGTAGCCGCCCTTTTTGGCCTCGCTGACTATCATCCTGCCGGCAGTCATCCTGTCCTCCAGGTTCTTCCTGGATATGCTGTGGACCGTGGAGCTGTCGTGCTGATAGTAAAAGTAAAGGGGCTCCTCAATGTACTCAAAGTGCTTAGCCCTTGTCATCCAGGTGTTGCTGACCGCGTTGTCCTCATAAAAGATGTTCTCAGGAAAGACGTCCAGCTTATCCTTAGTTCCCGGGACATAGTCTCCCAGGATGAGCTGCCTTCTGTAGACCTTGACCACAAGGCTTCCGGTCTCGATCAGCAGCTTTTTGTATTTGTCCCTGTCCATGACTCCAGTCTGCTCATGATTGTTGTTGTGGACGATCTTGCCCACCTTGAAACTGTGCTCATAGGTCAGGTTGTAGTCGCACCCCACCATGTCCGCGCCGGTTTCGTCAGCTCTTTTAAGGAGCCTTTCGTAGTAATCCGGCACCACCCAGTCGTCTGCGTCTATAAAGCCTATCCAGTCGCCCTTTGCCAGGGCAAGACCTATGTTCTTGGCACCTCCCTGATGGAGGTTCACATCCGAATGAAGCGCTATGAATCTGTCAGGGAATCTGTCCTGATAGCGCTTCAGGATCTCATATGAATTGTCCGTGGAACAGTCATCCACAGCAATTATCTCGTATTCCGAAGGGTCAAGGCTCTGGGAGGTAAGACTGTCCAGGCAGTACTCAAGCTTCCCATCCGCAGCCATGTTGTAGACCGGTACGATCACGCTTAGCTTCAACTTCTATTCTCCAGGCGGCCCCAGGCCGTTTATTGTCAAAAGCCACCTATACCGGCGGTATCAGGTCATTGCTCGCCAGATACCGTCATTACAGGTGGCTCACTATTTCAGATATCTGTTAATGGTCTACTGCTTCGACAAGTCTTCTTCTGATGTCCTCGACACTCATCCACTCGGTGTTGTTGCCGGAGCTGTAGTAGAAGCCTTCGGGAACCTTCCTTCCGGCAGGGTCCGGAGCCTGTCTCTCATTGAATATCACCTGAGGATAAACAATGAAGTGCTTGTCAAACTCATAGGTGAAAGGTGCATCCTCTGTGGTAACCATGATCTCATCCAGCTTCTCACCGGGCCTTATGCCCACCTCCACAGTTCTGATGCCGGGGCACATAGCCTCAGCCAGGTCCTTGACATTGAAGGAAGGGATCTTGCTGATGAAGGTCTCGCCTCCGTTGGACTCCTTGAGGGCCTTAAGTACCAGCTCTACCCCCTCGGGAAGGCTGATCCAGAATCTGGTCATCCTGTAGTCGGTGATAGGAAGCTCTTTCTCCCCCTTCTCAATAAGGCTCTTGAAGAAAGGAATGATAGAACCGCGGCTGCCTGCCACATTGCCGTAGCGGACAATTGAGAAGTTGATGTCCTTGGCACCTGCATAGGCATTGGCTGCGATAAAGAGCTTGTCGGAAACCATCTTGGTTGCTCCGTAGAGGTTCACGGGATTGACCGCCTTGTCAGTGGAAAGAGCCACAACCCTTGTGACACCGGTATTGAGAGCGGCGTTGATGACATTCTGCGCACCATTTATATTGGTCTTGATGGCCTCGTCCGGGTTGTACTCACAGGCAGGCACCTGCTTGAGGGCAGCGGCATGAACGATGTAATCCACGTTCTCACAGGCCCTCTCAAGTCTTGCTCCGTCCCTGACATCGCCGATGAAGAATCTCATCTTGTCGGCGTTGTCCCTGTATATCTTCTCATTGGACATAGTGAACTGCTTGTACTCGTCCCTTGAATAAATGATCAGCTTTTTGGGGTTGTAGTGCTCAAGCACATACTGTGTAAAGCTGTGGCCAAAAGAGCCTGTACCTCCCGTGATCAGTATCGTCTTGTTATCCAGCATTGATCTTTACATATCTAATCTCCGTCTCTAGAG
>JAEEGF011169976.1_pt1 | contig 12870 bp, 10 predicted proteins | sample 9134171 | NCBI WGS metagenome assembly JAEEGF01 (sample SAMN16246542, study PRJNA631951) | gut metagenome | biome: gut microbiome; feature: rumen; material: AP-attached | host: Bos | place: Iran: Karaj | collected 2018-10 | reverse complement strand
ACCGTCAGCCCCGCATCGTTCAAGGCACGGCTCATGGCTATGTAGCACCCTTCGTCGCTCGGCTGCGAGATGCCTCCACCGTTCGACGAGAAGCCGTAGCCCGCCACCTCGGCAATGATGTGGGCACCACGGGCTACCGCGCTGTCGTAGTCCTCCAACAGCAAAGCCGCCGCACCGCCCGAGGGAATCAGGCCGTCGCGGTCGCGGTCGAAGGGGCGCGAAGCCTTCGTGGGCTTGTCCATCCGCTTCGAGAAGGCTCCGAGGGCGTCGAAGGTAGCCATCGAGTAGTAGTTGGTCTCCTGCGCTCCGCCCACCAATACGCGGTCTTGCAGCCCCTGCTTGATGAGCAGATAGCCGATGCCGATGGAGTGGCTGCCGCTTGCACAGGCCGCCGAGATGGTGAAGTTGATGCCGCGCAGGTGGAAGATGGTGCTCAGATTCATGTTCACCGTCGAGTTCATCGACTGAAAAATCAGCCCCGAGCCCAACAGCTCGGAGTCGTGCTTCTCGGCCATGATGTTGGCCGCCTCTATCACGGGCTTCGCACTTGAGTCGTTGCCGAATATGATGCCCACCTCGTGCTGTAGCAGGAAGTCGTCGTCGATGCCTGCCTGCCCGAAACACTCGCGGGTGGCCATATAGGCATATTCAGCCTCCTCCGACAGTCCCACGCGCATTCGCCGATGCAGCAGTCCCTTCAACGCAGGCTGCTGCACGATGCCCGTCAGGCCCGACTGATAACCATATTCTATACGCTGCGGGTCAACACCTATGCCCGAGCGTCCTTCGTATAGTGATTGTCTTACTTCTTCAAGGTTTGTTCCTAAGCATGACCAAATGCCCATGCCTGTAACCACCACTCTTCTTCCCATTTCTCGATTGACTATTAAGTGTACAGGCCTCCGTTGATGGAGATGGCCTGTCCCGTAATGTATGCAGCATCGTCGCTTGCCAAGAACGCCACCAACGCGGCCACCTCCTCGGGCTTGCCGAAACGTCCTGCGGGTATCATCTTGGTCAGCTCTGCTTCGTTCAGGTCGCTTGTCATGTCGGTGGCAATGAACCCGGGTGCAACGGCATTCACCGTCACGCCACGCGCCGCCACCTCCTGCGCCAATGCCTTGGTGGCACCTATCAGCGCAGCCTTGGCTGCCGAGTAGTTGGTCTGTCCGGGCAGTCCCTTCAGGCCTGAAAGCGAGGTCATATTGATAACACGTCCACCACGACGGCGCGGCATCATGTGCTTCAACAGTCGGCGGGTGATGTAGAAGAAGCCGTCGAGCGTCGTGTCAATCACACGGTGCCAATCGTCGTCTCCCATCATGAACATCATGCCGTCGCGGCGTATGCCGGCGTTGTTCACCAAGACAGCCACGTAGTCGTCGGGGTGCTGTTGTTCCCATTGATCCAAAGCGGCGTCAGCGCTTGCAGCGTCAGCCACGTCAAACGGCAGCAGTTCTGCCTTACCTCCCACAGCCGTAATCTCGTCCACCACGGCCTGAGCAGCCTCGTGGTTGCTGCGGTAATTGATGACGACCGGCCATCCTTGCGCAGCCAATTTCAGGGCTACTGCCCGTCCGATGCCGCGGCTACCACCGGTCACAAATGCGTACTTCATTGTTGCTGTTATTTAAAATTGCGGCACAAAGGTACACATTTTTTGCCGTTCACGCAAGAAAAAACCGCAAATGTTAGTATCCTACACCGATATAGCTATGTGCCGCAAGTTGAATGTCGAAGACCGTAGCCCCCTCGGGATAGCCGAAGAAACGGTTGCGGAAGGGCATTGCGGGAGCCTCCGGCTGCCCGGCAGGCTTCAGCTGTTCGCCGGTCAATAAGTTGCGCAGGGCTTGCACCTTCGAGGTAACGACCACGCGCAGGCTAACGGCCTCGTCGTTGAAGTTCTCGACCACAAGCGTGCGGTTGTCGTATGGGAAGAGTGCCACCTTCGCAGGCCCCTCGATGTAGGCGCCCACATCCTTGCTCATGGCCCGGCGGATGACGTTCAGCGCTCCGGCGGGATAGTCGTACAGATTGCCGAAGTCGTCGGGGATGGTCAGGACGAAGAGCATACCTTTAGAATAGGTGTCGCGCAGCAAGATGGGATAGCCCGAGACGCCGCCCGTGAGCGGACGGCCCGCGCTGACCACCTCCCAGGCGTCGTTGGTGAAGTACTTCACCTGCGGGATGATGAACTCACGCTCAGCCTTGCCAAGCCTGCCGAAGTCGCTGACAATGGCCTTCAGGTCGCCGCAGTAGAGTTCGCAGACGTCGGCCAATTTTTCACGAATGGTCTTCAGCAGCCCCGTCGTGATGATGACATCGCCGCCACCCTTCAGCTGCTGCTTGATCTTCTCCACGATCTGTGGGTCCTTCGCGGCCTGCTCGGTCAGCAATATCTGCTGGCGGCCCGATACCCATTGGGGATGCATGTCCATCGGCAGGCCTATCATGCCGAGGTAGTTCTGTAGGAAGTCCTCGCCCGACGAGTGGTAGGGCTTGTAGGAGACGAGGCCGATGGGGTTACCGAGTTTGCCCACGAGCTGGTCGGTCTGCTGAAGGGTGACGCTGGCAAAGCGGGCCATCGTCGTCGGCGTCACAGTCTTGCCGTTCTTGGTGAACGGCTTCACCATCTCGTCGTAACGGAAGCTGTTGCCGCCGGCGTCCTGCCACGACTGGCGCATCATCTGGGGCATGATTTTCACGTCGTTCAGCTGCATGTAGTTCCAGAGGATAATCTCCGGTGTCTTCGACAGCATCGTCAGGTGGAGCTGCTCGGCGTAGCGGTCCATGCTCATGTTGATGCCGCCGGCATCTACCCATCCGCCGCCGTTACGGCCGGGCGCAATGTTGTCGAAGTAGCGTACGATGTTGTAGCTCAGGTAGTTCTGCAGGTGCTGCGCCGAGGCGGGGTCGCGGGTCTCGGTGCCCGTCCAGAGACCGTCGAAGTAGAGAGGTTCCTCTTCCAGGTTGAAGCCGAGGCCGTGGAAGTGGTCGTACCAGTTGGGGTACTTGATGATGACCTTCACCTTGGGGTTTACAGCCTTGGCGGGATTCACCACCAGTTCGCGGCCCGCATCGGCCATCAGCCTGATTCGGTACTCCGTCCAGCTCTTCGAACCCTTGGCTGCAATCTCGTCGTCATTCTTCAGGTCGATGAAGAAGAAGTCGTCAAGGATGAAGTCATCGAAGAGCTTCGCCGTGTACTCGGCCACCTCCCTGACAATTTGTCGCTCGTCGGGACGGGCATAGCTGTAGGTCTCGAAGTCGGTAGGCTCCGAGCGGGTGTAAGTAATGCCTCCGCCCACCTCCAAGCCCTTCGAGAGGAAGAACTTCTTCACCTTCAGCATGGTCTTCTCGTCGACCGTGAAGGCGTCGCGGTGGGTCTCGAGGTAAATCTTGTCGAGGTCTACCTGCGAACTCACCGTCTCCCAGGTGGCGTTCAGGAACTTCTCGTCGGCCATCCGCGCCACGTCCTGTGCCCGGATGTAGGTCGATACCTTGAAATGCTGGTACTTGCCCTTGCCCGTGACGGGAAGGACGGCCAATACGGCGATGAATGCCGTCAGGATGGTTGTGTAAAGTCTGCTTCTGTTCATGGCGGATAATCTTGTATTAGTACGGTACGTTATCGTTTCTGTGCCTTTTCGTTGGCAAATATACGAAAAAATACCCATAGTTGTTCGCCCTTACCCCAGATTATCGTGCCGCGATAGCTATTTTTAACTTTTGGATACTGCCGTGATGCGCCAGGCTCCTCTACGGGCTGAGTCGGAGAGAGGGTACGGTAAACCGGGACTTTACCCGTACCTGAGCGGGAGTTTACCCGTACCTGTCTCGTTGGCAGCGGGCGGCGACAATATTGGCAGCGCCCGCTGCCAATAATGGCGGCGGGCGCGGATAATGATGGCAGCGGGCGGGAAAAACCGATTTTATGCCCGGCGCATTTCCTCTAACAACTGGCGCTGACGGTCGGTCAGGGAGGTAGGAAGTGTCACCTGATAGGTGATGATGAGGTCGCCCCCACCCTGCCCCTTGCCGCGCAGACGGACTTTGGTGCCGGGCTGCGTGCCGGGCTTGATCTTGAGCTTCAGCTTCGTGCTGCCTGGTATGCTGACGATAATCTCGCCACCCAACAAGGCGGTGTACATATCGATAGTGACTGAGGCCTGCGACTCCTGGGGGCCTTGCTGAGAGCCAAAGCCGCCAAAGCCGGAAGCAGCACGGGCAGCACCGCCAAAGAGACTCTCGAAGAACGACGAGAAGCCGCCACCGCCGCCCTTCGTAAAGCCGGAAAAGTCGAAGCCGTCGAACGGCGAGCCGCCAGACTGGCCGCCACCGAAGCCGCCGCCCATCTGGTCGACCTGCTTCCATTGTTCACCATACTGGTCGTACTTCTTGCGCTTCTCGGGGTCACCAATGACGTCGTAGGCCTCGTTCAATGCCTGGAACTTGGCCTTTGCCTTGGGGTCGTCAGGATGCAAGTCGGGATGAAACTGCTTGGCACGTTTCAAGTAAGCCTTCTTCACATCCTTCTGCGGTATCGTCTTGTCGACGCCTAAAATCTTATAATAATCAATGAATGCCATAATTTGTCCTCCTATAACTTTTAATTTCTTTATGATTTGAACTGCAAAAAACATGCCAAACTTTTCTCACTTATCATTTTATTTCGTATCTTTGCACTCAAAATGATACAGAAATGACAAAGAAGAACATGATTTTGGCAGCCATGATGCTGCTGACAACCAGCCTGACCGCTGCAACCACGACCAAGACCATCAAGCTGAAAGTCATTGAGACCAGCGACATTCACGGACACTTCTTCCCCTACGACTTCATGGAGAAGAAGCCGATCAAAGGAACATTGGTACGCGTGAACACGTATGTCAAGAAGCAACGCCAGCAATACGGCGACCACTTGCTGCTCATCGACAACGGTGACATACTGCAAGGACAGCCCTGTGTCTACTGGTCCAACTATGTCATGCCCCAGGACGAGAACCTGGCCGCAAGCGTCATCAACTACATGAAATACGACGCCGAGACCGTGGGCAACCACGACATAGAGCCAGGCCACAAAGTGTATGACAAATGGATACGCGAGGTGCGCTGCCCGCTGCTTGGAGCCAACATCGTGGTGCCCGGAGCCTCCGGCAGTGCCAGGCCTTTCCGGACCTACGGCGACATACAGCCCTACTCCGTCCACTACATCGAGGGGGTGAAGATTGTGGTCATCGGCATGCTCACCCCCTCCATTCCCAACTGGCTCAACGAGAGCATCTGGAAGGGCATGGAGTTTGAGGAAATGGTGTCGTGTGCCAAGAAATGGATGAAATACATCCAGGAGAACGAGCAGCCCGACCTTGTCTTCGGACTCTTCCACAGCGGGTACGACGGCGGCATCGTCTCCGACGGCAAGGAGGAGAACGCCACGGCCTCGGTAGCCCGCGAGGTGCCCGGCTTCGACATCATCTTCTTCGGCCACGACCATCAGGTTCACAACAAATGGGTCAAGAACAAGGAGGGCAAGGACGTCCTTCTGGTTGACCCTTCGTGCTACGGCAAGAACATAGCCGAGGCTGAGATTGAGCTGACATTCCAGAACGGGCATCTGAGCAAGAAGGACATCAAGGGCGAGATTGTCAGCGTGCTTGACGAAGAGATAGACCAGCAGATGATGGACCACTTCCAGACGAAGATTGACCAGGTGAAGGCCTACGTAGACCGCAAAATCGGGCGCTTCGAACATCCCATCTACACCCGGGAAAGCTTCTTCGGCAACTCGGCCTTTACAGACCTCATCCACAACCTGCAGATGCAAATCTCCAAGGCCGACATTTCGTTCAATGCACCCCTGTCGTTCAACACCACCATCCAGGCCGGCGACGTCACTCAAGGCGACATGTTCAAGCTCTACCGGTTCGAGAACCTGCTCTACGTGCTCCGCATGACTGGCGAGGAGATACGCAAGCATTTGGAGTTCTCGTACGACATGTGGACAAATACCATGAAGAGCCCTGAAGACCACGCGCTACTTCTGAATGACAACTCGAAAGAAGACCAGCAACGAACTGGTTTTCAATATTATACCTTCAACTTCGACTCTGCGTGCGGTATCGACTACGAAGTAGACCTCACCAAGCCTGACGGTCAGAAAGTTCACATCCTGCAATTATCAAACGGGCAACCTTTCGACGAGAAGAAATGGTATAAAGTGGTCATGAACAGCTACCGTGCCAATGGTGGAGGTGAGTTGCTAACCCGAGGTGCAGGAATACCCAAGGACTCGTTGGAGAGCCGCGTACTGTTCCACACCCCTTTGGACCAACGCCACTACCTGACCCAGGAAATAGAGCAAATGGGCACCATCGATCCCAAGCCCAACCACAACTGGCGTTTCGTGCCCGAGGCATGGGTGAAGCCAGCTTTGAAGCGCGACAGCCTGATACTGTTTGGAAGGTAAAAAGTGCAACGGACAAACACGGACTAACTCGGACTGAAAAAAGAAGTCCGTGAGAGTCCGATGCAAAAAGAAGAAAATGATGAAGAAGTACTATTTTGTATTCTGCAAGGACGACGTGCTACTGATGCCTCTTGACGACGGCAGCTTCACAATTCCCTGTCAGGAAGAGCCGCCAACGGAGGTCAAGCCCTGGACGCACATAATGAATATCAGCCCGATGGCTGACGGCACCGAGGTTGTCACCTATAATATTGAAATGCCTCCCGCAGACTCGGAACTGCAGCCATATCCTCTGCGCCAAAGCTACTACAAGTTGCCGCGTGAACTGTATCTGAAGGCTGGCAAATGCCAAGAACTGCTCTACTGGGACCGGAATACCAAGTACTGCGGGGTATGCGGGGCACCGATGCGCATGGATACTGACATTTCGAAGAAGTGTACGGAATGTGGCAAGGAGATATGGCCTCAACTGGCTACAGCCGTCATTGTGCTCATTCATCGGGGGGACGAAGTGCTGTTAGTGCGTGCCAAGAACTTCCGTACCGACTTCTACGGACTGGTGGCCGGCTTCGTGGAGACAGGCGAGACCTTAGAGGAAGCCGTAGCCCGTGAAGCGATGGAGGAGACAGGCGTAACCATCACCAATATACGCTACTTCGGTTCCCAGCCTTGGCCCTATCCGTGCGGACTGATGGTAGGATTCCATGCCGACTACGTTTCAGGCGAGATACACCTCCAGCGCAGCGAGATTGCAAAGGGCGGATGGTTCACCCGTGACAACCTGCCCACTATTCCCGAAAAGCTATCCATCGCCCGCATGCTGTTGGACGACTGGTTAGAGAACGCCTAATAAACCCTGGGACCAAAGATGGAGGTGCCGATGCGAACCATCGTAGAACGGCACTCGACGGCAATGTCAAAGTCGTCGCTCATGCCCCATGAACGCTCACAGAACCAAGGAGCGTCGGCAAAATAGCGGGCTTTCACCTCGTCAAAGAAGTCGGCAGCTACGGTCATCTCACGGCGTATCTGCTCACGGTCGTCCGTAAACGAGGCCATCATCATCAGGCCACAGATGCGCACATTCTGCAGTTCCCGCCATTCACCGTCGGCCAACAGCTGGCGGCACTCGTCGAGCCGCAGGCCGTACTTCGTGCTTTCCTCGGCGATATGGAGTTCAAGGAGCACGTCGATGACGCGGCCGCACTTCTGGGCCTGCTTGTTGATTTCCTTCAGCAGCTTCAACGAGTCAACGGCCTCCACCATATTTATATAAGGTGCGATGTATTTCACCTTATTCGTCTGCAGGTGCCCGATAAAGTGCCACACGATGTCCTTCGGCAGCGTCTCGTGCTTCAGCTTCAGCTCCTGTTCATGGCTTTCGCCGAACACACGCTGCCCGTCCTCGTAGGCTGCCTCGATATATTCGTTGGGATGATACTTGCTGATTGCCACAAGGCGTACACCCTGTGGCAACCGGTCGAGTATGCGTCTGAGATTTCCCTTTACGTCGTACATGGTCAGGTTATTGTTCGTACTCAGGCTTTTCTTCCTTCTCCGTCTTCTTGTATTCGAATACGTCCATCAGCGTGGTCTCGCTGACGCTGGCAATGACATAGTCAATCATGGTACCGCCCATCACCTCGTCGATGTTTCTCACGGCACCATTCAGCGTACCGGCGTTCACCAAGTAGTTGACGTTCGAACGCTTCTCCTTCTCGGTCTTCTCATCAATCGTGATGAACTGGAGCTTCGTCTTGTACCAACGGTCGGCCGAGTCCTCGTCGCTGAAGAATATCTCCTTGTAAGGGGCTATCTTGATGTCCTTGATGTCAAACTCGCCACTGATGTAGGCCGACATTTCCTCCATGATGCGCTGCTCAGCCTCGGTAAAGCTAAGGGCATCAATGGTATAGGTTTCCGTCACTTTCTTCTGGAGGCCGTCCTCCATAGTCTTCTCGTACTGGATTTTACATTCAAACCAGATTGCTGTTCTTGATCTCATATTCTTTTAATTATCGTTGTTCAACCTTATTCTTCTTGCTTTTGCTTCTCCTTCTCTGCCATCTGTGATTTCAGCTTGTTGGTCACCTGCTCAATAATCTGGCTGGCTATCAACTGGCTACGTGAATCCTTGAGTCCCGCATCGTTGCCCAGTTTCTTCTGTGCCCTCACCAGTTCTTCCATCGTCGCCTGGTTTCCGGCAGCAAAATTCTTGGCTGCGGCACCCATCCTGTCATCATTGTAAATCTTCGAGAGGATTCCTTCGGCCTGACGGGTGAAGCGCTTACGGAAGATTTGTTCTGCTTTGGCCTGGTATTCACGCAACTTCTTTTCGTCAACCCGGCTCGCCAACGAATCGCTGCCGTCAACCCCCAATTCTGTCGTAGCATCAAAGCCGTCGTCAAGGTAATCGTCCTCCACAGCTTCCTTTGCGGGCTTCACAAACTCGATGTCCTCTGGCTCGGGAACCATCGAGACGTAAACGCCAAAGCCAATGGCGGCTATCAGCAGGGCTGCCACAAGCGAGATAACCGAACGACGGGCGTTCTGACGGCTGCTGATGGCACGCTTCATATCCTCCGGCGACTGATAGCGCTTATCGGGGTCGGGGTCGATGGCTTTCTTGATGACGCCCTTCAACTCCAATGGCACCTCCGACTGCTGGTACAGGTACTCCATGAACTTGCCGATAGAGTAGATGTCGGCCCGGGCATCGAATATGCCCTCTGCGATGACCTCGGGGGCAATGAAAGGCAGCGCAGCGTCGCCATAGAGCGTCTGCTGGTCGTTCACCGCCTGATAGGACGAGCCATGAAACAGGAGTACTGCCATATTGTCATTCTTCCGGGCAAGCACATTGTTGGGGGCATAGCAGATATGGAAAATACCCTGGTCGTGCAGGTAGGAGGTCAAGTCGAGCAAGTCCTTGATGGTGTTTGTGATAAAGTCCTTGCCGGCAACGATGGCGGGATTATCGTCCAACAGGCGCTGGAACGTATGGAAACCTCCCTGCTCCACCTTCACGCCGTATAGGCCGGCGCTATCCAAAGCCAGCTCAAAATGCAACTGATGATTGTTCCTGATCTGCTTGTTCTGCTCGCTCTCGGTGGTCAACGCATCGCTGAACACCAGGCTGTCGAGCAAATCCTCACGCAAATCTATGACGTTTACATATTTGCCGTCCACCATTTTCTTATACAGCAGACCGAAGGGCATCTCCTCCTTCTGCATGGCAGAACCGTTTCTCGATTCGAGTAATTCTTCGTAATTCATGACTGCATATTCTTGTTTTTGACGGGCAAAAGTACGCATTATTTCTGAAAAACGCAAATTTTTGGCCCTTAAAGAGAAATAATTCTCAATTCTTAATTCTTAATTCTTAATTTTTCAGTAACTTTGCGCCTTGAAATTGACAAATTAAACACAGTAAGATGCCTGAGATATCTGTTCGCGGTCTTGAAATGCCCGAGTCGCCAATACGAAAATTGGCTCCCCTTGCCGCCGCTGCCAAAAAGCGCGGCACTAAAGTGTATCACCTGAATATCGGTCAGCCCGATCTGCCTACACCGCAGGTGGGACTCGACGCGCTCAAACATATTGACCGTGAAATACTCGAGTACTCTCCCTCGCAGGGCTACCTGAGCTACCGCGAGAAATTAGTAGACTACTACGCCAAATACAACATCAACGTCACGGCTGACGACATTATCATTACCTCTGGCGGTTCCGAGGCTGTGCTCTTTGCCTTTCTGTCGTGCCTGAATCCCGGCGACGAGATTATCGTCCCGGAACCTGCATACGCCAACTACATGGCCTTCGCCATCTCGGCAGGTGCCAAGATCCGTACCATCGCCACCACCATTGAGGAAGGTTTCTCGCTGCCGAAGGTCGAGAAGTTCGAGGAGCTCATCAATGAGCGCACACGCGCCATTATGATCTGTAACCCCAACAACCCGACGGGTTACCTCTATACGCGCCGCGAGATGAACCAGATACGCGACTTGGTGAAGAAGTACGACCTCTACCTGTTCTCCGACGAGGTGTACCGTGAATACATCTACACCGGCTCGCCCTACATTTCGGCCTGCCATTTGGAAGGCATCGAGCAGAATGTCATCCTCATTGACTCCGTGTCGAAGCGCTACTCAGAGTGCGGTATCCGCATCGGTGCCCTTATCACAAAGAACGAACAGGTGCGCAAGGCGGTGATGAAGTTCTGTCAGGCACGCCTCTCCCCTCCCCTCATTGGTCAGATTGTGGCTGAAGCCTCACTCGATGCCCCCGAGGAGTACCTGCGCGATGTCTACGATGAATACGTAGAGCGCCGTAAGTGCCTCATTGACGGACTGAACCGCATCCCTGGCGTCTACTCCCCCATTCCTATGGGTGCTTTCTACACAGTGGCCAAGTTGCCCGTCGACGATGCCGAGAAGTTCTGCCGCTGGTGCCTGGCCGACTTTGAGTATGAAGGCGAGACGGTGATGATGGCTCCCGCTGCCGGATTCTATACTACCCCCGGTGCGGGCATCAACCAAGTACGTATTGCCTACGTCCTGAAGAAGAAAGACCTGGAGCGGGCACTCGTCGTGCTGCGTAAAGCATTGGAGGCCTATCCCGGCCGCGTTGACGACTAATCGTCAATTGTCAATTATCAATTCTCAATTCGCATGAACCTTCCCCTGTTCATAGCCCGCCGCATTTACAGTGACCAGGGCGACCGCCGCAAGGTGAGCCGTCCGGCCATCCGTATAGCCACCATCGGTGTGGCTATTGGTCTGGCCGTCATGATTATCACCGTCAGCGTGGTCTTAGGGTTCAAGCATACCATTCGTGACAAGGCCATTGGTTTTGCCAGCCACATTCAGGTTATGAACATCCTGTCCATGAACAGCGTGGAGACCTACCCCATCTGCATCGACGACAGCATCATCAAGGTAATAAGCGGCATTGAGGGAATCAAGCACGTGCAGCGTTATGCGCTGACCCGTGGCATCCTGAAGACCGACGACGATTTCCTCGGCGTGGCCTTCAAGGGTATCGGCCCGGAGTATGATCTGGACTACCTGAAGGAGAATCTGGTGGAGGGACAGATACCCGCCTTCAGCGACACGGTGGGCACCAATCGGCTGCTGCTCTCACGCATCATGGCCGACAAGCTGAAGCTGAAAGCCGGCGACCGCGTCTTTGCCTACTTCATCGGTGACGAGGACGTCCGTACCCGCCGCTTCACCGTGGAAGGTATCTACCAAACCAACATGACCCGCTTCGACGAAGCCATCTGCTACACCGACATTTACACAGCCAACAAGCTGAACGGCTGGTTCGAAGGCCAATGCTCGGGTGCAGAGCTCACCGTCAAAGACTTCGACCGCCTCGACGACACCTATATAAATATTATAAATAAGGTGAACCGTACCCAGGACCGCTACCACAGCATCTTTTCATCGCAGACCGTCTACGAAGCCTATCCGCAGCTGTTTACGTGGCTTGAGCTGCTCGACATCAATGTGTGGATTATCCTGGGCCTTATGATTTGCTTAGCCGGTATCACCATGACCAGCGGCTTGCTCATTATCATTCTCGAACGTACCTCCATGATTGGCGTGCTCAAGGCCATCGGTTCCCGTAACCGCACTATCCGCCACACGTTCCTCTGGTTCTCGGCCTTCATCATCAGTCGCGGTCTGCTCCTTGGCGACATCCTGGGTATCGGGTTAGTACTCCTGCAGCAATACACGGGACTCGTAACGCTCGACCCGCAAACCTACTACGTCAGCGAGGCACCGGTAGAACTCGACATCCCCATCACCATCCTGCTGAACGTAGCGACCCTTATTGTCAGTATTTCTGTTCTAATTATCCCCAGTTTCTTCATTTCGCACATTCATCCGGCAAAATCTATGCGTTACGAGTAAAATATTGCACAAAAAATTTGCAAATGTGCAAAAAACGTTGTACCTTTGCACAAAATTTCAAAAATTGTGCAATGGATGCATCGTCAAGTTTTAACGGATATATTCAAAAAGCCATCATCGAAAACTGGAATCACGATGCCCTGACCGACTATCAGGGTGTTACATTGCAGTTTCACGACGTAGCACGGAAGATTGAAAAACTCCATATATTATTCGAGAACGCCGGCGTAGTGCAGGGCGACAAGATTGCCATCTGCGGCCGCAACTCCGCCCACTGGGCAGTAGCTTTTCTCGCTACGCTCACCTACGGAGCAGTTGCCGTACCGATACTGCATGAGTTCAATGCCGAGCAGATTCACAACATTGTCAATCACTCGGAGTCGAAGCTGCTCTTCGTGGGCGACTTCATCGTCAAGACCATCAAGGCCGACGAGATGCCGGCACTCGAAGGTATCATCAACCTGCCCGACTTCTCGCTCTTCGTCT
>JAEEGF010166488.1_pt1 | contig 12870 bp, 10 predicted proteins | sample 9134171 | NCBI WGS metagenome assembly JAEEGF01 (sample SAMN16246542, study PRJNA631951) | gut metagenome | biome: gut microbiome; feature: rumen; material: AP-attached | host: Bos | place: Iran: Karaj | collected 2018-10 | reverse complement strand
TGGCATTCAGCCGCTGGCCCGTTACAGACAGATGATTAACGCTAAACTTATAAGGACTATGACTGAGCAGATTTTAAAGCAAGAAGTAATGATTGACGGGCAGCAGGTGCTGAGTATCGCCACTCCCGACATTGTGAGCAACCACGTTGCCGAGCCTACCCCCCACTCGTCGCGCGCCGTCGAGGTGGACCCCATGAAGCTGCAAGTGATGCAGAATGCCGTTGCCAAGATTGAGAAGGCCTTTGGCTCGTGTGCCATCATGCGCATGAATGACGAGAGCGTCGAGGATGTTGACGTCATCCCCACTGGCTCCATCGGTCTGGACATGGCGCTGGGCGTAGGTGGCTATCCCCGCGGCCGCATCATCGAGATCTACGGTCCCGAGGCCTCGGGCAAGACCACGCTGGCGCTGCACGCTATCGCCCAAGCACAGCAGATGGGCGGCATCGCCGCCTATATCGACGCTGAGCACGCCTTTGACCGCACCTATGCCGAAGCCGTAGGCGTGAACACGCGCAACCTGTGGATTTCACAGCCCGACAACGGCGAACAGGCCCTTGAGATTGCCGACCAACTCATCCGTTCGGCCGCTATCGACGTCATCGTCATCGACAGCGTCGCCGCATTGACACCCAAGGCCGAGATCGAGGGCGAGATGGGCGAAAGCAAAATGGGCCTGCAGGCCCGCCTGATGAGCCAGGCGCTGAGGAAACTCACAGCCACCATCGCCAAGACACGCACCTGCTGCATCTTCATCAACCAGCTGCGCGAGAAATTGGGCGTGATGTTCGGCAACCCCGAGACGACCACCGGCGGCAATGCATTGAAGTTCTACAGCAGCGTGCGCCTGGACATCCGCCGCTTGGCGCACATCAAGGACGGCGAGCGCGTGCTGGGAGCACAGACGCGCGTCAAGGTGGTGAAGAACAAGGTCGCCCCACCCTTCCGCAAGGCCGAGTTTGACATCATCTACGGCCAGGGCATCAGCCGCGCGAGCGAGCTCATCGACATGGGTGTCGATGCCGGCATCATCAAGAAGAGCGGTGCATGGTTCAGCTGGCAGGACATGCGGTTGGGCCAGGGACGCGAGGCCGCCAAGCAGTTCCTGATTGATAACCCCGACACCGCCGATGCCATCGCCGCCCTGCTGCAGGCCACCACATGAACCTTGAATCCTATGCCATGAAAACCGCATAATGCCGCATGCTAAAGGCGCTAAGATGCTAAGCCTGAATAGAGCTTAACACCTTAGCGCCTAAGCGTGACTTTTGTCTGGTTGAAAAGTTACTTTGTGGTTTGAGGCTGTGCTTCTTTCTGCCTAGTGATGCGGGCAAGGTAGTCGTAGTGGTCACCCACGATGACAATATCGGTGTCGAAGCCATGTAAGGCAGCCTGCTGACGCAGGGTGTCGGCATCGACAAAGAGCCAGGGGAAGGGTTCCCCCTTGGTGTTGCGGTACTGCATCTGATAGGTCATCTCACCATAATAGCCCTCGACTCCCGTGAGGTCGATAAAGCCGTCCTCGTCCTCGTAAAGATAGCAGATGTCGCTTGAGTCGCACAGCAACTGCCCTCCGGGGGCCAGCAGCCTGTCCACCTGCATGAAGAAGGCATCCATGCGCGACAACGTGCCGACAATGCCGATGCCATTCATCAGCATCAAGATGGTATCGTACTGCCCGTCGAGCGTGAAAAAGTCCTGCTCACGCGCATCCAGTACACCGCGCTCACGCATTGTCGTTACCGCCAACGGCGAGATGTCGATGGCAGTCACCTGTAACCCCATCTGCTGCAGGGCCAGCGAGTGACATCCTGCCCCAGCCCCCACATCGAGGGTCGTGCCACGGCAGGCCTTAAGGGCCGCCTGCTCTATCGGGGGCATCTCCTCTTGGGAGCGGAACAGGGTTGCTACCGGTATCTCATCATCCTCGAGCATGGGCGAGAACACGCGCAGACGTGCAGCCTTGCCCGACTTGTGGTAGTCGGCAATGGCCAGCCCCATGGGATCCTGTTCCTGCTTCATCGACGGATGAAATGTGTGCCCTGCCAGGGTTCGTATTTTGGCGGCTGGGCGGAGCCTGTGTTGAACTGGCGTATCATCCAACCCATGTTCAGGGCCAGGGTTCGCATCGTCTGCATTCCCTCAGCATCGAGGCGTGCCTCTCCAGGTTCACGTCCGTAAACGATGTTCCAGTACTGCGATGTGGCTAACGGCATATTGACCATCTGGAACGGCAACTGCAGCGTCTGGAAGGCTGCCGTTGCGCCACCACGGCGGCACACTGTGACAGCGGCTGCCGGTTTGCCGGCCACGCGTGCTCCCGCAAAGAACATGCGGTGCAGCAGATTCAATATGTTGCCCGTGGGCGTACCGTAATATACCGGAGAGCCGACAATCAGTCCGTCGGCTTCATTCATCTTGTCAATCACCTCGTTGCACAGGTCATCGTTGAACACACAATGGCCGTCACCGGCACGCACACACCCTCCACAGGCAATGCAGCCCCGCACGGGCTTGGTGCCAATCCACACAATCTCGGTCTTGAAGCCCTGCTCGTTCAAGGCCTGCGCGGCCTCGTTCAGGGCAAAGTAGGTGTTGCCCCGCTCATGGGGCGAACCGTTAATTAATAAAACTTTTTTCATAGTTCTCTCGTCAGTTGGTTTTTGGTCATAGTTTGTCTAGTTATTCTCGATAAACTAGAAGCCTTGAAAATCTGGAGGACTCCGCTTCCCTTTACTCGTTGATGCGCGTCATGTGATAGCCCATGGCATTAAGTTGAATGGCCATGCCCATCTGATACATGACCTGCAGGCAGGCCACATAAGCCTTGAAGGCTTCGACCGTACCAGCCTCGACATCGAGGACAAACAGGGCGTGCTTCACCCGCTCGGCACAGTCCCCCACCAGTTCCTGCAACGCCTCGGCCTCATCACCGTGCACATCGAGCACCTCGTCCATGATGTACTCATCGAGGTTGTCATAACCGCGCTTGTCGCGCAGCATCGTGTACAGGTTCTCCACCTTGTCATAGCGTTCCCAGTCCAAGTCCCAGAATCGGGCAACCGCCATGGCGACGAACATGATCCATCCCAGCGATGCAACGGGATAACTCGAGAACTCCCGCACGCCATCGGGCAGATAGGCCTCGGCAATAGCGGGCCACTTGCCCTCGACGTCGGGGCACTCGGGCAGGCGTTCGTCAACCTTGCCGCGGCCAACCAGGTACCGGTGCAGGTCATTGAGCAGTGTTGAAGCAAAATCTTCCATTTCTTCGTTAATAATAAATCTTTAAAACTCCGCGCGGCATCCCTCCGCGCTCTGGTAACATTAATTCATCATTGCGCACACCTCCCCAACATGACATCCGCCACAGGATGCCAGGGGAAGGACGTCATTCAGCAGTAGGTTGGGCTGTAGAGGCGTTATTCCGGGCCACGGTTTCGGCAGAATTCTGCTCGATTTCCTTGTCGATCGATTCAAACGCACTCTGTTGACTCTTGTACTCGGGGACAAACTCCTTCATGGCATAAATCATGCCGTGGACGTCACCCTTTGAGGCCAGGCTGATGATGTTGTCGATAGCGGCGCATACATCCTTGTAGTCATATTTCCTGACCTTTGCAATCATGATTTTCTTGTTGACGGTAGCCGTAGTCTTCTCCTTGTCGTTGAGCAGCTCCTCGTAGAGTTTCTCGCCGGGACGCAAGCCGATTTCCTCAATCTTGATGTCCACATCAGGCTTGAGGCCGGCCAGCGAGATCATGCGCCGTGCCAAGTCATAGATTTTCACCGGCTCGCCCATGTCAAAGATGTAAATCTCGCCACCGCTGCCCATGCAGCCTGCCTCAAGCACCAGCGAGCAAGCCTCGGGGATGGTCATAAAGTAGCGGATAATCTCCTTGTGCGTGACCGTGACAGGGCCACCGGCAGCAATCTGTTTGCGGAAAAGCGGAATCACCGAACCGTTGCTTCCCAGCACGTTGCCGAAACGTGTGGTGATGAACTGCGTCTTCTTGCCCTGCTGCTGAGCATCAAAGAACAGCGACTGGCAATAGATCTCGGCCAATCGCTTGGTGCAGCCCATCACATTGGTCGGATTCACGGCCTTGTCGGTGGAAATCATCACAAACTTGTACACGTTGTACTTCAAGGCAATGTCGGCGACATTGCGCGTGCCCATCACGTTGGCCAAGATGGCCTCGGTGGGGTTAATCTCCATCATGGGCACATGCTTGTAGGCAGCGGCATGGAACACGAAGCGGGGCCTGAACTTGGCAAAGGCCTCCTCGACGCGCTCACGGTTGCGCACGTCACCCATGAACAGTTCAATGTGGGCACCGGGATGGTCCTTTTTCATCTCGAGCGAGATGTCGTGCATGGGTGTCTCGGCCTGGTCAAACAGCACAATCTTGCTGGCGCCGTAATTAGATACCTGGCGCACAATCTCGCTGCCGATGGAGCCGCAAGCTCCCGTAATGAGGACGCAGGAGCCCTTGATGTGCTTGAACACCAACGGATTGTTCAACACGATGGGATCGCGGCCCAACAGGTCCTCGATCTGCACCTCCTTGACATAGGTCGAGATGCCGCTGTTGTTGTCCTTGTCGTTTTCCTGCTCAAACTCCGACACCTTGTGCATGGCCATCAAGGCGATGTCATTCTTGATGAAGAAGTCAGCAAAACCACTGGTCATCAAGTAGTTGCTCTTGGAGTCGAAGATGAGTGCATCGATGTTGTCCTCGGCAAACTCGGACCCTGTCGTGGTGGGATCGAACTTATAGACCTTGAAGCCGTTGATTTCGTTCTTGTCCTCACCGGCCTTGATGCTGAGCAGGCCCACGGGCAGGAACTTACCGCCCACCTCGCCCTTGAGCGCGTTGGCCAGGAAGACCGAGGCAAACGAGGTGCCCAGCACGAGCACACGCTTACGTCCCTCGGTAGCGCTGGTCATGCGCATGTACAAGTACTTGATGCACAGGCGTTCAATCATCATCATCGAGAACGAGAGCGCACCAATGACAAAGATGTTCCAGAAACTCATGAACATCGTGCCCCAGATGGCCAGATGCAGCGCGTTGAAGAGCACGAGCACAATCGTGGCGAACACGATGAGCATGAAGATGCGGTAGAGGTCCTCGATTACCGACAGACGGATGACACAGGTGTAACTCTTGGAAACATATGACACGGCAAAATATACCGCAAACAGAATCAAGCCATTGGTCAGGATGCTCATCGGCGAGAGCACCTGATGCAGAGAATAGATGCCAGCCACCACTGTCGCAACATAACTCAGCATGACGATGAGCATGTCAAGGAGCAGAATTATCCATCGTGGTGTGGTCCTTACCTTAAATGCCCTGAACAATTTCAGGTCCAACATTTTATTTAAAAGTCTCTCCATTCTTGTAGTGCCATTTTTTCATGCATGATAATCCCAGTTGGAAATCAGCCGTTTGCATCAGCCATCATCTAGCGACACAAACTCAACATTCGGCCTGTTGGCCAAGTGAAAAACGCCTTTTCCACGATTATCATGCCCACAAAGTTAATGCAATTATTTTAATAATCAATAACATGCCCCGAAAAATCTAGGAAAAAGGCTGAACTCAAAGCCTGTAAATCGACCTAGAGTAAAGGCTCCAAAAGGCTGGTGAACAGGCCTCAAATTGTGAAGATTTTCTAAAAAAAACCTAAATAGAATACCCATTATGGAGATTTTGACTAATTTTGTAGGTTTAAAATCAAACTGAAGGCAATGAATCGATTGATATACAGGCATATAACATCACAAATAGCAGTCATGGCAATCGCTTTGACGATGGCCCTGACGTGCACATCGTGCTTCGGCGACGAGCCCGATGGCTGCGAAGCCGACATCGAGACCGTCACGCTGCACGTTGCCAGCCCGGGAGATTTCTTCTTCCAGACCACCGACTCGATGCAAACGGTATACTCAACCGACAGCATCATCACTTTTTCAGTGCGCAGCCACGCCGACGTGAGTGCGCTGGCCCCCGTATTCACCCTGTCGTCGGGTGCAACAGTGTCGCCCGCCAGTGGCACGACACAAGACTTCAGCAACGGGCCGGTGATTTACACCGTGACCTCGCAGGACGGCAAGTGGCATCGCCGCTATCGCGTGAACGTGGTGCCCACGGTGATTTCGGTGGCCGACACGCTGAGCTTTGACTTTGAGGAATATGAGCTCGAGCCTGTTGCAGGCCGGTTCTACCAGTGGCACAACATGCTGGGCAAGGACTGGGCGACCGCCAACGACGGTTTCCGCATCTCGATGGGCAACGCCAAGGCCATGGACTACCCCACCACACCGCTCCTGAACGGCTATGACGGGGCTGCCGTGAGCCTGACCACGCGCGACACGGGCCCCTTCGGCAAGATGGCCAACAAACGTCTGGCTGCAGGCAACATGTACCTGGGCACGTTTGACATCAAGATTGCGATGAGCGACCACCTGCATGCGACGCACTTCGGCATCCCGTTCGCCAACCTCCCTGAGAGTTTCTCGGGCTACTACACCTATGAGCCGGGACCTACCGTACAGGACTTCTACGGCAATCCCATCGCCAATCGCGTTGACTCGGCCGACATCTATGCTGTGTTCTACCGCAACCACGATGCTGCGGGCAACGAGATCTGCCTCTATGGCGACAACGTGCTCTCGAGTGAGCAGATTGTAGCTGTTGCCGACCTGGGTTATGTCACCCCGACAACGCAGTGGACTCCGTGGGACGTGAAGTTTGTGTACCGCAGCGAGGTGGATAAGGAACAGCTCGCCAATTACGGCTACAGCCTGACCATCGTGTTCTCGTCGAGCTGTGCCGGCGGTGACTTCATCGGCGCTATCGGCAGCCGTCTATGCATCGACAAGGTGCGGCTCATCTGCACTCATGACCAATAATCAAGGAAACTGACCGAAACAATGAATTTTCATCATATATTGACCACCATCGTGCTCGCTGCCGCCATGGCCACGGGCATGAATGCTGCCACGCTTCTCGACAGCGTCAAGGTTGACGTGAGACTGGGCTATGAAGTGGGCGGAACACTGCCTACGCGTCTGGACAACAAGATACGCGGCATCAACAACTTTGACCCTGGCTTGAACTACACGCTGGCCGTTGAGGCTTCGCTGCCATTGAAAGGCCGCTGGTCGATACACACAGGCCTGCGCTACGAACTGGGCAGCATGGACGTGGACAGCCGCGTCAAGAACTACGACATCGAGGTTGTAAGGGGTGATCAGTCGCTCAAAGGCATCTTCAACGGCAACGTGCGCATCAAGAGCGCCCAGCGCCGTTTCACCCTGCCGGTACAGGCCGAATTCGCCCCGAGCGACAAGCTGGCCCTGCGCGGCGGCCTGTTCGTGGGATATTTGACCAAGCGCCGCTTCTGGGGCTGGGCCTATGACGGCTACCTGCGTGAGGGTTCGCCCGTGGGTCCCAAGATTGAAATGGGTATCGAGCCGGGTGAGCGCGGCGACTTTGATTTCGGCGAAGACATGCGCCGCTGGCAGTGGGGCATCGACGTGGGAGTCGACTGGCATTTCCACAAGCGCTGGGGCGTGTTTGCCGAACTGACCTATGGACTCAACGGCCTGTTCAGGAGCGGTTTCCACTCGGTTCAGCCGTTGCATCCCATGTACGGCTCGCTGGGCATCATGTACCGAATCAAATAACGAAAATCAAAACATTATTATTTACTACACATAGCAATGAGAAAATCATTTTTTACTATTTGTTTGGCATTGATCGGCGCCCTGACCATCAATGCAGAATCATTCAGCGGCAACATCGTTTTAGTTAGAAACGGACAGACCTACAACTCTGATGTCACCGTGACCGTGACAGCACAAGATAACGGTCTGAACACTATGGAACTGCAAGTGCCCTTGTTCGGCACCATGAGGATGAACGACGTGCCCGCCGCCAATGCTGACGGCATCACTGTTTACAGCGCCGTGCGCGACGTGGCCACCAACTTCGGCACCATGCGTACTACCCTGTTTGCCCGCACCGTTAACGGCATGATGGCTGCCGACGTAGCTATCCCCGCCCAGAACACCACCATGTGGTTCAACACCGTGGGCAACCACTTCCAGATGCCCAACAGCGACATGGAAGACTGGGAAAGCAGTTATGCCAACGAGCCCAACCGCTGGCACGGTTTCAAGAGTGCAGGCGGCGCGTTTGCTGGCACATCGGCCAACATCGCCAGTCTTGGCTCCAGCGATGACGTGCGTCCTGGTGCAACAGGCCACAGTGCAGTCCTTACTGCCGGTTCATTCCTTACCATCGTTGCCAACGGCACCATGACCAACGGCAAACTCATGGCCGGATCATATGATGCCAACAGTCCTGCTAATCATGCCGAGATGGATCAAGCCAATGGCACCGACGACTTCTACATGCCGCTGTATGCCAAGCCTGATAAGTTCAGTGTATGGCTGAAATATACCCAAGGCACTGCCAATGCCAACAACAAGGCCAGCGTCAGTGTGAAGACCTTTGACGGCAGTTACTACCAGGAGCCCGTGGACAAGACCTACACCAACGTGTCAGGCAGCATTGTGGGCGGATCGATTGCAGTATGCGATTGGACGCACTTCACATTTGACTTCGATTATGACAGTTATGCAGCCAACAATGCTGCTACCGAAGCCATCTTTGTGACCTTCTCGACCAACGGTAATCCCGGTTCGGGCAGCAAGAATGATGCCGTCTATGTTGACGACATGGAGCTGATCTACCTCGGCAACATGACCGACCTGCGCTACCAGGGTGCCACCATCGAGGGCTGGAACCCCGCCGTGACTGCTTACAACATGACACTCGCCGGTGAGCCCAACCTTGACGACTTCACCGCCACCATCGAGGGCGCAAGCGCCGTTGTCACCAAGTCGATGGAGAAGAACGCCGACGGCAGCTACCGCATTGCCATCAGCGTTGTATCGGCCGACCTGCAGAATGCTACCTGCTACGTTATCACCGTGACCGCTCCCGCTGGCTTGAAGGGTGACGTTGACGATGACGGCGAAGTGGCTATCAACGACGTGACGGTCCTTATCGATGCCCTGCTGCAGGGCGACTACAGCGCCATCAACGAGATGAATGCCGACTACGACGAGGATGGCGAAATCAGCATCTCGGATGTCTCAATGATCATCGACTACTTGTTGACCAAGGATTAATCATCACAGAAAAACAATCACTAACTTATACAAGAAACAATGAAAAAAGTATTTGTACTGCTCGCAGCAGCATGCTGCGCCATGGCACTGAGTGCCACCACCTACAGTTCGCACCTCAAGGTCGTCATCAACGGCGAATCCGCTGAGCAGGACCAGGTACAGGTCGTAGTGACCAAGGGCGACAATGGTTACAACCTGAGCCTGAAGAACTTCTGCCTCACCATTGGCGATGCAGTCATGCCCGTTGGCAACATCGAAGTAACCAACGTAGAGGGTGTTGACGAGTATGGCTACACGACCATCCACCACAATTCTCCCCTGGCCATCACCCCCGGCAACGACGGTGTACACCTCGAGGACGAGTGGGTAGGCCCCATGCTGGGCGAAGTTCCCATTGACCTGACAGCCCGCTTCACCGACAGCGCCCTCAATGCCAACATCGACATCGTGCTGGCCATGTTGGGCCAGACCATCGAGGTCTCCCTGTTCGGTGTGGCTCCCGTGCTCAATACCGACGTGAACAAGGACGGTGAGGTTTCGGTTGCCGACGTGAATGTTATCATCGATTACATTCTGAAACATTAATGCCCACGCCGAGGCACAATCACTTGTAACTATGAAAAAGTGTATTTATATGGCCACGCTGCTGCTTGTTGCAGCATTATCGCTCACCTCGTGCGGTGACGATGAGCCCAAGGATAAGGTGACGGCTACTGCCACCTATAACATGAGTTTCTCTCAGGACCTGCTCAACGCCTGCAACGTGTTCATCACTTACAAGGCCGAGAACGGACGCAACGTGATGGAAGCCGTCAACAGCACCTGGTGGACCAAATCAGTCACCAGCGACAAGTTCCCTGCTGAGTTTGGCGTGATGTATAAGTTCAGCACCAAGTCCGATGCTGAGTTGGCTCAGGAGAAATACGACCTCACCTGCAAGCTGCAATTCAGCGCCAAGACCAGTAAAGGCTCCAGCTACACCAACGAAGTTACCATCTTTGAATCCAAGGGCGTAGACCGTGACAAGGTGGTCAGCACCTTGAACAAGTACAGCGGTAAGTCCACTGGCTACAGGGTAACCAAGGACGGCATCTACTCGAGTGCCAACAATCTGGACTACGAGAATTAAGACAATCCTAGGATTTTTCCTAACTAGTAGAGGCGCAAGATTTTGCGCCTCTACTTTTTTCATACTACTTGACTGGCTCCATGTGGATAGTGACGTGGGTCTGGGGACCAAAGCGCTGCCTGATGCGCTGCTCGATGGCGGTAGCGCGGTCGTGGGCATCGGTGAGTGACGTGTTGCCGTCCATACGCACATGGGCCTCGATGGCATAGCGGTTGCCGATGCGACGCGTGCGCAGGTTGTGAGGCTCACTCACATCGGGGAACGAGCAGATGATGTCCTCAATCTCATGCTCTATCTCTCCCGAGAGGGAATGTTCGGTGAGTTCACCCACGCTGGAGCGCAACAGGTCGATAGAAACCTTGACCAACATACCACCCACGACGACCGAGGCCAGCGGATCGAGCACTGTCCAGCGGTTTCCCAGCAGGATGGCGCCCCCGATGCCTATAGCAGTCCCGATAGACGACAGGGCATCGCTACGATGATGCCACGCATTGGCAACGACGGCCTGTGAATCAAGACGTTTTCCCTTCATCACTGTGTAACGATAAAGGCCCTCCTTGACAGCAATCGAAATCAGTGCGGCCGCCAGTGCGAGCCATCCAGGTGCTGCCAGTTCCTTGCCTCCGGCCCAGTCGATGAGTTTAGCCACGCCCGAGACAATGATGCCCGTAGCCGCAGCCATCAAAGCCAGGCCGATAATGAATGTGGCAAAAGTCTCATACTTGCCGTGACCGTAGTCATGGTCCACATCCTGTGGCTTGGCACTCACATGGACAAAAGCGAGCACGATGACGTCGGTAATGAAGTCCGAGAGCGAGTGCACAGCATCGGCTATCATCGCCGAACTGTGGCCCATCACGCCCGCGATGAACTTGAAGGTCAGCAGCGCCACATTGCCCGCACTGCCCACCAGCGTCACCTTATATATTTCTTTCTCGCGACTCATAACCCCGCAAAGATATAGTATTCTCTCCATCTCACCAACGCTCTCAACTAAAAAAAAATGTCCCTGCCAACGCACATTGACAGGGACACGCTTTTTTTAAAAGAGTACTACCGTTTACAGATATTTCTCAATGACACTATCCTTGACACGGTTATAAACGACAGTAACAGGATAATAATCGTAAGTAAGCATCAATTTGTCACCCTTTACTTCATGATTTCTCGCCCGGCAGCACGATGCCTTTTCCGGGCGAGATATTCTTAACTTTATTGGCGCATGTAGGCGGCCTGGTCGGCAGGGTTGAAACTGCCGATGAAACGTGCGTGGCGTGCCACCTCGGCCTCACCCATGTTGACATAGACCTTGGCACTGTCCATGAACAGGTCGGGCTCGTTGCTGGCGTCACCGATGAGCAGATAGCCCATGATGATGTGGCCCAGCATCTCGACCAGTCGACGGGCATGGAAGGTGATGTACTCGGGATTCTCAACGGCCTGCACCTTGGCAAAGGTTTCCTCATAGAGGGCGGTCATGGCCTCGAGTTTGGCCTTCATGGGAGCAACGGCCTCGCTGTACTCGCGAGCGGCATACTCCTTGATCTGGTTCAGATAGGTGCCCGTGGTGACGTGGCGGATGGCAGCTACCACCTGCAACTGGGTCGTACCCTCGTAGATGCTGGTGATGCGTGCGTCACGGTAGATACGCTCACAGGCGTAGTCGCGCATGAAGCCGCTACCACCGTGAATCTGCACGCAATCGTAGGCGTTCTGGTTGCAGAACTCGCTCGTCATGCCCTTGGCCAGCGGCGTGAAGGCGTCGGCCAGGCGGTTGTAGGCCTTCATGGTCTTGCGCTCCTCGGGGGCGAGGGTGCGCTCACGGCTGATGGCCTCCAGCGACTTGTACATATCCACAAAGCGGGTGCACTCGTAGAGCAGGGTGCGCGAAGCATCCAACTTGGCCTTGATGTTGGCAATCATCTCGCTCACGGCGGGGAAATTGATGATGGCCTTGCCGAACTGCTCACGACTGCGGGCATAGGCGATAGCCTCCTGATAAGCGGCCTCGCTCACGCCGACGCTCTGGGCTGCGATACCCAGGCGTGCGCCGTTCATCAGCGACATCACATACTTGATGAGACCCAGCTTGCGGTCGCCACACAACTCAGCCTTGGCATTCTTGAACACGAGTTCGCACGTGGGGCTGCCGTGGATGCCCATCTTGTCCTCGATGCGGCGCACGGTCATACCACCGTCGCGCTTGTCATAGATGAACATCGACAGACCACGACCGTCGCGGGTGCCTTCCTCGCTGCGTGCGAGCACGAGCGAAATGTCGCCGTCACCGTTGGTGATGAAGCGCTTCACGCCGTTCAGGCGCCAAGTGCCGTCCTCGTCCTGGGTGGCCTTGAGCATGACGGACTGCAGGTCGCTACCTGCATCAGGCTCGGTAAGGTCCATGGCCAGCGTCTCACCCTTGCAGGTGCGGGGCAGGAAACGCTGTTTCTGGTCCTCGCTGGCAAACTCGTTGATGGTCTCGGCACAGTCCTGCAGACCCCACACGTTGACGAAGCCTGCATCGGCA
>JAEEGF012498107.1_pt1 | contig 12872 bp, 5 predicted proteins | sample 9134171 | NCBI WGS metagenome assembly JAEEGF01 (sample SAMN16246542, study PRJNA631951) | gut metagenome | biome: gut microbiome; feature: rumen; material: AP-attached | host: Bos | place: Iran: Karaj | collected 2018-10 | reverse complement strand
AGTGGAAATCATGATCCATACCTGCGCTGACCATTCCGTGGTTGATAGGCTTGACACACTCTATCGCACCCGTCTTTCCACTCATCGCTTGCTCTGAGGAACGAGTCATGTATGTCCACTTTCCCTGTTCCGTAGGCATGAAACGGATGCGATAGGTATCATCGCCATCATAGAATCCATGAACTGTAATCACCTTCCCGCTGACAGCATGGGTAAACGTTGCTTTCAACGTAACATCGGTAAACGGATTCTTTGCCGTATGCAGGGTAAAGGATGTCTCAAACTGTTCCCATTGGGGCACTTGGCTTTGGGCCATCGACATGATAGAACAGAGAAAAAAGAAAACTGTAGATTTTAGTCTCATATTAGTTCGTTTTTATTTATGATGCAAAGATACAAAGCAAAAATGAGTCTGCCAAATAGTTGGCATAAAAAAATAGCGGAGGGCTCTTGGCTCTCCGCTATTGTTATAGATAGGGTGTGGAATTACTCGTTAGAGAATCCGTAACCGTTGGTGAATCCACCTGTTGACACGGCATTCGGGCAGATAGGCCAGAGGTATACAGGAGCAGAGGTGTAGTCGTAGTCTGTGAAGAGGTGAGTGAGGTACTCGTCCTTCAGTGATACGATCTGGCTACCCCATGCAACTTCTGCATAGCCGTCAGCTTTTAGGGCTGCAATTTCGGAATCGGTGAGCTTCTTGAACAATCCCTCGATAGCCAGGTTGGTCTTGGTGGTTGTGCCAGTCCATCCATGAGCTGCCCAGTCGTCGTTCTGTCCGCGCCATCCTGGGAAGAGGATTGGATCGTCCTCATTGGGACACTGGGTGGTCAGACGATAGCCGATTTCTGACTTGGCATCTACAGCCTTGGTATAGATTTTGGCAGAAATGGTGTTGCCATTGTCGAAGGTGTAGTAACCATTGGTTGCCAGACCGTTAATCATGTCGGCGGTCAGCGTCTTGATGCGCTTGATAGCCTCGGGGAAGAGACCGGTACGCAACAGGGTGAAGCGGCGGTCGCCCTCACCAGCAAACTCGAAGCCACGCTCCTCGATGATAGCCTTGTAGACTGAAGACCATCCGCTGCTGGGATAAAGAGCCCCACACTTGGTGACGAAACCGTTAACATCGGCCTTGCCCTCGGGGAAAGAACGTTTGCGAATAATTTCCAGATATGCCATGGCATCAACGTCATCGCCGAGGCCTGCACAAGCTTCTGCATAGCCCAAGTAGATTTCTGACATACGCATGTATGGACCATTGATACCAGACTTACGCTGTGCAAGCACATTGGGAGCTTTCTGACGATTCTCGTCCCACTTGTTCATGCCAAGACCACCACCCTTGACGGTAGAGCCCATGGTGAAGGGGATCAGAACCTCAACACCGGCACCGTTAGAACCTGTTACACATACAGTAACGTCACGACGCTTGTCTTGAGGATCGAAAATGCCATAGTAGTATGCAGGGTTGATACGTGCCTGACCGTAGTCCTTACAGGGATAGGCATTCTTTGAACCACCACCTGAGGGACGGCCTGAAGAGTAGGTACGCTCGTCAGAGCTTACGTTAACCTGCATGGGATACTCGTAAATAGACTCGTCAGCATAGATGGCATCGTCTTCCATCATCTGCTGGAAGAAATACTGGAATGGATTGTCGTAAATCTGTCCCTGCTTGCCATTATCACGAGGGTCTGAGGTGTGGAGTGTGGCAGTACCAGCGTGAGCGAGTGCTTTCTGGAAATACTCTCTGGCAATAGCATAAAGTTCCTTCCAGTCGGCACGACGTGCATAGAATGCATTGGCTGCATTGGCATTGGGCTGGCCCAACTTCTCGAATTGTACGGCCTCGCCGTCACCGTCAACATAGTTGATGTCGGCACGACGTGTCTGGTAACCGGCAGCTTCCAGGGCGATACGTCCAATCAGACCATCAACGAAGGTCTGTGAGAAATAGTTCTTATTAGCAGCACCTACGCCAGGGATAGAACCTACGGGATACATCAGCGGTTCTACACGCATCAGGTCCTCGAGGATGTAGTCGTAGATGGAATCGCGAGCGGTCAGGCCGCCAGAGGCAACACCAAACTTCTTCACGAAGGGAACATCACCATAGTACTTAATCAGCTCACGGTAGCTAACAGCACGCAAAGCAATGGCCTCACCATAGAGTTGGCTGATTTCATTGGCTTTTGTAGCACTTCCAATCATTTCGTCATAATTAGCAGCTTTTTCCATAGCTGTAATCACGGCGTTGGCCTTACCGATACAGTCATATAACTGTACGTAGGCACCCGAGTTGGCATTAGAAGAGTAAGAGTCAATATCATAAGTGCTGGCTTTTGCACCATTCTCATAAAGACCCTCTGGGATATGACGGGGAACCTGGTTAGAATAAGCCTCAGGGTGACGCTCAATGTCTGAGCCAGCAATGTCGGATGCGTAGAACAGACCGGCACCGTAGGTATAGCTGTTACAGGTTGCTCTCCATTGCTCATAGCCTCCTTCCATAGCGGCGCGAGCCGTAGTTGTGTTGGAGAACACAAAGTCGGCATCAACGACAGAAGGAGATGATGTCTCAAGGAAATCACTGCAGGATGCTGTCAGCAGGACTGTGCCCAGACATAGTGCAGAATATATTTTCTTTTTCATATTTTTTCTGTTTTTAGATTAATTAGAATGCTACATTAAGACCGAAAGTGAAGGTACGGGCCTTTGGATAAGCCTCATAGTCGTAACCAGGAGTGGGGAATCCGCCTGTTGAACTTGATGTGTTAACATCAGGATCAAGACCAGAGTAACCAGAGATGCAGAAGAGGTTACCACCTGTGAAGTAAACACGCAGGTTGCTGAGACCAATCTTCTTGATTAACTGCTTGGGAATGGTATAACCCAGTGTCAGGGTGTTCAAGCGGAGATATGCAGCACTTTCAATGAACTCAGAAGAGCAAATACCATACTCAGAGAAGAAGGTACCATACTTCGTACCGGCATTCAGACGAGCTAGAGTAGCAGGTGTGGGATCGAATACCAAGTTGCCACTGGCATCAACGTCATAGTACTTATAGGCATCAGCAGCATAGCTCAGACGGTTCTGACCGTAACCAGTGTCCTTGTTACCCATGAAGGTATGCATGGCGTTGGCATTGTAAACCTTACCATCGAGCTGATAAGTGAAACCAGCAGAGAAGTCGAAACCCTTATAGTTAGCGTTGATATTGAAACCACCAGTGTGCTTCGGCATGATGTGACCGATAATGGCCTCGTCAGCTTCGCCGTCGCCATCAGCATCCTGGAACTTGGGAGCACCTGGGAAAGTCTTACCGTCGGCAGCCAGATTCAGCAGGGTTGCCGGGAAGTTACCAGCGGTAGCAACACCCGTCACACCACTCTTAAGCGTGTATTTGCCTGTAGCGGCATCATAGTCGAAGTCATCGGTAGTGAAGTAGCCCATAGACTGGTAACCATTAATGGTACCAACAGGCTCACCAACACGGATAATATAGTCATAGTAGGGAAGACGCATGGTAGAGCCCCAACCGGTGTGTGTGTCGGCCAAAGCATTGTCGTTCAGTTTCTCAACCTTGTTGACATTATAGTTGTAGGTCATGTTGAAATCCAACTTGAAGTCCTTCTTCTTGATAATGTCAACAGCCAGTGACAACTCAATACCCTTGTTAGAGGTCTCACCCACATTCTGGTACTGGTATGCATAACCTGTAGAAGCGTCAACAGGAACCTGCATCAGAATATCCTTGGTGGTGTTCCAATAGAACTCAACGCTACCTCTGATGCGGTTCAGGAAGCCAAAGTCAATACCAAGGTTACGTGAGATAGTAGTCTCCCACTTCAGGTCGTCGTTAGGCATCATGTCGCCAGGAACGTAGGTTGTAATGGTATTGCCATCTACTTTGACGTCCTTGGTGGTCCAAGTCTCTTTCCAAAGTGATGAACTGATATTGTCGCTACCAGAGGTACCGATAGACAGACGCAACTTCAAGTTGTCCAGCCATGAGGCCTGGGCGTCCTTGAGGAACGGCTCGTCAGAAATACGCCATGCGGCAGCGACAGCAGGGAAGTATCCCCAGTGCTTGTTGGGAGCGAACTTAGAGCTACCGTCGGCACGGAATGTAGCAGTCAGCAGGTAACGGCCCAAGTAGTTGTAGTTGGCACGTCCGAACCAAGAGTTGGTGTGGTTAGGAGTGTTAATGGTATAATTATATGAGTCGTTCACATGGTCGTTCATGGTAATCATACCAAATGCATTATCCATGGTGAAACCATCGGGGAATCCTTGTCCGTAGATAGAAGAAGAGGTGGACTTGTTGGAAAGTACCTCATTACCAACGAGGAACGAGAGGGTGTGGTCCTCGCCGAGTCCTTGTACTTCATAATTCAAGGTTGTAGCCCAACGAACATTGTAGCCGTCGCCCTGTTCCAGTTTGGCAGAGCTGACACCTCCATTAACCAAACCACCGTCCCATGTCTGGGCCTTGGTCCAGTTACGGCTCAAAGAGAGCTCACTCTTAGCAGTCAGACCCTTAATAGGAGTCCAAGTCAGTCCGACCTTTCCCTGCAGGCGCTGGCGGTCTCTCTGATAGAAATACTGATCGTTGGCTGCCACGGGATTGTACTGAGGCTCCACGTTCTGAGAACCCATGCCGAGCAGAGTAGGATCGTCAATTCCCAATGGTGTATCGATAGGACGATAGGTGTAGGCAGATGTAGCATTTGAGAAGTGGTTACCTTTGATGGTCATCTCGGTGTAACGAATGTCAAAGTCTGCCGTAAAGTTCTTTGTAACCTTCTGGACAAGTTTTACGTTGGCATTCCAACGCTTGAAACCAGAATTTCTGCGGATACCGTCGTCGTTGAGGTAGTTGATAGTAGCGAAGATCTTTGTTCTATCGTTACCACCACTCAAGGAAATGTCGTGGTTCCATGTGGTAGAGTTCTTCAGAATGTCATCAACATAGTTGTGGGCGGAAACATTCCTGTATTCGTTCAGGTGGTTGCCGTTCTCCGTGCCTAAGCCGTAATACTTTGCAACGTCCTGACCGTTCGAGGCGTTGTAGGCTGTTGAGTATGCCCAGGTGTTATATACCATGTCGTAGGCATCAGTTACCTCTAGGAGTTTTGGTTTAGCCTTGGCCTGAACATAAACGTTATACTTAACAGAAACCTTGCCTTCCTGACCAGTCTTTGTGGTTACGAGGATAACACCATTGGCACCACGGGCACCATAGATTGCTGTTGAAGCAGCATCCTTCAGTACGTCGATGCTCTCGATGTTGTCGGCAGGAATGTCGTCAATAGATGAAACCTGAACACCGTCAACAATGAACAAAGGGTCGTTTGACTGGGTGATAGAACCACCACCGCGAACGCGGATGGAGATAGAGCCACCAGGACGACCGTCCTGTGAGATGACGTTCACGCCGGGTAGCTGACCTTGCAGAGCCTGTGCAACATTAGCCACAGGGTTGGCAGCTAGTTTCTCACCGGTTACAGAAGCCACGGCACCTGTCAAGTCACGACGCTTCATCGTACCATAACCTACAACAACAACGTCTTCCAACGTGGTATTGTCTTCTTCCATCGTGATGTTCATGTTGCCAGAACCTTTCACGCTCTGAGGCTTGTAGCCTACATACGAGAACTTGATGGTTGAACCAGCGGGAGCGTTGACACTGAAGTTACCATCAATGTCTGTAACAGTTCCCTGCCCGTTACCAAAAGTAACGCTTACGCCAATCAGAGGTTCGCCGTTCTTGTCTTTGACGGTACCCTTGATTGCGCTCTGGGCAAAGCCCACTAGCCAAAATGCACACAGCAGCATGGCTAAGAGTAGTCTTCTTTTTTGCATGTTAGAATTTTGTTTTAGTTTAAAAAAAGTAAAAGTTTATATTGCATGTTATATTCTCTGTAGTTTTCTAGTGCGCAAAAGTACTATTTTTCCTTCAAATAAACAAATATTTAGAGTGGTTTTTTAATTTTATCAAAAGATATGAGACATAAAAAGCGGTGGGGAGTCTTAAAACGGCTCTCCACCGCTAATATTTATTAATAAGGTGAGACTTTACTTGTCTGGCGAATATGCAGGCTGATCAGTTTCGTCCTCGTTAGGATTGGTGACGTCGGTAATACCTTGGATAATCGTCAACTTCACAGTATAATCACCAACCGTGATGGTCTGCAACATGGTGCGTTCTGCACCAGTTGCATTCTCCTTTACGGTGATTTCAACTTTCGATTGCTCTTCGCCACTGCTAGGCAGAGCGGTCACTGTTACCCAGTCGGCAGTCTCCTCGCCGATGACAGGCTGTCCTTTCATAAACTTCAGGTCTACAGTGTACTTACCAGCAACAGAAGAGAAGCTCTCAGTCTGGTCGTAGGTATGAAGACGCTCGTAGGTGTTGTCTTCATTGGCGCATGCTGTCAGGACTAAAGCAATGATAGCGGACAATGCTAATATTTTAACTTTGTTCATAACGTTCCTTTATTTAATAATGATTTTTTTGCCGTTGTGAATATACAGACCCTTTGCAGGAGCGTTGACACGCTGACCTTGCAGGTTGTAGTATTCGCCAGTAGCATCTTGCTTGTTCTCAATGTTCTTGATGGCTGTGGTTCCATTGCCATTTGTGCCAACAATGTAAGCGATAGCAGGAGTGCTGTTTACTCCCTGTGGAATAGCCAACCATGCACGATGTGCCTCAATCTCGAAGGCTCCACCATTTTCTGCACCCCAGAACCAACCGAAGGTACCAGCCTGAGCGGTCTTAGAGTTGCCGAAGGTAAGCTTGTAGAACAAGCTAGGCTCGTCAGCAGTAGTGGTTGTAGCAACATCGCTACCCTTCAGCATGTTTGCTCCCTTGTATGCAACCTTCGCATTTACAGGTGACAGGAAGAACTCGCCACCAGTCTTGTCTGCAGATTCGAGCATAACAGCAGTACCAGCAGGAATGATGTTTCCAACTTCTGCATAGTTCAGCTCGATAGTATTAGCATTTGAAACAGCGTAAGCTTTCAGGTCTGCAGGCAGAGCGTAAGCGCTTTCAGAATCGTAGAATGTAGCATAGCCAGTATTTGCCAAAGTTACGATGACGTAGCTATTGGCAACAACCTCCTCACTAAGTCCACCCATTTCGTTAGCTGCTCGAACGGCATATACAGCAGTAGCATCGTCAACAGTATAGGTAGCTGTGGTAACGAAGTCGATAACCTCGCCATTCTTCAGTACTGCCCACAACTTGGTAGCCTTGTTATCCTCCCATGTGAGAGAAGTGCCATCCAACTTAACGAAACCTGGGGCAATAGCCTGCTTGGCGATTTCTGCAGGAGCCCAGTTGGTGAATACCTTGTCGAGGGTGAATCCTGCAGCCTCTTCGTCAGAAAGGATGATGTCATAGGTATATGACTGACTGCCCTTGGTGAAGGTCTCTACCAGACTGGCTGGAGAAACAACATTACCGTCCTTGTCCACAGAGTTGTACTCCTTGAACTTATAGGCAGCTACGTTCATACCTTCCAAGGTGAAGCGAGTGCTTACAATTTCGTTGGGCTGTTTCATTGTGGTGTTGAGCCATACAGAGGTAGAATTGCCACCCCATGCACGACCCAAGCTGAACGATGCGGCATTGTTCTCAATAGTACAGTTGTTGAATACATAGCCAAACTTGTTGCTGGCATCAGTGTAAGGAGCAGTGATTACGTCAGAACCTGTCTTGCCATCAGCTGAACGGCTTTCGTTAACGAAGGTACATCCGTTGTAGTAAACATCACCACCACCGCACAGATAGTCAACGGTGCCATGAATCTCAGAATCCTCCCAGTAGAACTGGTTGTTTGCATTAGAATAATAGGTATCCTGATAAGAGAGCATCTTAACGTTCTTGCAGATGGTCTGCTTACCCTTATCCTGCAGGCAGACTGCACGTCCACCAGCCAGACCAGCACGTTGTGCACCATAGTAATCGAGGGCGTTCTGCAAGGTCAGATCCTGCATATATAAACCTGTACTTGTGTTCAGCAGAGTGGCTGTGGTGCCGATACCCTCAACACTGATATCTGGAGCGTTCTTGATGATGACTCCGTCCATAGACTGACCAATCAGCGAGATGTTGTTGCGGCTGATGGCTGTCAGTACGGTCTCTTCCAAATCGTAGAGGCCATTGGGCAGGAAGATGATTTGACGCTCAGTACCGCTGAAGCCGTTGGCAAGTTCAAGCATTGAAAGCAGGTTCTTACCACTCTCAACGTCTGTAGCGCCACGCTTTACAACGTAGATGTTGCTGCCATCTGCGTGGGTGTAAGGATCTTCAGCCTGGTTACGAATGCTGATGCTATGGATATAGGAAACAGCAGGAATCTCAAGTGTCAGGATGCCTGCGCCCTGAGCACCATCATACTGGATGGTAGCGCTGGCACCATCAGCAGAAACCTTGTTGGCTGTAGTACCGATAACGGTGGTTCCGTCAGGAGCATACAACTTCAGCTCGCCATCTGAAGAATACTGGCACAGGCTCATCTTGATATAACCCTTGCCAGCCAGTTCGAGCTTAATCTTGTCGCCCTTCTGGAATGCCCAGCCGTGCTGCTTGTCATGCCAGTAGCCACTGCCTTCGAAGGTCAGCATCTCATGATCAGCAGGGTCAAAGTTCTGCTGAGTCAGGTCGTAGTCGTAACGAGCTGTTGGAGTAGCCACTTCAATAGGTGTGTGGTATGCATAAAGCTTGGTGTCGCTTGTGAATGTACTCTTGGTCGTGTACTTAACAGCTGTGCTTCCACTATTTGCGGTTGCCCAACCACGGAAAGCAGAACCAAGACCAATTGTAGCGCTGGTTCCGTCGAATGCGAATGCGCCAATCTCAGCGTCCTTCTCCACTTGCTGAGTTCCAATAACGGTCTGGCCATCGGTGTCAATATAGCTCAGCGTGTAGAAAGGCTTGCGAACGAAGTTAGCTACCCACTTCATCGTCATGTTGTTGTGAGTAACAGGAATGGTAACTACCGTCTTTTGGTCGTCACCCTCATAGGTGATATCGCCTACTGTACCTGCTTTGGCAACAACATCAGTGAGGGGATTAGAAGTGTTGATCATCTTGTCAGCCTTGAAGAGCTCGATGTTGGCTACATAGTCGTCACCAACGATTTCGAAAATATCCTCAACGTTATACTCGATACCGTTTGCCTTGAAAGATGCCAGAATGGGAATCTCCTGCTTCTCACCGCTCAGTGTACCCTCAATCACGATATCTGCAAAGCCAACCTGCTTGGTATCGCCCAAGCCGTAGAGGTTAATCTGCAGTCCACACTCGCCTTCGGCAGGTGTAGCACCAGCAATCTCATATGAATATTGAGAGGGCTCTGCGGTCTTGTTATTGCGGTTTGGTGTCTGACCTGTGTCCAATGTTACGGCTGTGCCGTCAGGATTCAACCAAGCAAAGTCCAGTTTACCACCATCGGTTCCGAAGCGAGTTGACTTAACAGAAACCTTGGTTGGGGTAAATACCAGACCTGGATAAGGACGAATCATGAACTTGATGGCATTGGCCTCGCTGGGTGCAGACTCGTTGGCAACGGTTGGCTGGAAACGGGTCTCTGTAGAACTGCCATGAGTGCTCTTGTCTTTTAGGATAAGGTTGGCACCATGGGTTATCTTGCTTGACAAGAAGTAGAAGTCCATATCGCCAAAGCTGGCAATCTGACCTTCTGTACCTAAGTTAAATGGGAAGGTAGCTGTGGTGGCTACATTGTCCAATTTGTTGTTAATAGCCTCAACAGCAATGTAGGGACAATAGCTCATGCCTGTAATGGTCAGCGTTGTGGCATCACCATTGTAAACGATTTCATCTACATTAGCATTGTCGTTCTTCCAACATGCAGGATTTGATGGAGTCAGTGTGGCAACGGTCTTTCCTTCTCCGTCTGTAACCGTAATGGCAGAGGTACTGTAAGTACACTGTCCTACAATAATCTTTACGGCACCAGGAACACGCACCACAGTCTTCAGGTTTGTGCAACCATGTTCGCTGTGGAACTTACCACTGATGGTAGCAATGGATGATGCATCGTCAGCAGCAACACGGCTCACGGTTCCATCGTCAGCAACAGCAATGCCGAAATTAACGGCTGTGCCTGCTACTTGCTCGCTGGAAGTGAGCAATGTTCCACCCTGATTGTTGACGCAAGCGCTGAAATTACGGAAAGCGGCAGGTTCAACATACTTTTTTACAGCTACGAAAGGACAATAGCTCATGCCAGAGATTGTCAGCGTTGTGGCTCCACCTTTGTAGACAAGCTCAGTGACGTTAGAACGGTCGTTCTTCCAGCAAGCCGTGGCTGGAGTCTTGGTGACAACGGTTTCGCCAGCGCTGTTCTTGACAACGATGTCATTACTGCTGTAGGTGCACTGACCTACGAGGATTGTCACATCGCCAGGAACGGGAACAACAACCTTGAGGTTGGTGCAACCATGATCGCTGTGATACTTTCCACTAACAGTGGCAACGGATGATGCGTCGCTGGCAGCAACACGGCTTACAGTGCCGTCGGCAGCTACAGCTACGCCAAATTCTACTGCAGTGCCTTGCACTTGTTCTTCACTGGTCAGCAATGTCCCCGTCTGATTATTGACGATGACACTGAAGTCCTTGAAGTCAGCTGCAACAGCACTTTGGCTCATTCCCAATATGGCGAGAATGAGACAGACAAAAGGTCTTAAGTACTTGTTTGTCATAAAAACACGATTTAGTTAGTATAATACTTTATGGTTAGTCCCAATAATCTGTGGCAAAGTTACGAAAAAGACCTCTATATACCTTATTAATAATAATGCTTTCTCACGTAATCGTTTACGATATGCTTGATATTACCCAAACAAATGCACGGAATGATTTGCTGGATTCAGCAGAAAGAATTTTCTTTGTAACGTGAAAAGTTTAGTTTACGGGCGATGAACATAAGTTCAGGGCCCATGAACATAAGTTTACGGACGGTGAACATAAGTTTACGGTGCGTGAACATAAAATTAATAGAGAGATGGTGTCAAACAAATGAATAGGGAGGCTCAAAGCTGAGCCTCCCTCAAAACCTTCCTCAAAAGAAAGAGTTATTTGATAACCTTAGAGGTAACAGCCTGTCCGTTGGCCATACGCTCCACACGGATATTTACTCCACGCTGAGGCTCTGCCAAACGGCGACCGTTCAGGTCGTAATATTCAGTAGTTGTGATGGCTGAAGTACGTAAAGACGTGATGCCTGTAGTGTTGTAGGCAGGCCAGTATTCTGTGTAGTTGCTCTCACCGTCTGCCATCCCTGCCTTCATGATACTCTCAACAAGTGAGTTTAAGTAGACTTCGAGGTTAGTGTACCAACCCTTTGTAGTGTCGATAGTCTTTGCGTTACCGTCACTCTTATCATTAGGGTTCAGTCCATTGGCAGTCTCCCATTCATCGGGGATACCGTCACCATCGGTATCAAAGCCTTCAGGGCGAGAGGTCGATTCCAGTTCGTAGGTTCCTTGGTCTGATACTTTGTCAAGTTGTCCTTGAGCACCTGAAACAGAACCTTTATATGTTGCGGTACCATTCTTGGCTTCTTCTACGTGCCTTGTATCAACTGCATCTCGATAGAGGGAGGCACCTACATTAGCCAATACTTTCTCATAAGCAACCTGTGCTGTATGAGTGGTGATGTCGCCGGTAATGACGGGCTCTGTCAATTTGATGGTATCTTTTATCGTTGTGTTTCCGTCATCAATAATAACACCGTTCCAGTCGTAGTTGGCAGGTGAAGAGGCAGCGGTTACATAATTGCCGTTTATATAGAAATGACCATAAATGTGTGTGCCTTTGGGGTCAATCTTCTTTCCATTGTCGTCCTTGTCGTTATTCGTATGCCCACATTGGAATACGCGAGTTTTATTTTTGGTAGATGGACCAGCTGTATAGTAGTTGTTGACAATGTTATGATAGCCACCTTGTCCTGCGTAGGCTCCATTTCCATTTCCCCAGTTATACATAACACAGTTACGCAAGTCAACTCTTTCAGCATCAATTGTATTGATGTATTTAGTTTTATCGTAACCATCCCAACCATAGCGAGCTCCGTTCAAACGCGGTGCTCGGTTATTTACATGTGCAATTAAGTTGTGGTGAAAAGATGCTTGCTTACCACCCCATATACCACCATATCCATGTGCACCCTTTCCATGTCCCGCATTGTTGAGTGCTTCGGCAACAGAACACCATTGCATGGTAAAATCACGGTTGTCATAGTATGAGGCAACTTCATCAATACTCCAAGAGAAAGAGCAATGATCGAGAATCAAGCCCTTAAAGTTTCGAGCCCATGTAGCATCGGCACCTTCATTAACGTCCTTTTCTTCTCCGCGTCGAATACGGATATAGCGCATGATAATGTTGTTGCCATTTGGGCGTACAGTGTAATACCGCAGTGTAATACCTGGAGCAGGGGCAGTCTGGCCTGCTATGGTCGTATTCGCGTTGATGGTAAGATCGGCTTTCAATTCTATAATGCCACTGACATCAAAAACGATAGTACGTGGACCACTTTGTTTCAGTGCCCAGCGCAAGGAGTTTGGGATATTTCCACTGGTGTTGTCCTCGAGTGTGGTAACATGGTAAACCTTTGTCGTTCCGTCAGAGGCTCGTCCACCCGTGACATAACGTCCGTGACCCTCAGCACCAGGGAAGGCAGGAGCTTGGTCTTGTGCCGTAGCTACCATTGCAAAGATGGCTGCTAATAATGTAAGTAGATTTCTTTTCATAATGATATTATTTACGTTTTATTTCTTTAATGTTGCACCGGCATGCTTCTTCACCGTTGCAGGCACGTCAGCATAG
>JAEEGF012360862.1_pt1 | contig 12872 bp, 7 predicted proteins | sample 9134171 | NCBI WGS metagenome assembly JAEEGF01 (sample SAMN16246542, study PRJNA631951) | gut metagenome | biome: gut microbiome; feature: rumen; material: AP-attached | host: Bos | place: Iran: Karaj | collected 2018-10 | reverse complement strand
TGCTATAGGCGCACCAGGGCACGCTCACCGTACGGATGTTCTTCATCACGGAGTCGCCCATCGCATAATACATATTGATTTCGTCGGGGCGCATCCACGGATTGGAGAAGGGCGAGACGATGCTGTCGGGTTCGTTCTCCACCAACTTCCCGTCCTTGTCTTTCCGTTTTGGGTTGGGAATCTTGTGGCGGAAGCTCAGGTTCTGCGGTGTTCCTTCGTAGTAGCTGCCCAAGAGGCGCATCACCTGTTCGTCACTAACCTTCTTGTCGGGGCGCACGCTGAGGGGCAGGTTCTCTACTGTGTCGCACAGGTGAGCCGATGGAGCCAGTTCGTTCATGATGAAGAACTCGCGCACGCTATAGTTTTTCGTTTCGCCAAAATAGTTGCCGCCGCTGTAGGCACGCCAAAAAGAAAACTCGCTCTTGCCGTCCCAAAGCTTCAGCCGCTTGGCCACCTCGAAGACATTTTCCGATGCCATGTAATGGTCGGCATCGCTTAGGTCGAGTTTGTCAATGCGTGAAATGTTGGCAGAGACGGCTATCTCGTCGTCGGGGATGCGTACGGCAGCCCATACGCCGCCAGTCTTCTTCGGTCCCTCGCCAAACACTTCAAATATCCACACCTCGTTTTTGTCGGCTATGGTCAGGCATTCGCCGCTGTCGCCGTAGCCATACTGCTTCACCAGCGAGCCCATCAGTCGGATGGCGTCGCGAGCCGTAGAACAGCGTTCGAGGGCGATGCGGGCCAGTTCTTCGATCATGAACATGCCCTGCTTGTTGCGCAGTGTGTCGCGGCCGGAGATGGTGGTCTCGCCAATGCCCAGCTGCTTTTCGTTCAGGCAGGGATAGGCCGTGTCGAGGAAACGATAGGTGTGGCGTGCCTGCGGGATGACACCCTTCAGGTGAACCTTCGTACTGTCGTCGGCACTTTGGGTGTGCATGCGGCCATCAAAAATAGCCGTCACGGTATCGTTTGGGTAGTCGTGGGCAGGCACCATGCGCATCCATGTGCGATACCATGAGTCGCAGGTATGCGATGTCATGACTGAACCGTCGGCAGATGCTTGTTTGCCAACCATGATACTGGTGCACGACATGCGTGCCATTCCCGTCCGCGTCTGTTCGTCGGGCTGGGCATTAGCCGTCGCAGTTGCCGTCAGAAGCAGCGCAGCGAAGAACAATCTCTGTAGCGTTTTCATGTTGATGAGCTATCCTTTCTTTATTATCTAACCTCCAAAGCTACTGACTGTGCGGGCAGATTCTTGGGCAATGTCACCGTCACCTTGCCGTCCTTCACCTTGTATTTCAGTTTCTTGCCATTGCTGACCAAGCGCACAGAACCATTTTTGCTGGGCAGGTTGCCTGTCCAACTGACTTGTGCAGGCAGGCGCTCGCCCTCGGGCAGTAGGTAGAAGGCATAGACCGTCTTGCCGTCCTTATTGCCCGTGAACCACACATTGCCGTCGTGGTAGTGTTTCACGGCACGGGTGTTGTAGATGGCGCGGCCGTTCTGACGCATCCACTGGCCGATTGCGTGCAGACGCTCCACAGCCTCAGGCTGTATCAATCCCTCAGGCGTGGGGCCGACACCCAGTACGAGCGAACCGCCCTTGGCGACAATCTCGATGAGCGTGTTGATGACCTTCTCGGGCGACTTCCAGCGAGGACGCGGCACCCAGCCCCAGTCGTCGCTCAGGGGGATGCAGCTCTCCCAAGGGAAGTCTAATTGCTTCTCGGGCACGGTGCGCTCAGGTGTCTGATAGTTCTCATAGGGTCCGTGGATGGTTCTGTCTACCATGAGCAGTCCGGGCTGATGGCTGCGTGCCATCTTGGCAATGGCCGGCATGTCGATGTCCTGCTTGTTCTCCTTGCAAACCCATCCGCCGTCCATCCAGAGAATGTCTACAGAGCCATAGCGCGACAAGATTTCCTCCATCTGTCGGTGGGTGTATTTCTTGAACTGCTCCCATCGCCAGGGCCATTTCTCTGTGGGATAGGTGGTGTTGCGACCGCGGTTGGGATAGACATCCCACCAGTAGTACTGCGAGTGCCAGTCAGGCTTAGAGAAGTAGGTACCTATCATGAAGTTCTTCTCGCGGAAGGCTTCCAGCACGTATTTCAGCACATCGCGCTTCGGATTGTCGCGGAAGGCGTGCTTGGCAATGGTGAAATCGGTCTCCTTCGAGTCGAACATACAGAAACCGTCGTGGTGTTTCGTGGTGAAGATCATGTACTTCATGCCTGCATCTTCCATCGCATTGGCCCATTGCTTGGGGTCGAACTTCGTGGGATTGAACTTGTCGGCCAGTCCCCAGTACCAGTCCTTATATTGGTTGAACGTGCGCGTGGTGTCCTTCGTAATCCAGTCTTCGTTGCAGATGGACCACGACTCCACGATGCCCGGCACGCTGTAGATGCCCCAGTGCATCAGCACTCCGAATTTCAGATCCTGCCACTTGTCGAGTTTCTGCAGCACCAACTCGTCGGTGGGCCACACGTAGGTCTTCGACCGCTCGTACACATCTCCCTGTGCCCAAGCGCCAGCCGACAGCGTCAAGGCTGTCAGCACCATCATGATTTGCTTCTTCATATATTCTATCTTTTCATTGTTAATCAATCCTTCCTTTGTAAAGATCCTCAATGGGGAACACCAAGTCCCAGTTCTTCCCCGCGATATCTGCTTGTTGAATGACGCCACAAAGTTAAGGATTTTTTCTGATATAAAAGCATAAAGAACAAGAAAAGCGCAAATTAATTTGCGCTTTTCTGTTCGTGTTATTCATAGGTGTTCTCTTCCTCTGGTGTCTCTTCCACTTCCAGCCTCACGCTTTCTTTCTCGAACTTCGGCATCAGTCGCCATATCAGAACAAAACTATCCGTATAGTCAATCACACATCCCATGCTTCCCGTAATGCCATACGAAACATCAACATAATTGAGATGCACCTTGAAGAGGTATTCGGAATCGCTTTTGATGATGTCTAACTTGTCAAAAGTGAATTTCCTATCACGATTGAAATACCAGCCCAACACCAAGGTGTAGCGGTTGAAGTCTATCTGCGGCAGCTCACTCTCGATGTTTACCAAAGACCTGAATTCATCCATGCTATTGATGGAATGGATGGCCATTTCGCTTTGCTCAAGGCCCCATCCGTAGTTATGTGCCAAATCGTTGAAGAAGAAAGGAATCTCATTCTCCGTCGTTCTTTCACGATGATAATCACATACCATACCCATCTTCCAGTCAGCGTCATCAGGTTTGTAGATGTGAAGCGAGTTGAACGCCATACCGCCCGTGTACACCTTGTCGCCTTTCCGCAGTTTAAAGGCCGCCCCATCGTAGATGCAATTCTTGCGAGAGTAGGTGTAAGTGTACTTTCCCGACTCCATGAAGTAGTCGAAATCATCCGGCACATAGACAAATGCCGTCCCGTCGGGATAGAAGAAAACCTTCACAGGCTCGGTAAACTGAGGGGCATTCTCAAACCATAACTTCTGTAAAGTCCACTCGCCCTGCAGGCCCATTCGCTCAAATCCGGTAACCACGTTCTCCGGAATCATGGCCGAAAATGGCTGCTCACAGCCTGGTACAAACTCTTCCTCGTCGTCGCTCTGACAGCCGACGGTCATGGCCAAAACGGCCAATAGGCACAATCGCCAAATCACTTTTTCTTTCATCATCTTTACGTTTAATGAGTTAATATAACTACATGTAAAAGCGAGGCTACGGCAAAATACTGCATGGGGCTGTCAAGATTTAACTTTATTTAATGATACCACTCCACGTCGGCACCCTCACTGAAGAGCTGCTCGCGGCGGCCGGTCGACGTCACTTCGCGGTCGTCGCCGATGCGATGGGCAGCGGGCAGGAACTTGCAGACGATGCGGCGGATGTGGCGTCCGATGTTGAAGTCCTTCGCCTCCTCCACGCCTTCGCTCTCCACCATCAGGCGGAAGCGGCCCAGTCCGTCAATCACCACCGCGTTGCCGTCCTGCATCTCGCGCGTCATCACAGCCACCACCTCGTCGATGATGCCTTTCACCTCGCCAGGGCGGAACGTGGTGTTTTCGCTCACTTGCCGTGCAATGTCGGCCGTGTGAACCTCACCCAGCAACACTGTCTCGGCATAATACTTCCCAAACGAACTCTTCGAAGCGTTCTTATACTGCTTCAATCTGATTTTCAATGCCATATTTCTATTCCTCTTTATTGGTTAAACTTTTTCTGATTGCTATGCAAACATCGTGCCGTTGATGGCACATCGCGTTGTCGATCGACATCAATGCCGTTGTCGTTTGCGTCAAATGCCAACCGTACATTATTAACCTACGCTGCCTACATTATTAACCTACGCACCGTAGATTATTAACCTACGCTGCCTACATTATTAACCTACGGTCGCCGTTTGCGTGGAACGACGCGCTGAAATGCCAGCATAGGGCGGGCCAGCAGACCTCTATGGCTCAATAGAGCAGCACCAAACCAGCCACAGCAGCATAGCAGATCATGCGGATAGGATTAATCTTCAGGAAGTAGGTACCCACAAAGGTGGCAGCAAAGAGAAAGCAACTCACTCCAAATTGCCAAGGATTCATGCTCGGGGTAGAGAAATTATCTGGGGTCATGAGCATCAATGTGGCTGCTGCCAACAGTCCCACCACGGCAGGGCGGAGGCCCTGGAAGACACTCTGCACCGAACGTGTCTGCATGTATCGGATGAACAACCGGCTGATCAGGATCATCAGAATGAACGACGGAAGCACCAAAGCGAAGGTCGCCGTCAGCGAGCCAAGCACGGACATGGCACTGCCATAGCCGGCATTCTTCACCGCCGTGAAGCCACAATAGGTTGCCGAGTTGATACCCACTGGGCCTGGCGTCATTTGACTGATGGCAACAATATCGGTAAACTCACCGGCATTCATCCAATGCCAGTGATACACCACCTCGCGCTGAATCAGCGACAGCATGCCGTAGCCGCCTCCAAAGCCAAACAGCCCGATTTCAAAAAACGTCACAAACAAATAGAGATAAATCATCTCTGCAAAGATAAGACAAAATGGGGAAACCGTAAAAAACGCCACAAAAAAGATTCATTTTTTTACCGATTGTTCACATAATTAAAATATTTTCTGTACTTTTGCAAGCAAAACAGACTATCCTATGCGTAAAATACTACCCTATATACTGCTCTTAGCCATCTCATTAACAGCTTGTACTCATAGCAAAAAGAACTACCGCATTGGCGTTTCACAGTGCTCCAACGACATCTGGCGCGACAAGCAGAATGCAGAACTAAGAATGGGTGCCTATTTCCACGAAAACGTAGAACTGCTCTTTGCGACGGCCGACGACAGCGACGAACGGCAGGTGCAACAGATAGACAGCCTCGTGAAGAAGGGCATCGACCTGCTCATCGTGGCTCCCAACCAGGTGGCCACCATCTCTCCTGCCATCGACCGCGCCTACGACAAGGGCATCCCTGTCATTGTGTTCGAGCGCAAGACCAACTCAAAGAAATACACCGCCTATATGGGTGCCGACAACTACGAGATGGGGCGAATCATGGGCGAATATGTTGCCACGCGCCTAAAGGGAGAAGGCAATGTGGTGGAGGTGATGGGACTGAAAGGTTCCTCGCCCGCCATCGAGCGACACAACGGTTTCAAGACTGCGCTCGACCGCTATCCTGACATCCATATCACGGCGACGTTGCAAGGCGACTGGACGGAACACACAGCCTACGAAATCATGAAAGAGTGGCTTGCCGCCAATCAGGGGCAGCAGGTAGATTTGGTTTTTGGCATGAACGACCGTTCGGCCATGGGAGCCCGACGGGCCATACTCGAAGCATCTCATCCCGCCACTTCGGGTTCTCGTCTCCCCCTGTTTTGTGGCATCGACGGTCTCTCAGGCAAAGACGGAGGCATACAGTTGGTTCGCGATTCCCTGCTCGATGCCTCGTATATCTATCCCACCCGAGGCGATCAGCTCATCAGTCTGGCCATGGACATTCTCGAAGGAAAGCCCTATGACAAAGAAACCTCGCTGATGTCTGCCATCGTCACGCGTGCCAATGCCAATGTGCTGCTCATGGAAGGCGAAGAGGTGATGAGGCAATCAGAATATGTGGAGAAGCTTCACCAAATGACCACGGGCTATCTCAAACAACTTGCCAACCAGCGCATCTTCATTCTCCTGACCATCTTCCTCATCGTGTTGCTGCTCTTGCTGGTAGTCGGCATGAGGCTCTACCATCGCCAGCATGTGCGCTTGGAGCAAGAACGCAGCAAGCTCGAACGCGAGCAATTGGAGTTTTACACGCAGGTGAGCCATGAGCTACGCACCCCCCTGACACTGGTTGAAGGCCCGCTCAACCAATTGGCGGCAACCCCCGAGATGAAACAGGCTTCAAAGGAAACCGCCCAATTGCTTGGAATCCTGCGCCGCAATGCCGCCCAATTATCGCTATTGGTCAATAAGATATTTGATGCTCAAGTGGGACGCATTGGCCAGAATCTTTCTTCGGAACAAATCGATAAGCTCACGATGAGTCAGGAACGTGAGCAACACGATATGATGCTGAACGAGCCAGACGAAGCGGAGAAGAATGGAAAAGCCGACAACGAACTACCCACCGTACTCGTGGTCGACGACAACCCCGACCTCCGCGTCTATCTGCGAAGCATCCTGCAGACCGACTACCGCATCCTGGAGGCCGCCGACGGACAGCAGGGCATGGCTGTGGCCAAAGAAGAAGTGCCCGACTTGATTCTGAGCGATGTGATGATGCCCGTTATGAATGGCCTTGATTTCTGCAAGCAACTGAAGGCCGACGAGGTGACAAGCCATATCCCCGTCATCCTCGTCACAGCGCGTGCCATGAACCAGCACCAAGTGGAGGGTTATCAAAGCGGGGCCGATGCCTATCTCACGAAACCTTTCGTCGCAGAAGTTCTCAAAGCACGGATTGCCAATCTGCTCTGGCAGCGCCATGAACTCAGAAGCATGTGGGAGGGGAAAAAAGTGGAGAAGAAGAAAGAAGGGGCCGATGACCCCTTCATCCGACGTTTCCAGGCGGTGGTCGACGAACGGCTGACAGACAGCGACCTGAGCGTTGAGGACATTGCCTCAGAACTGGCGCTCAGCCGTGTTCAGCTCTATCGGAAGGTGAAGGCCGTCACTGGCTGCACCCCCGTCGACCTCTTGCGAAAGTCGCGACTCACCAAGGCGCGCCAACTGCTCGTCGAGAGCGATCTGACAGTCAGCGAGATTGCTTACCGTGTGGGATTTACCTCGCCATCCTACTTCACGAAGTGCTTCAAAGACGAATATGGCACCGTACCCGGCGAAGCCCGTGCTCAGTTCTAACTATTCCTCCCCCTACAGTCAGTTCTAACTATTCCTCCCCCTAGGGGGAGACAGAGGGGGTCGCTTAACTCAAGGACACGGCAAAATCCCAAAATTCGTTCATCGTTCATCAAAAATGTTACACTGTAACAATTGTTCTATCGGGCGAACGATATTTTTTACACCCAACGATTTGACAAATAGTACCTTTGCACCAACAATTTTTGCAAAGTACTAACCAAATCGTTCAAGCAAATGAAACAAATCAGGTTTCTTTTGAGCTTCATGCTCATTCTTGCCTGTACTACAATGTACGGGCAAACGGAAATCACTGGTACCGTGGTTGACGAAACGGGAGAAGGCGTCATTGGCGCCACAGTGATGGAAAAGGGTACCACTAAAGGTACAGTGACCGACTTCGATGGCAACTTCAAGTTGAAGGTCGACGCCGGTAAGATTCTTGTTATCTCTTACATTGGCTACGACTCTCAGGAATTGCCTGCTCAGGACGGAATGTTCGTCCAGCTCAAAGACAATGCCAAAGAACTGGCTGAGGTCGTGGTCGTCGGTTATCAAGTACAGCGAAAGGCTGACCTCACAGGTGCCGTGGCAGTCATGGACATGAAAGGCCCCATCAGCGAGAGCGACCCCAACATGCTCAACTCTATGCAGGGTAAGCTCGCTGGCGTAGACATCGTCACGGATGCTGCGCCAGGCGGTGGAAGTTCCACCATACGCGTGCGTGGTATGAGTACGGTCAATGCCTGCGATCCGCTCTACGTCATCGACGGGGTGGCCACCAACGAGAACCTCAACTCGCTCAACGCCGCCGACATTGAGTCCATCCAGGTATTGAAGGATGCCTCTTCGGCTTCTATCTATGGAAGCCGCGCCGCCAACGGTGTCATCATCATCACCACCAAGCGGGGCAAAGAGGGCAAGATGGCCATCAACCTCAACTACAATGCCGCCCTACAGACCGTGGCCAAGACGTTCCAGGTGCTTAATGCCAACCAATGGGGACAGGCCTACTGGCAGGCCGCTCAGAACGATGGCATCGCGCCTACGGCAGCAGCTGCGCTCTACGGCACAGGGGCAACGCCTGCACTCGTAAGCAACGTCAATGGTTTCCAAACGGCCGACACCGACTGGCAAGACCAGGTCTACAGTTCGGCATGGACGCACAACCTCTCGGCAAGCATCTCAAACGCTTCAGAAAAGGGGTCATATCTCTTCTCTGCCAACTACATCAACCAACAGGGTCTCATGAGCGAGACGTTCTACAAGCGCATTTCGGTTCGCGTCAACTCTACCTATAACTTTAACAAGTATATCCATGTGGGTGAGAACCTCATGATTGCCAAGTGGGACAACCGAGGAGCCGACACCAATGGCGACCGTGGCATTCCTTACAGTGCCATGCGTCAGCACCCAGCCATCCCCGTGTTCTCAGCACCGGGTGTCTATGCTGACCCTGTGGCCATGCTGGGATCCGATATCGACAACCCCGTGCAGACGCTCTACAACATGCGCGACAACCAGAACTCGTCGTGGCGCATCTTCGGCAACGGCTACATTGAGGTGATCCCCATCACCGGACTCACACTGAAGAGCAATGTGGGTGTGGAGCATGTGCAATTCCTCAACAAAAATCTCACACGCAATGTCCGTGCTACCGACGATCCGGCTAACCGCGCCGTCAGCAGTGGCTACGGACAGGGCGACACTTGGACTTGGACAAATACGGCCAACTATCTCTTCGATATCGCCGCACAGCACCACTTCACCGTCCTGGCTGGCTCGGAAGCCATCAAGTATGTGTTTGAGGATCTTGCTGCCACACGCAAGGACTATGCTTTCGAGGATGCCGACTACATGCAGATTGGCTCGGGCTCGGGCACGATGACCAACGGCGGTGGCAAGCAGGAGTGGGCACTCTTCTCACTCTTCGGAAAACTCGACTACAACTTCGCCGACCGCTATCTCTTCTCGGCAACCCTTCGCCGCGACCAGACCTCGCGCCTACACAAGGACCACAACTCGGGCATCTTCCCAGCCTTCTCAGGTGCATGGCGCTTGTCGGAAGAGAAATTCTGGAAGAAGAACAACATCATCGACAATGTGAAGATTCGCGTAGCATGGGGACAGAACGGTAACTCGGCCATCTCCAACAATTACGCCGCCTTCTCAACCTACGCTTACGACCTTGGCAACGGAGCCTACGACCTCAATGGCACGAACACCAACGTGGTCAGCGGTATCAAGGTGGCCACAACGGGTAATCCTGACCTGAAATGGGAGACAACAACGCAGACCAACATTGGTCTTGATGCCTATCTCTTCAACGGTGCCGTAAGCCTCGGCCTTGACTACTACTGGAAGAACACCAAGGACATGATTACCATTCCGCCGGTGCTCTCCGTGGCTGGTGAGAATGCGGCCAAATTCATGAATACGGGCGAGATGAAGAACCACGGTTTCGAGCTTAACCTCGGTTACCATTCGCCGCAGTATGGCGACTTCTCCTGGGATGCAAACCTCAACATGTCGATGTACCGCAACGAACTGGTTCGCCTCAACGACGAGGTTAGCATCATCGGAGGTGACTTCCGGCTCATCGAAGGCCAGCCCATGGGTGTCTACTACGGCTATGTCTGCGACGGCATTTTCCAGAATGCCGACCAGGTGTCCAACCACGCCATTCAGGAGGGGAAGGGCATTGGACGACTCATCTACCGCGACATCGATGGCAACGGCATCGTCAACGAAAACGACCGCTGCATCATCGGCGATCCAAATCCCGACCTCGGCATGGGTCTCACCCTGACAGCCAACTACAAGAACTGGACACTCTCCACGTTCTTCTCTGGAGAATTTGGCTTCGATATATATAATGGTACGCGTAAGCAGCTGGAGTTCATGACCTACGGCAACCTCTATACCAACCGCGGCATCGATGTGCTGAAGGCATGGTCGCCCGACAACACGGGTGCTTCCATTCCTGCACTCACCACCGTCGACGACAACAACGAGACGCGCATGTCTACCTACTTCGTCGAGGACGGCTCCTACCTAAAGTGCAAATACATCAAGCTCTCTTATCGCTTCGACCAACCATGGATGAAGACACTCGGTCTCTCCGCCATGAACCTCTACGGACAAGTGGAGAATGTCTTCACCCTCACCGACTACAGCGGTCTCGATCCCGAAGTGCCCCTGTCAGTCTACGGCGCTCGCATCGACAACGGTCCATACCCCCGTGCCCGCACCTTCTCCATGGGTCTCAACCTCACGTTCTAATCCACGAGTTGACAAGCTATATGACATCATTCGTAACATATAAAAACAACAGAATCATGAAAATCAAAAATATCATCCTCGTATGTTCTGTAAGTTGCGGTCTGTCCGCAACCCTCTCCTCGTGCTCCGACATGCTCGACACCGTGCCGCAGGGACAGTTCACGGCTGAACAGCTCGACGACTCCTCCATTGAGGGTCTCGTGGCCTCTGCCTATGCTGGCCTCGAAGCGCACTTCTTCGGCAACAACGAGGCCTTCGCCGGTCCGTCGACCAACTGGATCTTCGACGTACGCTCCGACGATGCCTATAAAGGTGGCGGCGGCACAGGAATGGAAGAGAACATCCACCTCCTGGAAGTCAGCGAGGTCAACGCCGACAATGTCAGCTGCCTCAACAAGTGGCAGAACAACTATTTCGCCATCTCACGCGTCCATAACGCCATGCTCGCCTTACAGAACGCTGAGGCCGTGAGCAACGCTGAACAAATCATGGGCGAACTCAAGACACTCCGTGCCTGGTATTACTTCGACCTCATCCGCATCTTCAACCGCATTCCTTACTTCACCGAAGGCGAGGATGTCAACACGAAGCCTAACGATGAGTTCTCACGCGAGGAGATTTTCTCGTTCATCAAGCGCGACCTCACCGAGGCCATCACCGCCTTGCCCGCTCAGAAGAGTCCTGTAGGACGCATCACGCGCACCACGGCACAAGCCATTCTCGCCAAGGTATGCGCCTTTACTGCCGACTGGGAAGGGGTGAAGCAAAATGCCGATGCCGTCATCAGCAGCGGTCATTACAGCCTGTACGCTAACTTCGGCGACCTTTCCAAGGTGTCCATGAACAACGGCAGCGAGAGCATCTTTGCCCTGCAATGCTCCACAGCCAACGACAATGCGCACATCAACTGGTCGAACCTGCTGAACTGCACCTATTCCGATGGTAACCTCTACGGTACGGGAGATGACTTCTTCTACGGTTCGCAAAACCTGGTGAACGCATTCCGCACGAACCCTGACAACGGACTGCCCTATCTCGATGGCACATTCAACCGCGTCAACGTCACTGCCGACTATGCCGGCACGCTCGATCCGCGACTCGACTTCACCGTAGGGCGCATCGGATTCCCCTGGCGTGGACATACCTACACGGCCGGATGGTGCCGCGCTTATGACACCTACGGCGAATATTCCAACAAGAAGGCTTGGCCTGCTCCTGAAGAGGCTCTTGCCGCATGGCCATGGGGTGCTAACGCGCTCAACTTCATGTTCATACGCTATGCCGACATCCTTCTGCTCAAGGCTGAGGCGCTCATCGAGACGGCTGCAGGCACCAATGCCGCCACCGACAACGACCTCGTGGAGGCTCGCAACCTCATCAACCAGGTGCGACAGCGCGCCGCCAACAGCATCGATGGCAGCTACTCTCCCGTCGACCTCGACCCCTTTATGGCGGAATACAAGGTGGAACCCTATCCCACCGACTACGACGGCAACCTCGCATGGACGAAAGACCGTGCCCGTATGGCACTCCGCATGGAGCGCCGACTCGAACTAGCACTTGAAGGCAACCGTTGGTTCGACCTTGTACGATGGGGCAACGACTACCTCATCAACACCATCAACACCTACATGACCGAGGAAGCCCCCCTGCGTCCTTACTACAACGGGCGCTCCGTTACTGCCTCGGAAATCTTCCTGCCCGTGCCACTCGCCGAGATCGACAACGCCAACGGACTCTACAAGCAATACTAAATTACAATAAACATTAAATATTTTAGCATTATGAATCGTGTCATCAAAATATTCGCCAATAGAACAATGGTTATTGGATGTTGTATGTTGGTCGTAGCCCTCTCCTCCTGCTCCGATGTCGACCTCCTCGACGCCACCTACAGTGAGACGGTGCGCAACCTTGTCGCCGACTATACCAACGGCAGCCGCCAGGTAACCCTGCGCTGGGAAAACCCCACCATGCAAGGCCAGTCGGGCATCCAGATTATCAAGGACAATACCGACATCACCGACATCGATGAGGTGGTCAATAGCTATCTCATCAAGAAGGCTCCCACCAACGTCGACGTAACCTACACCGTGAAAGCCCGCTACAACGACGGACGTGTCTCTGAGGGACAGACCGTGCGCTTCAATATCGCCTACGAGGTGCAGAAGGGTGGCAACAAGGTGGCCATGCTCGTACCCAACGACTACACGGCCTCTGAC
>JAEEGF011490276.1_pt1 | contig 12874 bp, 7 predicted proteins | sample 9134171 | NCBI WGS metagenome assembly JAEEGF01 (sample SAMN16246542, study PRJNA631951) | gut metagenome | biome: gut microbiome; feature: rumen; material: AP-attached | host: Bos | place: Iran: Karaj | collected 2018-10 | reverse complement strand
GGGTCGCGGAAATCGGGCTTATCCGACGTGATGACGGGATTGCCTTCATATTTCACAAATGTGAGACCATTATCCTTTGAGACAGCCATCGACTGTGTCTGATGATGACCTGCTGAGGTGTAGAATGCCACCACATCACTACCGTTTGTTATACAAGAACCGCTGAAGATACTTCCCAGCCAGTCGGGCTCAAAAGTGACGGGCTGCGCCTCCCAGTGTACCAGGTCCTTCGATGTAGAATGTCCCCAGTGCATATTCTCCCACTGTGATCCATAAGGATTATATTGATAATAAAGGTGCCATACCCCATCCTTGTAGAACATACCGTTAGGATCATTCATCCAGCCATATTGAGGTGTATGATGATAGGCAGGACGGAAGTGTTCGCGGTTGGCAGTATCAAAGTCATCAGAGAACTTAATCTCCTTCCAGCAGGTGAACTCGCTTACCGCTCCCTTCTGACGACGGTCACCATGGAACTCGATATCAAACAGCTTGGCTCCTTTCAACTCGTAGGGTACAAAATAGTCCACACGGTCAACAGCCAGTTTTACATTCATACGCTGCACCATGTTGTTGCTGCCGTCAAGCACGGCTATTGCCGCGATCTCCTCCGTCTCCTGTACAGGCAGTAGAATGTACTTACTTTTTTCATTCACCCGCAACATGGCGTGTTTGTCACCAAGTACCATCGGTGTCACCTGTGCTATGGCTGAGACTGTCATCAGCATAACACCCATCATAGTTGTCACTAACTTTTTCATTTTGCTATTCATTTGTTGTTTTTGAATTATGCTGCAAAGATATGACAAAACTAATTAGTTTTCTAGAATTTATGCTTCAAAAACATATAAAAATCGTTCATTGCAACAATTTTACACACAATGAACGATTTTTCTGCATTCCAGAAGCAGCTTGTATCTATGCCACGCTGAAGGTTATGTTTACGGGCGGTAAACATAAGTACAAGGGCGGTGAACTTATGTTCAAGGGCGGTGAACATAAGTTTACGGTGCAAGAACAAAATCTGCGAAACAACATAAAGCGCGACTCATCACGAGCCGCGCTTTTCTCTTACTTATTACTAACCATTAACTAACAAGAACCAAAACATAAGTATGAATCATGTTCTTGATGCAAAGGTACGACATATTTTCCATACCGTCGATAAGATATGTTTCAATGAATATAAAAAATCGTTCATTGCAACAAATCTACATGCAATGAACGATTTTTAGATAGTTAAATTAGCGGACTTAGATCGAGAGCAGATATTCTATGCTGTTCTTCGCGAGCTTAAGAACGTTCTCCTGGCAAGAGTTGTTCTTAGGAGTTGCACTCTTATCGGGGGTGCCGTCGGCGTTCTTCATAGAGAACTCGCAACCGCCGTTACCGATGCAGAGCACTGTACCGCAGCCCTTCTGGAATCCTTCTGGAGCCTTCGGAGCACCCTTAGCCTCCCAGACGTTCAGCTGAGATACCCAACTTGACTGTGAATCCCATGTGCCAAGCGGATAGATACCAAACTCTTCAGTCACAGCATTGTAACACTCCTCTGTCGTATTATCCAAGCCAGTCAGCTTTGCCGGGATGTCGAAGAACAGACAGTTGTGGTCCTCTGTCCAACCAGCTCCCTTGAAGGCGATGGCCTTGAAGCAGTTGTCGTTCAACTTCTCTGTTGGGAGGCCAGCATAGATCGGATGGCTGCTGAAGTCCTTAGAGAATTTACCTGTGTTGAGACATACGCCCATCTTCCATACGTCGTTGTTAGGACCGCCGACACCACAGCCAAAGGCATTGTTGACACCACGAAGGGTTGCCGTTGCCAAACGGTTGATCGTCCCAATGTAAGGTACGGCATGCTGCCAGAGCAACAGGTTACCACCGTTCTTCACATACTGTTCAACACATGGAGCCGCATTCCTGGCTACGTCAGAGAAGTTCCAAATATCATCGTTATTGCCAGTCTCGAGGTCGCGCAGCCAGAAGAGCATACGGTAGTCCTCAATGTCCTCAACGGTACTGATGTTGCCGAAATAGACGTACTCACCCTTCGGATAGTTCTCTTTGAACCACAGCCATGCGCTGGCCTCATCGTCATCACCATTGGCAAGAAGCTCCTCTGGTGTGGCATATTCCGACAGGAAGCCGGGAATCTTACCACCGATCTTTGTCGATCCATAAATAGGCAGAGCCTTACCATCTTCGTTCTGTGCGATAAGAGTAGCATCCCAGCTCTCCTTCAGCACAACATCCTCAAGAAGATAGGAAGTGCCGTTGACTGTCGTCTCGACCTTTCTGCTGCCATCACCGTTCACAAGCTTCAAGATGTATGACGTAGCATCAGCACTGGCCTTCCAAGTCACCTCCAGGTTGTGATTTTCTTCGTCGATGTCAATCTGCTGGAACTTCAGGTCTGTTGGAGCCGTAGCGCCAGGACGTGTGAAAGATGTCATCACACCTTTAGAGAGTGCATCGGCGTTAGCATACTTGAAGAGGAACTCATAGAACTCATTTGTCTCAAGATTCTTCAGTGTAAACGAATTGCCTTCACATGGAGTCAGACCCTGCATCTGTGTACCATTCTTAAAGACTGCAACCTGCATGGTGGCATTCTGATTACTTGGTGTCCACGTAAGGGTATAATCGTAATTATTATCGCCAGTAAGCGTTCCTGTGATGCTTGATGCATCAGGCGTGATCAACTGCATTTCGGCAGACCCAGGAAGATCCCTATCTTGGCAAGAGGCAAGCAAAAGGATGCCTAACAAGCCTGTACCTATTTTATTAAATATCTTAGTCATAACTTTAATCTTTAAACTATTAACTATCAACTATTGATTAGTAACCCTTATTCTGATGATAGAGTCCCTGTACGTAGTTCATCTGGTTAGACGCTATGGGGAAGTACTCGTTCTTGTTAGCAGTGAAGAAGGCGTCCTTGTAGTAGAGGGCATATGTCTGGCCATCGTACTCATCGGTCTTCTCCGACTCAAAATACTTGTTCAGCGTAGAAGAGAGCAGGCCCCAGCGACGGAGATCGAAGAAACGGTGACCCTCCATGGCGAGCTCTACACGGCGCTCCCAGCGCAGTGCCTTGCGGGCATCATCCTGAGAAGCGAAATTACCATAGAGCGCGATGTCACACTGATCTTTGGCATAATTGATGAGTGATGTTGCACTGATGTCGCGTTTTGCACGGCTGCGGATATCGTTGATAATCTGCAGGGCCTCACCGTTGAAATCGCCTTTCTCAATAAGAGCCTCAGCGCGCATCAGCATCACATCGGTATAGCGAAGCACGTAGTCGTTCACGCCGAATGCCTGCCAGGGGTTGTCTCCATCTTCACCCTTTGAGCGCTGCGGAACCTCCTTCATCGAGCAATAGTAACCATAGGTGTTAGGTGTACGGCTGTTAGCCTTTGACAAGGTGTACTGAGCCTCATACTTATAAGGATAGCTAGGCATACCAACGGTGTGGAACAGACGGGGATCGTATTTATACTTCGAGTCAGCACCATTGACGACAATCGCATTGTGGTCAGCATCGAAATCGTCCATAGGCAGACCATTGCGGGTCTTGAAAGCATTCACCAGATTCTGTGAAGGCTTGTGGAAGTCCCAGCCATATGACCAGATACCCCAGACGCCATTCAGCATATTCGACCAGTTGGCACGACCATATTTCGTTCCGTCGTCAGCTCTGTTAGAGTGCTGTACGGCAAAGATGCTCTCTTTAGAGTTAGCAAAGTCCTGCAAGAAGATATGTCCGTAAGTGTCGAGATAACCGTAGGGAGAGTTCTTCACAACCTCAGTATATTCGATCACCTTCTGGATCTTCGCCTGGTCAACGTGGTTGTAACCAGTTGTAGCCTCATAACCATCACCATAAGCCCAGTTCAGGTAACACTTGGCGAGATAGGCAGCTGCAGCCACCTTGTGAGCACGTCCGGTTGTGCCGGGAGCAGCCTCAGGCAGGTGCTCGTAGGCATACTGGAAGTCGTCGATAATCTGCTGCATGATCTGATCATGGCTGCTCTGTGGGCATGCCTCAATATCTGCGTTGCTCATACCTTCAGTAATGAAAGGTACTTCGTACCACATCTGCTGAAGCTTATAATAGAAGTGTGCACGCAAGAACTTCACTTCTCCCAGCAATTTTGCATCGGGTGTTTCCATCTTATTGATAGCCTCTATAGCGCGATTGCAACGAGAGATGGAACTGTAGAGCTGATACCACAACTCGTCAAATTCACCACGGTCTGGCTGCAAGGTAGTGAAAATCTCCATGGGGTGATAACCTGTGTCATTTTCACCAGAACCGCCTTTCAAGCAGTCGTCGGCACTCATATCACCATATGGCCAGAGGTTAAACGGATAGGAATACCAGTCATCACCCAATTTGGCATAAGCCGCGGTGACGAGTTTGTCGGGGCTTGAGAATGCTGTCTCTTCGTCCAGCGTGCCCTGAGGCTTTACATCATCAACAGTACATGATACTGCGAATACAGAAAGTAGCAAAGCCGAAATATATAATTGAATCTTTTTCATTGTTCTTTCTTTTTTTACTTAAACTTTTTACTTCACACTTTTCACTTCTCAGAATCCCACCTGTATTCCAAATGTGAGGGAAGCAGTATGTGGATAGGACCACGCTGTATTCTCTGGATCTGAGCAGGTCAGAGAACTTGACTTAATGAGCAGGAGATTGTCGCCAGAGACGTAAACACGAGCCTTTGACAGCAATAGTTTCTTATAGATTGATGCAGGCAGTGTATAACCAAGCTGCAGTGTGCGCATCTTAGCATAAGAACCGTTCTCTACAAAGTAAGAAGACATACGGCCTTCATCAGCACCATTCGATGTGGTCAGGGCTGGAATACTGGAGCCATTGTTAGCTGGAGTCCAGGCGTCAATCACACGCGCACCCTTGTTGGAACCTGCATCAGTGATGCTCCAGAAGTCGGTCTGGTATTTCTGATCGTTGATGACGTCAACACCAGCTACACCCTGCCAGAACATAGTGAAATCGAAGTTCTTATAAGCAAGATTGACATTGATACCATAAGAGAAGTTGGGAACTGGATTATAGATCCATGTGCGGTCTGCTTCATTGATCTTACCGTCACCGTTGAGGTCGGCATACTTCAGACCACCGACACGGGCACCAGCCTGTCCATGGGCCAGCACGTCCTCACGTGATTGATAGAGACCCTCTACTACATAACCGATACGTGAGCCATAGGCTTTCTCGTCCTGAGCCAAGTTGTGATAATCGTTGTGCTCATAAGAGTTCTTTGAGTTTTCCGGGAGGTAAGTCACCTTTGAGCGGAAGAAGTCAATATTACCAGAGATGTCATAAGACAATCCGTATTCTGTGGTATGACGATAGCCAACGTTAAGCTCCATACCCCAGTTCTTCAGTGTAGGACCATTGATCCATGTCTGACCACCGAAACCGATGGCTCCGAGGAAGGCAGGCTGTACAAGCATGTCCTTGGTCTCCTTGAAGAACACATCGTAAGATCCATACAATGCACCGCCAAAGAGTGAGAAGTCTGTACCGATGTTCCACTGTGATGACTGCTCCCACTTCAGGTCCTCATTGGCAGACTGCTGCTTGTAGTAACCAGAGGGAAGTGTGCCTGAGCCCTGCAGGTTAATGTCATAAGCTGTGGAGTTCTCACGGTCTGAACCGTAGTTGGCCATATAGAGTCCGTAGTGCGCATTGTTCGAGTTCATGCCCTGGTTACCAGTCACACCATAGCTGACGCGGATCTTCCAATCACGGAGCCAGTCGGCATTAATATGCTTTGAGAGACGGTAACCGAGAGATGCAGAGGGGAAGAAACCGTATTGGTTGTTCTTACCGAAACGGCTTGAACCGTCATAACGTACAGTAACAGAAGCCAGCAGCTGATCATTCCAGTTATAGTCAACCTTGCCGAAGTACGACATCAGTTTGTAGGAATCACCACCACCTGTTATGGTCTGGATACCTGTACCGGCACCTGGCCACATATAATCTAAGGTCTCGAGGGGGAAATCTTCACGGCGTGCAGAGAAATCGATACCATAGTCACGGTGATGCTCAATACCGGCAAGTATATTCAGGTTGTGGTTCTCTGCGACATCAAAGTTATACTGCAAAGTGTTTGACCATGTCCACTTGGTACTGTGGTTCTGTGACATGGTGCTGGCACTTGTACTGGTCTTTACCACATCCGAGTCAAAAGTATGCTGCAGGCTGCGGATATAGCCGTTAGTATAGTCGATACCGAAATTAGAACGGAAGAGCATGCCCTTAATAGGTGTGATGTCAACATACGCATTGGCAAAGATACGCCACTTCTTCAGACGATTGTCCTTGTTATGGTAAAGTTCACGCATTGGGTTCTGACGGTCACTCATACCACCTACGGGACCAGAGAAGGTCACACCATCAATCTCATAGACGGGCAGTGTGGGTGCCATCTTTAAGGCATTCTCCAATGGGGCACAATCAACACTGTTTGAATAAGAGAAGGTTGCATTCTCACCGACGGTAACGATGCTGTTGATCTTGTAAGAGCTGTTGAAGCGTGCAGCGAAGTTCTCGAAATCAGTGTGCTTCAGAACACCAAGGGCTTTCTTGTAGTTGAAAGAGAAGAGTGAAGAACCCTTATCTGTAGCCTTAGAGAAAGAGAGGTCATAGTTCTGTGTGAAACCTGTACGTCCGATCTCATCTACCCAATCGGTATCACTATAAAGCATCGTCTTTCTCGCATTCATATAGCCGTCATAGAAACCACCTACACTATATGAATCATAAACACCTGTTGCAGGATTATAAACAGAAATAGGCGTGCCGTCGGCAGCATTCAATGACAAGCCATAGTTCTGGGCATAGTCATAAGGATTCTTGCCATCATTGAGAGCAGCCTGAACCAGGGCAGTAGCGTACTGCTGACCATTGAGGAGCTTCATCTTCTGGGTCATCCAAGAAGCGGATACAGAAGCATTGAAATCAATATTGATCTTATCGCCCTTCTTACCTTTCTTAGTGGTGATAACGATCACACCATTGGCAGCACGTGATCCATAGATAGAAGCAGAGGCGGCATCCTTCAGTACCTGCATTGTCTCGATATCTGAGGCATTCAGGCTGTTAAGAGAACCGCTGAAAGGCATACCATCTACGATATAAAGGGGAGCCGTGCTTGATCCGCCCATAGAACCGATACCACGGATATGAACATCAGCCTCACCAGAAGGCGAACCGGTGGTTCTGATAGTCATGCCAGGCACCTTTCCTTGCAGGGATGACATAGGATCGGTGTTGCTCGTCTTGAAGTCCTTAGTCTCAACAACACCTACAGAACCTGTCAGGTCAGTTTTACGCTGTACCTGATAACCGGTTACCACAACCTCGGCGAGCACCTCTGCATCGTCCTTCAAAGTCACTCTCATGCCTTGATGTGCAGGGACTTCCTGTGTCTGGTAGCCAACGTAGGAGATCGTGAGGATAGTACCTTCATTGACCTTCATCTTAAAGTTACCATCGAAATCGGTAATCGTACCGTTCGAAGTACCTTTTTCCTTTACCGTGGCACCAATGATTGATTCGCCAGTAGCGTCAACCACCGTACCACTGATCTCACTCTGCGCGTACATAATAGTACTTGTAAGCAGAAGTGCAAAACTCAGAAACATTTTCTTTAGTTGTTCCATTGCAGACAGTTTTAATTGTTAGTACTAATTTGAATAATTGAAATTTGCCGCAAAAGTACTAACTATCTATAGCCTTATCATTAAAAAATCGTTCATTTCGTGCAAAATTTATTTCAGTGAAACATTTTTCTACGAAATGAACGATTATTATATCACTTTTTTTATGATTTTTACTTTGTCTGCAGATCGGAGGGGCTAATACCAAACTCATTTTTGAAACATCTGGTAAAGTAAGACGGGGCAGTAAAACCAATCTCGTAGGCTATTTCTGAAATCGTTTTATTCGTCTGAAGAAGCAATTGATAACCACGATTGAGACGTGCCGTACGAAGCAACTCTATAGGCGACGATCCCGAAATAGCTTTTACCTTCCGGTAAAGCTGGACACGGCTGAGGTTCATAGCTGCAGCCAGATCATCGACACTCAGTTCACTGTCAGACAATCGCGCCTCAACGACATCCTTAAACCTGACAATGAAAAGAGGTTCTGGCGTTTCTTCAGCTTCCGATGGGGCTGGCGCTGGAGATTCTGATGGAGCCGGTTCTGGAGACTCTGACGCCTTTAGCTCTTCGGGCACTTCCATTTTCCACAGATTATTAACCATGCGTTCACGCTGTGCAGAGACCTTACTACGATGGTAGAGGAAAAACAGTACCATTGTCAACAGCAACAGAGCAATCAAGATCAGGGCCATCAGGGTAATGGTACGCTGGGTGTCAAGCTGCCTCAGATAACTGCTTGCCTGCGTCTGCAACTTATCCAGGTTCTGTGCCTGACGCGCCACTTCGTCACTCTCCAGCAGCAATACATTAGCATTATCGTGGGTAACAAGGGCAGAAGTCAGCAAAGTCTCTTTCGCATAGGGCTTACCTTCAAGAATATCAAGAGCCAGCTGTAAAAGCAGATCGCCACGTGTGGGATAGATATAGGAAGCGTCGAGCAAAGAGTCCCGGACTTGGCGGATGCCGCCATTCTCACCAGGAAGGCCATCAATACCACAGAAGAGAGGCATTTTTACTTGGTGCTCTTGGAAGACCTTACGGGCACCCATGGCTGAGCGGTCGTTATGACCGAACACAAAATCAATCGCATTTAAATCCCCCTTGTAATCTTTCACTGCCTGATAAGCTGTCTGTTCTGTCCAATCACCTTGGAGCCTCGCCACCACCTTGACTTCCGGATAGTGATCCAAAGCCTCGTGAAAACCTTTATGACGATCCTCAGCGGAAGAAGAACCTTTCAATCCTTCAATCTCCATAACGTTTCCCTTACCATTGAGGCGTGACACAACATACTCACCCATCTGACGACCCATCTCATAGTTATCTGCACTGACAAACGCTGTATATTTCTGAGAGTCGGTCTTACGCTCAAACACGATGACGGGGATACCCTTATCATAGGCACGATCAATCGCTGACTTGACTGATGACCTCTGGTTGGGGGCTACAATTAGTAACTGAATACCACTCTCCACCAGACTATCAATCTGCTGGATCTGCCGCTCAGAGTCATCAAGTGCTGTGGCAAAGCGCAACTCCACCCCATCATGGAAATTGGACTCCATCTCCATCTCAGCATTCTGCCAGCTACGCCAGATATCTTCCGAACATTGAGATACACCTATTATATAATGTGGTTTCTCTCCAGAACAGGCAGCCATCAACATTACACACCATCCCAAGAGCAAAAGATTACTTAAAGTTTTCCATTTCATCATCTTTATTGTTTCATGTCTCGGCTACAAAATTACTACTTTTTTTGGAATAATCTGTTCCTTTTTGAGAAAAATAAACTATCTTTGCAAACAAATTATAAGAATTATGCTGCCTTTCTTGAAGAAAAAACCTACAACCGGCTATCCGAAGTCCTTTGCCAAACGACTCACATGGCGCATCATGCTGAGGATGATTATTATCATGATTATCCCTGTATATCTCCTTTTTTTGTTAACCTATGGAATCGTGAGAGTAGGTGCATTTAGCATCTGTGAGCGTGTGTTGAAAGGTGAGAAAGAAGAGGTGCGTCGCATCACGTCCGACCTTTACATGGCCGCCACTAATACGGCCCCCTTTATCGTAGAGAATCTGGATAATGCCGACAAGATGTATGACATCATAAACCGAATGCTCAAACTGAACCCATACATGCGCAGCTGTGGCATCTACTTTGTAGAAGGCTATTATCCCCAAAAAGGACGTCTGTTTGCTCCCTATGCCAGTCGGCGTGATAGTGTTATCATGGAATCTCAGGACGCATGCGATCAGGGTAATGACTATGTAAAAGACAAGTGGTTCAAAGATGCCATTGCCAGTAAGGAAGGCTACTGGGCTAAACCCTTCCTCGACAATGACAGCACAAAGTCACCATTGGTATCATACCTATTGCCCATCCAGGATCAACATAACCGCACAGTGGCCGTATTAGGAGTCGATCTGTCGCTTTCCTGGTTGAACGAGAAGATGCAGCCAACACGCGCTTTAAATTGGAAAAATTCAGAGGAGTGGAATCCTGAATATCAGTTATATTTCTTTATGACCGATAGCACAGGCACCATATTGGTTCACCCTGACACGAAGCGCCTTGTCGTTGAGAATATGCAACCCTATATCAATGATGATAATAAGAATTGGGGATATCTATCTGTCGCCGATAGCCGTGAAGAAGAGAAAGTGGTAGAAGGTGTAAAGACACTCCTCTGCAGGCAGGTCGTAAAATACACGAACTGGAACATCTGTCTGGTAATGCCCATTTTATTTATAGATGTTGTAGGGTACGCTATTGCGGGCATCGCCATCATGTTCATCCTCTTAGGCCTGTTGGTAGTCTATTTCTTTGGCCGCAGATCCATCAAGAAAGCCGTCAACCCGCTACAACAATTGTCAGAAACAGCTGACGAGGTGGCAAAAGGCAACTTCAAAACGGAATTGCCTGAATTGAAGAGTCACGATGAGATCCATCATCTGCGCGACTCGTTCGCCCAGATGCAGCAGTCACTGACTCGCTATGTCGAAGATCTGCGCTATGCTACAGCCCAGAAGGCTGCTATCGAGAATGAGATGAAGGTGGCTCACGATATCCAGATGTCGATGCTGCCTAAGACGTTCCCTCCCTACCCAGAACGTAATGATCTGGACATCTATGGTACGCTGACACCAGCCAAGGGTGTTGGAGGTGACTTGTTCGACTTCTACATCCGCGACGAGCAGCTGTTTTTCTGCATTGGCGATGTATCGGGCAAGGGTATTCCAGCCTCCCTCTTCATGGCTGTTACCCGCTCGCTGTTCCGTAATATCTCCCAACATGTATCAAAGCCCGACCATATTGTGAATGCCTTGAACCAGGCACAGTCTGATGGCAACGATACCAATATGTTTGTCACCCTCTTTGTGGGTGTGCTTGATTTAAAGACTGGAAAGTTAAGCTATTGTAATGCAGGTCATGATGCACCGTTGCTGTTAGGCAGTGAAGTCAAGCTACTGCCTTGTGAGTGTAACCTGCCTATCGGCGTCATCGCCGACTTCACTTTCGAGCAGCAGGAGATCACCGTTGAGCGGCCTACCACCATCTTCCTCTTCACCGATGGCCTGAACGAAGCCGAGAATATCGATCATGCCCAGTTTGGAGATGAGCGTATCATGAGTATTGCAGAGTCGATGGTTACCAATGGGCAACTTGAACCCACTCAGGTCATCAGACACATGACGGATGCCGTCCACACCTTTGTAGGTATCGCCGAACAGAGCGATGATCTCACGATGCTGGCTATAGAACTGAAATAAAAAGAAAGAGGAATGCCGATTGACATTCCTCTTTTCCTTATCTTAATACCTGTGTAAAGACGGGATCCTCACCTTCCAGAGCCAAGACGTAAATCTGCATCTCAGCAGGAGGAGGTGTCGTCTGCACGGCAGTAGTCTCACGAGGAAGATCGACAGCCGTAAATAGATACTCTGTACCACCAGGAACGGCACGCGAAGCAACCTTTGTGGCCTTGGCGTGAATCATCGGATAGTCACCTACAGCCTTATCAAAGATGGCAGACTGCTCTTCGCTGACGGGCTGCTGCTCAGGGAAGTCCTCAAGCACGACATACTCGCCCTCGATGAAACCACCTGCCTTCAGGAACTGATCCACCTCACTGGGGATAGCAGCCACACGGGCGGCACGTACACCATAGCCAGGCAGGATCTCTGCTTTAGGCTGCTTGGCAGCCAACTCCTTCACGCTGGTATTCAGACCACCACTGCCGAAGGTGCAGAAAGGCACGATCTTCTTGCCGCTCAGGTCAGCCTGATCCAAAAAGGCAGCCATTGGGGGAGCGAAGGTTCCGAACCACACGGGATAACCAATGAAGATGGTATCATAGTCGGCAAGGTTGGCGGCGATGGGCTTGATCTCAGGTTTGACACCCTTCTCACGCTCCTGCATACAACGGGCGATGGTAGCCTCAAAATCCCCATCATAAGGGTTCACAGCCACAATCTCCTCGATATCGGCACCTAGTTTGTTGGCAATCTCCTGTGCCACCGTCTTCGTGTTCGATGTCTGAGAGTAGTAAAGCACCAGCACCTTACTCTTCGGTGCTTCCTTCTTCTGGCTGCAGGAAGCAACAGCCAGCACCATAGCCACGAGGGCCAGCATCCACTTCATTGCTTTCATACGCTATTATTTATTGTCTGAAATCAGGTTCTCACCAGTCATATCAGCAGGCTGCTCCAGACCCATGATGTGCAGGATAGAGGGAGCAACGTCAGCCAGACGACCATCCTTCACTGTAGCGCTATTGTTATTCGTTACATAGATGAATGGAACAGGGTTCAGTGAGTGGGCGGTATTAGGCGTACCATCGGGGTTGATGGCGTTGTCGGCATTACCGTGATCGGCAATGATGATAGCCTCGTAATCGTTGGCCTTAGCAGCCTCAATGACCTCACGCACGCAGTTGTCAACAGCCCATACAGCCTTGGCGATAGCATTATAGACACCTGTGTGGCCCACCATATCACCATTGGCGAAGTTCACCACGATGAAGTCGTACTTGGCCTCATTGATAGCAGCCACCAGTTTATCCTTTACCTCGTAAGCACTCATCTCAGGCTTCAGGTCGTAGGTAGCCACTTTCGGAGAAGGAACCAGGATACGATCCTCACCCTCGTATGG
>JAEEGF011617019.1_pt1 | contig 12875 bp, 18 predicted proteins | sample 9134171 | NCBI WGS metagenome assembly JAEEGF01 (sample SAMN16246542, study PRJNA631951) | gut metagenome | biome: gut microbiome; feature: rumen; material: AP-attached | host: Bos | place: Iran: Karaj | collected 2018-10 | reverse complement strand
GCTGTTTTACAGCGATTATATTTCAGGGCCTATTCTCCCTTCATTTATATAATCGTTTCAGCCGGCGTACTTGGTCCGTTTTTTATCTTTTGTCATTGTCAATCAGTTTTTCCCAATTAGAGATTGAGTAAAATATGTTCCGTTTTTTTTCACTCTCCTGTATTTTTCGTCTGTATATAAAATAACAAAAAGGATGCACCAAAACAGGTACATCCTTTAGAAATAAAATACGATGTCAATCAGTTGTGAAATAGAAATCTTTGTGCATCTTTTCTGTATCCTTGCCCAACCTTTCAATACTGTAACCGTGAAGGTCGGAAATTACATAAGTCATAAATCATTTCTCAATTCGTCAAGTATTTTCAAACCGTAATCAATTGTTTCCAAAACAGTGTTTTCCTGTGCAATTACCGCTTCGCTTTCATGCTTGATTCTCCTGTAACTGGTAATCAAAGTTTCAATCGCCTTTTTGTTTTGGTGAACAGCTTTTTTGTCTTTATTTTCTGCAATTGCCTCTTCTATTTCTGCTATAAGACGTTCGAGAATCCAAAGCTTATGTTGAAAATTATCATATTTTCTCTGTTCTTTTCCGTCATTGAAGAAAAGATCGTCAAAATCGTCAAGCTCCAGATTATTAAGAACAGCTTCCTTTTCATTATCGCCTTCATAGTATTCACCGTAATAGTCGGTGCACTTGAAGAATTCGAAAAACTCTTCAAGTGTTGAATTGTATTGGGCTTCAAGCTGCTCTTTAATTATTAATAATTCGTTTTTATCCATAAGAATTTCCTTTCTGTTTGAATATTTGATTTAATTGATTATACCACATCTGAAAGCAACCGTAAACAGCGGTTATATAATCCTCGGCGGGTATTCCTTTTCAAACTCAGTAAGTATATTCGTCAGTCTTTCATCAAGATATGTCATTGCCTTGTTTCTCAACTCTGACGGAATACCGTAATATGCTTCGGCAATACCGCCCGCCATTGCGCCGATTGTGTCGCTGTCGCCGCCTATGGAAATCGCATTTCTTATCGTGTCCTCAAAGCTCGTCGATTCAAGGAATGCCTCAATCGCCTGAGGAGTCGAGCCCTGACAGGTAACGTCAAATTCGTAATACGGACGGATTTCGTTAAGCGTGAAATCAAGACTGTAATAATTCTCGGTTATGTGCTTTCTGATTTCGGGTATCGTTGCGCCCGTTCTCGCAAGATAGATTGCCGTTGCAACCGCTTCGGCGGCTTTAAGTCCTTCGGGATGGTTATGCGAAACCTTTGTGACCGCATTTGAGAAAAGCTTTGCCTGTTCAAGCGATTCGGCGGCAAAGCCGCAGGCGCTTACTCTCATAGCCGCACCGTTGCCGAAGCTGTTATACGGCTCGGGGTATGCTTCCTTGAAAAGCCAGCGGTAAAAATGCGCGCCGAAGCCGCGATGCGGATAGTACTGACCAACAGAACGCATATACTTAATCGCCTTTTCGCTCAGATCGTCATAATCGCCGTTGAATTCAAGCAATGCCTGACAAAGCGCTATTGACATAATGCTGTCATCGGTAAAATCGCAATCGTTTGTAAATAATTCAAAATTCTTTGTCTTGTTGTTTTCCCATTCAAATCTTGAACCGGCAATATCGCCTATAATTGCTCCTAACATAAAATCACCTCATTTTATTATATCATATATTATTTAAAATCAAATTTCACCCTATCTATGTCAATAACGCCTTCTATCGTGCCTGTGTAACCGTATCGGTTTTTTGCGATTATGAATTCGGTTTTTTTATTACTGATATCAAATATGTCAGAATCCGTACGATGAATAAAAATAATCTCATCAATATCCTGCTCAACAGAGCCGTATTTTCTTAAATCCGTTAAAACAGGCCTTCTCGTGTCAACATTTCTTCCGAGCGCCGAGCAGCAAATAACGGCAACGTTGTAATCTCTTGCAATCTCTTTCAACTGACAGGAAAATTCACCGCCTTGTCTTGGATGGCTGCGAACATCGTAACCGTCTAACAATTGAAAATAATCAACAAAGACAACATCGATTTTCCTATCTTTATCAAGTTTTTTCTTTATATAATCGGTGTTAACTTTTGCTGTTTCGTCTAATTCACACTCGCCATCGGAACCGGCAAGAATAACGCTATGCTTTTGAATAAGCAGTTCGTTCAGTTTCGGGGGAAACTTTTCCAGAGAAAAATAGCAGACCTTGTGTCCCTGTTCCGCAATACTCTCTGCAAGCTGAATTGCTAACGTTGTTTTTCCTCTTGCAGGCCTTGCCGCAATAAAACACAAATCGCCCGTTCTCAGTCCGCCGCTGAATATTTCATCAAACTGCTTTATACCCGTTGAAATAGTTGTTCTTTCCATAATTATTCCTCCTTATCTGTCAAGATAACATTTATAATGCTCGCTGTTATCATATCTGATAACAGGCTCGGCGGTTATGCCGAAAGCGGCTTTAATTTTAGGGATGAACTCCTCGCCGATATTCGGGTTCATATAAATCACAGCTTCACCCTTTGAATTGATTTCAACTCTGCCTCTCGGGTAGTAATCAAACGGTTTGTTGTTTGGCTTTTTCTCTTCCCATAAAAGCTTATGATTATATGTATTGCCTGACTTTGCAATGCCTTCGGTATCGTTTTCGTCAAAGGGATAGGCAAGCAGCTCGCCGTCAATTACCCAGAACACGCCTCTTTTCCCGTGTTCGTTTTCTTTTTCAAAAGCATTTTTGGTGAGCCGATAGCAGTACATATTAGGCAAATATCTTGTGTCATCAAATATTACGGACGAATCCATGCCGAGATGCTCCGTAATTGCCGCCGCAACGCCTGCGCTTCGGGATATTCCTGCCTCGCAGTTTACCCATATTTCGTCAACCTTGTCCTGCCAGCTGTTCACAAACTCGCAGATTTTTTCGGCATCGCTTTCAGCCATCGGATCATAGCCTTTGAAAATGTCCTCTGTTTTTTTGTCAATATCATAAAAGAACAGATAAAGCTTTGCCTTTATTGACTTGTTATCTCGGTTGAAGCTTGCCCGTTCTTTATCGGGGTCGCTGATTGAAATTATAACCTTGCTTTTTTCAAGCTCCCGATAGCTTTCCTCAACCGCCTTCGTGCGGTTGAATATTTTTACGTTCATTTCATTTTCCCTCAAGTTCTTCCAATGCTTTGATATACCAATTTGTATAAGTTGTTTCTGCATGCCGTCCCATTGCGCCGCTCCAGCTGTTTGAATGCTTTTTATTGTTTATATACTCACGGATTTCTTCAGCACCCGCCGGCTTATCAAAACGCAGGAATGAACCAACTTCGATTCCGACAAGTTTACCGTCTTTTTTGCCCCATCCTCCGTAAACGGTAAAATAACAGGTTTTATCTTCGGTCCTGAACAACCTATTGTTTTCGTTTTTACCTATGCAGACACAGGGTATATCATTAAGCTTATTATTATTCATAACTCCGTTAAAGGTTTCACCGATTTCAATATCGCCGCTGTTATTGCAAATTTCAAATATTTCATATTTAATTCTTTCTCTGTCATTGAGCATATTATCACCTCATTTAATCGTTATTTCACGGACTTCGAGTCCTTTTTTCCGGGCATAGTCTATTGTTTCCTTTGTGCCGCCGGGTGCACCCGTGAAGGCGGCTATGAGCATTGACGAACGGTCAACCATCCAATGGTTACGTTCAAAAAACGCCTTCCTGCCGGGAGTCTTGCTGATATAATGCACCTCGTCGGCATTTGTCATAATATATTTATAGCGTTTCTTCCAGCCGAACTCCCAGTTACCTTCGACTCCGTCCCACGGAGCAGCGCAGATAAGACGGATGTTTTTGCCCTCGGCTTTCTTTTTAAGCACGATTTCAGCCGCCCAGATATCAACGCCCCTTTGAGTGCCTGATATAAAATCGGTGTAACCGTCGGCTATCGCCCTGTCAATCTGTTCCTCAAGCCATCTGATAACTTTGTCTTCGGGCAAATCGAGCCTTTCGGGTCTGTGCCCTGTGAAGCAACAGGCCTTTGAATAATCATTTCTGTTCATTGTTTTTCTCCTCGCTTTCTTCTCTTGAATACTCATAACGGGAATACCAGGTTGTTGCTTCGATTTCCGTTTTCGATTCATCTTTCCAGCCGAAGCTGCAACCCATGCCGAGTCTTACAAATCCTGCCTTTTTAAGCAGTCTGTCCGACGCTTCGTTATCAAAAACAACCTCTGCGGTTACGCTGTCTTTGTTATCAGGCGTTATCAGTCCGTCAAGGTAAGCGTCAACAAATGCCGTTAAAGCTTCGTAAGCGTAGCCGTTTCGCCTGTATTCCGTGAAAATGTAATACTCAATACTGTTGCTGTATTCGGGTATTCCTATATAACCGACCATTTCGTCTGTGTCTTTAAGAATAATCGAATAATAGATAACGTCAGGCGTCGGATATTTAATAAACTCCAGCAGCTTTTCGTCAGGCTCACGGCCGTACTGAACAAAAATCTCGTCCGCTTCGGTAACGTGATTATAATAGTTATCCCATTCTTCATCGTTGATTTCACGCAATATTAATCTGTCTGTATAAAACTCTTTTTCTTTCATTAATTTCGCCTCCGTTTTTCTTTTCGTCTCCATTGTATACCGCTTAGTGTTCCGTTTTCGGTGCATAGTAAATGGTACTGTGTATTTGACGCTGAAGGCATCGTTTACTAATCTCAATTACCTATGGTATAATTAATTTGAAAACTGATTAAAATACGGAGGCTTAAAAATGAATCTTATTAACAAATTGGTAACCGAATGGACAGACCTTTATGAATATGCGAAGTTCAGTCATAACGGCGGCACGGCATTTGAAGGAGAGATGTCGGAAAAGTTCAGGCAGGCAATGAAGGACCTCTATGATTATTTAACGCCCGCAGGAAAACAAAAAACCTTTTTGTCGTGTACATCCGATGAAGTTATGCTCTACGGCATGTTAAGAGAATACGCCGCTATTGCATGGGTAAACACCTATGATGAGGGCGTCGATAATTTGTTTTCGGCAAGCGGCCGTGCAGCCGGCTGTCTGTCATATGCGTTTCTTTGCTCCGATGATGAGAATTATAACGAGTATTGCCGGCTTGAAAGCGGTAAGATGAAGTCTGCGGCATATAACTCTGAAACGGAGCGGACGTTTGATGTTGTCTACGATTTTGAATCGGGCGACCTGAAAGAATTTACAGAGCATTATGACGAGATTTGTTGCTGATAAACGAAACGGCTGAAGCAGCCTTCACGCAAGCGTAATAATGTCGGTATAAGAAAACCGTAAAGCACGAGAGGGTATAAATATGGACAAAGAATTTGATTTAAGCGAAGTTTCAACAAAAGAGCTTGTTGAAGAGTTGATAAAAAGAGAGGGCGTTTTTACAAATTACGCCGAGCCTTATGAGCCGTACAGCGTGAAAACGGGCGACGGTCAGATTGACGACGAAGGCCCCGCTATTATTCTGACGGTCATTGATTAACAGCAATAATTTATAAAAAAACAGACGGTGTGACGAAACAGTCACACCGTCTGCTTTATAATTAAAACACTAAGCAAAAGCAGTTAGGTGAATTTATGGGTGAAGCAGTTAAGCTTTAAGAATAATTTTATGTGCCGAAAACGGCCCATCGTGTGCTATAATATAAACACAAAGGATATCACAAAAGAATTGAGGCGGCAAGAATGTACACTATACCCCCTAAGAAACTGATTATTGTAAACATACTCAAAATACTCAGTGAGCATTCGGATTCCGAGCATCCTCTTAAGCAGAAGGATATTCAGGAATATCTCGAAAAGGAATACTCAATGAACGTCGGCAGGAAAGCCGTAAAGCGCAACCTTATGAGTCTGATGGATTTCGGCTTTGAGAACATCGAATGTAAGATTACGCCGAAATACCAGCTCAACGAGGAAACGGGAGAGTATGAGGACTGCAGCATATATTCCGATTTCTACATGCAGCATACCTTTGAAAACAATGAGCTTAAAATGCTTATTGATTCAATTATTTTTTCAAATCACATTCCGAAATCCTTCAGAGACGATCTGATTAAAAAGCTCGAAGGCCTTTCGAATAAGTACTTTAAAAACAGCACACGTAACATTGAGGTTTTCAACAGCGTAACCTCGCAGAATTATCAGTGGTTCATGGTAATTGAGGACGTCAACGAAGCGATCAATAACAGCCGTAAAATCAGCTTTACTTACAACAGATATAACGCCGACAGGGAGATGGAGCCGGAATGCGAGGTAACGGTCTGTCCGTATAAAATGGTTGCGACAAACGGCCATTATTATCTCATCTGTACGGAAGACCGATTCGACGGCTTTAATCATTACAGAATTGACAGAATAACGGATCTGAAAACGCTTGACGAACACTTTACGCCGATACATATATTTAATCTTAAGGAGTATCTTGACTCTCACCCTTATATGGGTACGGGCAAGGCGGTTACGGTCAGGATGAAAATCGACGAAGAAATCATAGGAGAAGTAATTGACGCCTTCGGTGAGGATTTCAGAATTTTGAGCGATAGATTTGCGAATTACGGAAAGCTGGAAATTGAGATTAAATCAAACGTAAACGATATGTTCAGCTGGGCGCTTCGGTTCGGTGACTGTGTCGAGATTCTTAAACCTCAGGAATTGCGGGACAGAATAAGAGACACCGTTAACGCAATGCACAGGAAGTATTACCGTACCGAAGAGGACAGATATCAGAAAGCAATTCTCCGTGCAAAAAGCAGGGGCTTTCTGGATTTGTTCAGAGTTGATTTGTCGGGCAAGCATATCGACCTTCCCGCAGAAGACGTAAACAGTCTTGCATTATTTGAAAACAATACTACGGATTTTTCGTTTATCGGAAATTATCCGAATCTGAAAGAACTTTATATCACCGATAATGAGGTCAGCGATTTCAGCTTTATCGGAGAATTGAAATCCCTGAAATCTTTAATGATCAGAAGCACGGGCTTTAACGATTTGTCACTGATTAAAGACCTTCCTCTAAAAAGGCTGGAAATAAGCGAAGAGCATCTTGAAAATACGGACGTTCTTTATCGGATGAAATCGCTGAAGCTGTTAAAAATCAACAGAAAAACCGCAGACCTGATAGATATAGAACGCTTAAAGAATGACAATCCGGAACTAAAAGTTTGCCTGCTCAGAGAGGGCAAAGAGCTTCGCAGATGGGAAGAGATATAACAAAGGACGGAGACGTAAATATGGCAACTAAAATTTATCGCGGCAGGATTCCTAATGCACCGAATCAAGTTTACACCTTTGACGGTACTTATGTTTATGAAGGCGTGCGTATTACAGAACCGAATATTGTATTTACGGTAGAATAAGCAATGCCCTAAATATAAAAAAGAAAGGAGACAGAAAAAATGTTAGACGGATTTAACGGTTACGAAGGCAACGCCGTTATGTGGATTGTAAGTCACGATCACGGCAGCACAAGCGTTTGGGCAACAAGCGAAGCAATTGCTTTACAGAGATTTATGGCAAAATACCCCAACTATTCTGTACGAAGCATAAGACGTGCTTGACAAAACAACAGCTGTAAAAAAAACGCCTGTCTTTTGACAGGCGTTTTTTTATTATGGTTTACAAATTCTTTATGGCACTTAAAAACTCAAAAAAACAATACGGGCAAAGTTCCTTTACCTGTTTCTAAATGAACCACGGCTGCATTCCAGCCATAACGGACAGGCAAAATTACAACTGATATGTCGAATACTGCTTCCTGGACTGATAGGTTTACCTATTATACATCCGGGAGACCCCATTAAATCCGGTGCACGCTGGCGAGTGCTTTGAGATTCTTGCCGACGACGTTCTCTATCCAGTTCTCTTTCCAGAGCCATCTTTTCCGCTCTCATTTCTCTTAAATCTCTTTCATATTGTCTTTCCTCATATGCTCTGTCGTCTTCATAATAGTCGCTTTCATATCTTGGCCTTTGAACGCTTACTTTTTGTTTATATCTTTCTCTTTGCTTTTCTTTAGTATTGGTTTCTTGACCACTTTGCTTTTTTTGTTTACCGGCGTACAAATCAATTGCCATTTTAATATCAATCAAATCATCGTTGTACATCTTCTCGATATAATACAAAATGGCTTCTCTGGTCCTTCCCTGCTTTTGGTACCCATTTGCATCGGTAATATTCTCTGTCAATTTCAGCAGGTCAAATATACGGTCTCTTCTTTTTTTGAAATTTTCAGCATATTTTAAAATATCGTCTTTAATCTGTTCAACGCTCCATCCGTTTATCATGCGATTATACAAGAACGGATAAAATATAGTTATAGCTTTAAATGTCTGATCAAACAGATTTTTGTCAATCGGTCTTCTTGCCTTGTAATCAGAAGTCAATTTTTTCAGGTTAGGATTATCAGGCTTAAACAGCTTGTCTAATATACTAAATTGTGGAGACACCATATCAATGTAATCATTTTCCAATTGCTTAATGGCATATGTAGTTAACATGATATATGCTACAATAAAGTATTCCAACTGCTGCAGCAGTTTTAACTGCAATTCATGGTTGTTAGGAATATCATCTGCAGAACGGTCAGCGAAATGATAAACATTAAGATATTTGAAAAAAGGCAGTTCAACAACATAGGCTGACATTTCGTTCTCTTTTATTTCTTTCGCAGCAGTGACCTTGCTTTCATCAATTTTCAATTTAATTATATTCTTTTCACCCTCAAAGACTAAGTCATCTGTCCCCACACTTTTTTCTTCTCGGAAATGATTTTTAATTTTTTCGGCAATGCTTTCAGCTTCAGCCTTATCTTGAGAGTAAATTTTTAAAGTATATGACACGTTAATAGGCAGAGCGTTGTAATCGAAACAATGTCGTATAAATCGGTTATTCCCGAAGGTTTCGTACTCTTTAGCATCCAATTGGATATTTGAGTCATCTTTCACAACAACATTAGGAAATGTCATTGTTTTATTCAACCATCCCTTGTGCCACTGCGCCTTATCAGCTCCGCCAAAAATATGAAAATCAAAATCTTTCAACACAGCATTTTTCAGGTGATTAATAAAAGCGTCAATATAATGATTTGCTACACTATCTCCTGAAGATGCAAAAAAGAGTTCGAGCCTTTCCCGTTCAGCTTTCTCCTCTTCAATTCTTTTTCTTTTCCTTTCCTCTTCTGCTGCTTTTTCTTTTGCAAATTCTTCTTCCTTTGCCTTTTTTTCCCTTTCAAATTCTTCAAATGTTTTGATTTGCTTTTTTTCTCTCACGGCAAACTTATAAGCATACGAATTTTCGTGACAGTAAAACGTCGCACTTCTATTGATACTCGAAAAGGCGTAATTCCCTATAGCGGAAATGCTTTTTGGAAGTGTTATCTCCTTTAATGACTTGCAATATAAAAAGGCGTTTTCATCAATAATTGAAGTACCTTCTGACATAGTCAGAATTTCTAAAAATTCGCAGCTTGAAAAAGCATATTTACCAATGCTTTCTACGCTGCCTGGAATTGTAATATCGGTAAGTGAGGTGCATTGATAAAAGGCGTAGTCTCCAATACGTGAAACACTTTCTGGTATTTCAATATCCACAAGCGAAATGCAATTGTAAAAGGCAGAATTATCAATATACTCCAAATTTTTGCTCAGTGTAATATCGGATAAAGCAGTACAATTCGCAAACGCTCTGTCATAGATTTCTGTTACGCTACTTGGGATAGTAATACTTTTCAAAGATATACAATTATTAAAAACATTAGAACCAATTTTCATTAAACTTTTTGGTAGAAAAACACTTTTTAATTCTTTACACCCGTGGAAAGCATCATGAGCAATCCACTTTACACCGCTCGGTATGAGAACAGAAATAATAGAATGGTCTTTGAATGCTTCAACGCCAATGCAATCCACATTTGAAGGAATGACCACTTCTTTGTTATTACCTAAATATTTTTTTAATTGATTTCCCAGTTCGTTACCATCATTTTCAATAATAAAATCTGTGTTCTGGCTATCATCATTAGTTTGATTGTTATCCAAATCTTTTACACCTGCAGCACCATGCTCTGTATTATAGTTTTCAACTGCTTCCTTTACGATATACTGATTGTTACAAAATGGACAAACTGAAGTTTCCTGACTGTCGTCAACAGCTAAGATTCCTCCGCATTCTTTACATTTAGCTTGAACATACGCCATAGTATTTACCTCCTGCTTTTATCTTATTCTACCATACAAGGAATGCTTTTACAACAAATGCCATCTGTATTTTTATTATACGAATAAATATGCTTCTTTTTTGGCACATGTAGACAGGAAAAATAGGAAAAACCGACGTCTTTTAGCAGCTGAAGGATTTAAAATGGCTGCAGGTCAGCCACTCGGCAGCAGATTCGATTGATGCTGAACACTCGAAAAACCGGCGGGCGCCTGATAGCGCCCGCAGATTTATAATGATTTGTTTTTTTTCTTTATTGATTTACCGTTTGCAATATCGCATCTACCGTAATTTTCCGTTGTTCCTCTGCCGGAATTGCTGCTGTGCCGTCGCCGTCCTGTTCGCCGTACGAGCCGAACTGCGCATGGTTTCCGCCTTTGATTTCTACCACCGAACAGTCCGGTGGGACGAGAGAATAGCTTGTCTTCGAGTTTTATCGGTGAGCCGAAAATCAGCTCAACAAGCTCATAATCTGTCCACGTTTTTGCTTTGAGATAACTTCTCATTTCCGATGAAGGCACGCAGACATCAATTGTTTTATTTATTATTTCTTTGTCTACGATTCTTTTCATGTTATTTAAGATTTCATGCCTTTCCGTTTCAGGATGTCCTTTGCCATTTGCTTAAATGCCAGAATAAGAGCTTTGAAATTATCGGTCATAATAGCTCCTCCTTTTCGTTACGGTTTAATTATACTATAATCCGTGTACTAAAAATGGCTCGCAGTAAAGCAAAAGCACCCCGAAGGGTGCTTTCTTCAATAATTAAAAATACCGTACAAAGGATTAAGCTTTATTTCATAGGTAATATCCTCTTCCGGATTGAGCTCAAATGCAGCTAAACCGACATAAGCCAACGGACCGTCATCAGCTGCAAGTTCGTTATAGCGGAACAAATACCAGTCTGCATTATCTTCGTCGGCACCGTATTCCCATCTGACAGAGCTGCCGTCGTCATAGTCTTCAAACGGATTTGCAGTGCGTAAATCTTCATTCTTACTGTCGAATTCGCAGAATTCCTTTCGCATTGCTTCAACATTGCTCTTGAAGCGTTCATACGCTTTTTCGTGCGAATCAAACAATTCAAGCGTGTCTGTACCAAACTTGGTAAACATTTTTACGCCGTAAATTACACTCATTTTTTCACCTCGTTTTATTATTTATGAATAGTTTTTGCTGCTCTGTTGCAGATAACATTCTTTATACCTTCTCTTTCGGTACATAAATCCGCTACATAGTAAAGGCAATAATCGTAAAGTGCAATCAATGTCTGCGGAATAATGCCTGTTTCCGACAGCAAAGCCAGCATATCACTGTCAAGATACTGATTGTAACCTTCGTTTTCTTCTTTAAGGCAAACTATGGCATTAAGTACAAATCTGCCGTATCCGTACTTTTCATTAAGGGCTTTTATCTCAGCTTTTTTTGAGCTGAGAACATCAAAAAGCGTCTCTTTGATAATTGCGCCTTGATCCATAAAGTTAAGAACACATTTTTTGTATAGCTCATAATCTGCTTTTTCCGCTTCATTAAAATGTTCGATTTTATAGCTTCTCCACTCGTCAGGATCGTCAATTTCATCTTCTTCAGCCAGAACAGGATCAACATCACAGAGCATATTATAGCCGTACTCATGCTTCAGCATGCAGAGAAACTCATTCTCACAAAGCTCATCTTTGTCGGTGCAGATTTCACTTTCAAATCCGAGTGTGGATTTAATGTCTTCGATTTCGTTTTTCTTGAGACCTTTTGTGTTTACCTCAAGCCAGTAAATAAGTATGTTCATTTTAGTACCTCCTTGTGTTTTTCAATTCTAAATGGGTTCTTTTTTAAGTCGAAATAATCCTTAAATAGTTGTATTGAATTCAAAACTGATACCCCAAAAAAGAATATTTGTTATACTATTCTATCATAAACGATAGAACGAATCAACGCAATCATAGTTATGCTTGGCAGAAGATGTACCTTTGCGGCACATCTTCTGCTTTAAAGCCTGATTATTTTACTTCTTCTCGGCTTCTCTCATTGCCTTGTAATAAGCAAGCTGTTCGTCCCTCGTCATTGCGTTCCGCATTCTGATTGCCGTGTGAATTGCTTCGGTCTGCTTGTCAAGTGCATCTGCAAGTGCGCTGGGAGGACCGTTTTTCTTTGCCTCGGCACAACTCTCCAAAAAATCCAATAAACCCATAATCAAACCTCCAAAGAATATTCAGCTTAATGCTGTACCGCCATTATATAAAACGAGGTGCGGTCAAATTTGGTACATGCCGTTATTGTAATATGTCTTTGCAACCCGGGTTGCAACATTAAGAAAGGAGGAATTAGCAATGCGTACTTGGAAATGTCAGTTTTTTCTTGACAACAAAGGTATGAGAGTTACCGAAATGGTAGAGGCAGGCAGTTCTATGGAAGCCAAAAGAATTGTCGAAGCCAGATACTCCGGGCACTTGCTTACCGGTTGGATTATAATGCCCGTTTGAGTGTAAAGTACGGAACAGATGCACCCCTTTCGGTGCATCTGTTTTCCTTCTGAAAAATAATTCTTATTTTCTATTTACATTTTTATATACGATGTGGTATAGTCGTAAACGATGAAGGTTGCACCCGATTTGGTGCAGCCTTTTTGATATAGTTA